>Ga0247773_1000003_pt1 | contig 152823 bp, 137 predicted proteins | sample UWRJL092311B6_FD_179934 | JGI IMG/M metagenome (GOLD analysis project Ga0247773, IMG submission 179934) | Plant litter microbial communities from Arlington Agricultural Research Station in Wisconsin, United States - UWRJ-L092-311B-6 | ecosystem: Environmental > Terrestrial > Plant litter >... | reverse complement strand
GCCGTTGGGCGACAGGATGTAGTCGAAGTTCGCCTGCCAGCGGTACAGGTCGCGCTTCAGGTTGATGCGGTGCGCGCTGAACTCGCCCGTGGTGGTGCTGTAGTCGGTCTGCCAGCTCACCGCCCAGTTGCGCGTGGGCTGGAAGGTGAGCGTGCCGCCCAGCTGCGAGTTGCCGCTGCGGTAGCTGCCGGGGAGCGAATCGGCCGGCGAGCGGCGGATGCGCGTGAGCGAGTAGTTGAGCCCCAGCGACCACGGCCCGCCGCCCACCTGCTGGTTGTTGGCGGTGCTGTTCACCGCGCCCCGCACCGTCTCGGGCTGCCGCCCCGCCGCGTCGGGCGTCTGCCCGCGCTCGGGGCGCCGCTCCTCCTCGGTGCCCCGCGCGAAGCCCAGCCAGCGGAAGAGCGCCGAGTTCTGCCCCAGCGTGAGCTGCGTGTTGAACGAGGTGAGGAACGGGTTGAAGCGCCCGCGCCTGAGCTCGGTGCGGTGGGTGCTGTCGGTGGTCACCAGCCGCTGGTCGAACAGCGAGTGCGACATGGTGAACTGGAAGCCGCCCAGCAGGTCGCTGCGCACCGTGGTGCTCAGGTCGGGCGTCAGGAACTGCGTGCCGAAGGTGTCGGTGGGCACGAAGCTGTACACCAGCGCGTTGGTGTTCAGCGCCAGCAGCGTGACCTTGGCCGCCTGCGACGGCGCCGCCCGGTTCCCCACCGAGTTGGCCGAGTCGCGCGCCGAGTCGCCGCGCACCGGGTGCGAGGTGCGGACCTTGGCCTCGAAGGTCTGCGTCATCCCCACCTCGATCTGGTTCACCGTGCGCCCGCTGAACGGCCCGAACACCTGCCGCTGGATGCGCGCGCTGGTGCTGTCGCCCACCTGCGCCGCCGGCGAGTAGCGCCAGTTGACGGTGGGCTGCACGTGGTGGCGGATCGCCTCGTAGTTGCCCACGCCGGGGAAGAAGCCGTACAGGTCGGTGCTGAGCCCCGCGCCCATGTCCAGCCGCGGCGGCCCGGCCACGAAGGTGCCGTAGCTGGCAGCCACCGAGTCGGCCAGGGTGGTGGCCGAGGTGTCGCGGCGCACCAGCTCGCGGCTGAAGCCGATGGTGGGGGTGAGCCGGGTGCTGGCGAACAGCGTGAGCTGGTAGCCGGTGCTGGCGCTGAAGTTGAGCCGCTCGGCCAGCCGCCCGGGGATCAGCCCCAGCCGCGTGGTGTCGGTCTTGAGCGTGAGCGTGTCGAGCACCTCGCGCGGGAGCGCCGCCAGCGTGCCCACCGAGTTGCGCGAGTAGTTGGCGTTGGTGCTCACCCGGAAGTCGCCCAGCGACAGCCCCAGCGAGCCGCCGAACTGGCCGGTGCCCTGCGACGGCATCCGCCGCGCCAGCGCGTCGCCGAACACCTGCGAGGTGTGCGTGCCGTTGAAGCCGATCGACACGGTGGTGCCCGGGATCAGCGAGAACGGGTTGACGTTGAGGTTGAAGTGCGGGCTGAAGGTGCGGTCGTCGTTGGCGATCGACTGCCGCCGCTCGGCCGCCACCGACAGGTTCCCCCAGTCCATCCGCCGGGTGAGCGAGAAGTTGCTGGACAGGTCCGATGTCTGCCGCTCGAGGTCGATCACCCGGTTGCGCTCGAAGGCGGTGCTCGAGGCGTAGCCCAGCGACAGCGAAAGGTCGGTGCGCTCGTTGGCGCTCCAGCGCGCGCCGCCGTTCAGGTTGAGCCGGCTGGGGCCCTCCTGCTGCCAGAACTGCTCGCCCTCGATGCTCCCGCTCAGGAAGCGGCGGCGGAAGTTGAAGTCGAGGTTGGCGCGGCCGGCGGTGTAGCTCTGGCTGCGCCAGCGCCCGGCCATCTGCAGCCCCAGGTACTGGTTGATGGCCCAGTAGTAGCCGATGTTCGAGAACTCGCGCCCGGTGCCGCGGCTGTTCCCCCGGCCGCCGCGGGTGCGGATGATGTCGTTGATCTCGAACTGGGGGATCAGGAAGCCGCTGCGCCGCCCCTTCTCCAGGTCCTGCACGATGAAGGGCAGGGCCATCACCGGCACGTTCTTGAAGTACAGGTACGCCGGCCGCCCCACCAGGATGCGGTTGCGGATGATCATGATCCGGTCGGCCTTGAAGTGGTAGGCCGGGTCCGGGCGGTCGTCGCTGGTGAAGGTGCTGTTCTGGGCGTAGATGCGCTGGCCGCGCTCGTCGGTCACGTCGCCCGCCACGAACCAGGTCGCGTTCTCGGTGATCTTGGTGCGCGCGCCGCGCACGTTGGCGCGGCGGCTGGCCATGTCGTAGAAGAACACGTCGCCGGTGATGGGGTCGCCCTCGCCCGCGGCGGGGTTGCCCTGCGGCTTGCCGTAGGCCGCCACCAGGTCGCGCCGGTCCATGTAGACGATGGAGTCCTCGGCGGTGATCACGCGGCCGTCGCGCTCCACCCGGCTGTCGCCGCGCAGCCGCAGCGTGCGGTCGGACGAGCGGTACTCGGCGCTGTCGGCCGTGTAGTACACCGGCACGTAGCCCTGCAGCTTCAGCAGCGCCTCGGCCAGCGAGTCGCCCTGCGCGCGGGTCTGGCGCCCGGGGCCGCCGGTGTCGCTGGCCTCGGGGCGGGGCTGCGGGCGCTGCTGGCCCTGGGGGCGCACGCCCGGACGGCTGCCGCCCCCCGGCCGCGGGAGGCCGGGGATCTGCGCGGCGGCCGCCCCGGCCGCGAAGGGCAGGGCGGCGAGCGCGGCAGCGAGGAGAAGGGCTTTACGGTTCACGCGGACGTTGGGTCCCGTTGCGGTGTGTCGCGGGTGCCAGGCCGGAATATGGGTGCGGCTCGCCGCGAAGCGGAACCGCGCCCGGGGGGCGCTAACCGATTCTTCACGCCTCGCTGGCGGCGGCCGCGATGCGGCGGCGCGTCACCATGCGCGACAGAAAGATGGAGAATTCGTACAGCAGCACCAGCGGCACCATCATCATCAGCGTGAGCGTGATCACGTCGCCCGGCGTGAGCACCGAGGCGAGGACGGTGATGATGACGATGGCGTGGCGGCGCTTGCTGGACAGGAACTCGGGCGTCACCAGCCCCAGCGCGCTCAGGATCAGGATCACCACCGGCAGCTCGAACACCCCGCCGAAGGCCAGCAGCAGCCGCGTGACGAACGCCATGTACTCGCCGATCACGATGCTCTGCTCCAGGCTCTCGGTCTGGAAGCTCATCGTGAAGCGCAGCGTCATGGGGAGCACGATCTCGTAGCTCATCGACACGCCCATCGCGAACAGCACCAGCCCCATGTACAGCGCGGGGACGATCACCCGCTTCTCGGAGGGGAGGAGCGCCGGCGCCAGGAACGCCCACACCTGGTAGATCACGATGGGCGAGGCCATCACCAGCCCCACCGTGATGGCCAGCTTGAGCGTGATGAAGAACGGCTCGGTGGGGCTCAGGTACTTCAGCTTGGTGCCGTGCAGGAACGGCTTGATGGGCTCCACCAGCAGCCCCAGCACGTCCAGCCGGGTGACCAGGAAGAACCCCGCCACCGCGCACAGCGTGACGGCGATCAGGCTCCAGATCAGCCGCCAGCGCAGCTCCTCGAGGTGGTCGAGGAACGGCATCTCGCCGGCGGCGGTCTTGGCGAAATAGGGCATCCGTGCTCCCGGCGGGCGGCGCGCCGCCGTCTCTCGTGGTTCTCGTCCCCGCCGCACGGCCGGGGGTCTCGCTCGTTCCTTCCGCTTCCCGCTCGCCGCGCCGCGCGATCCCGAAACGGCGGCAACGGCGGCACGACGTCCACCTCCCGCGGCTGCCCGTGGGCATCCGTGCGTGCGGCGGGCCTTCGTGTCTGGAGAAACCGGGGCGGGCGCGGACGGCGGCGGATCGGCGTCGCCCGCCTGCGTCCGTGTTCACACCTTGCCCCGGCACGTACCCCGCCAGGGCCGGAAAGTGCGCCGGGAGGGCGAGCAAGTGCGCGCCCTCCCGTAATTTCCGTGTTTTGCCCGCCGCGCGGTAGGGGGTCTACGAATGCGGCCGGGCGAATGGATGCATCGGGCGCCACCGTCTCACGCCGCCGCCCGGGTCGCCGGCCAGCGGCGGCACGCCCCCCAGCCCGGCGCGCGTCCGCGCTCCTACGACGGCGAAGGGTTGGGCGCGGCGGCGCCGTCCTCGTCCTCCACCAGCGGCAGCTCGCGCTGGAAGCGGCGCACCTCGCGCAGGGCGGCCAGGTCGCGCAGCTCGCGCAGCTCCTCCTCGAACTCCTGCACGTCGGCGAAGTTGCGGTAGACGCTGGCGTAGCGCACGTAGGCGATCTGGTCGCGGTCCTTGAGGCGGAGCATCACCATGTGGCCGATGTCGGTGCTGCTCACCTCGCTGGTCTCGCGGCGGTCCAGCTCGCGCTCGATGTCTTCCACCACCGTCTCGATCTCGGCGGGGGTGATGGGGCGCTTGGCACTGGCCACCTCGATGCTGCGCAGCAGCTTGCGGTGCTCGAACGGCTCGGTCTCGCCGTCGCGCTTCACCACCTGCAGGGTGCGCTCTTCGATGTACTCGTAGGTGGTGAAGCGGCGTTGGCACCGCAGGCACTCGCGCCGGCGCCGCACCGCCCGGCCCTCGCGGCTGGTGCGGCTGTCGACCACGCGGTCGTCCTGGTGGTGGCAGAACGGGCAGCGCACGGCGCTCTCCTGGTCAGCTTGTCAGCGCGAGCCCAGCCGGTCGAGCTGGGTGCGGGCCTCTTCGGCCTCGTCGCTGCGCGAGTAGCTGCGCAGGATCTGGTTGAGGTGCCCGCGCGCCTGGGTACGGTCGCCGCGGGCGATCTCGAGCTTGGCGATGCGCAGCAGCGCCGCCGGGGCTCTCGGGCTCTCGGGGAAGCGCGCCACCACCCGCTGGTACGCGGCGATCGCCGCGTCCGGATCTCGCGTGTAGGTCTCGCCGATGTAGAAGTGCGCGTCGGCGCCGCGCGGGTCGTCGGGGGCCACGGCCAGGAACTCCTGGAAGCCGTTGCGCGCCGTGGACAGCGACCCGCGCCGGAACGCCCCCATCGCCGTTTCGTACGCCTCGTCGGCCGAGGGCCCGCCCGACGCGCTGCGCGGTCGCGCGGGCGTGCTGGTGCGCGGCGGCGTGGTGGTGCGCGCCGTGGTCGAGCTCCCACGGTCCGCGCCGCTGGTGGACGCGCGGTCGGCCGCGGGGCGATCCGCCGCCGGGCGGTCGGAGGACGACGGACGGGTGGTGGACGGGCGGTCGGTCGACGCGCGGTCCGTGGACGTGCGGTCGGTCGACGGACGGTCCGTCGCCGCGCGGTCGGTGGACGTGCGGCCGGTGGAGCCGGCGTCGGCCTGGCGCTCGGGGCGCGGGGCGGGGGCCTCGGCGGTGTCGGCGGCCTCCTGCGCCTCGCGGGCCTCCTGGGTGCGGCGCTCGATCTGGTTCTGCAGGTCGCGGATCTGCTGCTGGCTCTGGCCGCTCAGCGACTGGATCTGCACCAGCTGCCGGTCTAGCTGCTGCAGGCGGTTGGCCACGTCGGCGCGCATCCGCGAGTTCTGGCTGCTCAAGGAGTCGAGCATGGCCTGCGTGCGGGTGATCAGCGCCTCGATCTGCCGGTTCTGCGCGGCACGGTCGGTGTCCATGCGGGTCTGCAGGGTCTGCAGGTCCTGCTTGGTGGCCAGGCAGCCGGCCAGCGGCAGGAGCGCCGCCGCGGCGAGGATGCGTACCGCCTTCATCGGTTCAACCCCGCGGGAACGGTGGTGATCTGGCCGCCGGTGACGGCGAACTCGGCGCGGCGGTTGCGGGCCAGTGACGTTTCGTCCTCGCCCTCCATCAGCGGGCGCTCCTTGCCGTAGCTGGCGGTGGACAGGCGCGAGCCGTCGATCCCCAGATTGAGCAGGTAGCCGCGCACGGCCTCGGCGCGGCGCTGGCCCAGCGCCAGGTTGTACTCGGTGCTGCCGCGCTGGTCGCAGTGGCCCTCGATGCGCAGCCGCACGCCGGGGTTGCTGCGCAGCACGGCGGCCTTGCTCTGCAGCTTGTCCTCGGCGGTGGGGGTGATCTCGTCGCTGTCGTACTCGAAGAACACGATCTCGGTGAGCGCCTCGCGCGCCACCGAGGTGGCGGCTTCGCGGCTGCGGCGCTCGCGCTCGGCCCGCTCGAGCTCGGTCATGGCGATGCTGTCGGCGCGCAGCGAGTCGGCGCGCGAGCGGCCGCCGGTGCTGCCGGTGGTGGTGGCGACGGCGGTGTCGTTGGGCGCGGGGTTGGCCGGCGGCTTCTTCTTGCACCCGGCCAGCGCCAGCGGAACCAGCAGCAGCGGGGCGGCATGGCGAAGCTTCATCGTGTCTCCTCAGTCAAAACGGTGTGGGTCCGGATGGTCGTATCGTCATCCATCGATCTCCGCGCGTTCAGATCGATGGGCGTGAGGGCAGGTCCCGCGGGGCCCTCTCCCTGGCTCGTTCCTCGCCTGTCCCTCCCCAAAAAAACCTGGGGGAGGGACGCCTGCGTCGGCGTGCCCAGCGGGCACGGGTGGGCGGATCGGGTTCGGCGTGGCAGGCTTGAGGCTAGAGCCTTCACCGGCCACCTGCGCGGATCTCGCCCCCGAGTCCGCGAAGGCGGACTTTGTGCCGTTGTTGCCGCGATTTCAATCGCCTCCCAACGAGGCTCGCCGTCCGATCTCCCCCCTTCGAGCTCCTCCTACTGCCCCGCCGCCCCGCCGCGCGCCAGCACCGGCGACCACGCCGGCAGCCCAAAGCCGCGCCCGCCCACCAGCGTGCGCACCTTGCCAGTTACGGTGTCGAGCACGAACAGGCCGCCGCCGTCGCGGTCGGGGCTGGCGAAGACGAGGTGGCGGCCGTCGGGGGCCCAACTCGGGTCTTCGTTCCGGCCGCGGTCGGTGAGCAGGCGCCCGCCGCGTCCGTCCGCGCCCACCACCACGATCTGCGGCACGCCGTTCACGCGGGAAGAATACGCGATCCAGGGCCCCGCCGGCGACCAGTCGGGCGAAGTGGAGTATCCGCGCCTGCCGTAGGCGTAGTCGCTCACGATGCGCGGCTCGCCGCCGCCCGCGTCCATCACGTACACCGCGGGCTCGCCCAGGCGGTCGCTCACGAAGGCGATCCGGCCGCCGTCGGGCGAATAGGTGGGCGACAAGTTCTCGAAACGGCGCGACTGGGTGAGCGTGCGCAACCCCCCGGCGCCCGCCACGGCGATCTCGGTGTTGCCGCCCGCCGTGGTCCCGAAGGCGATGGTGCGCCCGTCGGGCGAGTAGGCGGGGGAGATGTTGATGCCGTCGCGGTCGCTCACCGTGCGCTCGCTGCCGGTCGACAGGTCGCGCTCGAAGAGGAAGAGGCCGCCGCGCTTGAAGCTGGAGTACGCCAGCCGCCGCCCGTCGGGCGACCACGCGGGAGAGAGGGCGATCGATCCATCCGACGTGACCCGGCTCACCCCCTCGCCGTCGGAGTCGACCGTGTAGATCTCCTTGGACCCGCGTCCCGCGGTGACGAAAGCGATGCGCGTGGCCGCCATCCCCGGCTGGCCGGTGGCCCAGCGCACCACCGCGTCGCTGGCGGCGTGCACGGCCATCCGGTACCCGCGCCCGCCGCGGCTGGGCACGCCGAAGCTCCCCGTCCCCTTCACCTGCCCGTACACCGCGTCGTACAGCGTCAGCCGCAGCGTGGCGCCGTCGCCCGTCTGCGAGAGCGAGCCGGCGAGCACCCAGTCGGCGCCTCGGTCGCGCCAGGCCGACACGTCGGGGCGCTCGCCAGGGGCGGGGGTGCCGGCCGGCGGGTCCTTCATCTCGAAGCGGTCGGCGAGCTCCAGGTCGCGCCGCACGATGGCGCGCACCTCGTCGCCCTCGCCACCGGCGAAGGGGAGCACCACGAAGCCGGGCGAATACTGCGCCTCGTAGGTCATGCGCAGGCGCACGCCGGGCGTGGTGTCGTTTTGGGCGGCGGCGGCGCGCGGCAGCAGGGCCGCCAGCGCCACGAGCACCGGAACGGCGCGGGAGATGGATCGCACTCGCGTCACGTCTTCAGGTTTGGGGGGTGATGTCCACGCACACGGGAAGCTCGGCGGCGTCGAACGCCCGCGGCAGCGCGCCGAACGCCCGGTGCAGCCCGGCCTGCTCCACTGCCTCGGTCACCGCCATGCGAAAGGCGAAGCCGCCGCGTACCCGGTTCACCTCGATGTCGTCCACCGTGCCGTCGCGCAGGATGGTGAAGCACGCCTCGGCGGTGCCGTTGTTCCCCTCGGGCCGGCGGAACCAGCGCCGCACCTGGCGCACGATGTTCTCGCAATAGCCCGCGCTGGGGCACTCGGAGCCTCGCTGCTGCAGGTTCAGCCCCTCGCCGCCGGCGCTGTTCGGGTCGGGGTCGCGCCCCGTGGGCGCCCCCCGCGTCCCCGTTCCCGCGCTCGCCGCGCCGCTCCCCGGACCGTTGGACGCACCCGGCCGCCGTTCGGTTGGCGCGGCCGCGTTCGGCTTCGGCGTGGCCGACGTCGAAGGACGCGCCGCGGTCGATGCCGGACGCGCCGGCGTGGTCGTCGGGCGCGCGGGCGTGGCCGAGGGACGCGCCTGCGTCGTCGTGGGACGTGTCGACGCCGGACGTGGAGGAGTTGGAGGCGGCGGGGTGCGCGCGGGCTCCTTCGCCGGTGCGGGCGCGGGGCGCGGCTCCGGCTTCGGCGGCTCCGGCGCCGGCGTGGGAGGAGCCGGCGTCGGTTTGGGCGGAGACGACGGGGCCGGGGTCGACGCGGCGGCGGGCGCGGGTGCCGGTGCGGCGGTGGAAGCTGGCGCGGGCGGCGTGCGTCCGCCGACGTTGGGCGCGGGCGCCTCGGCCGGAGGCGGGCCGCGCAGCGTGGGCGGAGGGGAGACGATGTTGACGGCGTAGACGCGCATCCGCGGGTCGGGCGGCGGCTTCTGATGGCCGAACGCACCTTCCGCGAGCACGAGCCCCAGCACGATCAGCGCGTGCGCGAACACCGAGCCGCCCGCCGCGAGCCACATCCGCTCGCGCCGTGCATCCCGCGTCCGCCCGCCGCGCCCGCCCAACTCCATCTACGGCCTCCCCGCGGCGGTTTCTTCCTCGGCGATCAGACCGACCGTGGCCACGTCGGCGCTCTTCATCGCCCCCAGCACCTGCACCACGCGCCCGTACGGCACGCCCTGGTCGGCGCGCAGGTAGACGTTCTTCGCCCCCTGCGCGCGCACGGCCTCGGGAAAGCGCCGCTCGAACTCTTCCCAGCGCACCACCTTCTGGCCGATGTACACGGCGCCCTGCTTGTCCACCGTCACGGTCACCCCCTCGTTGGACGGCACCGACTGCGTCCGCGCGCGGGGCACGCTCACCTCCACGCCGCCCTGCAGCATGGGCGCGGTGATCATGAAGATCACCAGCAGCGTGAGGCACACGTCCACCAGCGAGGTGACGTTGATCTCGGCGCTGGGCTCCAGCCCCCCGCGCGCATGCCGCCGGCGTCCCGTGGGCATGCGCTAGATGCGCCCTTCGCGCGCCAGCGCCCCGATGAACTCGCTGCTGAAGCCTTCCAGCTCGCCCATGAACAGGTTCAGCCGCCCGGTGAGGTAGTTGTAGCCGATGGCCGCGGGGATAGCCACGACGAGACCTCCCGCGGTCGCCACCAGTGCCTCGGCGATGCCGGGGGCCACGGCGTTGATCGAGCTCGACCCCGCGCTGGCCACGCCGATGAACGAGTTCATCACCCCGATCACCGTCCCCAGGAGCCCCAGGAGAGGGCTGGCGGTCGCGAAGATAGCCAGCCAGATGAGCCCGCTGGTCAGCCCGTCGCGCTCGTCGCCCTCCTCCTTCTCCAGGACGAGGCGGAGCACCTCCAGCTGCGCGGGGAGGAGGCCCTTCACGTCGCCGGCACGCGCCGCGGGGCGCAGCTCGCCGTAGAAGGTCATCCCCCTCTTGAACACGCGGGTGAAGGGGCTCTCGGGGAGCGCCATGATGCTGTGGAAGGCCTCTTCCAGCCGGTCGGCCTTCTCCAGCCGCTCCACGAAGCGGTCGCTCTCCTGCCGCATGCGGCGGAACTGGAGGAGCTTGACCACGATGATGGCCCACGAGACCAGGCTGAACAGCGCCAGCAGCGCCATGATCAGCTGGGTGGACAGGGTGCCGCTGGCGATCATCCGCCAGACGTTGCCGAACTCGCCGGTATGTGGGGCCGCCTGCATCATGCGGTGGGCGTGGGGCGCAGCGTCATTCGTCGTCCTTGCGGGCGTTTTCCAGCTCGAAGAGGTAGCGCACGGTGTCGAGCACGCCGGTGCCGCGGCCGTTGCCCGCGGCGTCGCGCAGGCGCGCCGTGGGGGCGTGCAGCAGCTTGTTCAGGATCTGCCGGGTCAGCGCGTCCACCGCCGCCCGGTCGTCGTCGGAGAGGTGGTTCAGCCGGGCCAGCGCGCGCTCGGTCTCGTGGGCGCGCACTCGCTCGCCGTGGTCGCGCAGCGCGCGGATGGTGGGCACCACCGCCAGCGACGCGTACCAGCTCCAGTAGTCTTCCACCCCTTCGGCCACGATCCGTTCCGCCGCGGGGAGTTCCAGACGCCTGCGGTCGAGCGAATCGTCCACGATCTGCTGCAGGTCGTCCACGTTGTAGAGGAAGACGTTGCGCTGGTCGCCCACGCCCGTCTCCACGTCGCGGGGGATGGCGATGTCGATGATGCAGAGCGGCTTGCGCGCGCCCCGGGGCAGCGCCGCGCGGAAGCGGTCGAGGGTGAGCACGGGGTGCGGCGCCGCGGTGGAGCAGATCACGATGTCGACCTGGGGGAGCGCCCGGTCGAACTCTTCCCAGTGGATGGCCTCGCCGCCCCACTTTTCGGCCAGCTCGCGCGCGCGCTCGTAGGTGCGGTTGGCGACCACGGCGGTACGCACGCCCTCGCCGCGCAGGCACTCGAGCGTGACCTCGCTCATCTCGCCCGCGCCCAGCACCAGCGCCTGCCGCCCCTTGAGCGAGCCGAAGATCTTCTTGCTGAGCTCCACCGCCGCGGACGAGACGGAGGCCGCGCCCACGCCCAGCCCCGTCTCGCTGCGCACCCGGCCGCCCACGTTGAAGGCGCTCTGGAAGAGGCGGTTGAGCGCGGGGCCCACCACGGGGCCTTCCGTCCCCGCCACCTGGCGCGCCGCGGCGTAGGCCTCCTTCACCTGCCCCTGGATCTGCGGCTCGCCCACGATCATGCTGTCGAGCCCGGCGGCCACGCGGAAGAGGTGGTGCGCGGCCTCGCGGTCGCGGCGCACGTACAGCCAGCGCGCCGCGCCGGCCGGGTCCGTCCCGATGCGCTCGGACAGGATCTCCAGCGCCCGCTCCACCCCCGCGTCTCCATCCCCCGCCGCCAGGTAGAACTCGGTGCGGTTGCAGGTGGTGAGCAGCACGGCCTCGGCCCCTGCCTCGGCCGAAAGGCCGGCGAGCGCGTGCGGCACCTCGGCCCGCCCGAAGGCGAGCCGCTCCCTCAGCTCGATGGGAGCGGTGCGGTGGCTGGCGCCTACGACTGCGACAGGCATCGGGCGATGTGCTGCTCCACTTCGGCGTCGCGGCCGGCGATGGCCGCGTCGAGGAACTCGGGGGTGACCAGGGCGAACCAGGCGTCGCGCCTGTGCGCCTCGCTCTCGGGGAAGCGCTGGCGCATGCGGTCGCGCACGCCGGCCAGGCGGGTGGCCGCGCGCCCCAGCCCCGGCGTCACGACCGCCTCCAGCCGCTCGCGCAGCCGCCGCGACAGCAGCGGGCTGGCGCCGCCGGTGGAAAGGGCGACCACCACGTCGCCCTGGCGGATGCTGGCGGGCACGTGGAAGGTGGACCCCGCGCCGTCGTCGGCCACGTTCACCAGCGCGCCGGCCGCCTCGGCCTCGGCCGTGACCGCCGCGTTCACCTCGGCCGAGTCGGTGGCGGTGAAGACCAGGCGGTAGCCGTGCGCGTCGCCCGCGGCGAAGCGGCGCTGCCGCCACCTCAATCCCCGCCCTTCGATCAGCCGCTCCAGCTCGGCTACGACGTCGGGCGAGACGACGTCGGGCGCGCCGCCGCCGTCGATCACGCCGCGCACCTTGCGCAGCGCCACCTGGCCGCCGCCGACGACCAGCACGGGGACTCGCGACACGTCGAGGAGGACGGGGTAGCGGCCGCTCACAGGAACGCCCCTCCCGCCCGTTCGCCCACGCGCAGGACGAGGTAGCCCGCGACGACCAGCGCGAAGCCCACCACGCTCACCAGCGCCGCGCGCCGCGCCGGGCGGCCGCCGCCGGCGCGCGAGGCCAGCGCCGCGGCGAACACCAGCCAGCTCAAAATCCCCCACACCACCTTGGGGTTGGCCGGCGACATGGGGTGTCCGAAGCGCTCCGTCCACGCCCACCCCACCAGCAGGGCCAGCGTCAGAAAGCCCATCCCCGCGATCAGCGCCCCGCGGCCGATGCGGTCGAGGGTGTCGAGCGGGGGGAAGAAGCGGAAGATGGCGCCGAAGCGCTTGCTCTTGAGCTCGCGGAACTGGATCAGGTACATCAGCCCCGCCGCGAAGGCCACCGTGAGCCCGGCGTAGCCGATGAACGCGAGCACCACGTGGAAGACGAACCAGGGGCCCTGGAAGTCCATCACCTGCCGGGACGGCTGCAGCCCCACGATCTCGGCCATGGCGGCCACCGCGGCCGCCACCGGGACGAGGACGAGGCCGACCGGCCCCGTTCTCCCCAGCGTGGCCAGGCCCAGCGAGCCCACGGCGATCAGCAGCGCGAAGATGGAGAGCGACGGGCCCAGCCCCACCAGCGGCAGCTCACCGAACTCGCGCCGGTACGCCACCAGCTCGGCGGCGTGCACCAGGATCGCCGCCCCCAGCACCGTGGCGGCCACGGCGGGGAGGCGGCGGTGGCTGCGCGCCATCGACACCCCCAGCAGGGCGGCCGACAGCGCGTACAGCGCCAGCGCGATCAGGTGCAGGTTGGCGGTCGTCATGTCGCGTGGAAAATGCGACGCGGCGCGGCTTTACGGAAGGGCGCAACCGCGATTTGTCGCCGAACGGACGTTCGTCACGCCTTGGGCGCGCGCCGGAACGCAACCTGCTATTCGCGGCCGCACCGCTCCGTGCGACTCCGACTTCCAAGCAGGAGGTGTCCATGCGCAGGCTCTCTCCCGCCACGCTCGCGGGCGTGGCGTCCGGGCTGCTCTTCTACCTGAACGCGCTGATCCCCAACAGCCACGCGTGGCCGCTGGTGTGGCCGGCGCTGGGCGGGGCCGCGGCGGTGGTGCTGGCGTCGCGGCGCGCAGGGCCGCGCCAAGGGGCGCTGGGCACCGGGCTGCGCGCCGGGGCGGTGTCGGCGGCGGTGTTCGTGCTGGCCACCGTGCCCACGCTGCTGCTGCTGTCGCTGCCGTCGATGGCACGCTTCGACCGGCTGCTGGGTGGCGATGGACCGCTGGTGATGACCGGCTCGGTACTGGTCGCGCTCGCCGCCGCCGCGGCGATCGGCATCCCCGGGAGCGCCGTGGGCGCGCTGGCCGCGCGGCCGTTCGCCCGCCCCCGCGCCGCCTGACACCAGGTCCGGCCGAGCTGCTTTCTCACACGGAGGCACGGAGACGCAGAGAACTGCGGATTGTTCTCTGTGCCTCTGTGCCTCCGTGTGACATCTCAGCAGGTCTTGCAGCCGCAATGATTCATGCGGACCTGGTGTGAGGATGAGGACGAGCGCGCGGCACGCGGAAAGACGAAGGGGCGGCGAAGCACCCGTGCTTCGCCGCCCCTGCTTCCGTCATCCATCGGAACCGCGACTCAGGGCATCCGGGCGATGCGGCGCACGGGCTGGCCCACGGCGAGCGCGGGATGCTGCAGGCTGGTGATGCGCACGGTGGAGGTCTGCCCCATCACCTTCACCACCTGCACGCGGCCCACCGCCACCTCGGGGCGCGTGCCCCAGCTGGCGCGCTGGCGGGGGATGAACACCTCGAACTCGTCGCCCTCCTTCACTCCCGCCTGCCGGCCCACGTCCAGCACGGCCAGCTCTTCGATGGCCTGCAGCGTGTGCTGCCGCTGGAAGCCCACCAGCCGGGCCTGCAGGTCGGCGCTGGCGCTGGCGGCGCGGGCGGGGCGCACGTTGTTGGGCACCGGGAACGCCGGCGCCTGCGTCACCAGGTCGCCCGGGCCGATGGGGTCGTACATGCGGATCACCACCACGGTGGCGGTGCCGCCGTCCACGTTGGCCACGGTGCCCAGCCCGCGCGGCGTGAACAGCCGCCCATACGGCTGCATCAGCCGCTCGGGGCGGATGAACTGCACCCGGTCGCCGATGCGGAACGGCGCCGCGCCCGAGTCGGCCGAGACCAGCAGCTTGTCGAAGATCTGCACGGTGGGCTGGCGCTCGAGCGGCACCACGGTGGGCGAGATGATCTCGCGCACGCGCCCCTGCGGCCGCACCTCGCCCTCGGGCACCACGAAGCCGGCGCGGAAGAAGTCGCCCTCGCGCACCACGGGGAAGTTGGCCGTGCCGGCGGCCAGCACGGTCAGCCGGTCGCGCGGGGAGTCGCGCGGGCCCTGGTAGAACACCGTGTGCTCGGGCTCGCGCGGGCCGGCGGCGGCCACCCCCGGCGGCAGCACCAGCCGCTCGCTGGGGTAGATGCGGGCCGGGTCGCGCACCACGTCGGTGTTCATGCGGAAGATCTCGGGCCACAGGAACGGGTCGGCCAGGTACTGGCGCGCCAGGTCCCACAGCGTGTCGCCGCGGCGAACCACGTGCACGCGCCCCTCGGGCACGGTGTCCTGCTGTGCGGCCAGGGGGGCCACGGCGGCCAGGGTGGCGGCAACGGCCAGTGCGGCTTTCTTCACGAGTCCTCGCTGCGAGCTTGGGACGGGGCTGGTCGGCATGCGTCTGCGGGCGGGCACGGGGTCCGCGCGGGCGCACCGGGCGGCTCCACGGCTGCGGAGAGCGCCGGGTTGTGGGGCAACGGGAATACGGGGGAGACGGAGTATGGTAAGGCGTGTGCGTGACGCCCGTCAAGGCGGATGGCGCACGGACCGCACGTCCATCGCGCCCGAACCGCCGCCGCCGCGCCCACATGCACCGCGCATGGCGGCCGGCCACGCGAGTGGCGTGCCCGACAGCCGGAACGTCGCGCGTGCCGTCATATCTCTCTTCAACGCAATCGTTTACAGCGTATTGCAGGTGATCCGGATCGGGGAGCCGTCCCATACCGCCGTTCGACATCCGGAAATGATTGCGCCGCCTTTGCACGACATCGCCGTCTCTTGCGAGGATGACGAGAAAAGCCCCGGGCGACGATCGCCTCGGGGCTTCATCCATCTTCCGGCTCGGGATCCGAACGGCAACGGCCTCACCCAGAGACACGGAGGACCGGAGGACCAGAGACGGCGGGGGTGCGTGGAGGGTAGCGCCCGCGCCGGAGCCGCTCTGGTCCTCCGGTCCTCCCGTCCCTCTGCGTGATTGCAGTTCAAAGAGCCGTCGTGATCACCAGCCTCGATCTCACGCCGTTGCGATCGCTCCGGCCTCGGGCTCTGTCCACGGCTCGATCAGCTCCGGACCGTCGTAGATGGGGCGGTTGACGGCGGTGGAGACGGCGTAGCTCCGAAGCAGGCCGTCGGGCGCGGGACGGAGCAGGGTGGCCAGGTCGGTGGCGGGTGTCTCCGCATCGAGCCACGCGGCCCGGTCACCCGGCACCACGATCACCGGCATGCGGTCGTGGATGCCGGCCACGTCGGTGTTGGGTGTAGTGGTAACGATGGTGAAGGTGAGCACCGGCTCAGCGTCCTTCTGCGGGCGCCAGCTCTCCCACAGGCCGGCCAGGGTGAGCATCATCCCGTCGGCCGCGTGGATCCACCGCGGCACCTTGGCCTTGCCCACCTTCTGCCACTCGTAGAAGCCGCTGGCCGGCACCAGGCAGCGCCGCCGCTGGAACGCCGCGCGGTAGGCGGGCTTGCTCTCGAGCACCGACTCGGCGCGCGCGTTGATCATCTTGTTGCCGATCGACGCGTCCTTGGCCCAGCTGGGAATCAGCCCCCAGCGGAAGACGTCGAGCACGCGATCATCGTCCTGGCGCAGCAGGACCGGCACGTGCTGCGTGGGCGCGATGTTGAAGCGCGGCAGCCGCGGCTCCTCGCATCGCCACGCCGCCTCGAACGCCGCCGCCAGCTCCGCGCTGCTCGCCTTCTGCCCGAATCGTCCGCACATCTCGCGCTCTCCGTGTACTTACGGTGGCCTGAGAGAATCGCCACCAATCTATACGCGTCCGTTCCGCCAGGCACGGCCCCCGGCACGGCAAACCGCATGAACACGGAGCAGCGGAGAGAACGGAGGGAGCGGAGAACTGCACGTCGTTCTCCGCTCCCTCCGCGTTCTCCGCTGCTCCGTGTTCACGCAGTTCGGACGATCCGACGTCCACCGAGGAATCTCGCTGCGTAATCGCACACGTCAGCCGAAGGAGGTGTCCCCTACTGGACACTCACGGTGGCGGGCGCGGAGGCGGCGAACGGGTTCGAGAACTTGCGCGCGGTGAGGAAGGTGGAATCGGTCAGCGCTCCCAGGAAAGCGACCAGCGCCGCCCGGTCGGCCGCCGTAAGCCCCAGGCGCCGGGGCCTGCCGTCGGGCCCGCGCAGGCGGGGGTCGAGGCCCGGGTTCGCCTGCACCCCGGCGTCGTAGAACTGGACCACCTGCTCCAGCGTGGTGAAGCGTCCGTCGTGCATGTACGGGCTCCGCACGGCCACGTTGCGCAGCGACGGCGCCTTGAACGCGCCGCCCCCGGCGCCTGCGTCGGTGATGGTGGCGTCGAGCCCGGTGTTGTGCACCGAGTCGCTCACCTGCGCGACGGTGGCGTGGCAGGCGGCGCACCCCGCGGTGCGGAACAGCCGCTCGCCCGCCTGCTCCTGCGGAGTGAGGGTGGCGGCGAAGTTGGGCGGGCCGGCGCCCGCGAACGCCCGGTCGTAGCGCGACCCGCCCGACACGAGCGAGCGGACGTACTGCGCGAGCGCCCGCGCCACCCGGTCGCCGGTGACCTCGCGCGAGCCGAACGCGGCGGTGAACAGCGGGGCGTAGTACGAGGTGGCCGAGAGCTTCTGCACCAGCTGGTCGAGGGGCATCCCCATCTCCGTGGGGTCCTGGATGGGCGTGACCACCTGCGCCTCGAGCGTGGCGGCCCGCTCGTCCCAGAAGAAGCGGCCCCGGCGGTAGAAGCGGGCGTTCGCCAGCCCCGTCGAGTGCCGCGCCGTGAGCCCGCCCGCGAACCCCACGCTGCGGGTGGACGCGTCGCCGAAGCCGCGCGACTGCACGTGGCACGAGGCGCACGAGGTGCCGTCGCTGGCGGACAGGCGCGGGTCGTAGAACAGGACGCGCCCCAGGGTGGCGCCTGCGTTGGTGGTCGGGTTTCCCGGCGGCGTGTTGTCGGCCGCCACCACGCTGCCCCCGCCGGGCGCGGCCAGGAAGTGCGCCGGCAGCGGCACGCTGGCGTCGGCGTAGAGCTCCAGCGCGGCGGGGAGCGTGGGCGCGGCAAGGCCCGGCGCGAACGCGACCATCGCGAACCGGTCGCTGGCCGACCGCCCCAGCGCGTCGGTGGCCGTGAGCGTAAGCGAGACCACCCCGGGCGCGGTGGGCGTGCCCATCACCACGCCCCCGGAGGTCGTGAGGCCGTCCGCCGCGCCGGAGATGGCGACGGTGTAGACGAGCCCGCCCCCCGCCGGGTCGGAGAAGACGGTGCCGCCCCGCGTCGCGTCGTAGCTCACCACGGTCCCCGCCGTCAGCGCGACGGCGCCGTTGGGGGCGAGGAGGACGGGTGCGGGGGTGGACTCCGGGCCGGAGGCGGTGGTGGGGCCGTCGGCGCAGGCGAGGGTGCCGGCGAGGAGGAGGAGTGCGGGAGAATGGATCCGGCGCATGGGGGCGTTGGGCGAGGAGGTGGAAGGATGTACCCTCTTTCGCGAATGAACACGCGCGACGCGCCCGACCCTATGGAGGGGCGGCGCCGGATGGCGTCGCAATCCTGTACGCTGGCCAGATTCCGGACGCGTCCGGCGGCCCCGCGAACGCCGTATGGGCGAGAAAAGCCGCGCCGTTGCTCATCTTCCGCGACGGGGTGCATCCGGCACGGACCTTGTTCTAGGCGGGGGCGACCATCCTGCCGCCACCGTCACGAACACAGCCTACATGCCCACCGCATCCATCGCCCTGCAGACGCTGCTCATGGGCGACGGCGACCACGCTTCCGCCGCCCGGCTCCCCGTCACCATGCGGCGGGCCGACCTCGACGCCGCCCGCCGCCGCGCCATCTGGTGCGTGAACATGGTGGCCACCGCGGTGATCGCCGCGGGAATCGTGATGGCGCTGCTCCCGGCCCGGCGGATCGCCATGGGGGGCGCGGCGTCGGCGCCCTGGGCCATGATGGCGGTCGCGGCGGCGGGCGCGGCGGGGCTGGCGCTGTGCCGGCACGCATGGCGGCTGCACGGGCAGGTGGCCACGCTGCGGCGCGACCTGGCCGCCGCGCGCGAGACCGAGCGCTGGCACCGCGCCGTGGTGGACGAGGTGGTGGACGGCGTGCTGGTGGCCTCGCCCGAGGGGCGGCTGGTGGAGGTGAACCAGGCGGCGTGCGTGCTGCTGGGCCGCACCCGCGACGCCCTGTCGGGCCAGCGGCTGTGGGACCTGATCCCCTCCGACGACCGCCTGATCGCGCTGCGCCGCCACGAGCCGCTGGGCACTCAGGGCGGCGGCCTGCGCCGCCTCCTGCGCCCCGACGGCAGCGCCGTGCTGGCCGACGTGAGCTGGTCGGCGCTCCCCGACGGCCGCGTGGTGTACCTCGCCCGCGAGTGGACGGGGCGGAGGTAGAAACCGCGGGAGAGCGATCGGCGGGACCGCGGTCGGACCGCAATCGGCGGACTGCGGTCGGCGGACGGGCAGGGCGTGATCGGCGGATTGGGCCGATGTGCGGGAGGACGGAAGGGGGACGGGCGGGGAAGACCTGAAGGCCGATTTCGATGACAATGCCCGTCAGCGAGGAATCTTCGCTGACGGGCGTCGTGGTTGGGGGCACGGATGATTCCCGCGATGGACAGGTGCGCGGAGCAGAAGCGGGCGCAGGCCGCGGCAGCCCCCTCCCCCCGGCCCCCTCCCCCGCTTCGCGGGAGAGGGGGGAACTACAACAGCAGTCGCGCGGCACGACGACGCAGTTCCCTCTACCGCGAAGCGGGGGAGGGCGAGCGCTCTCAGGCGCGGGGAGGGGGCCACGCGGAGCGGTCGGGAACGCACCGCGCCCGTCGCCTCTCGGACTACCTGACGAATGGGGCGGCACTCGTATCGAGCGCCGCCCCATGATCATCGTACACGTTGGACTGCGTGTTCCCGAGCTATCGCCGGAGCAGGCGAGCCTCAGTGCTGCAGCGCCTTGACCTCGGCGGGGAGCGCGAAGGTGGTGTCGGGGATCGCCTCGTGGCTCACCGACTTGATGGTGGTGACCATCTGCTGGCCCATCATGCTCATGGTCGTCTTCGTGGGCATCTTGATGCCGTCGAAGTCCTTGTATTCGGAGTAGACCATCTCCACCTCCATCTCGCCCATCTGCGACTGCTGCTTGGCGACGGTGGCCACCATCAGGCCGCTGGTCTTGTCGAAGCAGCTGCGCATCTGCACGCCGTTGCGGCTGGTCATCCGCACGTCCCAGCACTCCTGGCCGGCCACCGTGCGCGAGCCCACGGTCTCCATGGTGGGGAAGATGGAGGCCATGTCCAGGTTGGCGTCGAAGGTGCTGCGGGTCACCGTCTCGTTCAGCTCGGCGCCGCTCAGGATGCGCGGGCCCTGCATGGAGCTGTTGCTCCACGCCACGGTGCCGTCGTAGCCGCCGGTGGCGGTGCCCATGGCGCCCATGTCCATGCGCGTCATCATCTTGTTGGGCCGCGCCTGGTACAGGTCCATGGTCATGGTCATCCCCATGGCCGGCATGCTCATCTCGGCCACGGTGTGGCGCGAGTTGAAGCGGCCCAGCATGGCCCTGCCGCCGATGGCCTGCACGTACTTGTCCACGATCTGCTGCGCGGGCGGAAGCTGCTGCGCGCGCGCGGTGCCGGCCTGCGCGGCCAAGGCGAGCGCGGCCAGCGCCAAGGCCCGGCCGGTGCGAATGCGGTTCATCGTGTGAGGTCTCCCGTTGGTCGTGCACGCGGGCCGGTGAATCCAGCCATCGCGTCTCGCGGCGGAACGCCCCGCCGCCGGCCTGGTCGTCACCGCGCGCCCGCGCGGCCACGCTTCCGTGCGATCCATTCGAGCGCCGCCTGCATGGCCGGGTCGCGCCCGGCCAGCAGCGCGGCGCGGGTGGGCGGCGCCGCCACGTCGGGCGTCACCCCGTCGCCTTCCCAGCGCATCCCCCGCGGGCCGGTGAAGTCGGCCACGGCGTGCATCAGCACGTCGCCGTTGGGGAGCTTCTGCGCCCACGCGGGGAGCGCCTGCCCCGCCGTGGGCTCGCCGAACACCCGCACCCGTCCCAGCTCCCGGAGGCCGCCGGCGAAGAACTCGCTGGTGCTGGCGGTCATCGCGTCGGTGAGCACGGCCACCGGGCCGGCGTAGGGGCGCACCGGGCGCGCCTGCGTGTCCACCCGGCGGGGGTTGATCACGAAGTTGAGGGTGGTGGCACGCATCCGCATCACCCCGAGGGTGTCGGCGCGGTCCACGAAGTGCCCCGCGAACCCGGGCGCCAGGATCCCCGCGCCGCCCAGGTTGCCGCGCAGGTCGATCACCATCCCGTCCAGCGCGCGGAACGAGTCCACCGCCGCGTTGAGGCCGGCGACCACCACCGGCATCCAGTAGTTGAAGCGCACCACCCCCGCCGCGCCGCCGCCGGGCAGCGCCGCGCGCCGGGTGGAGAGCCGCACGTCCAGCCGCGGCAGGTTGCCGAACTTCTCGCTCATGGCGGCGGGCGCGCGCAGCGCCAGCGCGCGGGTCACCGGCCGGTCGGCCCCGTCCAGGAAGCGGACGCGCAGCGTGCTCCCCGGCGCGCCGCGCAACGCGCCCTGCGCGGCCATCCAGGTGTAGAGCTGCCGTTTGCGCGGCTCGCCGGCGCCGGGGATGCGGCCCACCGCCGCCAGCATCTGCGCGGCCGTCCGCATGCCCACGGCGCTCACCGCCCACCCTGGCCGCACGCCCGCCGCGGCGGCCGGCCCACCCGCTTCCACGTGCGTCACCAGGATGCGCCCGCCCACCAGCCGCACCTCCATCCCCGCGTCGCCGCCGCGGTCGTCGGCCGCGCCGATGTCCTGCTGCACGTCGCCGGGGATCAGGTCGAAGTGCGAGTAGGGGAGGCGCTTGAGCGCGTCCTCGATCACGCCGCGAAGCTGCGCCACGGTGCGCGCCTGCGCCGCGCGGGGGCGCAGCTCCTCGCGGGCGCGGCGCCAGGGCCCGTTCGCCACGGCGGTGTCCCACAGCGTACGATCGATGCTGGCCCACGCGGTGTCGAACGTCTCCGTCGCCAGCGCGGCGGTGATGGGCGTGCCCCGCGGCGGGGCATGGCGCGCTTGCGCGGGGAGCGGCGCCTGTGCGGCAAGCACCAGGGCTGCCGCGGCGATGGCGGTCCGGCGGATGCTTCGGGTCACGGGTCGGGTGTTGGGGTGCGGCGGAACCACGTTGCGAGCGAACAAGATAACCCACTTTCACGCGTTGCGGAGGGGCGCCCCCGGCCGAGCGGCGAGATTCGCGGCACGAACGGTCGCGACGCGGGCGCGAACGCGTGCGGATCCAGCGCGTCGCCCCCGGTCCTAACGGATGCCCGGACAGTTCACGTCGCCCACTCGACCGTGCGCTCTACGCATCCAGCAAGAGCATACGCGCTCACCGCGACTGCCGGATGGATGCCCCGGTTTCAGCGTGCGCTGTGGATCAATTTTTTTGAAAGTGGACACCCCCGGGCCAGAAGCGGCGTAGAGGAGTGCTCTACCTGATCCACGCAGTTGCAGTTGACGGTCTCCACCGCGAGGACCAGAGGATCACGCACGGGGCGGATCGCACTGCCTGGAAGCCGGTGGCCGAGAACCGAGGCACGGACGCGATCGTGGACGCCGGGCGTCAGTTCAGCGATGAAGCGGCCACGGCGCGCACGACGTCGTCGATCGCGGCCTTCATCCGCGAGGACGGCTGGCCGCTCTTGTTGGCGATGATGGAGAAGACGGCGGTGCGGCCGTCGGCCATGGTCACGAAGCCGCTCAGCGAGTCCACGTTGCCGATGTAGCCGGTCTTGGCCGCCACGCGCCCGGGCAGGTCGGAGAAGCGCGCCCGCAGCGAGCCCTCGCGCCCGCTCACCGGAAGGTTGTCACGCACCACGCGCATGGCCGGCGTGCGGTGGACGTAGCCCAGCAGCCGCACCAGCGCCCGCGGGGTGACCAGGTTGCCGGCCGAGAGCCCCGAGCCGTCACGCAGCTCCACGTCGGCCGAGTCGACGCCCACCACGCGGGTGAGGAAGTCGCGCTCGGCGGCGATCCCCGCGCTCCAGCTGCCCTCGCCGCGCACCTCGCGGCCCACGGTCTTCAGCAGCGTCTCGGCGAACCAGTTCTGGCTGTTCAGCAGGATCGGCGCGATCACGCGGGGGAGGGGGTCGGACAGGTGCTCGGCGAGCACGGTGGCGCCCGCCGAGGGCGACTGGGTGGAATCGGACACCACGCGCACGCCGGCGCGCCCCACCGCGATCCCCTTGCGCTCGAGCGTCTCGCGGAAGACCGTCCCGGCGAACTCGGCACCGCTGTGCACGGCGAAGAACTCGGTGCTGGCGTCGGCGCCGGCGGGCACCTGGCCGTAGGCGCGGATGCCGTGGGGGCCCGCGCGCTCCAGGTCCACCGTGCTGGCGCGCCCCGCGGCCACGGTGACCGTGCGGTTCTCCAGGCTCACGTAGCCGGTCTCGGGCTCCCACGTGACGCGCGCCCGCCCGCCCACCTCGCCGGGGGCGATGTGCACCTCCACCGAGTTGTCGTTGAAGCCCAGCGCCCCCACCGGCGCCGCGTACCACCAGCGCAGGTCGTAGGTCTCCCAGTCGGGGCGCAGGTGCTCCGCCTCGAAGTAGCTGTCGTCGGCCACCACGCCCCCGGCCACGCGGCGGACCCCGCGCGCCAGCAGCGAGTCGGCCAAGTCCTCCCAGGCGGCGGTGCGGCGGCGGCCGTAGCGCTCGCCGATCAGCGGGTCGCCGCGCCCGTACAGCACCAGGTCGCCCTCCAGCACCCCGCCGCGCACCGGCCCGGTGCCGTAGACCGTTGTCCGGTAACGGTAATCGGCAGGGAGATGGTGCGCCGCCGTGGCGGTGACCACCAGCTTCAGGTTGCTGGCGGGGACGAACAGCCGGTCGGCGTTGCGGGCGTAGAGCACGCGCCCGCTGGCGGCGTCGCGCACCTCGATCCCCCAGTCGGCGCGGCTGAGCGCCGGGCGCGCCAGCACCGCGTCGATGCGCCGGCGCAGCGATACGGACGCGGCGGTTGCGCCGGAACCCCGCGCCGGTGCTAGATTGTCTCCCTGCGCGGGGAGCGCGTGCGGCACGGCCGGGCCCAGCAGCGCCAGGCCCAGGAGCGCACGAAGCGCCACGAGGTGGAAAACCTTCATCGGACTACGGAAGCAGAGCCGGAGTCGGGTGGTACACGGGAAACGCAGCGGAGCCATGAGCCGGATCCTGTTCGCGGAAGACGACGAGGCGCTGCGCCGGATGACGGTGCAGGTGCTCGCCTCCGCGGGCCACGAGGTGCGTGACGTGCCGGGTGGCGCGGAAGCGCTGGACGAGCTCGCGCGCGCCGTGCCCGACCTGGTGGTGCTCGACTACCGGATGGGCCAGCCCGACGGGTTCGAGGTGTGCCGCCGCATCAAGCGCGACCCTGCCACCGCGCACCTCCCCGTGCTGATCCTCACCGCCGAGCGCAACATCGAAGACCGCCTGGACGGCTTCGACGCGGGCGCCGACGACTACCTGGCCAAGCCGTTCGACCCGCGCGAGCTGCTGGCGCGGGTGGCGGCGCTGCTGCGCCTGGCCCAGCGCGGGCGCGACCGCAACCCCACCACGGGGCTCCCCGGCGGCGACGCCATCTACCAGGAGCTCGAGCGGCGGCGCCAGCAGGGCACCCGCTTCGCCGTGGCCTACTTCGACCTCGACCACTTCAAGCCCTTCTCCGACCGCTTCGGCTTCGCGGTGGCCGACGCGGCGATCCGCGAGGCGGCGGCCGCGCTCACCGGCGCCGCCCGCGGCGAGCCCGACACCTTCGCGGGGCACGTGGGCGGCGACGACTTCGTGCTGATCTGCCGGCTCGACCGCGCGCGCCGCCTGGCCGAGGACGCCCGCCGCCGCTTCGACGCGGGGCTGCGCCGGCACCTGTCGCCCGACGCGGTGCAGGGCGGCGTGTACCGCGGCCTGGACCGTGCCGGCGACGAGCGCGAGTTCCCGCTCACCCGCCTCTCGGCCGCCATCGTGCGCATCGACCCGGCGCGCTGGCCCTCGGTGCAGCACCTGGGCGAGCGCGTGGCCGAGGGGAAGCGCCAGGCCAAGGCCGAGATCGGCGAGGGCATCGTGGAGATGGACGCCGTGCCCTGACCGTTCGGCCGGCGGTCCGCGGCGCATTCCAACGATGTCCACGAGCCCCGGGTGCTCCCCCGCGATCCGCAGAGGAGGAGGACCGGCGGCGGGGAATCTAACGTCGGGGCCAGCTGGCTCTCAACCCACGATCCGCAAACGAAATCGGGTCCCCGCGCCAGGCGCCGGGGACCCGATCTTCATCCGTCGATACTCCGCACTCAGCACTCAGCACTCCGTACTCCCCTCAGGCTCAGGCGTGCAGCCGGATGTCGGGGCGCGGCGGGGGCGTGAGCCCGGCGGTGCGGATCTCCAGGAAGTCGTAGACGATCACGCCGTCGTCGGTGATGTCGCTCATCACCCGCATCCCGTCGTCCAGCGAGTTCAGCACCTTCTCGGCGCGGACCATGGGCCACCCCATCTCGGTGGCCACGTCGGTCACCGTCAGCCGGCCGCCCTTGCGCCCGGCCAGCTGCAGCACGGGAAGCTGCAGGCTCTGGAGGATGGCGTCGCGGCGCTCCTCGCGCACCGTGTTGGCGCGCTTCACCAGCAGCCCGCCGCCGCCCAGCGCCATCATCCCGAAGATGATGGGCGGAAGCTCGGTGGCCGCCAGGCCGGTGGCCATCATGATGGCGCCGAAGATCAGCAGCGCGATCGCCCACCCCTTCTTGGCCGAGCCCTCGGCCGCGGCCAGCGCCACGTCGGCGGTGGGCACCGCGCCCTGGCCGCCGGGGAGAAGCGTGAGCGCCCGCATCCCGTGCTGCCCCCACCCCAGCCCGCAGGCGGGGCACACCCGGTGGTTGTGGCGGAACAGCGCGTAGCCCAGCGCGGCGGGGAGGAACACCACGCCCGCGATCACCAGCGCGGCCACGTGGCTCCCGCGCGAAAAGTACCCGCCGCCCATGCCGCGGAAGCCGCAGCGCGGGCAGACCTGCACCTGCGCCATGGCGTAGCCCGACTGCGGGGCGGCGGCGGCCATGGCGGCGGGAAACGGCGTACGGGCGGTTGCCGCGCCGCACACCTGGCAGGTGGCGCGCCCCTCGGCGACCCGGGATCCGCAGGTGGAACAGTACATGGGCGTCACTCCAGCCGCGCCGCGCGCGGCGATGTCGATTTTATCGGGCGTTGGTTGGCTCGGGGCCGCCGGCTCGCGCCGCCCAGCCTCGAAAGGTTGATACGACGCACCGCGAAAAGAGTTTCAGCCGCGGGGCCCCTCGCCGCGGGCGGTTCTCCGCCCCGCATCAATGGTACCTTCGCGCGCCCGCGAACGGTAGTGCAACGTGCGGCCGCGCCGTCATTTCGGCACCGCACGCGCCACCCTGTCCACGATCGGCACCGGGCGGCCGGGCGTGGGCGGTGACGGCGGGTCGATTCGCCAAGGGGATGTGTGCTTCGCGGCGGGGAGCCGCAACGAGGATCGGGGCGGCCGCCCGGGGGCCGCCGAGTGCTCAGGGCTGCGGCGTGTGGGGTGCCAGCAGGAGGTGGACGAGCAGCATGCCGACCAGGATGCCCGCCGCCATGCCGGCGAGCACCGCGCCCACCAGTCTTGCCCGTGCCCGCCAGGGGTTCCGCGCCACGTGTCCGCCGGTCTGCCGTGAGAGACGATTGCCGAAGATCGAGAACGCCCGCCGCCTTTGCGAACCGCGTGCCGCCGCGTGCTTGAGGGCCCGGCGGGCGGCGGGTATCTTCCCGGCTCACGTTGCCATCCGCACACCCCGCGCGCAAGACCGCCCATGATCGTTGGCCTGGGGATGGACATCGTCCGCATCGACCGGGTGTGGGCGGTGCTGGAGCGCAAGGGGCGGCGCGCGCTCACCCGGCTGTTCACCGCGGCCGAGGCGGAGCGGTGCCACGGGTCGAAGCATCCGCCCGAGAGCTTCGCCGCGCGTTTCGCCGCCAAGGAGGCGTTCTTCAAGGCGCTGGGCACCGGCTGGGGGATCGGCGGCGCGTGGACCGAGGTGGAGGTGGTGTCCGCCGTCTCGGGCGCGCCCACGCTGCGCCTGTCGGGCCGCGCGGCCGAGCTCGCCCGCCGCGCCGGGGCCGATCGCATCCACCTCACCCTCACCCACAGCGACGATTCCGCCGCCGCCGTCGTGATCCTCGAGCGCGACTGATCCCGATTGCGCTGAACGATGGTGCAGTCGCCAACAGACGAATTGGCTCACACGGAGAAACGGAGGAACGGAGGAGTGCTTGTTGTTCCTCCGTTCCCTCCGTTGCTCCGTGTGCCCCCCGTCCGTAACGGTCCTTCCGAATGCATGGTCGATCGCCGGATCCCGGATGACTTCCGTCGTCGTCGGCGGGAGGATGATTGGGCGTGTGACGCAGCCATCGCGGGTGGTTTCACACGGAGTCAGCGGAGTCAGCGGAGTTAGCGGAGTTAGCGGAGTTAGCGGAGTCAAAGGACGAGCGAGGATCCTCGCCGTGAACTCCGTTGACTCCGCTGCCTCCGTGTGAAGTGTCGTTGTCCGTGGCGGCGCTCGTGTGTGGGTGATGCGTGGTGGAAGATTCGCATCGCGCTACACAAGGAGCGGTGACGTCCACGCCGCTCTGGAATGCGGAGCCGCTGCGACGTTGGCGGGGAGCAGAGCGGAATGGCTGCTCCGGCGCCCTTGACGTGGAGCGGGCGGTGCGTGATAAGTTGCGGATACCGAAGCCGTGGCACCGCGCCGCGGCTCGGCTGTCACTCACGCAACGGAGGGACGCATGGCAATGGACAAGACGCTCGCCTGCGGCGAAGAGACCAACCCGACCACCGCCCGCGGCTGCGAGGAAGGCCTCGTGGTGGCCGCGCCCGTGGAGAACCCGTTCGGCGGGTTCTGAACGTCGCGGGCCGGGGCGGGGCTGCCCGGCAGCGCCAGGGCGAGCGGCCGCGTGGCCGCTCGCCCTTGTTTTCATCTACCCACAATGGAGAACCGGCGTGCTGCTGATCGCGGGGGGCGACGCGGACTTCAACACCCTGTCGGTGCTGCGGCGCATGCGGCAGCGCGGGGTGGATGGCGCCGAGCTGCTGGTGGGCGCGGCCAACCCCGGCCTCACGTGGAACTTCGATCTCGACGAGCTGCGGCTGGACGGCCAGCCCGTGCGGCCCGACGCCGTCTTCCTTCGCTATGACGTCTTCCCCTCGCTCGCCGACCCGCGGCCGCAGGTCGCCTTCCGCGCGCAGGCGTGGTTCGGCGCGCTGCACGGCTGGCTGCTGGCGCACCCCGGCGTGGCGATGCTCAACCGCCGCGCCAACGGGTCGGCCAACAAGCCCTACATCCTGCACCTGGCGAAGACGGTGGGCCTGCGCATCCCCTTCACGCTGGTCACCAACGAGATCGACGCGCTGGAGGCCGACGCTCCCCGGCGGGGGCCGCTGATCGCCAAGCCGGTGCCCGGCGGTGGCTTCGCGCAGGGCGTGGACGAGCTGCTGGCCGGCACCGAGCGCCGCGACGGCCGCTCGGCCGCGCCGGCGTTCGTGCAGGGGCGCCTGGTCGCGCCCGAGGTGCGGGTGTACGGGGTGGGAGCGGGGAAGACGCGGCGGTTCGTGGCCTTTCGCGTGGAGAGCGGCGCGCTCGACTACCGTACCGACGCCGACGCCCGCGTGGTGCACCTGCCGCTGGAGCAGGTGGACGCCGATGCCGTGGAGGGGCTGGGCCGGCTGATGGACGCGCTGGAGATGGACTACGGCGCCGCCGACTTCAAGACCTGCCCCGACACCGGCCGCCTCGCCTTCCTGGAGATCAACAGCGGCCCCATGTTCGCCGCCTTCGACGAGGTGAGCGACTTCGCGGTGAGCGACGCCATCCTCGACTTCCTCACCGGCGCGTAGCCGCAGGCATCTGTCGACGGAACGCTTGAACGGCCTCGCCCCCGGACGGACTTGCCGTCTCGGGGGCGAGGCCGTGCTCATTCGGGCCGGGGTGCGTCGTCCGTCGGCGGCGGAGCCTCGGGGAGGATCTCGAACTGCACCGGCAGCAGGATCCACGTGTCCACCGGCTTTCCGCCGCTCGTCCCCGGGCGGATGCGGATCCGCTTCACCGCGGACATGATCCCCTCGTCCAGCCGGACATTGCCGGTGGAGCGCTCCACCTGGGCGTAGGGAATGGTGCCGTTGCGGGTGAGCACCAGGCTCAGCGCGCCGTTGAACCGCTGACCCGGCACACCCACCTCGGGGTGGCCGGACAGGAAACGGCTGAGGACACGCGAGAGCTGCGCGTTGTTGCGAACGTCGGGCGGGACCTCGTCGGAAGCGCTCCCGGGCTCCGTGTACTCCTCGGGGCGCAGCAGCGCGTGGGGACGGGCCCCCCGCTGCCACGGAAAGGACTGGACCATCGTGTCGAGCACCGCCTGCACGGCAGCCGGCACCACGCCTTCCAGCACCTGCACCCGCGTGCCACCGGCCTGGTTTCGGCTCAGCAGCAGCAGTGCGTCGGGGTGGGCGATGCCGTGCGCGATCATCGCCGCGCGGAACCCGCGCTGCAGGCGTGCGCGCGCGGCGGCCGTCGCCGAGTCCATGGCGGCCGTGTCGGCGGCCGTGGCCTGGGCGCGGAGCGGGACGGCCACGGCGGCCGCGAACGCGAGCGCCAGGGCGGGGAAGAAGGCTTTCATTTCACCACGGAACGGTGTGAGCGCCGGGAACGATGCGAACCGATCGATCCTCATCCAACGCGGCAGGGGAGACGACGGAGAGCGCGGCGCGGCGGTCACGGCGCCGCGCCGTGGTTGCCGGACGCCGCCGCTCAGGGGCGCTCCAAGCCCCGCTGCGGCGGGACGATGATGGTGATCGGCATGGTGCCCCCGCGTCCATCGTCCGGGCTGCCGGAGCGGTCTGCATCCGTACCGTTACGTTGCCCACGTATGCGTCTACCTCGCACCGTGGCAAAGGCGGCCAGGATGACGGTCCGGCGGCCGACGGGATCTACGATGGATCTGGCGCCGCGTACGGTGAAATGGCCTTGCCCCTGGACGGATCCACCCTACGCCGGGACGAGGCCATGCTCATTCCGGCCGGGGTGCGTTGCCCGTCGGCGGTGGAGCCTCGGGCGGGACCTCCAGCATCACCGGGACGATCACCCACATGTCCACGGGCTTGCCGTTCGACATCGCGGGGCGGATCCGGATCTTCTTCACCGCGGCCATGATGCCTTCGTCCACCCGTACGCTGCCGGTGGAGCGCTCCACCTGGGCATAGGGAACGTTGCCGTTCCGGGTAAGCACCATTCTCACGGCGCCCTGGAATAGCTGGCCCGGCACGCCCACCTCGGGATGGTCGCGCATGAAGCGGTTGAGAGCACGCGAGATCTGCCCGGTGTTCCGGGCGTCGGGCGGGGTGCCGCCGGAGTCGAAACCGGGTTCCGTGTCCTCCTCGGGGCGCAGCAGCGACTCCACGCGCGACCCCGGGCGTACCGGCATCGCCTGGATCATCGTGTCGAGCGCCGCCAGCACGCCGGGCGGCACCGTGCCTTCCAGCACGCGCACCTGCACCGGGGCCCCGGACTGGGTGCCGCTCACCAGCAGCAGTGCGTCGGGATCGGCAATGCCGTGCGCGATCATCCGTGCGCGGAGCTCGCGTCGCAGGTGAATGATCGATGCGCGTTGCGCCGAGTCGATCGCCACCGTATCGGCGGCCTGGGCACGGAGCGGGACGGCCGCGGCCGCGAAAGCGAGCGCCAGTGCCGGGAAGATGGCCTTCATCGATTCGGGATTTCGCAGAAGTCGGGGGGGATGCAAAGCCGGGTGGGGACGTGTGCAGGGTCGGGTGTGCCGGACGACTGGCGGTAGACGACGGAGCGCGCGGGTCCGTCACGGCGGTCGCGCCTCGAGGGCGCTTCGCTCAGCCGCGCTCCGAGCCCGGCGGCGGCTGGATGGTGACGGTGATGGGCATGGTGACCCACACGTCCACCGTGCTGGGCCCCACCTGGGCGGGGTCGAACTGCATCTGCACGGCCACGTCGCCGGCATAGGCGTCCACTTCGGGGCTGCCGCTGGACTGCCGCACGATGGCGAAGGCCACGGCGCCCGCGCGCGTCACCACCATCCGCACCGTGGCCGTGTACGAGCGCCCCACCGCGCCCACGCCGGGATTGCGCGCCGAAAAGCCGCGGAGCGCCGCCATCACCCCCGGCCGATTGCGCAGCATGGGGTGGACCTCGATGCCCTCGTCCACCCCCGGCTGGTACGCGTCGGCGTCCAGCCGCACCAGCATGCGCAGCGTGTCGCCCGGCCATGCCGCGGGGCGGCCGTGCACCGCGCGGTACACGCGCATCAGCACCGAGTCGGGAAGCTCGCCGTCGAGCACGCGGATCTGCAGCTCGGGGCCGCCGCGCAGGCCCTCCAGCAGCAGCAGCGCGTGCGGGTCGGCCACGCCCCCCGCCGCCACCGCCGCGTGGATCTCGCGCCGCAGCGCGGCGCCGGCCGTGTCGCGCGGCGACTGGGCGGCGGTGCTCGCCTCCTGCGCCGCCGACGAGGAGGCGCAGGCCAGCGCCGCCGCCAGGGCAACTGCGAGGGAAAGGGCGGGATGCTTCATCGATCGAACCGCGAAGAGTTGAACCGTTACGCCTCGCCCACCACGAAGTAGAGCGGAAACGCAATCCGCGTGTCCACCGGCTGCGTGCCCACGCGCGCCGGCGTGAAGCGCATCGACGGCGCGATCTGCAGCGCCGCCGCGTCCACCGCCGGGTTGCCGCTCGAGCGGGCGACGCGTGCGTAGGCCACCTCGCCGTCGCGCGAGACCACCAGCTGCAGGTCTACCCGCAGCCCCCGGCGGCCCTGGAAGATGCCGGCGAAGTTCTGCGCCACGAAGCGGTTGATCTGCGCGCGGGTCTCGCGCGGGTTGGCGATCACCGGCTGCGTCGCGCGCCCGCCCGGCACGCCGGCCACCGGGTCGAGCCGCACGTGCCACACCAGCGGCTCCGCGGCTGCGAACGCCTTCAGCTCGTCGCGCACGCGGTCCACCGCCGGCGCCAGCGCGGCCTCGGTCACCGAGGCGCGCGCCAGCTTCAGCTCGGTGCGGCCGGTGGCATCGGCCGCCAGCACCACCAGCCCCGCCGGCGCGCCGGCCGCGCGGGCCGCCGCCAGCACGTCGGCCGCGAAGCGCTGCCGCAGCGCGATCTGCGCCGAGTCGCGCTGGTCCGTGTGGGCGGCGGGCGCCTGCGTGGGTGCGGGCGCCTGCGTGGGTGCGGGCGCCTGCGGCGGGGCGGAGGCAGGCGCCTGCGCGTGCAGCGGCGCCGCGGCCGCCAGCACGCCGGCCAGCAGCCAGGCGCGGGTGGAGATGCGTGGCATTCGGATCGGGGTCCGCGTGGAAACAGTTGAGGTGTGCCTGGAAGCTCGCCACGCCCGGGCTTGCCGCGCAAGCCCGCGGCGCCCGGCGGATCTACCGCAGCTCCTTCTGCCAGTCGCGGAAGGTGAGACAGGCGGCAAGCACGACGAGCTGAGTCACCAGGGTCCACGCGAGCAGCGCCACCGACAGGTTGAGCGCGAGGCCGGGCGTGTCGAACGCGGCCCGCAGCACGCGGGGGCCGCGCAGCACGATCCCGACGATCACCCACGCGGCCAGCAGCATGGCCAGCACCCACGCCCAGCGCCGCCGCTGCCCCAGCCCCACGGCCACCGCCACGGCCGCCACCGCTTCGGCCGCCAGCAGCGCGGTGGCCAGGATCTCGGTCGCGTTCCGCGGCACCGGCAGCCCCAGCAGCATGAACCCCACGACGGGGAAGAACAGCAGCTCGGCGATGCGGATCACCCTCAGCGGCATGGGCAGCCGCCGCACCTCGGCGCGCCGGTGCCGGCGCGAGTGCGACAAGGGCTCGCTCATGCGGCCCCCGTGGACGGAAGGATGTGCGTGGACGCGGTGCGGGACGGCATCGGAATGGTCATCGCTGGTGGGCGTGCGTGCTGGGTGCGGGCCGGAATCTCCGCCCTGCGCCCCGCCGCCGCAATCCGCATCGCGGGAGCCGCCGGATGAACATCCATCGATGGAGATCTGCGGATGGCGCACCTGCCCTCCACCTCGACTCCCATCGACGTTCACGTCACCGACGGAACCCCGCTCTGCTGCAGCAGCTTCGCCACCAGCGCCGTCCATCCCGTCTGGTGCGAGGCGCCAAGCCCGGCGCCGTTGTCGCCGTGGAAGTATTCGTGGAAGGGGATCAGGTCGCGCCAGAGCGGGTCGTCCTGGAACCTCGTGGTGCCGCCGAAAACCGGCCGCCGCCCTTCGTGGCGGATGAACAGCGCGATCAGCCGCCGCGACAGCTCCACCGACACCTCCCACAGCGTGAGCATCCGCCCCGACCCGACCGGGCATTCGACCGTGAAATTCGGCCCGTAGTACCAGTCGAACTTCTGAAGCGCCTCGATGATCAGGAAGTTGATGGGGAACCACACCGGCCCGCGCCAGTTGCTGTTGCCGCCGAAGAGCCCGCTCCGGCTTTCCGCCGGCTCGTAGCGCACCTCGTACGCCTGCCCGCCCAGATCCAGGCGGTACGGGTGATCGGCATGCCAGCGGCTCACCGAGCGCAGGCCGTAGGGCGACAGGAACTCCGTCTCGTCCAGCATGCGCCGCAGAACGGCGCGCAGCCGGCTCTCGCTCACCACGGCGAACAGGCGGCGGTCCATCTCCCCCGCCCGCGTGATGGCCGCGGCGTCGCCCACCAGGTCGGGGCGGTTGGCCAGGAACCACTCCAGCCGCGCGCGGAACCCCGGCAGCCGTTCGAGCACGCCGGCCTCCACCGGCTGCACCGCCAGCAGGGGGATCATCCCCACCATCGAGCGCACCCGCAGGTACTGCTGCTCGCCGCCCAGGTGCAGGAGGTCGTAGTAGAAGTCGTCCTCGTTGTCCCACAGGTCCACGCCCTCGTCGCCCAGCGTGGCGGGGCGGTCGTTGATGGCGTGGGCGATGTGGAAGAAGTGCTCGAGGAACTTGGTGGCCACGTCCTCGTAGCAGTCGTCGTTGGCGGCCAGCTCCAGGGCGATGGCCAGCATGTTCAGGCAGTACATCGCCATCCAGCTGGTGCCGTCGCTCTGATCGAGTGAGCCGCCCCCGGGAAGCGGCTCGCTGCGGTTGAACAGGCCGATGTTGTCCAGCCCCAGGAACCCGCCCTGGAACACGTTGCGGCCCTCGGCGTCCTTGCGGTTCACCCACCAGGTGAAGTTGATCAGGAGCTTGTGGAACACCCGCTCCAGGAACTTCACGTCGCCGTCGCCGCGCGCGCGTCGCTCGATCTGGTACACGCGCAGCGCCGCCCACGCGTGCACCGGCGGGTTCACGTCGCCGAACGCCCACTCGTAGGCCGGCAGCTGCCCGTTGGGGTGCATGTACCACTCGCGCAGCAGCAGCACCAGCTGGTCCTTGGCGAAATCGGGGTCCACCAGCGCCAGGGGGATGCAGTGGAAGGCCAGGTCCCAGCTCGCGTACCAGGGATACTCCCAGGTGTCGGGCATGGAGATCACGTCGTGGTTGTTGAGGTGCAGCCACGCGTGGTTCCGCCCGCCCCACCGCTCGTCGGGCGGGGGCGGCTGCCCCGCGTCGCCCGCCAGCCAGCGGTGCACGTCGTAGTGGTAGAACTGCTTGCTCCACAGCAGCCCCGCCAGCGCCTGCCGCTGCACCAGCCGCTCGTCGGCCGACGCCTCGGGCGCCAGCAGCGTGGCGTGGAACGCGTCGGCCTCCGCCATCCGCGCGGCGAAGACGGCGTCGAAGCCGTTCCACGCTTCCTGCGGCGGCGTGTACATGTGCGCCGACAGCCGCATGCGCACCACGCGCTCTTCGCCGGCGGGCACCGCCAGCCGGTACCACGCGGCGGCCTTGCTCCCGGTGCGCGCCGCGTTCACGGCGTCGACCGCCCCGTCCACCACGCGCCGGTGGAAGGCGTCCTTCACGTACGGCGTGGTGTTGGGCGAGCCGAACAGGCGCTCGGTGTTCGACTCGTTGTCGGTGAACAGCATCTCCGGCCCGCCCTCGCACGTCCAGTGGTAGCGCCCCAGCGTGTGATGGTCGGCCAGCACCTGAAGGCAGCCGCTCGCGGCGCCCTCCGGCACCATGCTCAGCGACGGATGCGCGCCGTGTTGCGCCCACGACCAGTTGTTGCGGAACCAGAGGGTGGGGAGCAGGTGCAGCTCGGCCGCGTCGGGCCCGTGGTTGGCCACGGTCACGCGGCAGAGCACGTCGTCCACGCCCGCCTTGGCGTATTCCACCGTCAAGTCCCAGTAGCGGTTCCCGTCGAACACGCCGGTGTCCAGCAACTCGAACTCGGGGTCGTCGCGCGTGCGGCGGCGGCTCTCGTCCAGCAGCTGCTCGTAGGGGAAGCGGCGCTGCGGGTACTTGTACAGCGCCCGCATGTAGCTGTGGGTGGGCAGGTTGTCGAGGAAGAACCAGTAGTCCTTTGCGTCTTCGCCGTGGTTCCCCTCGGGCCCGGTGAGCCCGAAGAAGCGCTCCTTGAGGAACGGGTCCCGGCCGTTCCACAGCGACAGCGCAAAGCACAGCCGCTGCCCCTCGTCGCAGATGCCCAGCAGGCCGTCCTCGTTCCAGCGAAAGGTGCGGCTGCGGGCGTGGTCGTGCGGCAGGTAGCCCCACGCATCGCCCTCGGCGCCATAGTCCTCGCGCACGGTACCCCACGCGCGCTCGGCCAAGTAGGGCCCCCACAGCCGCCAGGGCGCGCCCGCGCGAGCATCCTCCAGCCGCCTCTGCTCTTCCGTCATGTCGGCCTGATCAGCATTCCCGGGATGGACGGCAGGTATAGGTGGATTCGGCGCCGGATCCAGACCCCGGCCTCGCAGGGCGGATGAAACCGTGACAACCACGGCCCAAGGTCCGCTTCGCGGATTCCCGCGCGGACATCTCTGCGAACCTCGGCATAGACGCCTGATGCGCCGCAGCTGCAGTTCTCCCCTTTCTCCCGCGCCCAGCGGGGGAGAGGGGCCGGGGGGAGAGGGGGCCGCCGCCGCATGCGACGACACCCGCCACTTTCCCCGGATCGTTCGGAGGAAAGCCACCCGCGACGAGCCTCCTTCAGTTCCTTCAGTAAATCGTCACCTGCTGCGTCAGCCCGCCGTCCACGTAGTACGTGCTCCCGCTCACGTAGCTGGCCTCGTCGCTCGCCAGGAACACGGCCACGCTCGCCACCTCGTCGGGCTTGCCGAAGCGGCCCAGCGGGATCTCGCTAACCGCGTTCTTGAACGCGATCGGGTTGTCGAGCACGCTCTGGTTGATGGGCGTGGCGATGGCGCCCGGGGCGATGTTGTTGGCGGTGATCCCGTGCGGCGCCAGCTCGATGCACAGGTTGCGCATCATCATGCGGATGGCACCCTTGCTGGCGCAGTACGAGGTGTACTCGGGGAACGGGATGTCCTCGTGCACCGACGAGATGTAGATCAGCCGCCCGCCGCCGCCCTGTCGCACCATCTCGCGCGCGGCCGCCTGGCTCACCACGAACGAGCCGTACAGGTTCACGCCGAGGACGCGGTTCCACTCCTCGTCGGTGGTGTCCAGGAAACCCTTCTTGATCTCGATCCCCGCATTGCACACGGCGATGTCGATCCGCCCGAACTCCTTCACGGTCGCCGCCATCATCGCCTCCACCTGCACCCGCTGCGACACGTCGGCCTCCACCGCGATGGCGTAGTCGCCGAAGCCGGCGACCGCGGCCAGCGCGGCGTCGTGGTCCCTGGGTGAGTTGGGGCGGTAGTTGACGGCGACGCGCGCGCCCTCGGCGGCGAACCGCGCGGCGATGGCCGCACCGATCCCGCTGCTCGCGCCCGTGACGAGCGCGACCTTGTCCTTCAAGCGCATGGAGCCTCCCGGTTCCGCGAGGGGTTCGCGGGGTGTTGGATGCGCGTGAGCCGCCTGGGCTTTCACGCGCCGGGCCGGGTGGGCGGGCCGGAGGGGTGTCGAGGAATGGAGACTACGCGAGGCGGGCGCTATGCGCAAACTCTATGGCTAGGAGTCATCGGAATGCGAAGCGACCCACAGGCATCTGCCGGCGGGCCGCTTCACCATCCCTCGATCCGAGCCTTACTCCGTCGGCAGCCCGTTGCGCAACGACGCGCCGCGACCGAGCACCCAAGGACCGTCGAACTCTTGGATCGACCGAATTTGCTCCGGCGTGAGGCTCTGCAGAAGGCTGCAGTGTCCAAACGCTCGCTTCTCGGCATTGATAAAGGAGATCCCGGTCAATCTGCGCTTCAGGCCATAAGCGGACGCGACACCGGGCCATACCCGGCGCAGGCTGGGTCCGGGAACGTAGCCTCGCGCACGGGTCAAGTGTGTCGCGGCTCTCGGTTCGGCAGTGCTCATCGCGCGATCTCCTTTTCACAATATAGAAGGCCGCTGGGCTTTCGTGCAACCGCAAAGCCCAGTTGAACATAGATGTGTACCGCGCCGGGAGCTGGGTCGACGAGCCGGATCTTCGAAGCGCCCAACCGTTTGCCATAGAACTCTGCGGCCGTGATCAGAAGCAGTGCTACCGACCCCTTCAGCGGGTGCGAGGGATCGGGATGGCTCTCGAGATAGTGAATTGCGATCGCGTTGCGCGTACCCCCCGAACTCGGGTGTGATGTCCGGCCGAGAGCCATCCCGCACAGGATCCCATCACTCCAGAGCGCAGGCTTGAACGCAGCTGGATCGGTGCGGAACTCGTCAGCCAGGGTGGACCAATTCCATCCGCCGCGCCCATTCGGGTGAGACCGTGTCCACGTGGTTTGCCATGCCTTCAACGTACCCGAATCGATATCCGTGAGTCGAACGGGCGGATGGGTCGTGAGACTCCATTCAACAGCGGTGATGTCGTACGCGGCGCGACGCAAACGAGCGTATCGAATCTTCGCCAAGTTGTACGAGGCACCGCTCATAAGCCTATGCGCACCCGTTGAAGGTGAGAGCGTCGTGCCAGGGTATGGTGAGCTGCCAAAGCATTGGGAAATCTCACGTTGTAGATTGTTATGGCTACAAAGGAGCTGCATAATCCCACATCGCCAGACGGCGCCCATCCGGGGCGCCGCCTCGTGCGATCTCCTACGCCGTCACCCCACCTTCGCCTTGCGCCCGCGCCGTGGCTTCGACTCCGCGGCCGGCGTGGCGGCCACGTCCACGCGGCCGCCCAGGATCCCCGCCAGGAACTGGCCGGTGAACGAATCGGCCACCGCCGCCACCTGCTCGGGCGGGCCCTCGGCCACCACGCGGCCGCCGGCGGGGCCGCCCTCGGGCCCCAGGTCGATCACCCAGTCGGCCGTCTTGATCACGTCCAGGTTGTGCTCGATCACCAGCACGGTGTTGCCGCGCTCCACCAGCTTGTGCAGCACGTCCAGCAGCATCCGCACGTCCTCGAAGTGCAGCCCCGTGGTGGGCTCGTCCAGGATGTAGAAGGTCTGCCCGGTGGCGATCTTGGAAAGCTCGCTCGCCAGCTTCACCCGCTGCGCCTCGCCCCCCGACAGCGTGGTGGCCGACTGCCCGAGGTGGATGTAGCCGAGGCCCACGTCACTCAGCGTCTGCAGGTGGCGGCGCAGGCGGGGAACGGCCTCGAACAGCTCCAGCGCGTCGTCCACCGTCAGCTCCAGCACGTCGGCGATGGAGTGGCCCTTGTAGAACACCTCCAGCGTCTCGCGGTTGTAACGCTTCCCCCGGCACACGTCGCAGGGCACGTACACGTCGGGGAGGAAGTGCATCTCGATCTTCACCAGCCCGTCGCCCTGGCACGCCTCGCAGCGCCCGCCCTTCACGTTGAACGAGAAGCGCCCCGGCGTGTAGCCGCGCATCTTGCTCTCGGGAAGCTCGGCGAACAGCTCGCGGATGATGGTGAACAGCCCCGTGTAGGTGGCCGGGTTCGACCGAGGCGTGCGCCCGATGGGGCTCTGGTCGATGTCCACCACCTTGTCGAGCAGCTCCAGCCCGTCGATCCGCGCGTGCGCGCCGGGGATGCTCTTGGCGCGGTAGAAGCGGCGCGCCAGCGCGTTCCACAGGATGTCGTTGATCAGCGTGCTCTTCCCCGACCCGCTCACCCCCGTCACCGCCACGAAGCAGCCCAGGGGGATGCGAACGTCCAGGTTGCGCAGGTTGTGCTGCCGCGCGCCGCGGATCACCAGCTCGTGGCCCTCGCGCGGCTGCATGCGCCGCTCGGGGATGTCGATGCGCACCTCGCCGCGCAGGTAGGCGCCGGTGAGCGACGCCGGCGCGGCGATGATGTCGTGCACCGTGCCCTCGGCGATGATGTGGCCGCCGTGGCGGCCGGCGCGCGGGCCCAGGTCCACCACGTGGTCGGCGGCGCGGATGGTGTCCTCGTCGTGCTCCACCACGATCACGGTGTTGCCCAAGTCGCGCAGCTGCTCCAGCGTGGCCAGCAGGCGCTGGTTGTCGCGCTGGTGCAGGCCGATGGAGGGCTCGTCCAGGATGTACAGCACGCCGCACAGCCGCGAGCCGATCTGCGTGGCCAGGCGGATGCGCTGCGCCTCGCCGCCCGACAGCGTCTCGGCCGAACGTCCCAGCGTCAGGTACTCGAGCCCCACGTTCATCAGGAACGACAGGCGCTCGCTCACCTCCTTGAGGATCGGCCCGGCGATCTCGCGCGGCAGGTGCGGCAGCGCGTCCACCGCCTGGAAGAACTCCAGCGCGCCCGCCACCGGCATCGCCACGATGTCGCCCAGCGAGCGCCCGTCCACCGTCACCGCCAGGCTCTCGGGGCGCAGCCGCGCGCCGCCGCAGGTGGCGCAGGGGAGGGTGGACATGTACTCCTCCAGCGTCTCGCGCGTGGCGTCGCTGGTGGTCTCCTTGTAGCGCGCGCCCACGTCCTTGAGGATCCCGCCCCAGCGCAGCTTGGGCGCGCCCCGCTTGCCTTCGCCGCCCGGCGCGCCGTTCAGCAGCACCTCGCGCACGTTGTCGGGGAGCTCGCGCCAGGCGGTGTTCAGGTCGAACCCCATCGCCGAGGCCAGCCCCTCCAGGATCGTTCCCCGCAGGTGGCCGCGCGGCACCCCCCAGGGAAGGACGACGCCTTCCAGGATGGAGAGCGAGGTGTCGGCCAGCACCAGGTCGGGGTTGGGCTCCTTGCGGGTACCCAGGCCGCCGCAGTCGGGACAGGCGCCGTAGGGCGAGTTGAAGGAGAACTGGCGCGGCTCCAGCTCGGGGATGCTGATGCCGCAGCTGGGGCAGGCGTAGGCCTCGCTGTACAGCTCGCGCTGCGGCTCGCCCGTCTCGGCGTGCGCGATCACCTCCACCACGCCCTCGGCGTTGCGCAGGCCCTGCTCGATGGCGTCGGCGATGCGCGAGCGGTTCTCCTCGCTCACGTCCACCCGGCGCTCCACGAAGATGGAGATGTCGTGGTTGGCGCGGCGGGCCAGCGCGGGGGGCTCTTCCAGGCGGTGCGTCTCGCCGTCCACCCTGCCGTGGGTGAAGCCCTTCTTGCGCATCTCGTCGAAGAGCTCGCGGAACTCGCCCTTGCGGCCGCGGACGACCGGGGCGAGCACCTCCACCCAGGTGCCGGCGGGGAGCGCCATCACCCGCTCCACGATCTGCGAGGCGCTCTGCCGCTCCACCGGCAGGCCGCAGGTGGGGCAGTGCGGCACGCCCACCCGCGCCCACAGCAGGCGCAGGTAGTCGTACACCTCCGTGACGGTGCCCACGGTGGAGCGGGGGTTGCGCCCCGCCGTCTTCTGCTCGATGGAGATGGCCGGCGACAGCCCTTCGATGCTGTCCACGTCGGGCTTCTCCATCATCCCCAGGAACTGGCGGGCGTACGCGGAAAGGCTCTCCACGTAGCGCCGCTGCCCCTCGGCGTAGATGGTGTCGAACGCCAGCGAGCTCTTGCCGCTCCCCGACAGGCCGGTGATCACGGTCAGCCGGTCGCGCGGGATCTCCACGTCGACGTTCTTGAGGTTGTGCTCTCGGGCACCACGGACGATCAGGCTCTCTTCAGGCATCCCGAAAAGTTACCGCAGATTGCCCCCGCATTCAACCGTCCGGGTGCGCGCGCTCACAACAGGCCCGAGATGGACCCTCGCGCCCTCGCGCATCCCCGCGTAAAACCCCCTCCGCGCCGACTCGTCCGCCCCTCGCGCCCGCCTTCGCCACCCGGCGTGCCGCGGGCTCCTTTCTGGCCCCGTTCCACCCCGCTCCGTCGTCGGCACCGTTGCTCGATGCCGGCGCGGCGGCCCACCGGCGCCGCCACCGTTCGGCCGCTTCGTGATCGCTCCCAGCAGGGGCCGAGGCATGCGTTACGCGAAAGCCGGCGCGATTCTGGAAACGAATGTTCTGCCCTCGCGTGCCGTCCGCGCTCGCTTCCGCACGAGCGTCCAAGGCCTGCGCGGACCGAATGGGTCCTTCCGTCTCGAAGCGCGTAACTCCTTCCATTGCAATCTATTGATCATTTGACGACGATGATTGACGTAGTGTGGATTCATCGCTATGATTCGACTTTGCCTTTGGCGGCGACAGCCTCAAACCGCCGCACGGCCGCTCCTCGAGAGAAGCAGACACCCGCGCCAAGCCTCCGCGCGCATCCCGCAGACATGGAACCGCCGCGCCGCTTCGTCCGGGCGCGGCTCCCCGATCGGCCCCACCCTTTCGACAATAGCACCCCGGCCGCGAGGCCGGTCCGCAAAGCACGGAGTCTCCCGTAGACCGTCCGGCTGCCGAAGAAGGTCTCCCCGCCGGCGCACGCCCGCGCCGGTAAAACCCCTCAGGAACGAGACGGAGAGACGCCCATGAATCGGTTCGGAACGACGTCGGCACTGCTCGCGGCCGTGGCCCTGGCCGCGTGCTCCACGGATTCCACCGGCCCGGCGGCCACCCCACGGGTCCCGGCGCGCGCGGCCTCGGCCATCACCGGCCAGTACCTGGTCACCTTCAAGGGCAACGGCATCCCCGCCGACTTCGCCGCGCGGGTGCAGGGCCTGGGCGGCAGCGTGCTGTACTCGCACGCCGGCGTGGGCTTCGCCGCGGTGAGCGGGCTGAGCGACGCGGCCGCCGCGCAGCTGGGCTCCAGCGCGAGCGTGGCCGACGTGGGCGCCGACGAGGAGATCCAGGCAGACATCGGCCCGTCGGTCGAGGCCGAACTGTCGGACGTGATCGCGAGCCAGGCCAACCCCGCCAGCGGCCTGCGCTATCCGTTCCAGTGGAACATGCGGCAGATCCACGCCGACCAGGCGTGGGCCGCGGGCAAGCTGGGCTCGCCCGCCATCACCGTGGCGATCCTCGACAGCGGGCTCGACTACGACATCGCCGACCTGAACGGGCTGGTCGACCTCACCCGCTCGGTGTCGTTCATCCCCGGCGACGACGCGATCACCGCGACCTACTTTCCCGGCCGCCACCCGGTCACCGACTACAACGGGCACGGCACCAACGTGGCGCAGCAGGTGAGCAGCAAGGCGTTCGCACTGGCCGGCGTCACCTCGCGCACCACGCTGATCGGCGTGAAGGTGCTCGGCGGCACCGGCAGCGGCCCGCTCAGCGCCATCCTCTCGGGGATCACCTGGGCGGCCGACCACGGCGCCAACGTGGCCAACATGAGCCTGGGCGGCGGCTTCGCCAAGGCGGGCAACGGGCGCTACGTGTCGCTGATCAACAAGACGCTGAGCTATGCCAAGCAGAAGGGGATGCTGGTGGTGGTGTCGGCGGGGAACGACGCCTCGAACATGGACGCGGACGGCAACCTGTTCCGCACCTACTGCGGCGTGGTGCACGTGGTGTGCGTGTCGTCGGTGGGCCCCACCATGGCCACCGGCAACGGCGACACCCCGTCGTACTACACCAACTTCGGCCGCTCGGCGATCAGCGTGGCGGCGCCCGGCGGAAACGCGGGGAGCACCCTTTCGGCGTGGCCGTGGGGCAACGACAGCGTGAGCTGGGTGTGGGGCTACTGCAGCAAGACGCGCCTGGCCGGCCTCACCACCGCCGGCGTGCCGGTGCTCACCGCCTGCACCAGCGGCGGCCGCCTGACCGGCTACATCGGCACCAGCCAGGCCTCGCCGCACGTGGCCGGGCTGGCGGCGCTGATCATGGCCGAGTACGGCACCGACCCGGTGCAGACCAAGCACCGCATCGAGGCCAGCGCCATCGACCTGGGCCAGCCGGGCACCGACCCGTTCTTCGGCCGCGGCCGCATCGACGTGGCCCGCGCGCTGGGCCTGTGATCCCTCGGCGTCAGCGGTAGACGGTTTGCGGTAGACGTCGACGGTTGAAGGCAGATGGACGGCGGGCGGCACTCCTCGGGGTGCCGCCCGCTTTGCACTCTCCGCTGGATGAATTGCAGCCTGGATGTGTTCGACGCCGGCCACGGCCGAACCGTCGGCCCAAGCCGGCGGCTGGAGCTTCGGGAAGTCCGCGTGCGCAGACTGCTGCGCCGGCACCGACGCGCATCCGCAGACTGGTTACCCGCGCGGGTGCCGCGTCTGCAGCCTCGCGCAGTTTGCGAGGCTTCCCGTAGTCGTTGCCGCGGCTTCAGCCGCCCGTCGCGAAGTCCGCCCACTGCGCGCGGAGTCGACGATCCCGCGCTACGCTCACCTCGACCGCCGGAACGAGCGGGTCGCCCGTTCGCCGTGTCGAGACTCACTCTCGAGGGCGTGGGCGGCCATGTTTCACGGATTTACTGCTTCGGCGTGCTCGCGCTTTCGGAACGTCGATGGTAGTTTCCGCCAACTTCCGCCGGACATCCCTGCACCCCACCCCAAGAGGACGCCATGCTCCAGCGTCTCACCCCGCCGCGCGCTCGTGCGTATGCGGCCGGGCTCGCCGCCGCCCTGCTCGCCGCCTGCTCCGTCGACAACCCCACTCCCACCGCGCCACCGCTCGCCATCCCCAACACTCCCAGCTTCTACACCTACCCGTCGGCCATCTACCACAGCCACGTGGAGTTCGGCACGCCGGCCGACGCGAACGCGAGCGACGACCTGATCCTGTCCAAGCGACAGTACACGGTGTCGCAGAACTGCGCGAAGGGCCGCCCCAACTGGGTGAGCTGGAACCTGAACAAGACGCACTTCGGCGATGCCGCGCGCTCCACCACCTTCACCAGCGACGCGGCGCTGCCCAGCACCTGCTATCACGTTACAACCAGCGACTACACCAACAGCGGCTATGACCGCGGCCACCAGGTGCGCAGCGAGGAGCGTACCTGGGACGCGACCGACAACAAGTCCACCTTCCTGATGACCAACATCGTTCCGCAGACGCACGACCTGAACGCCGGGCCGTGGCTCAGCTTCGAGTACTACCTGCAGGACCTGGCGCAGACCGGGAACAAGGAGATCTACGTGATCTCGGGCGTCACCGGGAACAAGGGCACGCTGAACGGCGCCGGCAAGGTGCAGATCCCCACCTACAGCTGGAAGATCGCCGTGATCATGCCCTATGGTCAGGGCTTGGCCAACGCGACCACCACCGGCAGCATCCAGGTGATCGCGGTGGACATGCCCAACGTCACCGGCATTCTCTCGCGCCCGTGGACCGACTACCGGACCACGGTGGACAAGCTGGAGGGCTTCACCGGCTACAACTTCCTGGCGAAGCTCCCCGATACGGTCGAGAACTACTGGGAAGCGCGGCTGTAGACGGCTGGACGAACGGTGCGGAAAAGTGTGCGGGCGACATCGAAGATGTCGCCCGTACGCGTGCTCCGCATCCGTCTGCGATTCGTCACCGCAGCAGGCTCTGGATTTGCAGCGCACGTAATGCGCCACTGCGAATCCGCGCCCACCGCTTGGCGCGATCCACTCCATCCACGAGGGAGACTCCGATGAACAAGCTTTGCCTGGATGTCGACTTGCTCACCGTGGAGACGTTCACCCCGCAACCGCGGGTGAAGGTGGAGGCGGGTACCACGGTGTGCACCCGCTGGGACACCTGCACCAACTGCAACGACCCCACCTGCATCTGCTGACGGGTCGCGGGGACGATGACGGAGGGCGCTGGAGCATGCTCCGGCGCCCTCCGTCATCCATCAAACACCGACGGGCCGCCCTGCTGATCAGGCGGCCCGTCGATGCGTCACCGATTATCGACCGGGCGTCACTCCGAGTCCCAGGCATCCAGCGCGCGGCGGACCAGCACGAGCTGGCCCACGTGGTAGGCGGTGTGGTCGGCCACCAGCAGCAGCTCGCGCAGGTACGTCTGCCCCTCGCCCCAGGGGATCTCCGCGAACAGGTCTACGCCGTCGTCGGAGGCGAGCGATTGCAGCGCCTCGCGGTCGGCGCGGTACTCGCCCACCGCGCGGTCCCACGCGCCGGGGTCGGGCGGGGTGGGGGAGTCGGGCCAGTAGTCCTCGGGCCAGCTCTTCTCCTGGTACTTCGCGCTGCGGCAGAACTCCAGGATGTCGGCCTGCGAGATGCGCAGGTGCTCCAGCAGCTCCCACGGCGAGTGCGGCAGCCCGCGCGGCCGCACCCCTTGCAGCGAGGGGTCCAGCCCTTCTACCGCCGTGTCGAAGTTGGCGTGCGCGTCGCGCCAGCCCAGCAGCTTGCGCAGGTGGTTGCCCAGCGCACCGTCCGTCATCGCGTACTTGTCCGGGAAGGGGTCACAGGGTCATCCGAGCTGAGTGATGCCGCGGAACCGCAGGCCCCCCAGCTGGACGGCGCAGAACAAGGCGGGGACGTCCCCGCCAGGATTCCCCGGCATCTGCGGGGCCAGCTTCGTCCACGCCATCATCATGGGCGTGCCGGTGCGCATGTCCTGGAACAGCCCGCGCCAGAAGGCGGGGAATGCCCGGCCGTTGCGCGAGATCGTCATGACCAGGTTGGTAGGTGGAGAGTGCTCGGCGCTTCCGGCGGCATTGTATGCGCTGCCGGGGTTGTCGAGTGCGAAAACGGTGATCTTCGCGCCCGAGTCGCGCACCAGCGAACGCGTCCCGGCGGGCACGCGGGTCATCTCGCCCGAGCTTGTCAGGTGGACGTAGATGAACAGCACGTCGCACGCGGGCACGGGGCCGTCGCTCACCCGGACGGTGGAAAAGAGCGGCGCCAGCGTGGCGCGGTCCTCGTCGAGGCACGCACGGCCGGCTTCGCCCTCCAGGTTCAGCAGCCCCAGCACAGGCACCTCGATGGTCTGGGCCGAGCGGCCGCGCAGCGCGTCGAGAATTCCGGTGAACAGGCCCATGGAACCACCGATCAGGTAAAGGTGCGCGCATCGAGCGTGATCCCATTTCCGGTGCCCTCGACCGCCTCCACGTAGGCGCGGGCCACCTGCGCGGCCGGCATCCCGTGCGACGGGTCCTGCCCCATGGCCTGCAGCGTTTCGCTCACCCAGGGCGGGCTCACGACGTTCACGCGAACACCGCGCGGCACTTCCAGCGCCGCCGCGTTCGCGAACGACTCCAGCGCCGCGTTCACCGGGCTGATCGCCGCGCCGCCGGGCATGGGCTCGAATGCCAGCACCCCGCTGGTCAGCGTGATCGACCCCCCGTCGCTTACGTGCGGCAGGCCGAGCCGGAACACGTTCACCTGGCCCATGAGCTTGCTGTTCAGGCCCACGTGGAAGTCGTCCTCGCCCAGCTGCTCCAGCGGCTTGAACGACGCGCTCCCGGCGCAGCACACCACCGCGTCGAACGGCGCCACGGCGTCGAACATCGCCTGGAGCGAGGCGGCGTCCTCGATGTCGCCCGTGTGGTCGCCGCCGTGGCGCGCCACGCGCACCACCTCGTGCCGCGCGGCCAGCGCATCGGCCACCGCGCGCCCGATGGTTCCCGTCGCCCCGATCACCACCACCTTCATCGGCTCCTCCCGGCCAGGATCGTTCGTCATCTTCCACGCCGGGAGAATGGGGCACGGCGGGGGCGCTCACAAGGTGCGCCCCCGCGACGCCGCTCCGTTGCATGCCGCTCGGCCGGCCGTGTCGGGTGCGGATGCCGGCCCTGGGCAGCGAGCGTCGCCGGCTCTCCGCAGAGGGTGGACGCACGAAGCGCGCGGGACGCCGATGCGTCCCGCGCGCTCTTCCATCTAGTCGGCCGGCGGATCAGGCCGGCCTGGGCTCCCGGGCGCGGGCGGCGGTCTTGCCCTGCTCCTGCATCACGTCGGCCAGCGCCATCAGCGCGCCGGTGCCCACGGCCATCAGCAGCGCCGTCTCCAGGTTGCGCTGCTCGCGAACGGGGCGGGGAAGGCGCGTGGTGCCGTAGCGCGTGTGCAGCGCGTCACGCGTGAAGCCGCGAGCGGCCTTCATGGCGGCTCCGCCGATCACCGCCCACATCAGCTTCCGACCCAGGCTGGTCGCCATAACATTCCCCTCTGCAACGAGTTGCTCCGTCCTCCCGAAGCGGGTCGGCCATGCAGGACCCGCGCCAGCTTCGTTCAACGTTGCTGCGGCCACCAGCAGAGCAGCAGAGCCGGAAGACGGGGCAGAGTCAGCAGCAGGTCAGCAGAGAACCCGTGTACTCTGCTGACCTGCTGACTGTCGCCTGGGTCGTGACTTGAGCCGGACCCGGTACGACGATGGACGCGGCGCGGGGACCGTCATGCGCGCGCCGCGGGCGGTGGTGCGGCGAGGGAAGCGGCGGGGCGGCCCGCGCGCGGGGCGAGCTCCGCCGGCGGCGTGTCGGCCTCCGTGTGGAAGGGGATGCGCAGGTCGGCCAGGGTGCCGCCGCCCGCGGGCTCCGAGAGGGTGAACTGGTGCGCCGCGCCGTAGAGCTGCTCCAGCCGGCCGCGCGTGCTGGCCAGCCCCACCCCCTCGCCGCGCGCCGAGGCGGCGGCGGCCAGCCCCACGCCGTTGTCGCGCACGCGCAGGCGCAGGTTGTCGCCCTCGCGCGCCGCCGAGATCTCCACCCGGCCGCCCTCCACCAGCGTGGCGATGCCGTGGCGGATGGCGTTCTCCACCAGCGGCTGCAGGATCAGGTGCGGCACCAGCGCCTGGCGGGTGCCGCGTTCCACCCGCATCGCCACCTGCAGCCGGTCGCCGAAGCGCACCTGCTCGATCTCGAGGTACAGCTCCAGGAAGCGCAGCTCCTCGGCGAGCGGCACCTCCTGCGCCTGGGCGGTGGCCAGCGTGTGGCGCAGGAAGGCGGCGAGCGAGGCCAGCATCTGGTCGGCCGCCTCGGGGTCGCGGTGGATGAGGGTGGAGACGGCGTTCAGCGCGTTGAAGAGGAAGTGCGGCTGGAGCTGCATCTTGAGCGCCTGCAGCCGCGCCTCCGACAGGCTGGCCCGCAGCCGCGAAGCCTGCAGCTCCTGCGAGCGCAGGCGCACGTAGTAGGTGAACCCGTGCGCGATCCCCACCAGGAGGATGGCCTGCAGCACCGACACGGGAAACACCCGCAGGAAGCGCGACCAAAACGGCGAGGGAAGGTACCACCCCAGCGACGCGAGCAGGCGCGCCGCGTACACGTGCAGCAGCCCGATGAACACGACCGACACCAGGTGCACCAGCACCGGCAGCACGCGGCGGCCCTCGTCCAGCGGAAAACGCCGCGAGAGCGCGATGATGTAGAGCGTGCACAGCGCCCACAGGTACGAGCCCACGAAGGCCGCGCGCAGCGACCACAGCAGCGACGACGGCTGGCGGCCGGCCCGCAGCGCGAAGTAGGTCTGGCCGGCGTTGAACAGCGCGTACAGCGTCCACGCGGCGAACACCCACGCCACCGACGCCGCGCGGCTCCCACGCTCTTCCCCGTCGGCCCCGGGCGCCGGCCGGCTACGTTCGCGCACCTCTCACTCCATCGCTGGGAAAATGCTCCCGCGCCACCTGCCGCGCTCCGTCTCCCCACCCACGCGGACCGCGGCGTTGCGGAAGGGAGGGGGAGGCGGTGCGCGACCTGCGCGGAGGTGTAAACTACACGCGGGCGGCACCCAGGGGGAGCCGCCCGCACGCAGTTCAGGAGAACGCATCTCAAAGTCCTGGCGGCTCATCCGTGCCCACACCAGGAAGCATGGGGGTAGCGTCGGAATTCTCGCGCGGTTGCCAGGTGCGCTAAATTTCTCGCACCCCACCCCAAAGGTGAACCCCGCGGGGACATCCGGCCCGCTGGCGGGGTATGCGGCACAATGAGGGGGCGCGTGGCAGTGCTTGCGGATCGCCGCCGCGGCCCGGCGCCGTCCCGCGATGCCGACGGCCGGGCTCCCGGATCGTCTCCCCGGCGAGCGGGGTGGACCGCTGCACGCGCGCCGGGGTATGCGCGCCGGCAGTTCGACGGAGTGGACATGGGCCGTCCGCCCGCCGTCAGGCGCTTCGCCCGTGCAACTCCCTTTCTCCGGCACTCCGATGGCTGCTGACCTGATCAAGACCCTGATCGTAGACGACGAGCCGCTCGCCCGGCAGAAGCTGCGCATGTTCCTGGAAGACGTGGGCGGGCTGGAGGTCGTGGGCGAGTGCCAGAACGGGCTCGAGGCGATCGAGGCGATCCGCGGCGACTCGCCCGACCTGGTGTTCCTGGACGTGCAGATGCCCGGCGCCGACGGGTTCGAGGTGGTGAAAGCCGTGGGCCCGGCCGAGATGCCGGCCATCGTGTTCGTCACCGCGTTCGACCGCTTCGCCGTGCAGGCGTTCGAGGCGCACGCGCTCGACTACCTGCTCAAGCCGTTCAGCCGCGCGCGCCTTGCCGACGCGGTGGACCGCGCGCGCGAGGTGCTGCGCTCGCGCGGCCGGGGCTCGCTCGAGGAGCGGCTGGCGGCGCTGGTGGCCGGGATGGGCGGCGCATCTGCGCAGCACCCCGAGCGTTTCGCGGTGAAGACCGGCAACGAGTACCACTTCGTCAAGTCGGCCGAGGTGGAATGGGTGGAGGCGGCCGACAACTACGTGTCGCTGCACGTGGGCCGGCGCACCTACCTGCTGCGCGACACCATGTCGAGCATGGAGACCAAGCTCGACCCCACGCGCTTCGTGCGCATCCGGGCCTCGGCCATCGTGAACCTCGATTTCGTGGAGGCGGTGCAGCCCTGGTCGGGCACCGAGTTCCAGTTCGTGCTGCGCAACGGAACGCGCCTGCTCTCCAGCCGCCGCTACCGCGAACGTATCCGCGCGCTCATCCGCTAGGACGCGCGAGGAGCGTCCGCCTCCACCGGCCTCGACATCGGGACGCGCACGCCGTGCGGGACGAGATCGGACACCACGCCCCCTCTTCGTCCAAGGCCCGCAAGTCATCCCGGCTTCCCGGCCCAACGACTCCGACTCATTTCTCCCGCCGTTTCTCCCCACGTCTGCCAATCCACCGGTCTTCCACTCCAGCGCCCGCAAGGCGGTGTGAAGCATCGGCGTGCGCTGTGGATCAGTTTATTGAAAGTGGACACCCCCGTCTCCTTCAGTTGTCTGAGCGAAGGTGTGGCAGCATTCTCCACCTGAGCCACGCAGTTGGCGATGCCAGCGTGCTCGAAGTGCTCCGTGACACGCGTTGTGGGTTCTCTAGACTAAACTCTGACGCGGTTTCTCTCTAAACTCTGTCGCCACCAGGCGGAGTTCAGGCTGCGTCGAGTTCGGTGGTCTGGCTGAGGTCCTCCTTGAAGTTGCGGGTCCTGTAGGATCGTCCACGCAGGACGTAGTGGGTGCCGCGCTCGAGCAGGCGGTCGAGGATGGCCTCGGCGAGATCGGCATCATGGAGGACCTGGCCGAGGGCCGCCAGAGGCTTGTTGGTGGTGACGATCGTGGAGCGGCGCTTCAGGTGGCGGATGCTGACGACGCGGAAGAGCACGTTGGCGGCATCGGCGGGTGATTTCCCGCACTCGGGCTGATTCACCGCGAACGAAAGAAGGGTGGCCGGCGTGAAGCCGGCCACCCTTTTCCTGCGTCCGTCCTGCCGGGTGGAGCGCCCCGAGGGGCGCCCCGCCTGGTCAGGTCAGGGGTTCATGTCCAGGCAGCCCGTATAGAGCGGGTTGTTACGCTCTTCCTGCGGGATCGTGAGCACCACGTCCGTGCCGTACGCGTCGCCGCGACGGTCGGTCCCGATCGGCCACCACTCCGCCTGCGACTGGCCCCAGCCGCCCGACTGGACCGGACGTACCACGCGGCGCAGGTCGCCCAGCCGGTGGCCGGTGAGCCACAGGCTGAAGGCACGCTCACGCATCAGCGTGCGCAGCTGCTCCGCCGGCGTGGCGCCGATGTTGGTCGGGCCGCTGCCCAGGCCGAGCGCCCCCAGCTGCCCGGAGGCAGGAAGCACCGCGTTGTTCGCGGCACGGGCCGCGTTCAGCATGCTCAGGAAGAGCGGCACGTTCGACGCCCGCAGAGCCGCCTCGGCCTGGATGTAGCGCGCCTCCATCCCCGAGGCCAGCGGGATGTCGGAGCCCAGGCTCGGGTACTTCAGCTGGCTGTAGTGCGGCAGGCCGGGAAGCGCGTCCGCGGCCGGGCCGTCGCCGGCCGGCGCGTACAGCGTGCCGGTGGCCGTGCCCCACGGCGTGCGCGGGTCATGGCTCGACATGTAGTCGAGGCCGTTCGTCCCTTCCTTGTCCACCGTGCTCCAGCGGCGCTCCTGGTTCAGGAGCTCGGTTACGGCGTTCTGGGCATCCTGCGCCCCGGCGTCGTACTCGATGAGGTACCGGAAGTTGTCGGGCACGGCCGACGCCACCGTGGCGGCACCGGCGTAGTCACCCTTGAACAGCAGGGCGCGAGCCTTGCCCACGCGGGCAAAGTTCAGCTCCGTGGCGTCGGTCCCGGCCAGCGAAAGCGCCTTGTCGAAAGCCGCGATCGCCGAGTCGAGCACCGCGGAGGTGGTGAGCCCCGCGGTGGGCTGGAAGGCCCCCTCGTTGTCCACGATGCTCAGCGGGATGCCCGAGCAGAACGCCTCGGCCAGCATCAGCTCGCTGTAGCCCACGATGCTGTACAGGTTGGCGTGCTGCGGCGAGCCGGCCTGGCTCGTGCTCGCGAACAGCGCCGCCGCGTTCACCGCCTCGGCGCGCGCGCGCTGAAGGTAGGTGTACGGGTCGAGCGAGGCGGCGTTGCTCTCGCTGGGGCGGCGGCGGTCGATCGCCTGCCGGGTCCCGAAGCCGTCGCTGTCGACCAGCTCGTCGGTGAACGTGCCGGTCTGCAGGACGTATCCGCCTTCCTGGTTCTGGCGGCCGCCGATGGCCGTCGCGAACCGGGCGCGGGCGCCGGCGTAGGTGTTGGGAAGGTTCGTGGTGTCGGACGCGGTGCCCGGCGTCACGATGAACGGGTCGTCGATGCTCAGCGCCTCATCCAGGTTGCAGGCGGCCAGCGGCAGAACCGCGGCCACTGCAGCCATTCCGAGGGCCCGTCGCGGGAGGAGCCAGCGGCCCCTCCCCGACGTCGCGATGTTGTTCAGCATGTAGAACTCCTAGTTCGATCAGAAGTTGACGTCGATGCGGGCGACGAGCGAGCGCGCGGGCGGAACGGAGTAGAACTCCTGCGCGTTCAGGTTCGACGTGCCGGTGGCGTTCACTTCCGGATCGAAGCCACGGTAGTTGGTCCAGGTCTTGAGGTTACGGCCCGCCAGCGTCAGCGAGAGGCCGTCCTCGCGGAAGCCGAAGCGCCGCGTGAGCGACGTCGGAGCGGTCAGCGTCAGCGCCACCTCGCGCAGCTTGGTGAAGCTGGCGTCCTCGATGAAGCCGGCGCTGCTGATCCCCTTGAGCACGGCCTGGATCGCGGCCTGGTCCTCGAGCGACTGCCCGGGCACCCAGCGCTCCTCGCAGAACGACACCGTGTTGGCGGCCGTGCAGCGGCTGGCGCGGGTGTTGTCGAACAGCTTCTGCCCGCCCTTGTGGTCGAGCAGCGCCGAGATGCGCGCGAACCCGAAGGCACGGATGTCGGCGTTGAACGACATCTCACGCTTGGGCAGCGGGCTGCCGAAGAACGAGCGGTTCAGCGACGGGATCGTCTGGTCGGCGGTCGGAACGGCCACCACCTCGCTCTGCTGGATCAGCCCGTCACCATTCGCGTCGTTGTACGTGTACGCGGTGGTGAAGTACGAGCCGACCGGGTAGCCCTCCACGTGCCACTGCAGCGTGCCCAGCGAGATCGGCGAGACCGAGCTGTCGCCGAACGTGATGAGCTTGTTGCGGTTGGCCGAGTAGGTCGCGTCGAGGTTGACCTCGAGGTTGCGGCGGCGCACCGGCTGGGTGCGAAGCGCCATCTCGATGCCCTTGTTCGACACGCTGCCCAGGTTGAAGAACTGCGACAGCGGGCCGCCGAACGACGGGGCCAGCGTACGCGACACCAGGGCGTTCTGCGAGCGCTTGTTGTAGTGCGTCGCCTCGAGGCTCACGCGGTCGTCGAAGAGGCCGATGTCGCCACCGAACTCGATCTCGCGCGTGACCTCGGCCTGCAGCTCCGAGTTGCCGAAGCGGCTGACCACGAAGCCGTTGGCGATGGTGCCGTCGAGCGCGACCTGCGCCGCCGTGAAGGTGCGGTTGGCGCTCAGGTAGGTGGGGCGCAGCCCCGACTTGCCGTACGCCGCGCGCAGGCGGAGGTTGCTCACCTGGCCGATGCTCGGGAACCAGGGCTCCTCGTTGACCACCCACGACGCCGACAGCGACGGGTAGGTGATGAAGCCGATGTCGGCGCCCGAGGCCGAGCTCTTGTCACCGCGGATGGCGGCGTTCAGGAACAGGCGGTCGCTGATGGCCAGCTGCTCGCTGATGTACGCGCCGAACAGGCGGTCGGGCGGCTCCGTCCAGTACAGGCCCTCGTCCACGGCACCCGGGACACCGCCCAGGATGGTGCCCGGCGCCGGCACGTCGGCCTGGGCGTAGGTGTAGTTCGGGTTCGCCGAGGTCCACTGCACGCCGGCCGAGGTGGTGGCGGCGATGCTCGAGCGAAGCTGGTTCGTGGCCGTGGCGCCCGCGTTGGCGGTGAACACGGTGTTGTGCACGCGGACCTGCTCGCGGAAGCCGTCGGGGAACGAGCCGATGGTGCCCGGAGCCACGAAGGTGCCGATGAAGCGGTCGTTGTTGTCCACGCCCAGCGTGCCGTTGAACGACAGCCAGCTGATCGGGCGGTAGTTGCCGGTGGTGCTACCCGTGAAGCGGTTGCCGCTCTCCTTGTTCTCCCACAGGTACAGATTGCTCGCCAGCACGCCCGAGCCGTAGCCCGCGTTGTTGGCGATGTTGGTGGGAGTCGGGGCGCCGCGGAGCGCCCACAGCAGCGAGCTGGCCGACGAGTTGTCGCTCTGCGGCAGCTGCGTGCTCTGCGAGGTGTAGCCGGCGCTGGCGGTCAGGCGCAGGGTGCTCCCCGAGTTGCCGGCCAGGTTCGCGCGCACGTTGGTGCGGTTGAGGTGGTTCGGCCGCTGCACGCCCACGCCGTGCTGGTTGTCACCCGAGAGGTAGTAGGTGACGGCCTCGGACCCACCCGAGACGCTGCCGCCCAGGTGCGTCAGCGCGCCCTGCTGGATGGGCGAGATGTCGCTCATCAGCGGGTTGTAGCGGTACAGCGAGTCCAGGCGCACGCAGGTGCCGGCGGCACGGGCGGCCAGGTCGCAGTTGACCTTCACGTTGTTGGCGTTGAAGCCACGCTGAAGGAAGTTGTCCGGGAAGTCGAAGTTCTCGTCCTGACGCGAGAACTCGGAGTACACACGGATGTTGGGACGGCCGGCGCGGCCGCGCTTGGTGGTGACCTGGATCACGCCGTTGGCGGCCTGCGTGCCGTACAGCGCCGACGCGGCGGGCCCCTTCAGCACCTCGACGCTCTCGATGTCGTCGGGGTTCAGGTCGTTCAGGCGCGACGTGCCCTGGCCGCCGGTGAACAGCTCCTGGCCCACGCCGCCGTCCTGGCTGATGCGCACGCCGTCGATGATCACGAGCGGGTCGTTGTTCAGCGACAGCGAGTTCACGCCGCGGATGCGGATGCGGGCGTTGGAGCCGAGCTGGCCCGAGCTCTGCGCGACGACCACGCCCGGGGCGCGGCCCTGCAGGAACTGCGAGAAGTTCTGCACCGTCGCCATCGGGACCTGGTCGGCGGTGATGTTCGACACCGCGTTGCCCAGCTCGCGCTGGCGGGCCTCACGCCCGCTGGCCTGCACGACCAGGGCGTTCAGGTTCACCGCGCTGGTGCTCAGCGAGAAGTTGGCGGTGGCGCTCTGGCCGGCCGCCACCGTCACGCGCTGCGACGAGCCGGCGTAGCCGATGCGGCTGGCCGACACGTTCTGCGAGCCCGCGGGGACGTTCCCGATGCGGTACTCGCCCTGGCCGTTCGTTACCACGCGAAGGGTGGTCCCGGTGACCATGACCGTCGCGTCGGTGAGCGGCGAACCGGTCCGCGAGTCTACGACTCGGCCGGTGATGGTCCCGCCCTGCTGCGCGTTCGCTGCCGAAGGCAGCGCCGCAGCCAGGAGGACCATTGCGATCCAACGGATTCTTGACATGCTGCTTTTGCTCTGTAGGAGTTGACCAACGGTCCCGCGCGAATGGCCGTGCGGCCAGGTGGCGGGCTCAATCGTGCCTGCGAGCGATCCGGTTGGGTTCACCTCCGGGCAGAAGGAACGTGGATGCGCGTTCCGGCCGGTGCATGCCCCCTTTTCGCGGGGGGCGACACACGGGCCGGCCGGGGCTTCCCGGGGTCAGCGGGGCGGCGTCGGAGGGGATTCCGGAGCCGCGATCTGCTGACGGCCGGGAAAGGTAAAGGGTCAGGCGGGCACGCGGCCCGCATCATCTGTCGTGGTTATCGGCGGCAACCTTCCGGAGGCGGGCGTCGCCCGGCCTGCCAGTGGGTCGCACCGTGCCGCCGCGTTCCCGCGGGCGGCGTGTCGTTCCAGTCACCGCGGCCTGGCGCAGGCGGCGCTGCTCGGTGGCCGCGAGCGTCTGCGTCTGGGTGGCTCACTCCCGCCGGTCGCCGCCGCCAGCCGGCGAGCGCGCGGGACAAAACGCACGTCTCACGGGGTCGTAATCAGTTGGATGCGCTTAAGCTAACTGATTGCTACAGATGCGCAACGGCTTCGTGAGACACCTGAAGAACGTGCGAATCCCGATGTCGTGACACCCGGCTTCGCGCGCGTTCCGGAAGGGCCATTTCTGGCAACCGGAGCCGAGATGCCGTTACCGTGCCGGGGGTCCGGATCGAACGTCCGTCCGAGCGGGTGCCATGCGCCTTCGGAATGTAATCAGCTAACGAGACGCTAACCTAATGCCATCACCGCCCACAATTCAACCCTCTGGTCCATTCTGCTACGCAACGCCCCCGAAGGGGCTATGTGTCCCCGGGGGCCGCAAGCGGGGGAAAACCCGGCCGCTCGCCGGCCGGTGGGAGGGAGCGCGGTTCCAGCTTCGCCGCGCCGGGCAGCGGCTCAGCGCTCCATCTCGGCCACGAGCTTTCGCGGGGCGACCATGGCGTAGGACTGGGCGACCAGCTCGCGGAGCTCGCCGTCGTCCACCTGGTCGAGGACGATCCCGATCCAACCCTTCACGCCGACGTACGGCGGCACGAAGTACGTTCGCGGAGCGCCGGACACGAGGTGCTCCTGCACGCCCAGCGGGGCGTTGCACCACAGCGCGACCCGTCCGTCGCGGTGGTGGTCGTTCGCGTACATAGCGAACAGCCGCTTGCGCACCCGCCAGGTGGGCTCGCCCCACGCCACCTGCTCGGTGGCCTCGGGAAGCGCCAGGCAGATGCGCCGCACACGGTCGAGGGGAGTGGTGGGCATCGGTCGGATCAGGCGGAGGCGCGGGTTTGACAGGCGCGGTGATCGGCGCGGAGATCGGCAACGGGTGCGCGAGTGCGGATGAACGGGTGCGGCAGTGCGCTTGCGACCGCGTTGCATCCCCTGCGCGCGGCGGCGGGAAGCTCGCGCGTCGACCGGCCGATCACGTCGACCGAGCAATGCTGGCGGAACGGTCGAGCGGGCGATTGCGATTCGCACTCACGCACTCACGCACTCACGCACTCACGCACTCACGCACTCACGCACTCACGCACTCACGCACTCACGCCGAGTCGCCCGAGTCGCCCTAGTCGCCCTACACCGGCTCCAGCGCGCGGTGCGGAGCGGGCGGCAATTCCACGTGCACGCCGTCGCCGGGGAGCACGTCGCCGCCGGCAAGGACGACGGCCATCACGCCGGACTTGCGCACCAGACCGCCGTGCTCGTCGCGGCCCAGCACGGCGGCCAGCAGCCCGGGCTGGAAGCGGTCGATCTGCGCGCACGGGTTGCGAAGGCCGGTGACCTCGACCACCGCGGTGCCGCCCAGGCGCAGCCGTGTGCCGGTGGGCAGCGCCAGCAGGTCGACCCCGCGGGTGGTCACGTTCTCGCCCATCTCTCCCGGAAGCACGCTGAAGCCCAGCGCCCGCAACTCGTCGTGCAGCTCGGCATGGATCAGGTGCACCTGGCGCAGGTTGGGCTGCGTGGGGTCGCGCGCCACGCGCGAGCGGTGCTGCACCGTCTCGCCCAGGTGCGCGTCGCCCTCGACCCCCAGCCCCGCGACGAGGCGGATCCGCTCGCGGTTGGGCTTGCTGAAGCGATGCCCCTCGTCGAGGCTCACGGCCGTGACCACTCCGCTCATCCGCGGTCCCCTCCGTGTTGCCTGCGCGCGCGCTGCCCCTGGGCGAACGGGCACAAGCTCATGCGTGCGGCCCGCGCGCGCCAGAGGATGGTGCGCGGGCGGGCTCTTTGCGTTATCTACCATCCGGAATTGCCGCGGACGGGGGAGGCGATCCGCGGGCGAAGCCCCACTGCGCGACGGAGTTCTACCATGGCGAGACGACCGAATTACGGCGCGGAAAAGCGCAGCAAGGAACTGAGCAAGCAGCGCAAGAAGGAAGAGAAGGCCGAGAAGAAGCGGCTTCGCAAGGAGGAGGAGGGCGGCGACGAGGCGGGTGAGCAGGCGCCAGACGACGGTGAGGAGGAGATCGGCGAAGGCGGCGAGAATGGTGCTTGACGCCGACGGGGTGGGAACCGTTGCCCCGCTCGCGCCGGCCGGCCCCGGCACGCCGCTGCGCTTGCGGCTCGATGCGGTGATCGGCGAGGGACGCGAGATCTTTCGCCGCTTCGACGCCGAGGTGCGCCGCGAGTCGTTCCATCCCTTCGTGCCCGCCGACTACGACCGGGTGCTCGCCGCGCTGGCGGCGCTGCACCGCCCGGGGCTGCGCTTCCTGGAGCTGGGCTCGGCCACCGGGGTGATCGCCATCATGGCCGACCTGCTGGGGTTCGACGCCTGCGGGATCGAGCTGGACGAGAGCCTGGTGGAGGTGGCGCGCGGGCTGGCGCGCCGCCACGACTCGGGCGCGCGCTTCGCCGCGGGGAGCTTTCTCCCCGACGGCTACCGGTTCAGCGGCGTGGACGGCGACGCGCGGATCGGCACGCTGGGCTACGGCACGCCGGCGTACGCGGCGCTGGGGCACACGCTGGCCGACTTCGACGTGGTGTACGGCTATCCCTGGGACGGCGAAGGCCCGATCCTGCACGACCTGATGCGCCGCCACGGCGCTCCCGGCGCGCGGCTGGTGGTGCTGAGCGGGGCCGACGGCGTGCGCGTGTTCCGCGACGGGGTGGCGGAGGGCTGAAGAAGCGGGACCGGAGGAAAGACTTGCTTCACGCAGGGGCCAGCGGAGTCAGCGGAGAGCAACGGGTTTCTCTGCTGGCTCCGCTGCTGCTTGAGGAAGTGCCGTCGATCTTCCCATCCCATCGATGTCCATCAACGATTTGCGCGGGTCTGGGGATGATGATCCGCTGCCGGAGATCCCAGTCGTCCACCGGCTGTTCTGTTCACCGGCGTGGCCGAGCGCCGTGGCGGACGGCGTCAGCGCGGGGGATCGAACCGCGCGTCGCACTGCCTGGCATGGGCGAGCTCGCCGGCCATGTCGATCCCGGGCGGCGGGGTGAGGGGAGTGCCGTCGATCTCGATATGGCCGTCGCGGGCGGCCATCGGGCCGGGGCTGCCGTCGAACGCGGCCAGCTCCGGGGTGGGGAACGCGACCGGCGCGCGCGCCTGCTTGTCGTAGGCCAGCAGCGCCATGCCCCCGCCTCCCTGCCACATCGCCAGGTTGGTCCACACGTAGCGCTTCCCCACCACCATCGCGGTGATCCACGTTTCGGGAACGTAGGCCACCCGGCTCTCGCCGCGCGCGCGGTCGTACGCCCACAGGCCGCCGCGGTAGCGCGAGGTCCAGGTGATGCCGCCGTCCTCCACCGTGCACCGTGCCCCGGGGGGAGCGCCCGCCAGGAGTGGCTCGGGGAGGGTGTCGCCACGCGCCTGCCATGCGCGCTCGGCCTGCCGCGCCCGCGCCTCGCCGCGCGAGGGCGGCACGGGCGGGCCGTATCCCTCGGCCGCCGCTGCCTCGCGCACGGTGGAGTCCATCCACGCGCGGAGCGCCCGCTTCCCCGCCAGGCCGGGCGACGCAGTGGCCGAAAGCACACCGGCGACGGGGTCCTGCGGGTCGCCGGTGAGGGTGTAGCTGGAGGAATGGCGGGTGGCGGGGTCGAACACGGTGACGCCGACGACCCACTCGGCGGTGCCCTCGGCGGTGGAGACGACGTACACCTCGTCGGTGCCGTCGCGGTCTACGTCCACTACCCCGAACGAGTCGTAGGCGCCGCTCACGCGTGACCAGGGCACCTCCACCGGCACCACCCAGTCGTACACGTGGTCGCTTCCCGCCAGCACGGCGACCCGGTTCCACCCGAAGAGCACCGCGATGTGCTGGGCGCAGCACTCGCCACGCATGGGGATGGCCCGGCGCACGCTCCAGCCCAGCCGTTGGCGCGCCTCCTCGAACGCCTGCGCGGGGGTGAGCGGGTCGATGTCCACCGCCCCCGGAAGGTGCGAGCCGTTCGCCTGGAGCCACGCCTGCCCCTTCGCAAGCGCGGCGTGCGCGGTTCCCGCGGCCCAGACCAGCGCGCGCGGGCGGCGGTCGAGCCCCGGCGTCCACACCGCGCTGCCCTGCTGCGCGTCGAGCCCGCTGGCGGTGATGGCGTAGCGGCCTGCCGCACCGCGCGGGTCGAGCAGGTCCACCCCCACGCTCACGCCGGCCAGGGTGACGGCGGTGCCGATGGCGAAGACCTCGGGCCGGCCGTCGCCGTCCGCGTCCACGGTGCCGAAGGCATCGGGGGCGGGCCGCACCGGCAGGTGCGTGTGATGGCGGCTGCGCACCCGCCACCCGCCGCCGGCCCGTTCCAGCAGCACCACCCAGCGCACCTGCGGGTGGAAGCGAACGTGCTCCCGGGTGAGCACGGCGAGGTATTCCGGGCCGCCCGCCGCTCCGGGCACGGGGGCCGCTGCCACCACGTCGGCCGGGCCCAGCACGAGGCGCGCTTCCCGCAACGCCCACTCGCGCCCTGCCCGCGCACTGGGAGGCGCGCGGTGGGCGCGGCGCCACACGGCTGCGCACGCGAGCACGGCCGCCGCCGCGACGGCGGCTGCGCAGATGCGGACGGCGCGCCGGGAAACCGGCCGGCGCTCTCGGGGGATGGACACGCGAGGATGATGGTGCGGCGGGGCAGGTGCAGGACAGACGGCTCCAAGTAGATGGATCCCGTGCCTCCTCGCAAGCCCTCCGCCCACGCCGGGGAGCGCCGCTGAACGGCCGGGCGATGGCGGGGTCGGCGGCAGGCTGGTTTTCCGTGTGACGGGAGCGCCCGGGTCAGGAACCGTCCGTTGCGCCGGCCGCCGCGGGGGCGGCCGACTTGCGCAGGTAGGCGGCGAGACCCGCGCGTGCCGTCTTCCGCACCTTTCCCCGCACCAGCGGCGTCCACCCCAGCAGCAGGCCGGTGGGGCCCAGTGCCTGCCGCGCCCATCGCCAGAACGAGAAGCGGTCGTCGTGGCGCACGATCAGCCCGTCGCGGAAGCGGAACGTCGCGTCGATGCTGTTGTGCACGTGCCGGCCGGTCTGCGAGAAGGTGTAGTGCGCGTTCCAGTGCGCCCGCCCGCTCTCCGCGTTTGCGTGGACGCCGGAGAAGGCGACGTCCAGGTCTTTCGCGCGGGTGCACAGCATCGCCCACATCGCGCCCACGTCGGCGCCGCGCAGCTCGCCGAATGCCGGGTCGGAGAAGACGACCTCGGGGTGGTAGCACGCCTGCATGCCGGCCGTGTCGCGCGCTTGGAAGCAGGTGTAGAAGCGGTGGACCAGCGCCTCGTTGGGATGCATGTCGCTCCGCGGGGAAAGGGAAGGGGATCAGCGCGCGTCGGCAGGGTTGGGATCGGGCGGAAGGCCGGTCTGACCCTGGCGGCTCAGCGCCTCGATCCAGAGCTGGTGGTACTTCTCCATTCGCGCGGGCATCAGCGCGCTCCCCGCGCGCGCCAGCCAGCCGTGCTGCGTCTCTTCGGTGAGGATGCGGCAGCCCTCGGCGCCGGGCTCCAGCAGCCATGCGTGGTACGCGTCCACGCCGATCCCGCGTGCCGTCCACCCGATCCGCTCGCCGGGCACGAACTCCTCCACGCGCGAGGTGACGGTGACGCCGAAGGTGCGCCAGCGGAACACCGTCCCCGGCGCCAGGTCGGGGCCCGCGCCCTTTAGGAACTCGACGTTCGACGAGTTCTCGTACCACGTGGGCCAGAGCGCTGCGCGCACCAGCCACGCCCACAGCACTCCGGCCGGCGCGGGCGAGCGCAGCTCGTTGCAGGCGTGCACCGGCGTCCGTTCCGGGTGGTAGCGCTCGGGCCAGCGGATCATGGGCGGATCTGTTTCCGGGAAGAATGGCGACACGCGGGAGTGTCCTCGGGAAGTTGTGGATCTCCCGATCCCTCAACATCGCTGCCGATGGTGGCTGGGCAAAGTCTCTCGTTCCCATGCGCAGGAACAGACCGGGCTTCCGAGAACCAGCCCGGCTCGGTCCCTCGGGTGGGAATCACCCTGATCGGACCCATGGGCACCACAAATGAACGCAGGCGATGACGCAGCACCCGCGTCAGTCCGGCGCCGCTCAGGACGGCGGCTCGGCGGGGCCCGTGTAGGCGCACAGGCCGAGCCGGGGTGAGTTCACCAGCGCCACCGGCTCGCCGCAGAGATCGTGGGCGGTGGAGTGCTCGAGGCACAGGGCGGCGACGAGGCCGATGTCGGTGCACCCGCGGCATACCCGCTCGGCCGGGTCGCCGCATTCGATGCAGTCGAGCAGGGGCGCCGCGTTGCGGGCCATCAGCGCGATGGGGCGGCGGGCGCAGCGCGGCCCCTCGCGCACGTCCAGGCACTTCACCACCGCCAGGGACTCTTTGCCGAAGTCGTAGACGTGCACCGCGCGCGCACCGGGGTGGAACACCGGGCCCACCTTGCGCGTCATGGGGATCTCGGCGCCGCGCCATCCTCGCTCGGAAAAGCGGCTGGGGTGGCCGCAGCACTCCAGCCAGATCGCCCGCAGGTAGGCGTCCACGTCACCCAGCGTGGCCGTGCCGTCCACCTCCAGGTTCAGCCAATAGCCGCCGGTCCAGCCGTCGGTCACCTGCAGGTGGCACAGTGGAACGATCCTCCCCGCCTTCCCGTGCGCCTCGTCCATCGCCACCGCGCGGTCCACGCAGCCGCGCAGGTGCGGGATCATCCCGGCCCGAGTGCACTGCCGCCCGCAGTAGGCACACGGTCCTCGAGAGTGCCGGCTTTCTGCCATCCGTAAAATCTCCTGAAATACGTTGGAGAAGGGGCAGCCGGCGGATGGATGGATTAGGAGAGGCGACGGCTCGCGCGAGCCATGCCGGGCGCCTGGGCTGAACGGCCGGGAAGCTATCATCTGCACGGTGCGTACGCAGCACCCCCGGTGAAAGGCGCCACCGGGGGTACACGGCCCGCGCCGCGACTGGATTTTTCGCCTCGCCGCCGGTGGCGCCGGGTCGACGGATGCCTCCGAGGCTCCACGCTGAGCGCATGATGGCGGGCCGGATCGCACCCCGCGTCCGCCGGGTCCCCGCGTGCGGACGGGTCGGCGACGGTGTGCATCACGTTTCGGCGCGGGGGTGCGGAGCGGCCCGGGCCCCCGCGCTCACTTGGGCAGCAGCAGCGCCATCATCAGCGCGCCCGTGCCCATCCCCAGCGAAACGACGGCGGCCATCAGGGTGAGCCGCACGGTGCGGCGCACGTCGATGCCTTCGAGCAGACCCCTGTCCAGGCTGAGCGGGCCCAAGACGCCGAGCAGCGCGGCCACCGCGAACGCGCCGATGGAGATGCCCGCACCGAGGCGGAAGTGGATGAAGCCGGCTTGGAGGAGGGCGAACACGCCGCCCGCGGACACCGTGGCCAGCCAGCTCAGCTGCTGGAACTGGCCGAACCAGAGGGCGAAGGCCGCGTCGGGAAGGCGCGGTGCGGGCACGGGTGCGGCGGGGGTCGAAAGGGGCGAGGCCGAATCTGCGTCTGGCATTCTCGTTGGGGGCAGCGGTGGGTGGGAATGCGATCCGATGGGGTGAAGAGAGGCCGCCGGGTACGCGGGCGCAACGCGGGATGCGGATCGCTTTCGTGGAAGCCGCGACCACGGTTCGCGCCGCTGCGGTACGCCCGCACCGGTTGCCGCCGCTCCGTGGCGTGTTTAGCTTGGACAGATCCCCGAAACGCATAGTTGCACGATCGACCACGGCATCCCCGTGCCGCGTGCGCGCGTCGAGCAGCCGGAACGTTCACCCCACCGCTCCCTGAGGTCACCCGCCATGCAACCTTCCCGGACCGCCGCCCGGCTCACCCGCGCCGCGCTCGTCCTTTCACTGGGCCTGGCCGCCTGCGTGGACCACGACCCGGTGGGCCCCACGCTGCGCCCCGCAGGCGCGCCCTCGCGCGACCTGGGCGTGCAGGCGTTCACGGGCCGCATCCGCATCGGCGTGGTGCCGGCGGCCACGTCGGTGGCGATCGGCAGCAGCGCGGCGTACGAGATTCGCGAGGCCGGCACCGGCGCCCTGCTGATGCAGGGGAGCAACGGCACCGCCACGGTCACGCTGCAGTCGGTGATCCGCTCGTGGTACCGCCTGCAGGTGATGTGCGGCAGCGCCGGAGCGGTCGCCACGCGCAAGGCCGCCGCCGAGGCGCTGGGCCACCCGACGATGACCGAGTTCGTGCCCGCGGCCAACTGCACGCGGCTGTTCATCGGCCGCTTCGACCCGCCGCCGGCCAGCAACTTCGCGGCGCGCACCGCCTACAAGAACACGCTGATCTCGCAGGGGCTGGCCGCCGCCGACGCCTTCTACGTGGTGAAGGCCGACCCGGGCGTGACCGTGTACCGCGTGACGCGCGGCGGCACCTCGGTGGACGCCAACAGCCCGGTGGTGCTCACCTCGGCCAGCGGGCTGGTGACCATCGACGGCGTGGTGTACCGCGGCACCGCCGAGGTGCGGGCGAACTCGGCCGGGTCGCTGGCCGGCATCAACGAGCTGCCCATGGAGGAGTACCTGTACGGCGTGGTGCCGCGCGAGCTGGGCCCGGTGGCGTTCCCCGAGCTGGAGGCGCTCAAGGCGCAGGCCGTGGCGGCGCGCACCTATGCGCTGAGCGGGCTGGGCAAGCGCGCGTCGGACGGCTACGACCTGCTGGCCACCACCAGCGACCAGGTGTACGGCGGCTACGCGGGCGAGCACCCGCTGAGCACGCAGGCCGTGGACGAGACCGCCGGGATCGCGGCGATCTACGACGGCAAGCTGATCACCGCGCTCTACTCGTCCACCACCGGCGGCTTCACGGCCAACAACGAGGAGGCGTTCAACTCGGCGCCGGTGCCGTACCTGCGCGGCGTCCCCGACGCGCAGCGCGGCCAGGCGTTCGAGCACGTGCCCTCGCTGGACGTGTTCCGCAACCACGGCAACCCCACCTCGCTGCGCAACGCGAAGGAAGGCGACTTCGAGAGCGACTGGGCACGCTTCCACCGCTGGACCTTCGAGTGGAGCGCGAGCCAGATCAGCGACGTGATCTCGGCCCATGCCGGGCAGCCGGTGGGCCGGGTGCTGGCCATCAACGTGACCGAGCGCGGGCCATCGGGGCGCGCGCTGGCCATCGAGTACGTGACCGAGGCGGGGACCTTCACCGACACCAAGGACCACATCCGCACCTCGCTCAAGTTCATCAACGCCAGCGGGGCGCAGCAGTCGCTGCTCAGCACGCTCTTCTACATCGAGCCGGTGACCGACAGGCGCACCGGCGAGGTGGACGGCTTCGTGGTGTACGGCGGCGGCTTCGGCCACGGCGTGGGCCTGTCGCAGACGGGCGCCGTGGGCATGGCCGAGAAGGGCCGCACCTACGACGAGATCCTGAAGCATTACTACCAGGGAATCGAGCTGACCAAGTGGTACTGACCGAAGCCCGATAGTGGTGGGGACCTTACGATCCCCGCGGTAGGATCGGAAGACGGCACGGCCCGGAGACACGATCTCCGGGCCGTGCCGTTTCAGTCGCTGCCCGTCTCGTCCCCCAAGGTGGAGAACTGCAGATCTCACGCAGAGTCAGCAGAGCCAGCAGAGAACCACCCCGGTTCGCTCTGCTGACTCTGCGTCTGCGTGAGATTGCCGTTGCCGGGCCCGGGTCGATCGACTCTACCGGCTGGACGGAACCTGGTCGAAGCTGGAGTAGACCGGCGCGTCGAAGCTGCCCGAGGCGTCCCACGCGGGCTGGAACGACGTGGCGCGCAGCGTCACCTGGCCCGCGACGGTGTGGGCCGACGCATCGTAGCCGCGGATCACCAGGGTGCCGGCCGCGGGCGGGAAGAAGCCCGCGTCACCGCCGGTGATCTTCTTCAGCACGCCGGCGCTTTCGGAGACGGCGTAGGTGCCGGGCCCGGTGAAGGCCACCTGCACCTGGATGTACTCGTCGTAGTAGTACTGGGGATCCTTCCGGTGCCCCACGACCGTCATCGTGTCATCGTGCAGCACCGCGTACGAGCGACCGTTCCACGCGGCGCCGTCCCAGGTGCCGCTGAACGTTCCGGCTCCGGGCCCGTCGTCCGAGAGGAGCCCGCCCGAGCAGCCCCCCAGCACGGCGGCGGCGAGCGCCGCGCGCACCAACGCACCGATCTTTCGCATGGCGTTTCTTCCGTTTGGATACGTCGGAGATGGACATCGTCGCGCAAACAACGCGCGAGGGCGCGAGAATGTGTCGGGGTGCCGCGCGGGGATGAGGCGGGGACGTTCCGCGCGCCCGCTCAGCGGCGCGTGGGACCGGTGTCGGGGCCACCGGGCACCAGCTCGAAGGTGACGCTCACGTTGGCGCGGATCGAGATCTGTCCGGGGCTGATGGTGCCGCCCGAAGCGGCCGGGCCGCCACCGGGCGCGAACTGCACCACGTTCTGCGATATCCCCGCGCTGCGGCTGCCCCAGCCGGCGCCGTATCCTGACTGCCACCCGTTGTAGCCTTCGTTGATGGTGAGCGGCGCGCCCACCCGCCGGCCAAGGTGCCCCGCGAGCGCTTGGGCCTTTTCGCGCGCGGCGTTGATGGCCAGCGTGCGCGCGCTGTCGCGGTGCGCGCGCAGCTGCGTGGCGCGGAAGTCCACGCCGTGGATGTGCGTGGCCCCGGCGACGAGCGCATCGGTGAGCAGCGGCTCGAATGCGGTCATGTCGCGCAGCGTGACCACGATCGTCTTGCGGACGATGAAGCCCAGCACCCGGTACTCGCCGCGGCTGTTGCTCTCGTAGCGCGGCTCGGCCACGAAGTAGTCGGTCTGCGCAAGGCGCTCGGGCACTCCGCGCGCCCGTGCCGCGCGGATCACCGCGGCCACGCGCGCGTCGTTGTCGGCCTTGGCCACCTGCATGCTCTCGTTGAAGGTTTCCACGCCCAGCGTGAGCACGACCTCGTCAGGCGGCACGCGGATCTCCGCTTCGCCGCTCACCGCGATGGTGTGCAGCGTGGCGGCGGTGCCTTCGTCCGACTGGGCCGCCGTGGGGGCCGACACGAGGACGAGCGCGCAGATCGCGGCCGACAGGGAGTGTTTCATCATCTGCCCTCCATTGATGGGGGACTACGCGGGACAGCGGGGGTGCGACCGGAGCCACGGCCGAGAGTACAACGCACGCAGACGGGGGTTCGCCACACGCACCGCGCCGGATCGGTTGCCTTCCGCCGCCGCGGGGTTGGACCGGATGGGCCAATCAGCTGTGCAATCGGGGAGGCCCGCTACGGCAGAATGTCACACGGAGCAGCGGAGGAAACGGAGGAAAATCGAGCAGGTCTCCGTTTGCTCCGTTGTTCGGGGTAATACCAGATCCTGCTGAACAGCTTTGTCACACAGAGGCACGGAGACACGGAGAACTGCGGTTTTTCTCTGTGCCTCTGTGCCTCCGTGTGACACTTCAGCAGATCCTGTCGCCGCAACGATTCACACGGATCTGGTATAAGCCAGTTCGTCCGCGGGGGGAGCGCACGATGGTGGTTCGCCGGAACCGGCATCACGTGGGCATCGGCGCCGGGCCGTATCCACCGGGGCTGGTGGATGCGGCGCGACGACGGGATGCGGGCGGGCTAGAAGCGGGTGAGCGTTCCCGCCTTGGTGTCGTAGTCGGCCACGCGCACCCAGGTGTGCGCGGCGCCGGCGGGGCGCACGGCCCAGAAGTCGAAGTTGGCGTACTGCCGATCGCCCGCGGCGTTCAGCACCGTCCACCCGGTGGCGCCGTAGAACGAGCCGGCGGTGGACACGAAGCGCGCCGACAGCTCGTCGGTGCCCACGTTGCCGGGCGAGGCGAGGTACGCCTGCGCCGCCACCCACACCGCGTCGTACACGGCCAGCGCGAAGGCGTCGGGGTCGGTGCCGGCGCGGGCCTTGATGCGCGCGGCCAGCGGCTGCCACTTCTCCTGCGCCGACGGGTCGAGCCCGAAGAGCGGGGCGGGGAAGCCCACCGTCTCGGCGAAGGCCACCGCGGCGGGCTTGGTCAGCAGCGCGGCGCTCTGCGCGATGCCGTCGGCGCCGTACCAGCGCACCGAGGCCAGCACGGGGTCGGCCGCGGCCAGCGCGAACACGTCGGCGGTCTCGTCGAAGCCGGCGTAGTAGACGGCCACCTGGCTGGCGGGCCGGGTCGCCAGCGCCTGCCGCACCTGGGTGCCGAGCGAAGCGACCGTGGCGGCGAAGTTCGTGGCCGTGGCCGCGTACTCCACCCCGGCCGTGGCGGTGCCGCCCAGGCCGCCGAAGCGCGCGGCGGTGGCGGTGTGCAGCCCCTGGTTCCCCGCGTCGGCGCGCCACAGGGGGACGATGGACTTCACCCCGTCGGCCCACATCAGCGCGGAGATGGCCACGCCTTCCAGGCTGTCGGCGGGGGTGAAGCGGAAGATGCGGTCGTTCTTGATGGCCAGCGTGCCGGCGGTGCTCGACTGGCTCACCACCACCACGGGGTTGGCGTCCACGTAGGGCTTGATGGCGGCCAGCTCGGCGCTCGACTGCGGGCCGATCACCACCTGCACGCCCGCCTGGCGCAGCGCCGTCACCGCGGCCAGAGCGGTGGCCGGGTCGAGCTTGGTGTCGCGCACGTCGGCGCGGAAGGTGATGCCGCGGCCGGCGGCGTAGGCGTTCACGTCGGCCACCGCCAGCTCCATCGCGGCCTTGCTGGTGACGCCCAGCGACGCCCAGTTGCCGGTGAGCGAGAAGATGCCGCCCAGCACAACCTCGCGGTTGGCGTCGAACCCGGTCGCGTCGTCGTCGCAGGCGGCGAGCGACGACGCGGCGGCGAAGATGGTGGCGAACAGCGCGGCTTTCCCGAGCAACGGGCGCAGCCATGCGGACGGCGTATGCTTCATCCGGAACTTCCTGGATCAGAGGGGGAGTGCGCGGGAGAGGGCTGCGCGGTGGAGTGAGGATGTAAACTTCTGCTTCCCGCGCCGACTCCGCAATGGACACGGCGGATTCCGGGGATGGATGGCGAGTGCGACCCTCGCGGCGCACGTCCGCCGCGCTGTGGGGTATGCGGGATCTCGCGTGCGATCAAGACCTCCCGGCACTCCGGGATTTCGATCTTGCGTCGCGTGTTGCGGGAATCCAGAGCGGGGCAACTACCCTTGTCACGGGCCCGCCGAGATCGTCACGGGCGGCTGAAGCCGCGGCAACGACTACGAGAAGCCTCACAAACTGCGTGAGGCTTCAACTGCGGCGGCGGCGCGGGATCGGCCATTCGCGCGGTTCGGCGGAGCTCGGCAGACGGAAACGAATCATCGGCCGACCTTCGCGCGGATCGCGGAGGCCGGCTTCTTCTTGCAGATCCCCACGATCGACGGGTGGGGACGGAATCGACCTGGGCACATGCAGAACGACGTCGTGAACGGCCATCCATCTCCCGAAAACGAAGCCGCCGCGCTCGTGGACCGCGCGCGCGCCGCGGCCGAGCTGCTGGAGCAGATCGCCGAAGACCGGGCGCTGCTCGGCAGGCTGAGCGCGGACGAGCGGCTGCGGCTGCTGCAGGCCGCCGGCCGCGTGTCGCGCCCCGACGCGCTGGACCGCCGCCGGCTGCTGAAGGAGACCAAGCGCGAGCGGAAGGCTGCCCGGGCGCAGCGCGGCGACCGGGTGCTGAACGCAACCGGCATCCGCAGGCTGCGCGACGAGCCGGTGTTCACCACGCCGCACCTCTTCGCGCCGGTAGGCTTCGAGCCGCAGGACGTGGTGGACGCCGGGGCCGACGACGTCCGCGAGGCGCTGGAGCCGCAGAACTGCTACGTGTGCAAGCGCGACTTCTCCACGCTGCACCACTTCTACGACCAGCTCTGCCCCGAGTGCGCCGAGCTGAACTACCGCAAGCGCGGCGAGACGGCCGACCTGCGCGGCCGCGTGGCGCTGCTCACCGGCGGGCGGGTGAAGATCGGCTACCAGGCGGGGATCAAGCTGCTGCGCGCCGGCGCGCACCTGATCGTGACCACGCGCTTCCCGCGCGACTCGGCCGCACGCTACGCGCAGGAGCCCGACTTCGCCGAGTGGGGGCACCGGCTGGAGATCTTCGGGCTGGACCTGCGCCACACGCCCAGCGTGGAGGCGTTCTGCCGCGAGCTGCTGGACACGCGCGACCGGCTCGACTTCATCATCAACAACGCCTGCCAGACGGTGCGCCGCCCGCCCGAGTTCTACGCGCACATGATGGAGGGCGAGACGGCGCCGCTGCAGCGCCTCCCCGAGCCGGTGCGCCGGCTGCTGGGCAGCTACGAGGGGCTGCGCGGGTACCACATGCTTCCCGAAGGCGCCCCCGCGGGAACGGAGGTGGCGCTCGACCGGCGCACCGCCGAGCTGGCGGGGCTCACCCACGCGGCCGAGCTGAGCCAGGTGCGCCTGCTGGACGAGGAGCAGGTGGCGCAGGCCGCGCTCTTCCCCGTGGGCCGGCTCGACCAGGACCTGCAGCAGGTGGACCTGCGCGGCCGCAACTCGTGGCGGCTGAAGCTGGACGAGGTGCCGGCCGTGGAGCTGCTCGAGGTGCAGCTGGTGAACGCGGTGGCGCCGTTCATCCTCAACGCGCGCCTCAAGCCGCTGATGCTGCGCGCGCCCGGGCGCGACAAGCACATCGTCAACGTCTCGGCCGTGGAGGGCCAGTTCTACCGGCGCTTCAAGACCACGCGCCACCCGCACACCAACATGGCCAAGGCCGCGCTGAACATGATGACGCGCACCTCGGCCCCCGACTACCACGCCGACGGCATCCACATGAACAGCGTGGACACCGGCTGGGTGACGGACGAGGACCCGGCCGAGATCGCGGCCCGCAAGCGCGAGGAGCACGGCTTCCACCCCCCGCTCGACATCGTGGACGGCGCCGCGCGCATCGTGGACCCCATCATCGACGGCATCAACACCGGCCGCCACGTGTGGGGGAAGTTCCTGAAGGACTACCGGCCGGTGGACTGGTAGGCAGCGGGCGAAAGCCGGCGCCCGTGGCCGTGGCGTCCGCTCACTCGCCGGCCGAGCATCCACGTCGGTGGTGCGGAGACGGCTTCGCTGCGGGCGGCTGATCTCTCCACGGGCGGCTGAAGCCGCGGCAACGACTACGGGAAGCCTTGCAAACGGCGCGAGGCTCGGTCGGCGTGGGGACGGGCGGAGGCGCGGACCTGCGGGTTTACAAGCGGCTCAGTATCCAACGGATGACTCTCCCCCACGTTTCGGCGAGGGCTCCAGCTGGCGACTGCGGATACAACTCCTTCACCGGCCCGGCCTGCTGCTCGAACGGTTGCGCTCGCACTGCCGCCGCAGTTGAAGCCTCACGCAGTTTGTGAGGCTTTCCGTCGTTGTTGCCGCGGCTTCAGCCGCCCGTGGAGAGGCCCAGCCATCCGGGGCGATGCCGTCGCCTCACTCCTGCACGAAGATCCCCTTGGCCCGCAGCTTCTTCACCAGCAGCGCCAGAGCCTTCGCGTTGCCGTCCAGGCGCAGGATGGTGCGGGTGACGGGGGTCACCTGCGCGCCGCCCAGTCCCGTCACGCGCGCGGCGGTCTCGGTGTCGGGGCACTCCACCAGCACGGTGGGGCGGATGCGCACGCGGCGCGTGGACGCGAACCAGTCGCGCACCTGCCGCGACACGTTGCCCGGGATGGGCATGCGCGACACCTCGCCCAGCGCCTTCAGCATCCGCTCGGCGGTGAGCCCCTGCTCGGCGGCGCGCAGCACGGACGCGTGGGTGATGCGGAAAAGCGCGCCCACCCCCGTGCCCGTGCGCTCGGCGAAGCGCGCCAGCTCGGCCTCCACGCGCGGGGCGGCGGCAAGGAACACGATCTCGAAGTCGGGCTGCACCAGCACCTCGCCCGCGGCCGGCGCGGCCAGGCGGAGCTCGTCGGCCGCGCCCAGCAGGTAGCGGCCCACGTCGGTCAGCGCGAAGCCGACCCCCGCCGGCGTCTGCCCCAGGCTGGCGCCGCCCAGCGGCACCAGACGGTAGGCCAGGAAGCCCATGAGGATCTGCGCCCACACCGACTCCCACCCTTCCATCGTGCGCGGCGCCCCGCTGTAGGCGCTGCGGGCCCTCAGCTTGTCGGCCTCGGGCCCGGTGAACGGGTTGAGCACCTCGGTGTGGTAGCGCATGAAGCCGGCGAGCGGGATCATCGCGCCGGCGGGCGCGGAGAGCAGCGCGGTGGTGAGCGCCGCGCGCAGGTCCAGCTTCGCGCCCTCCATCGAGAACGGCAGCCGGACGCCGAAGAACTCCGGCCCCGCCGCGCTCGCCGCATACCCCGCCGGGTTGCGCTGGGACGAGGCGCGCAGCGTGTCCAGCAACTCCTTAAGCCGCTCGCCCTCGGAAAGCGCCAGCCACGCACGCCCCGCCGCGGTGGCAGCGAGCTGGTAGCGTTCGCCGGTGTGCTCGACGGCGGCGTAGCGGTGAACCTGCAGCGCCGCCGCGGCGGTCTCGATCCGTTCGGCGGCGGCCGTGCCCAGCGGTCCGTCGTCGTCCTCGTCCTCCCCCAGGTACGGCGAGGGGACGAGGACGCCCTCCGCCCACGCGGGAAGCTTCAGCAGCCGCGCGGCCAGCGCCTTCTGCACGCGCACGTAGAGGCTGCCGTCGCTGCCGCGCAGCGGGATGGGCTGGGCCGCGGCCTCCACCAGCACGACCGTCATGTCGGTCGCGTGGAACGGCGCCTCGAACACGGCCGTCGCCTCCACGGCCGACGGAGGGCCCGGGGGCGCGCCAAGCCGCCGCACGATGCACGGCAGGAGCCCCAGCAAGGCGTGAGGACCGTCGTCGGTGGAGACGAACACCAGCAGGTAGCGCAGGCCGGCCGCGAGCGCCGCGTGGGCGTACTCGGGCCTCACGCCGGGAAGCAGCTGGGGGAGCGAGCGCAGCGCGACGCCGGCGGGATGCTCCGCGAGCGCGCGGACCAGCTGGGCGAGCGCCTCCGCCACCTTGGGCACGGCCAGCCGCACGGGGTCGGCGCGCGTGGTCCGCGCCTGCTCCCATCGTGCCGCCTCCCCTGCCGCGGCGGCGGCCAGGAAGCCGCGCACCCACGCGACCGACGACACCTCGGCGGCGACCGCGGCGCGGTCCACCCAGTGGCGGAACCCTTCCTGCCCGGGGGTGAGCGTCGCCGTCTCGTCCAGGTTGAGCTGGTCCTGGAGGTAGGCGTCGGTGAGGCGCCCGCCGGGGCCCTCCAGCGGCCGCGAGCGGTCCATCGCACGCAGCGCGACCAGCAGCGGGCGCAGCTCGGGGGCGTGCGGATACAGCTTCGCCTTGGGCCCGGGCGCCGTCATCACCCCCGAGGCGACGAGCTCGTCCAGCGCCGCTCCCAGCGACTCGGGCGTCGCGGCCACGCCGGGGCGCACCTGCAGGAACGCGCGGCGGGCGCCGGGCGACAGCGCCTCCCAGCGCGGAAGCGCGCGCAGCACCTCGCCCCAGTCCAGCTCGGCCAGCCTCATCGGTCAGATCTCGCGCGGGTCGGCGATGCGGTAGGCGTAGCCCTGCTCGCACAGGAAGAGCTGGCGCTTGAGGGCGAACTCCTGCTCGGTGGTGTCGCGGCTCACCACGGTGTAGAAGTGGGCCTGGTTGGCGCCGGGCTTGGGGCGCAGGATGCGGCCCAGCCGCTGCGCCTCTTCCTGGCGCGAGCCGAAGGTGCCCGACACCTGCACCGCCACCGACGCGTCGGGCAGGTCCACCGCGAAGTTGGCCACCTTGCTCACCGCCAGAACCGGCACGCGCCCCTCGCGGAAGTCGCGGTAGAGCGTGTCGCGCCGGCGCTGCCCCGTGGTTCCCGTGAGCACGGGGATGCCCAGCTCGCGCGCGATCCACTCGATCTGCTGCACGTACATCCCGATCACCAGCGCCGGCTCGCCGGGGTGGCGGTCCAGGATGCGGCGCACCACGGCCAGCTTGTCGGGGTTCTCGCTGGCCAGCCGGAACTTCTCGCGCGCCTCGGCCACCGCGTAGGGCATGCGCAGGGCGCGCGGCAGCGGCACCCGCACCTCGGTGCACTCGGCCGTGGCGATCCAGCCCTGCCCCTCCAGCTCCTTCCAGGGCACGTCGGCCTTCTTGGGGCCGATCAGCGCGAACACGTCGTCCTCGCGCCCGTCCTCGCGCACCAGCGTGGCGGTGAGCCCCAGCCGGCGGCGGGCCTGCAGCGCGGCGGTCACCTGGAAGACGGGGGCGGGGAGGAGGTGCACCTCGTCGTACACGATCAGCCCCCAGTCGCGCCGGTCGAACAGCTCCAGGTGGCGGAAGGCCGCGCCGGCGCTGTCGCGGTGCGTGAGCACCTGGTAGGTGGCCACCGTCACGGGGCGGATGTCCTTGGCCGCGCCCGTGTACTCGCCCACCTGGTCGGGGTGCAGCGACGTCTTGTCGAGCAGCTCGCCGATCCACTGGCGCACCGCGGTCACGCTGGTGGTGAGGACGAGGGTGGAACTGCCCACCCGCGCCATGCACTCCATCCCCACCACCGTCTTCCCCGCGCCGCAGGGAAGCACCACCACGCCGCTGCCGCCGCGCTCGCTGCCGCCCGCGTGGAACGCGGCCGCGGCGCCGGCCTGGTAGGCGCGCAGGGCGAAGGGGCTCCCGCCCAGCGTGACCTCGCGCAGCGAGATGGGCAGCGGCTCGCCGGCGCGGTAGCCGGCCAGGTCTTCGGCGGGCCAGCCGGCCTTCACCAGCGCCTGCTTGAGCCGTCCGCGCTCGGCGGGGGGAACGTGGAACCGGGTCGGCGAGATGCGCTCGCCCAGGTGCGGCCCCACGCCGCGCATGCGGCTCACCAGCTCGGCCAACTCCGCCTCGTCGGCCTCCAGCTCCATGCCGCCGGGGGCGCGCACCAGCCGCAGCCGGCCGTAGCGGGTCGCCGCGTCGCGGATGGACGATTCGACCACCGCGGGCACGGGGTACTTGGCGTACTCGCGCAGCGCGCCCACGATCTCGTCGGGGGTGGTGCCGGCGGCGCACGCGTTCCACACCGAGAGCGGGGTGATGCGGTAGGTGTGGACGTGCTCGGGGCTCTTGACCAGCTCGGCGAACGGGGCGATGCGGTCGCGAGCCTCGGCGAAGCGCGGGCTGCCCACCTCGGCCAGCACGCTCTGGTCGCCCTGCACGATCAGCGGGTTGTCGGGGCGGTAGTCGTTCATCCGCGGCGTTGCGCTACGAAGGCGCTGGGGATAGGTGACGGAGCGGAAGGGCGGGAAGCTAGCGCATCGTGTCCGGGAGTGAAAGTGCCCGGGGTGAACAGGCTGTAGTAGTGTCGAGATGGAAATCTCCAGGTTGATTGAGAGCGTATCAGAACCGAGAAAAGACTTGCCTCACGCAGAGTCAGCAGAGGTAGCAGTCAACAACGGGTTTGACTGCTGCCTCTGCTGACCCTGCGTGATGAATCGCTGTTCTTCGTTCGTCGTGGCATCAACGATTCACGCGGATTCGTCCACCCCGGCTGGAGAGGGCAACCAGCTCATCCCCACGACCGGTCTGCGCGGCGGCAGGTCGATGCGCGGCCTGGAGCCGATTCGTTGCGCCACCTTTCGCCGCCCGCACTTTCGCACGCCCGCGGCCGGGGCTATCCTCCCGCATCCGCTCCGATCAAACCCCAGCAGGGCCGCGCGTTGCCCGAGACCGCCACGACCGCCGTTCCCCTGGACGCCGCCGCGCTGCGCGAGCGCGAGTTCCCGGGCCTGGACGAAGGCCGTCCGTACCTGAACGCCGCGTCGCTCGGTCCGCTTCCCGAGCGCGCCCGGCACGCGGTGGACGGCCACCTCGCCCGCCGCGCCGCGGTGCACGCCATGCGCGGCGCCGACTTCGAGCCGGTGCTGCAGGCCGCCCGCGCCGCCGCAGCGCGGCTGGTCAACGCCTCGCCCGACGAGATCGCGCTGGTGCCCAACACCAGCTACGGGCTGAACCTGGCCGCGCAGGCGCTGCCCATCGAGCCAGGGCGGCGCGTGGTGCTGAGCGACCGCGAGTTCCCCGCCAACGTCTACCCCTGGCTGGCGCTGGAGCGCGTGGGCCGCGCCAAGGTCAGCATCATCCCCGCCGACCGGCTGGGGCGACCCGACGAGGACCGGCTGCTGGCCGAGATCGAGCGTGGCGACGTGGGCATCCTGGCCCTCTCGGCCGTGCAGTTCGCCACCGGCTATGCGGCCGACCTGGCCAGGTTCGGCGAAGCGTGCCGCCGCAACGGCACCTGGTTCGTGGTGGACGCCATCCAGGCGCTGGGCTGCGTGCCGGTGGACGTCCAGGCGGCGCGGGTGGACGTGCTGGCGTGCGGCGGGCACAAGTGGCTGTGCGGGCCTTTCGGCACCGGCTTCGCGTACGTGCGGCGCGAGGTGGTCGACTTGATGGAGCCGCGGGCGGTGGGGTGGACGTCGATGGCGGCCAGCGCCGACTATGCCGACTGCTGCGGCTACCGCTGGGAGTGGGTGGAGGGCGCGCGCCGCTTCGAGGTGGCCACGCAGCCATTCCACGACTTCGCGGGCTTCGCACAGTCGGCCGGGCTGGTGCTGGAGACGGGCGTCGAGCGCATCCACGCCCACGTCGTCGCGCTGCTGGAGCCGCTGGTGGAGTGGCTGACGGCGAGGGACGATGCGACGATCGTGAGCGACCTGCGCCCGGCGCGGCGCTCGGGGGTGTTCAGCTTTCGGCTGGGCGACACGGGCCGCCTCCATGCGGCGCTGCACCGGGCGGGCATCGGGTGCGTGCCGCGCGAAGGGGCGATCCGGCTGTCGCCCCACCTGTACAACACGTCGGGAGAGGTGGCGCGGGTGATCGAGGTCCTGGAGGACGGCGGATGGTGACGGCCAGCCGGCGCGAGGCCGCCGACGAAGTGGCGGCGCTGGTGGAGGAGGTGCGTGCCCTGTACGCGCCCGACCCGCGCACCGCCGTGTTCGAGGTGACGGTGGAGGTGCGCGGCGACACGGTGGCGCTGGTGGGCGCCACCAGCGAGCAGCCCGCCGCCGTCGCCCTGTCGCAGCGCGTGGCCCAGCTCACCGGCTGGGCCTCGGTGCGGGACGAGGTGCAGCGCCTCCCCGAGGCCGAGCCCGACGAGATGGTGCACGCCGTGGTCTCGTCCGCCGTGGCGCCGATGCTGGCGGGGGCGCGGGTGGCCACCACGCAGGTGTCGCAGGCGGTGCTGGGCAGCCGCGGCGCGGTGCTGCGGCGCAGCGGCCGCTGGCTGCAGTGCCGCACGCACGACGGCTACATCGGCTGGATCCACGCCGGCTACACGGTGCTGATGGACGAGAGCGCCGCCCGCACCTGGGAGACGGGGGTGGAGGGCGAACCCTGGATCTCGCTGGGCGCCGAGGTGCTGGACCGCGACGGCGACGTGATGATGCGCCTGCCGTGGGGCGCGCGCGTGGTGCGCGAGGGCGCCGAAGTGGTCCGCCTTCCCGACGGCCGCTCGGGGCGCCCCAGCGGCGAGCTGGTGCCCGCGGCGCTGCGCCCCGTCGCCTTTCCCGCCGAGGGCCAGGCGGCGGCCGAGACGGCGCGGCGCTGGCTGGGCTCGCCGTACCTGTGGGGCGGCATCACCATGGGCGGGGTGGACTGCTCGGGGTTCGTGCAGGCGATCTGGAAGCTGCACGGCCGCATGATCCCCCGCGACAGCGACCAGCAGTCGCGCTTTGGGCAGCTGGTGGACCCCGGCCCCGAGTTCCAGCACCTGCAACCCGGCGACCTGTGCTTCTTCGCCGAGGAGCCGGGGCGGGTGACGCACGTGGTGATGAGCACCGGCGGCCCCAGCATCATCCACGCCTCCCTCGGCAACGGCGGCGTGGCGCGCAACGACCTGATGGGCCGGCGCAGCTACGAGCGGGAGCTGCGCCGGCTGTTCCACAACGCGCGGCGGGTGATCTGAGTACGAGAGTACGAGAGTAGGGAGTGAGTTGTGCGTTCAGGCTTGTCGGGAAGTCGCCCGCGCGCCGGCGATGATGCTGGTCGACAAGCGCAGGCTCGTGTTCCGGTGACGGCAGCTGCACCGCCTTCTCCGCCGTCGTCCATTCCCCATCGTAACTGAAGATGAAGATCCAGATCGCATTCGGCCTGGCGGCGGTGCTGTCGGGCGGCGTGGCGCACGCACAGGTGTCGACGCCGGCGGGGGATACGACGGCGCGGGTGGACAGCCTGTTTGCGCGCTGGAGCTCGCGCGAGCTGCCGGGGTGCGCCGTGGCCGTGGGGCGCGACGGGCGGGCGGTGCTGTCGCGCGCCTACGGCATGTCCGACCTGGAGCACAACGTGGCCAACACGCCCGAGACGGTGTTCGAGGCGGGCTCGGTCGCCAAGCAGTTCACCGCCGCCGCGGTGGTGCTGCTGGCGCAGCAGGGGCGGCTGTCGCTGAACGACCCGGTGCGCAGGTACGTGCCCGAGGTGCCCGACTTCGGCACGCCCGTCCTGATCCGCCACCTGCTGAACCACACCAGCGGCCTGCGCGACTGGGGCACGGTGGAGGAGGTGGCGGGGTGGCCGCGGGGAACGCGCACCTACACGCACGCGCACGTGCTCGACATCGTGAGCCGCCAGCGCGCGCTCAACTTTCCGCCCGGCTCGCAGTACCTCTACAGCAACACGGGCTACAACCTGCTCGCGATCGTCGTGGAGCGCGTGTCGGGCATGCCGTTCGCCCGTTTCACCCGCGAACAGATCTTTTTGCCGCTGGGGATGGAGCAAACGCAGTGGCGCGACGACTACACCCGCGTGGTGAAGGGGCGCGCCGTGGCCTACGCGATCGGCGACGACAGCATGCCGCACCAGCAGATGCCGTTCGAGAACGTGCACGGCAACGGCGGCCTGCTCACCACCGTGGGCGACCTGCTGCGCTGGAACGAGAACTTCGTGAGCGGGCGGGTGGGCGGCCGCGCGATGACCGACGAGCTGCAGCGGCAGGGCGTGCTCACCGGCGGGCGGCGGATCGAGTATGCCGAGGGGCTGGTGGTCACCCGCTACCGCGACGCAGCCGAGGTGAGCCACAGCGGCGCCACCGCCGGCTATCGGGCGTGGCTGGCGCGCTACCCCGGGCAGCGGCTCTCCGTGGCCGTGCTCTGCAACGCGGCGCAGGCGAGCCCCGGCGGGCTGGGCCATGCCGTGGCCGACCTGTTCCTCCCGGCCATCGCGCCGGCATCTGCGTCCGCGCCTGAGGCCAACGTGGCGCGGGTGACGGTCTCCCCCGCGGTGCTGTCCACGCGCGCCGGGCTGTACCGCAAGCGCCGCACGATGGAGCCGCTGCGCATCGAAACCACCCGCGGCGGGCTGAGCGTGTACGGCCGGCCGCTGGTGCCACTGTCACCCACACGATTCCGGTTGGGCGACGCAGGTCTGCTGATCGAGTTCGCCGCCGCGCCAGCCGGTGCGCGTGCGGTGATGCAGGTGATCGGGGCCGACGGCGACACGCTGGCGTTCGACCCGGTGGCGCCGTGGACCCCGGCGCGCCCGGCGGAGTTCGCCGGCGAATTCCGCAGCGACGAGGCGGAGGTTGCCTACACCGTGGCGGCGGACAGCGGAAAGCTGTTCCTGCGCGGCCGGCCCGATGTGCGTGTGGAGCTGACGCCCGTGTACGCCGACGCCTTCACCACGCCCGACGGCTGGGTGCTGCGCTTCAGCCGCAACGGCGCGGGCCGCGTCACCGGCTTCGGCTTGTGGCTCGACCGCGTGCGCGACCTGCGCTTTGCACGCGTTTCACGGTAGCAGAGGAGCGCAAAAAACCGCGAATGTCCACACTGCCAAGAGTGTCTATGGTATTCATAGTGTACTAGTTACGACGGGTGATGGAAAAGCCCTTGACCGGATTCTGTGCCGGGGCGATACTCCGTTCACGTTTCGAAAGAGATGTACCTGATTGCGAGACCGGGAGGGGCCGAGATGGCGGGCAGACCTGCATCCGAAGGGCATCGAAGGAAGGCCGCGGCAGCGAAGCGGAGGCCCGGGCTGCGGCGCTCGGAGGCGAAGAAGCCTGCCCGGAAGGAGGCGGCGATCCGGGGCGAGCTTTGTCAGGCGTTGATGAGCGTTGCGGGGATGGAGATCGATGACGTGTATCCGCCGTCGGGATCTAATGAAGACGTGCCCGTTCCTTGCGGCTCCGAGCGTGCGTCGTTGCGCGAAGTGACCGGCAATGCGCCTCGACCGGGTTCCCACACGCAGAGCAACAGAATGGCGATGAGATCGGCACCCCGCCCGGGAAAGGCGACGCGCGGAACGAAGCGGGGTGCTGCCGCCCTCCGCCCGAACGGCCGCGATCTGCCAAACGATGAACTCGCGATCCGCGATGAGGTGCGAAAGGCGTTCATGAGCATCCGTGGGATGAAGATCGACGACGTCTATCCACCGTCGGGCGGCGATGAGCAAATACGCGATTGATACGCACTTGCTGATTCGGGCCGGGCGGAGTGATGAAGAGGCCGGGAGAATGGAAAAGTTTCTCTCGGCCTCGGTCGTTTACCTCAGTTCCGTCGTTGCCCAGGAGCTACTCGCGGGAGCGCACGACTTCGAGCTCCGCGGGCTCGAGAAGCGCATGTTCGCGCCCCTTGAAAAGCTGGGCCGCGTGGTCACGCCCACGCACCGGTCCTGGAAGGATGCGGGCACGATCCTGTACAAGCTCCGCTCGAGCGGTTGGCAGATCACGCCGTCGCTGACGAACGACGTGCTGATCGCCACGTCGGTGACGGAGATCGGGGCGACGCTGGTGCACGACAACGAGAAGGATTACCGCGCGATCAAGCGCCACTATCCCCGCCTGCGCCACAGCGTGGGCTGGCCGGAGCACGTGGCGACGTAGACTTGCGCTGATCCGGATCGTCGGACCAAAACAGGAAGGCCGGCTCCCGAGTGGAGGCCGGCCTTGTTGCGTCTCTGCGTGAGGGATGCGCGCCCGGAGGGCCGGGACGGCGCCGCCACGGCTGTTGGTGGCGGTGGCGGCCCGGCTGCGTCGGGCACGGCGGTATCGTGCCCTACGCAGCGCGCAGCCCGCTTTGGCGCCTCGGCGCCAAACACGCCCAAGCCGCGGTAACGAAACTACGAGGTGCGAGAGTCTGAAATCTTCAAACGAATCAACTCGGCCGTTACTCCAGCCCCCACCGCGACCGCGATCCCCGCGCGTCGATGTGGATGAACGGGCCGTGGGCGCCGTTGCCGTTGTACACGCCCGCGCCGCCGGTGAGCTCGGGGAAGCGCCGCTCCACCCGCTCCACCGCGCGCAGCATCACGATCACGTCGCGGGTGTCGCGGCGGCCGTCGCCGTTCAGGTCGTCGATGTAGCCGTCGAAGTCGTTGTCCACCCACACGTCGCTCGCGTCGCCGTAGGTGTGGCGGGACAGCAGCGCGCGGCCGCCCTCGCCCACGCCCTGGATGTTGTAGGCCGGCGTGCGGAAGCCGCTCATCACCGCCATGTTCTCGGCGCGCACGCCCATGGCGTTCAGCTCCTGCAGCACCAGCTCGAGCTTGTCGATCAGGCGCAGGTCGAGCGCGAGGTACTTGGGCCAGACGGCGAACTGGTTCTTGGTGAGGAAGTTGCGCAGCCGGAAGTGCGTGCTCACCGGCATGTCCTGGTTGAACGGCGTCACCTCGATGAACCCCGGAGGCGGCGCGTACATCCCCCGCAGCCCGTCGTTCTCGGTCACGTAGCGGCCGATCTGGTAGCCGTTCAGGTAACCGTCGCGCTTTTCGGAGAAGGGCACCCGCGTGACCAGGGTGAGCTCTTCCACCCGCTGCGCGAAGCCGTCGGGGGCGCTCAGCTGCAGGCGCCACGAGCCCGCGTCGGAGGGGGCGGTGAGGCCGGCGGCCACCCACCCCTCGCCCTGCAGCGTGCGCGCCTGCGTGCCGTTGACCGGGAGCCAGCGGTAGCGCAGGTCGGCCGGCTGGGCGCCCGTCCACTCGATGGGGAGGTCCACCCGCCGCAGGGGGTCGGTGAACATCACCCGCAGCTGCCCGCTCTTCCCGAACGCGTTGTCGGCCAGCCGGAACGCATCGTCGGCCTTCCACCGGTAGAGCCGGTGCGGGCTGGGCGCGGCCTTGCCTCCCCAGGTGAAGGGCGCGAGCGAGTGCATGGGCCGGGCGAAGCCGAGGGCGGCTCCGGCCAGTATGCACGCGGCGAGCGGGCCGGCGAACGGGCGGCGGGTACGGGGCACTGTGTCGACTCCTTGCTGCTGGACGGGCGATGGTTCACGACCGCGCCGGGCGCACGAACGCCCGGACCTGCCATCGAGGCGGCGCGAATGGCGTGGCTACGACGTTCGCGTGCTGGGATTTGCCCGCAACCGCCCCTGCCTGCACACATCTACGCGCGCGGGGGATTCGCGCATGGACGCGTGCGCGCCCGGTGGAACTGGGGCGCGGGGCTTTGCTGACTGCCGACGGGGAAAACGGCCGGGATGGCGGAACCTTCCGGACGCTTCGTAGAATGTCGACAGGTCGTGGTTGCGGAGTTCGGGGAAAGCTAGGCCGGGTTCCGGCACCTGTCAATCAAAAACGGATTAGCGAGACCGGGGGACCCATGGCGGTGGCCGACAACGGCGCGGGCGAGCAGCGCCCGCGCGTCTGTTTCGTGATCCTGGACGGGTGGGGGCTGCGCGAGCCCGAGTGGGACAACGCCGTGGCCCAGGCCCACGCCCCCACCTGGCGCCACCTGTGGGAGGAGGGCGACTACGCGCGCGCCACGCTCACCACGCACGGCCCCGCCGTGGGCCTCCCCCCCGGGCAGATGGGGAACTCGGAGGTGGGGCACCTGAACCTGGGCGCCGGGCGGGTGGTGATGCAGAGCCTGCAGCGCATCGCCACGGCCATCGAGAGCGGCGAGTTCGCCCGCAACGACGTGTTCCTGAGGCTGATCGCGGACCTCAAGGCGCGCGGGGGCACGCTGCACCTGATGGGCCTGGTGGGCCCCGGCGGCGTGCATGCGTCGGACGAGCACCTGCTGGCGCTGTGCGACCTGGCGCGCCAGGCCGACGCACCCGAGGTGCGCATCCACCTGTTCCTGGACGGCCGCGACACCCCGCCCAGCAGCGCGCGCGAGTTCCTGACCGAGCTGTTCGGCCGCGCGGGGAACCACAAGTGCCGCGTGGCCAGCCTGATGGGCCGCTACTGGGCGATGGACCGCGACCGGCGCTGGGACCGCACGGAGATGGCCTACCGCGCGATCGTTCACGGCGAGGGGATCGCGGTGCATGACCCGGTCGAGGCCGTGGCCGTGGCGTACCAGGCGGGCGAGACCGACGAGTTCGTGAAGCCGCGCGTGATCGTCGATCCGGAAGGGAAGCCGGTGGGCCCGGTGCGCGACGGCGACGGGGTGATCTTCTTCAACTTCCGCGCGGACCGGGCGCGGCAGATGACGCGCGCGCTGGCCGATCCGCAGTTCAGCGGCTTCGACCGCGGCCCGGCGCCGCCGAAGGTGGAGCTGGTGACGATGACGCAGTACGACGAGGCGTTCCCGCTCCCCGCCGCGTTCCCGCCGCAGCCGATGAACGACATCCTGGCCGACGTGCTGGAGGCGCACGGCCTGAAGAGCTTCCGCACCGCCGAGACCGAGAAGTACCCGCACGTCACCTTCTTCTTCAACGGCGGGGTGGAGGAGGCGCCCGTTGGCGAGGCGCGGCGCATGGTGCCCAGCCCCCACGTGGCCACCTACGACCTGCAGCCCGAGATGAGCGCCCCCGACGTCACGCGCGGGCTGGTGGAGGCGATCCGCTCGCAGGCGTACGACGTGCTGGTGTGCAACTACGCCAACCCCGACATGGTGGGGCACACCGGCTCGCTGGAGGCGGCGAAGAAGGCGGTGGAGACGGTGGACGCGGGCGTGGCCGAGGTGCTGGCCGCCTGCCGCGAAACCGGCACCACGCTGATCGTGAGTGCCGACCACGGCAACTGCGAGCAGATGTGGGACCCGACGACGAACGGCCCCCACACCGCGCACACTACCAACCCGGTGGGCATCATCCTGGTGGAGCCCGAGGGGCGCAGGACGGCCGCGGGGCTGAACCACGGCGCGCTCTGCGACGTGTCGCCCACCATCCTGGGCCTGATCGGCCTCCCGCAGCCCGAGGCGATGACGGGCAAGGACCTGCGCGTGCGGATCGGGGAGCCGTAGAAGGAGCCGCGGGGACGATATCGTGACGCTCTCGTAGGGGCGAGCATGCGAGTCCGGCCGAACCCGGAGGGCGCGGGTATCCATCCCTCCACACGGCCTCCTGCCCCGCCGGTCGAGGCATGGCTCGACCCTACGAATGCGGCGCGATGGGATCTGCGGGAGCCTCGACGGCTTGAAGTCGAATTGCGGGTAGTCTCACGGGGCGGGATCGTATACAATATCCGCAGGACGGACGAGCACTCTTTGCGGGAGGGGCTTCGGTGGCCCTTCCCGCTTTTTCGCATTCGGGGAAGCGGGCGGCATGGCGGTGAGCGAGATCGCGGCGAGCGGGGTGGGTGCGGAGGCCACCGCGCCGGTGCCCGGGTGGGGGTGGACCGAGAGCGCCCTGGCCGTGATGGTGCTGGTGTGGGGCGTCAACTTCGCGGTGGTGAAGGTGGCGCTGGAGGCGTTCAGCCCGCTGGCGTTCAACGCGGTGCGCTTCTGCATCGCGTCGGTGATGGTGGCGGCCGTGCTGCGGGCGCAGGGTGGGCTGGGCCTGCCGGCGCCCGAGCACCGCTGGCGCATCGTGGGCCTGGGGGTGCTGGGGAACGTGGTCTACCAGCTGTGCTTCATCCTGGGGCTCGACCGGACCCCCGCCGGCTCCGCCAGCCTGATCCTTGCGCTCACCCCCGTGCTCACGGCGCTGCTGTCCACGCTCACGGGCCACGAGCGCCCCGGCGCCCGCACCTGGGGCGGTGCCGCGCTCTCCGTAGGCGGGATCGCGCTGGTGACGGGAACGGGCGTGCGCGTGGAGGGGCCGCAGGCGCTGCTGGGCACACTGATCCTGGTGGCCGCCGCGGTCGCGTGGGCGCTGTACACGGTGGGATCGCGCGGGATGGTGCGCGTCTACGGGTCAGTGCGCACCACCGCGTGGACACTGTGGGTGGGCGCGGTGGGGCTGCTGGTGGTGGGCGCGCCCGCGCTGGCCCGGCAGAACTGGGCGGCGCTCGACTGGTGCGCCTGGGGCGGGCTGCTGTTCAGCGCGGTGTTCGGCATCGGGCTGGCGTACCTGATCTGGTACCGCGGCGTGGAGAAGATCGGCAACACGCGCACGGCCATCTTCTCCAACCTCACCCCCGTGGTGGCGATGATCGCCGCCGCCGTGCTGCTGCACGAGCACCCGTCGCCGTGGGCGCTGCTGGGCGCCGCGATCACGCTGACGGGCGTGATGATCGTGCGCTCGGACCCCGGCCACGCGGCGAAGCCGGTGCAGCGGCTCGGTTGACGCGGCAGGACACCGCGCGACCGCACTCGGTTCGAGCCGTAGGTCGAGTCTCCAGTCCCGCAGTTGTGATTCCCATTTGGGCGGCTGGTTTTTGCTTTCGCGGGCAGCGATAACTGCATGAACACGGAGGGAGCGGAGAAAGCGGAGGGAGCGGAGACGCGCCGGCGGCCTCCGTTTCCTCCGCTCTCCCCGCTTCCGCCGTGTTCATGCGGTTCGCCTCGGTAGAACCTCGGATGGCGACCGCGTTACCTGAATGTGCACGATTCTCCGGGGCGGTCACGACGCGTGATCCAGCGACGAGCTTCGGGCAAGACGAAGCCCGCCCAGCCTCACGCAGGCCGGGCGGGCTGACATTCGTTGCAAGCGACGAGCGGGGAAGCGTTCAGCACATCTCGGCGTCGTTCTGCTCCCACCCACCGCTGCCGTACGAGATGGTGCCGCCACAGTCCGGGAACGTGCCGCCGCAGCCCGGGAACGTGCCGCCGCACCCGCCGAACGGGTCGGTCACGCAGTTCCAGTCGTCGCTGATGCCACCGCAGGCGCTTGCCGCGCAGGTCATCCCGCCGCACGTATCCTCGCCGTAGCTGTCGCTGCCGGGCTCGGTGACGCTGTTGCCGCGGATGGTGCCGCGCCGCTTGGCCTCGCCGGGGGCTACCTGGAACGACTCGACGGTCAGCGCTTCGATCTCGAGCTTCAGCTTGCGTGACATTGCGGCTCTCTGGAGAAGTGTGATTCACATCTGGATGTTTACAGACTATTTACGCGGCGCTCGGGGCGTCAAGGGCGTGTTCCGTCCACGCCCGGATTCCGCCATCTTCTCACGAACGGCGGGTCGTCGGCCCCGTGCGCGGGGGAATGGGTATTGGCGCGACCCGCGTAAAGGGCGGAACAGCGGGGTCGCTGCCGGGTGTCATGTGCACAAAAATCGCTTCACCGAGCGTTCCGGCCGGCGGCCCCGCAACGGGTTGCCGGACGGCCGCGTTTTCCCGTGCAACCCGGACGTAAGGACGGACGCATGACCCGCAGACGATTGGTTCCCCTGGCCCTGGCGTTGACGCTGCTTCCAGGGTTGGCGCAGGCGCAGACGGTGCCCGACGCGCGCGGCGACACCTCCGCGTTCCGGCCGCTGGGCGAGCTGCCGGCCCCCAACCAGTACCGCAGCGCCAGCGGCGCCCCCGGCCCGCGCTACTGGCAGCAGCGCGCCGACTACCGCATCGAGGCCACCCTCGACACGGCGCGAAAGATGGTCCGCGGCAGCGAGACCATCCGCTACCGCAACAACTCGCCCGACACCCTGCGCTTCGTGTGGCTGCAGGTGGACCAGAACCTGTACCGGCCGGGGAGCATCGGCTCGTACCTCAACCCGGCCGACTCGCGCTGGGGCGTGCGCGGCTTCGCAGGCGGGGTGGACGTGACCAACGCGCGGGTGAACGGCGCGCCGGTCACGCCCTACATCTACGACACCATGATGCGGCTGGACCTGCCGCGGCCGCTGGCCCCCGGCGCCACCGCCGAGCTGTCGATGGCGTGGAGCTTCATCGTCCCCGAGCACGGCAGCGACCGCATGGCGCGCGAGGGCGAGCTGTACGAGATGGCGCAGTGGTTCCCTCGCATGGCCGTGTACGACGATGTGACCGGGTGGAACACCCTCCCCTACATCGGCCAGGGCGAGTTCTACCGCGAGCTGGGCGACTATGACGTCGCCATCACCGTTCCCGCGAGCTACGTGGTCGCCGCGACGGGTCTCCTGCAGAACCCGGCCGAGGTGCTCACCGCCGCCCAGCGCGCGAGGCTGGCGCAGGCGTCGCGGTCGCAGCAGCAGGTGGCCGTCATCACCGCGGGCGAGGTGGGCACGGCGTCCACGCGGCCGGGGATGGCGGGGATGAAGACGTGGCGCTGGCGGGCCGAGAACGTGATCGACTTCGCCTGGGCGGGCAGCCCGCGCTTCCGCTGGGACAGCGCCAGCCGCGACGGTGTGCAGTGCCACGCCTTCTACCAGCCCGACGCCACGGCGTGGGTGACCGGCGCCGACATGACCTGCTTCTCCATCCACGAGTTCAGCAGCCGCTGGCTCAAGTACCCGTATCCGCAGGCCACCAGCGTGGCCGGGCCGGTGGGGGGGATGGAGTACCCCATGTTCGTGATGGTGCACGCCGACGGCGACGAGCGCAGCGTGTTCGGCACCATCGCGCACGAGCACGGGCACGAGTGGTTCCCCATGATCGTGCAGGACAACGAGCGCCTCTACGCCTGGATGGACGAGGGCTTCAACACCTTCATCGACACCTGGGCCAACGACACGCGCTTCGCGGGCACCGACACGCGCGCCAACTACCGCACGCAGTACGAGACCTTCCTGCGCGCCGGCAACGACCCCGTGATCATGACCCCGCCCGACCGGCTCCCCCGCACGCAGCTGGGCATTGCCGCGTACCGCAAGCCGGCCTACGCGCTGCACCTGCTGCGCGACGAGGTGATCGGGCCGCAGGCGTTCGACGCGGCCTTCCGCGAGTACGCGCGCCGCTGGGCGTTCAAGCACCCCACCCCGGCCGACTTCTTCCGCACCATGGAAGACGTGTCGGGGCGCGACCTTAGCTGGTTCTGGCGCGGCTGGTTCTACCAGGCCACGCCGCTCGACCAGGCGGTGGAGGCCGTGACCACCACCACGCCCGACGGCGGCGGCCCCGCGCGCGTGGCCGTGACCCTGGTGAACCACGGCGTGGTGATGCCGGTGCGCCTGCGCATCACGCTGGCCAACGGGCAGACGCAGGACGTTCGCCTTCCCGAGCAGGTGTGGTTCGGCGGCAACCGCTACACCTACGAGCCCGAGCCCGGCACCGAGGTGGCGCGGGTGGAGATCGACCCCGAGAACCGCATGCCCGACGCCAACCGCAGCAACAACGTGTGGGCGGCCCCGGCACGACGGTAGGCGCCAGCCGGGCGGGAAGCTGGCAAGAGCATGCGGCGGGCGCCTCCACCGAGGAGGCGCCCGCCGCCGCGTCTGAACCTTGCCCGTCCGTGGACCCGTCGTCGTGCGAAGTGGGGCTTCCGGCTCGTGCGGCGCACGGCGGTGTCCACACCGGCTGCCCACGGTTCGTACCATTCCTGTCCCGGTCACCCCCCGCTGGTTCGATGTTCCTATGCGAGTGACGCCTCGGCCCACGCGGACGACCCGACGGGCCGGCACTCGGAACCCGAACCGCAGGGAGGCACCATGAAGAAGCTGCACCTGGAGCTGGACGACCTGGCCGTGGAGGCGTTCGAGACCACGCCGAAGCCGATGGAGGAGGTGGGAACCGTGGAGGGGAACCAGACCCCCACCGCCAACTCGGGCGGCTCGTGCTTCGAGCCCACCTGCCGGCCCGCGCTCTGCCGCACCGACGAGTCGTGCCCGATCACGGCCTGCGGCTACTAGCCGGGTGGGAGGATCCGCGGCCGGCCCGGGTCCTCCGTCCATCACACCAGCCACGAGTGCAAGGAGGGCGCGGAAGATCGTCTTCCGCGCCCTCCGGTCATTTCCAGCTCGGCCGCGGCCGGTCAGTCGTCGCGCGGACGGGGCTTGAGCGTGCGGCGCGGGCCGCCGGGGCCACGCGCAGCTCCGCCGCCCGGCCCGCCGCGCGCCGGCCCACCGGGGCCGCGCGAGCCACCGCCGGGCCCGCTGCGCGCCGGCCCGCCGGGCCCGCGCGAGCCGAAGCCGCCGCGGGCGCCGCCCTCGCGCGCGCCGCCGGGGCGGGCGCGCTCGCCGCCGCGGTCGTAGTCCACGCGCACGCTGCGGCCCTTCACCGTGGTGCCGTTGACGGTGTCGATCACCTTCTGCGCCACGTCGGCCGGCACCTCCACGATGGAGAAGGTGTCGCGGATGTCGATCTTCCCTACGGCCGTGCCGGGGATCTCGGCCTCGCCGGCGATGGTGCCCACCAGGTCGCCCGCGCGTACGCCGTCGCGCTGGCCCACGCTCAGGAACAGCCGCGCGAACGCCGCCGGCGCGCCCCCCGCGGTGCTTTCGCGCGGCGCAGACGCCGCGCCGCGCACGCCGGCCGACGAGGTCGTGGACTGGCCCAGCGATGCGCCCGCGCCGGGGCCGCTCTCAACCGGGGCCGGCGCGCGCTTGCGCAGCAGCGCGGCCACCGCGGCGGCCACCTCGGCCGCGGTGAAGTCTTCGAAGAGCGGTTCCAGCACCAGCATCTGCGCGCCGATGTCTTCCTCGCGCAGCGCGCGGCGGATCTCCTGGCGGAAGCGGCGCAGCTCGTCGGTGGAGGCCGGCGCGTCGCCGGTGATGCCGGCGGGGCGCGCCTCGAGCGCGGCGCGCGCGGCCGTGTCGCGCAGGTGCTGCAGCTCGCGCGGCTGCACCAGCACGAAGCCGGTGTGGTCGGCACCGCCGTGGCGCGCCTTGAGCGACGCCTCGTCGCCCGGCACGTCGAACGAGATCACCGTGCCGGCCGCGCCGGCCGCCGCCTCGTCGGTGCCCACCACGATCACGTCGGCCTCGTCGTCTTCCGGGTCGCCGATCATGAAGCCGCGCAGCGACAGCGCCTCGGCCACCTGCGCCGCGCGCTCCTCGGTGCGGCAGATCAGGAGCGGGGGCGCGTCGCCGTCGCTCCCGCCGCCCAGCAGCCGGGCCACCACGTCCACCTTGTCGCGCTCGCTCACCGGCACGTAGCCCACCATCCCGGTGGTGGGCTCGGGCGCGGCGTGCGGGTCGGGCGAGGCGGCCTGCGTGGGGTACTTGATGGCGCGCTTGACCCGGCGGTCCACCAGGTCCTGCACGGCGGGGGTGGTGGCGGCGGTCACGATCACGCGCTGCGCGGTGCGCGGGACGTTGTCGAACAGCGTCTCCAGCTGCTCCCAGCCGCCCAGCGCCTCGATGTCGCTGGCGCCGTCGATCACGATGGCCTCCACCGCCTCGAGCTTGACGCCCGAGGTGCGCACGGCCTCCATCACCTGCTGCGGCGTGGCGATCACCACGTCGGCCTGCCCCGGCGGCGTGCCCCACCCCGCGCCCAGCGCGGTGAGCGCCAGCTCGGCCGCCGAGGCCAGCGGCACCAGCGACAGCGCGGTCTGCTCGGCGGCCTCGGGGGTGGGCACCAGCACCAGCACGCGGATGCCGGGTGCGTCGTCGGCGCCGGCCGGCTCGCCGTCTTCGCCGGTGGCGCGGGGCTCGATGCGGTCGAGCACGCCCAGCGCGTACGCCAGCGTCTTGCCCGAGCCGCTCGAGGCACGCGCCACCAGGTTCCCCTCGCGCCGCAGCACGGGGATGGCGGCCTGCTGGAGCGCGGTGGGATGCTCGATCCCCTCCTCCTCGAGCGCCATCAGGAGCGGCTCGCGGAGCCCGAGGTCGTTGAACGAAGCCATGCTGTTGTCCGGTCGGTCGGTCCGTGTGGTGTTCTGCAAAGGGCGGCCAATCTAGCGAACAGCAAGTCTCCTGCCTAATCGGGGCGTCGCGGGGGATGCGGCGGAGGGGATGGAACCGAGATGCCGGGCCACTCCGGCGGGTGAGGCGGGGCGGTTGAAACCGCTGCAACAACGGCACAAAGTCCGCCTCTGCGGACTCGCGCGTAAGCATCGGCGCAGAGGAGCCAGCATCGACGCGTTCGCTGGTGCCGACGGCGATGTGCGCGGGTTGTAACTCGCCGATGGAAGGGAAATCCGCCACGGGAGTCTGCGCCGCAGTACCGTCGCCGGTAACCTGCCACGCAAAACCGACTTCCATGACGCGGCCTGCTGGCAGCGCCGACGCAGTCGTCCCTCCCCCAGGTTGTTTTGGGGAGGGACAGGCGAGGAACGAGCCAGGGAGAGGGCCCCGCCGCGGCCGCGTCCCGAGTTGCGCCGGGTGCGACGGCGGATCTATCGTCCCGCCCGTTCCTTGATCACCCGATGCCTCCCCGATCCGAGCCGCAACCTTGCCCCACGGCCCTCTCCACGGCCTGCGCGTGCTGGACCTGAGCCGCGTGCTGGCCGGTCCGCTGTGTACCATGATCCTGGGCGACCTGGGCGCCGACGTGGTGAAGGTCGAGCGCCCCGGCACCGGCGACGACACCCGCACCTGGGGTCCGCCGTGGGCCCAGGGGCCCGAGGGACGCGAGTCGGCCTACTACCTGTGCGTCAACCGCAACAAGCGCTCGGTGACGGCCGACCTGAAGACCGGGGCGGGCCGCGCCCTGGTGCGCCGCCTGGCGCTCGACGCCGACGTGGTGGTGGAGAACTTCGCGCCGGGAATGCTGGAGCGTGAGGGGCTGGGGTGGGGCGACCTGTCGGCCGGCAACCCGCGGCTGGTGTGGTGCACCATCACCGGCTACGGGGCAGACGGCCCAGAGGCGGGGCGGCCGGGCTACGACTTCGCCGTGCAGGCGCGCGCGGGGTGGATGGCGATCACCGGCGAGCCCGGCGGCGCGCCCAACAAGCTGGGCGTGGCGGGGGTGGACGTGCTGACGGGGCACAATGCGGCGATCGCGGTGCTGGCGGCTCTGCGTGAGCGCGACGCCAGCGGTCACGGGCAGCGCGTGGAGGTGAGCCTGTTCGACAGCGCGCTGGCGGGGCTGGTGAACGTGACGCAGGCGGCGCTGGTCACCGGCCGCGAGCCCGCGCGCTGGGGCAACGCGCACTCCACCATCGTCCCCTACCAGACGTTCGACGCCGCCGACCGGCCGTTCGTGGTGGCCGTGGGCAACGACACGCAGTGGCGGCGCCTGTGCGCGGCGCTCGGCGCCGATGCGCTGGCGGCGGACGCACGCCTCGCCACCAACCCCGGCCGCGTGGAGCACCGCGCCGAGGTCGCGGGCGAGCTGGCGGAGATCTTCCGCGGGCGGACGTCGGCGGAGTGGCTGCGGCTGCTGGAGGAAGCCGGCGTCCCCTGCGCGCCGGTGCAGACGGTGGGCGAGGCCCTGCGCGACCCGGTGCTGGCCGGGCGGGGCGGCACCTGGCCCATCGGCGGAGCGACCTATGGCGAGGTGGAGACGGTTCCGTCGCCGCTACGCTTTTCGCGGACGCCGGCCGGCGTACGGCTGCCCGCGCCCGCGCTGGGCGAGCACACGGCGCAGGTAGAGCGCGACGGGTGGGGCGGGGAAGGGCCTACGAGCGGATCCTGAAGCTGCTGGGGAAGCCGCGGCCGGTGCGCGCCGCCCGCAGGCACACGAACACCCGCTCCAGCTGCGTGCGCGTGCCGGGCGCGGTGGCCATGCGCACCGTGGCCAGGGCGCCCTCCGCGGTCTCCAGCGCGTCCAGGCGCTGCAAGCCGGCGGTGATCTGGCGGCCGCGGAGGTAGTTGGACGCCTCTTTGATGATGCCGTCCAGCATCTCGCGGTTGCCGCGGGTGAACCACTCGGGCTTCTGCATCCGCACGGCGATGTCTTCGCCCGAGCGCAGCTTTCGGGTGATGAACTCGGGAAGGTCTCCGGACACGGAACGGCTCCGGGCAGGGGGATGTCGGAAGGATGGGGGAGCGCTTCCGCGGAGCCGCAAGTCCAACGGAGAAATGAAGATCCGCCAGCCTCTGGCCCGGGTGCACGGGTGGGAGACGACCGGCATGTGCGGCGCGTCACGGCAAGGGCGGGAGGGCCTTGACGAGGGCGGGAAAGGGGATTACATTTTGTTCACAAGGTGTGCAACACGATTAGGACTTATGCGGCTGACGACAAGAGCCCCCGGGCTCTGCCAGGTTCACCTGGCTAGTCAGCCGCTCGTCTTGCCCGTAATCCTCGTATCGCCCCGCCGGCCCACTGTCGCCCCGCAATCGCAGTGCGACGCACCAGCGCACTCACGCACGGGCGCACCCGTTCCAGAGCATCCGCCGGCACGGAGCCCGATCCGCGATCTCCCGCCTCCGCCCGCGCGAGATCAGTAGTACAGGTGCGTTCCCCGCCGCCACACGTCGAACTCCGACCCGACCTTGTCCTTCAACAGGTCGTAGGCGGAGCAGTCTCCGCGCTCCCACTTCCGCGCCATCGCCCAGCAGCAGTAGTCGGCCACCTGCAGGCACGGCTCGCTCTGGGCCGCCCAGCTGGCGGTACGATAGTGCACCGTGGGCGTCACCTGCTGCACCACCTCCTTGACGGCGGCGTGCATCAGGCCGCGCTTCTTCTTCGTTCCCAGCGACGCGCCCACCACGAACAGCTCGTCGTTGCCGCGGCACACCTGCCGGGCCACGTGCTTGAGGTGGAAGTACCAGGCGTAGCGGTAGAACGTCTCCTCGGTGAGGCGCGTCTGCGGCTGCGCCTTGGCCTTTTCGAGGATGGTGGCGTCGATGCGGAAGCGGTGGCGCCGCAGCAGCGCGAACACCTCGGCGCGCACGGGGAGCGCGTCGCTGGTGGCGTGGAACTCGGTGTCGAGGCCCAGGCCGCGCCAGGCCAGGTCGCGCCGCAGCGCCAGCAGCTCGTCGCCCACCGACAGGTCGGGGCAGGCCACCGTGGTGAGGATGAAGTAGCGCGACGCGCCGTTCTTGCGCGAAAAGTCGAAGTTGCCGCTCTCGTCGGCGAAGAGGCTGATGCGGGGCATTCGTGGACGCAAGTGTACGAGGTGAACGCAGCGCGTGCCAACGTACACCGCCCGTGTCCAGAGCGGAAGTTCCAGCTTGCATTGCGCCACCGCCGGTACACCGTAGTTTGCCCCGCGTCCTCCCTCCTCCATTCCCGATCCTCGCGAGGCTGCCCGTGCTCTTGCGCCCCACCCTGGCGGCGGCGCTGCTGGCGTTCGCCACCGGCCTCCACGCCCAGCAGGCGATGCCGGGCTACTCTCCCGCGGCGGCCGCGCGCGAGCGGCAGGTGGAGGCCGCCGTGGCCGCCGCGCCCAGCCCCGAGCGCGCGCGGGCGCACTCGCGCGCGCTAAGCGCCGAGGCGCACGTGGCCGGCACGCCGGCGCAGGCGCGCACGCGTGACTACGTGATCGACCAGATGCGGAGGATGGGGCTGGAGACGGAGGTGCGCCGCTACCGCGTCTACCTTCCCCACGCCACCGCGGTGCACCTGTGGCGCGTGAGCCCCGACGCGCGCGAGCTGCCGCTGGCCGAGCCGGCGGTGCCGGGCGACTCCACGTCGGGGCTGTGGCAGTACCCCACGGTCAACGGCAGCAGCGCGCCGGGCGACGTGAGCGGCGAGGTGGTGTACGTCAACTACGGGCTGGTGGAGGACTACGCGGGGCTCGACTCACTGGGCGTGTCGGTGCGCGGCAAGGTGGCGGTGGCGCGTTACGGCCGCAGCTTCCGCGGGATCAAGGCGCGCGAGGCCGAGCGGCACGGCGCCGTGGGGCTGGTGATCTACAGCGACCCCGCCGACGACGGCTACGTGCGCGGCGACGTGTACCCCGACGGGCCCATGCGCAACGACCGCGGCGTGCAGCGCGGCAGCGTGTTCAATGGCGACGGCGACCCGTCCACCCCGGGCCGCCCTTCCACCGACGACGCGCGGCGGCTCACGCGCGAGCAGATGGAGATCCCGCGCATCCCCGTGATCCCCGTCTCCTACGGCAACGCGGCCGAACTGCTGCGCGGGGTGCGGGGGATGAGCGTGCCGCAGGCGTGGCAGGGCGGGCTCCCCTTTCGCTACCACGTGGGCCCCGGCCCGGTGATGGCCCGCGTCCGCGTGGAGACCGACGAGGCCACGGCGGCGCTCAAGGACATCTGGGACACCTTCGGCATCATCCGCGGCACCGACCTGCCCGACCAGGTGGTGCTGGTGGGCGGGCACCGCGACGGGTGGGGCCCCGGCGCGGCCGACAACGTGAGCGGCACCGCCAGCGTGCTGGAGGCCGCGCGCGCGGTGATGGACCAGGTGCGCGCCGGCCACCGCCCGCGGCGCACGCTGGTGTTCGCCACGTGGGACGCGGAGGAGTGGGGGCTGGTGGGGTCGACGGAATACGTGGAGGACGATTCGCTGCGGCTGACGCGCGGGGCCATCGCCTATCTCAACCAGGACGTGGCGGCGCAGGGGCCCACGTTCGGTGGGGGCGGTTCGCCCAGCCTGCGGGCGACGCTGCGCGACGTGGCCCGGCTGGTGCCCGACCCCTCGGGCGGCGGCAGCGTGTACGAGGTGTGGCGGCGTGCGTCGCGGCTGGCCGACACGGCCGAGGTGGAGATGGGCAACCCCGGCGGCGGGTCGGACTTCGCGGGCTTCTACAACCACCTGGGGGTGCCGGTGGCCGACTGGGGGTTCGGTGGCCCCGGCGGCGTGTACCACTCGCAGTACGACTCGTACGCCTGGATGAGCCGCTTCGGCGACCCCGGCTTCAAGCGCCACGCAGCCTCGGCCGCCGTTGGCGCGGCCATGCTGCTGCGGCTGGCGAACGCCGAGGTGCTGCCGTACGACTACGCCGAGTTCGCGCGCACCATGCGCGGCTACCTGCCCGGGCTGGAGGAGCCGCTGAAGGCGAAGGGGTGGGACGCGGGCGTGGTGTCGCCGGTGCGCACCGCCGTGGAGGGGATGGAGCGCGCGGCGCGCGACTTCGCCACCGCGCGCGACGCGGCGCTGGCGGGCGGGGCGCTTCCCCGCGCGCGGGCCGACGCGGCGAACGCGGCGCTGCTGCGCGTGGAGCGCGCGCTCACGCGGCCCGAGGGGCTGAAGGGGCGCGAGTGGTTCCGCAACCTGATCTACGCGTCGGACCCCGACAACGGCTACTCGGACATGATCTTTCCCGGCGCGGCCAACGCCATGCGCCAGGGCGACCGCGCGCTGGCCGAGGCCGAGGTGGCCGACCTGGCCCGGCGCTTCGCGGCGGCCACGCAGGCGCTGGTGGACGCGCGCGCGGCGCTGGGCGGCGCGGCGGCGGCGCCCGGCGCATCGGGTGGATGAGAGGGTGACGCGGGGCTGATCGGCCGCTGGAAACCGATCGTGGAATGACGAAGAGCCTCGCGCCATGCGGGGCTCTTCGTCTTCTACCCACCGCGCATCATCATACCAGATCCGAGATAACAACCTACCTCACGCAGAGTCAGCAGAGCTAGCGGAGAACAACACGGGTTTCTCTGCTGACGCCGCTGACTCTGCGTGAGGCAGGTCGTTCAGGAGTTGGCGACCGCGGTCAGCTCGCGGGGGATGCGGGAACGGGCTCCAGGATCACGGCGGTGCCGTAGCACAGCACCTCGGTGGCCGACTGGGCGATCTCGGAGGCGTCGTAGGCGATGCCGACGACGCCGTTGGCGCCCATCTCGCGCGCGTGCTGGGCCAGCGAGGCGGTGGCCTGCTGGCGCGTCTGCTCGCACATCTGGGTGAACTCGTGGATCTGGCCGCCCACCAGCATCCGCAGGCCGCCCTTGAGCCCCTGCGAGATGGTGGGCGAGCGCACCACCACGCCGCGCACGATGCCCAGGTACTCGCGGATGCGGAAGCCCTCCACCGTGAAGGTGGTGGTCATGATCAGGCGGTCGGGCGGGTGCGGGGTCGACATCGGGCTCTCTGGGTGCGTTGGAGGTGCGGTCAGCGCGGCGGCGCGCCGGGCGTGGTGATGAAGGTGTTGTGGAACGACGCGATCTGCCAGCGCCCGTCGTCTTGGGTGAGCACCACGCTGTAGCGCGCCTGGTGGTCGCCCGCCATGGGCCCCGCAGGCACGGAGAGCGTGGCGCGCACGTGCGCCAGCGCCACGTCGGGCCGCACCATTCGCACCGACTCGGGCGTGTAGCCCACCCGGCTCCCGGCGTAGGGGCCGCGCAGGATGAATTCGTGCCCTTGCGCGATGGCGTCGCGTCCATGGGCGTGCATCCCGTAGACGTTCACGAAGTCGGCATCGTCGGCGAACGGGGCGGCGAAGGCGTGGCCATCGGACGCGTTCCAGGCATCTTGCAGCGCCTGCACCATCGAGGTGATCTGGGTCTGCGGCGTGCTGGCGGCGGCGGTGTCGGTCATGGTGGGATCACGAGGGAGGTGGTTGGATCGGGTCGGCCGGAAAGGCGATTCTCGTGGTAAGATGCGAGTAAACTCGCGGCTACAACGGCACGCAGTCCGCCTTCGCGGACTTCAACTGGATGCTGAGGTGTCAGCTGGACGGTACCCAGCACCGGCACTCAGCACCCTCCGTCACCGTTCGAGCCGGAATCCGGGGTCAATGCGGGGGCGGGTGGGGGAGGTGGCGAGCGCCCAGCCGGTGGCGTACATCCAGCGCGTCATGCGGGTGAGCTTGGCATAGTCGATCCGCTGTGACTCGTCGCGCGGGGTGTGGTAGTCGGGGTGCGGGAGGGTGCTGAAGAACAGGGCGGGGATGCCGGCACGCGCGTAGGGCAGGTGGTCGCTGCGGAAGTACCAGAGCTCCGGGTGCGTGGGCCGGTCCCAGGTGCTGTCCACCACGAAGCGCGACGCGCGGGTGTTGGCCTCGAGCGCCACCCGCACCAGGTCACGGCTGTTGCGGTGCGGCGGGGAAACGCCCAGCAACGCCGCCGTGTCGGGGTGGTTGCGGCCGATCATGTCGGCGTTCAGCACCGCCACGATCGCGGCCCTGGGCACCGTGGGGTGCTCCACGTACCAGCGCGAGCCCAGCAGCCCGCGCTCCTCGGCCCCGTGCCACACGAACAGCGCCGTGCGCCGCCCCGGCTGCCGCGCGAAGGCCCGGCCGATGGCCAGCAGGGCCACGCTGGCCGTGGCGTTGTCGTCGGCGCCGTTCCAGATGGAATCGGGGCCGGCGGCGTTCCACAGGCCGTCGTGGTCCTGGTGCGCGCTGAACAGCACGTAGTCGTTCTTCAGCCGCGCGTCGGTGCCCGGCACCTGCGCGACCACGTTCACCGACGGGTAGGTGAAGCTCTCGGACGACAGCTGCGCGGTGAACCGCTGGCCCTGCGCCGCGGCGCCCACCGTGCCGCCGCGAACCCACACCACCGGCGTGTACGGCTGCCGCGGCGCCTCCACCCCCGCCGAGTCGAGCTCGTAGTCGCCGCGGGCGTAGTACGGCGCGATGGCGTCGAAGGCGGTGTCGGCGATGCTGTCGGAGACCAGCACGATGGCGGCGGCGCCGTGCTTCCCCAGGACGGCCACGCGCTGGCCCAGCGCGTCCCAGGTGTAGCGCCACGCCCATTGGCCCGCCTCGCGCGGGGGCAGTGTGGGCGGGGCCACCAGCCGTGCCACCACCGCCTTGCCGCGCAGGTCCATCGCCGCGAGCTGCTCGCCGTCGGCCTCGCCCACCCACACCATCGGCGCATCCACCGAGGCGCCGGTGGGGAAGAGCACCACCGCGTCGCGCCCCAGCGCCAGCGCGCGGCTGCCGATTGCCACGCGGCTGCCGGCGGACGTGCGCACGCGGCGCATGGGAAAGAACTGGAAGTAGGTGCCGTCCTCGCCCGCGGGGAGCATCCCGGCCTGCCGCGCCCGCTCGGCCAGCCACACCGACGCGCGCAGCTCGTCGATGGTGCCCGCCTCGCGGCCTCGGAAGGTGTCGGCGGCGAGCGCGACCAGGTCGCGGCGCAGGTCGGCCTCGCGGATCGCGTTCATCGCCTGCGGCGGCGTGGCGGCCGGGCCCAGCGCGGCGGGGATGTCGTCTTGCGCGCGGAGCGGCGCGGCGAGCGCGAGCGCGGCGAACAGCGGGAGCAGGCGTGCGTGGCGCATGGGGTCGCTGCGGATGACGGGTGGCGCGTGCGTCGGGGGGCGCGGTGGTCGCGGACGGACAAGGTTGGGTGCGGGCGGCGGCGGCACAAGACGGGGTGGGGGATGCGTCGTGGTCGAGCCCACCCGCGACGGGACGAGCAGGGGGAGGACGGAGCGCGGGGCCTTGTGTGTCTCGACGAGGATCCGCGCATGCCGCGGCGGGCCCCCCTCCCCCGGCCCCTTCCCGCGCTCCGCGGGGGAGGGGGGAACCGCACGACCTCGCAGCGTCCGCGGACGGGTGGCGGGGACGGGATTGCGTCGATCGAGAGAGGGCCGGTTATTGCAGCGGTGATGCGGCGCGCGGGCGGTTGCAGGCTGTCCCCTGTCCCCTGTAACCTGCCGTTGCGTGAGGGATGCGCGCCCGGAGGGCCGGGAACACGGCGGACCGCCCGCATCGGCATCTCCGTTCGCATAGGAACCGGGGCGGGCCGGCGTGGGCCCGGCGCGGTTGGCAACGGCGGTATCGTTGCCTACCGCGCGCGCAGCCCGGCCCGGAGCGCAGCGGAGGGACACGCCCAGGCCCGGCAGTCGGATCGTCGCCGTTACGTCGTCGAGAGATCAGTGGTCCAACCAACCAACACGGAACCCACATGGCCAAGGCAGGCGAGGCGCTGGCGGGGCGGATGTCGCTGGACGAGCTGGAGCGCGCGATCCGGGGCGGCGAGATCGACACGGTGGTGAACGCCGTGGTGGACATGCAGGGGCGGCTGATGGGCAAGCGCATCACCGGCGACTTCTTCCTGGAGAGCGGGCGCCACGGCACGCACTTCTGCACCTACCTGATGGCCACCGACATGGAGATGGCCACCCCGCCCGGCTACCAGCTGGCCAACTGGGAGAGCGGCTACGGCGACTGGCTGGCCGACCCCGACTGGACCACCCTGCGCGCCATCCCCTGGCTGGAGAAGACCGCGCTGGTGCTGGCCGACGTGAAGGACGAGGCCACGGGGCAGCCGGTTCCCATCGCGCCGCGCAGCATCCTGCGCCGCCAGGTGGAACGCGCCGCCGGGATGGGCTACGCGGCCAAGATGGCGAGCGAGCTGGAGTTCTACGTGCTGAAGGAGACGTACGAGGAGGCGGCGGAGAAGGGGTTCCAGGGGCTCACGCCGTTCGGCTGGTACAACGAAGACTATCACCTGCTGCAGGCGACGAAGGCCGAGCCGCTGTACCGCCGCTTCCGCAACGAGATGAGCGCCGCGGGGGTGCCCATCGAGTTCAGCAAGGGCGAGGCGGCGCCGGGGCAGCACGAGGTGAACATCCACTACGGCGAGGCGCTGGAGGGGGCCGACCGCCACGCGCTGTTCAAGCACGGGGTGAAGGAGATGGCGTGGCAGAGCGGCCACGCGGTGACTTTCATGGCCAAGCCCGACCACCGCTGGACGGGGAACAGCGCCCACGTGCACCTGAGCCTGTGGGACACCAAGGGCGCGCGGAACCTGTTCCACGAGGAGGGCGCCGAGCCCTACGGGATGAGCCGCGCCATGCGGCACTTCCTGGGCGGGATGATGCACTGCGCGCGCGACCTGGCGTTCTTCATCGCGCCGTTCGTGAACAGCTACAAGCGCTACGCGGTGGCCAGCTGGGCGCCCGTGAACATCGTGTGGGGCCGCGACAACCGCACCTGCGGCTTCCGCGTGGTGGGCGGCGGCTCGTCGCTGCGGGTGGAGAACCGCCTCCCCGGCGGCGACGCGAACCCGTACCTGGCCTACGCCGCCATCATTGGCGCGGGGCTCTACGGCATCGAGCACGAGATCGAGCCGCCGGCCGAGTTCCACGGCAACGCCTACACCTCCACCGGCCACCCCAAGGTCCCTCGCGCGCTGTGGGAGGCCGCCGAGCTGCTGGAGGAGAGCACCATCGCCCGCGAGATCTTCGGCGACGACGTGGTGCAGCATTACGCCAACGCCGCGCGGGTGGAGCAGGGTACGTACGATGCGACGGTGACGAGCTGGGAGCGGGAGAGGTATCTGGAGCGGGGTTGAGGGGAGTACGAGAGTACGAAAGTACGAGAGTGCGCTGATCTTGGAGGCGGCCAGCGCGCGGACGCTCCGTCGCCCTCGGTCGAATCCATTCATCACGAACTGAGTCCGGTCCCATGCGCGTAGCGGTTCTTTTCGGCGGCACCAGCGCGGAGCGCGACGTGTCGATCGCCAGCGGCGGGCAGGTGGTGAAGGCACTGCGCGAGGCTGGCCACGAGGTGGTGCCCATCGACACCGCGCGCGGCGCGCTGAGCCCGGCCGAGGAGCAGCGCCTGCTGACCGCCGGCGTGGCCCCCGCGCCGCCGGGCGAAGACGCGCTGGCGATGGTGCGCGGCGGGCAGCAGGGGGCGCTGCTCTCGGGTGCGGGGCTGGGCAACGTGGACGTCGTCTTCCTCACCCTGCACGGGGGGACGGGGGAAGACGGGACGATCCAGGCGCTGTTGGACATGGCCGGCGTGGCCTACGTGGGGAGCGGGCACGCGGCCAGCGCCGTGGCGATGGACAAGGACATGTCCAAGCGCCTCTTCCGCGCCGCCGGCATCCCCACCGCCGACTGGCTGATGGCGCCGGCCGACCCGGCGCGCGTGGAGGCGGAGCTGGGCTTTCCCGTGGTGGTGAAGCCCAACCGGCAGGGCTCCACCGTGGGCCTCACCGTGGTCAAGCACGCGGGGGAGCTCCAGGCGGCGGTGGACGAGGCGTTCCGCTACGACTACGAGGTGATGCTGGAGCGCTTCGTTCCCGGCCGCGAGCTGACCTGCGGGGTGCTGGCCGACCAGGCGCTGGCGGTGGGCGAGATCGTGCCCCGCGGCGAGATCTTCGACTACGAGAGCAAGTACCAGCACGGCGGCGCCGAGGAGATCTTCCCGGCCGACCTGCCGCCGGAGCTCACGGAGACGATCCGCGACCTGTCGCTGCGGGCACACCGTGCGCTCAAGCTGGAAGGCTTCAGCCGCGCCGACTTCCGCCTGGACGCAGAGGGCAAACTGTGGTGCCTGGAGGTGAACACGCTCCCGGGGATGACGGCCACCAGCCTCCTCCCGCAGTCGGCCGCCGCGGCGGGGATCGCGTTTCCCGAACTCTGCGACCGGATCTGCCGCCTCGCACTCGAGCGTGCGGCGAGGAAGGGCGGCGGGGGGTGACCCGCACCGGCCGGTGGAACGGTGATGATCCATCTGCCCGATCGCCATCCGGGGTTTCAACGACCGCGGCCCCGCCTCTCGCGAGAGAGGCGGGGCCGCGCCACGTGGACACCTTCGCGCGCGCTCGGCCGTGGGTGGCCGAGGCGCGGCCGGCGCTCAGAGCGTGCCCTTCCAGAGCAGCCGGTTGGGGGTGCCGCTGGCGTTCCCCTTGACGTAGTTGAGCGTGGCGTTGTTCACGATCCAGGCGTGGATGGTGGCCGAGGTCACCTGGCCGAACTGGCCCTTGTACAGCGCGCCCACACCGGCCGCGAAGGCGCTGGCCTGCGAGGTTCCGCCCACCGTGGCGGTGGTGCCGCCGATCCAGGTGGAGAGGATGTCCACGCCGGGGGCGTAGATGTCCACGCAGCTCCCGTAGTTGCTCCACGATGCCCGCCAGTCGGCCTGGTCCGACGCGGCCACGGTGATGGCGGCGCTCGCGCTGGCCGGCGACACGTTGCACGCGGAGACGTTGTCGTCGCCCGCGGCCACGGTCACGAACACGCCCGAGCTGGCCAGGTTGTTCACCGCCGTGTTCAACGCGGTGCTGAGCGGCGCCGTGATGGAGATGTTGGCCACCGCCGGGTTCACGCGGTTCAGGCGCACCCAGTCGACGGCCGTGATCAGGTCGCTCACGGTGCCGAAGCCCTGGCAGTCGAGCACGCGCACCCCCAGCGGCTGCGCGCCCTTGGCCGTGGCGTACAGGGTGCTGGCGGCGATGATCCCGGCCACGTGCGTACCGTGGCCGAAGCAGTCCTCCCCGTTGCCGCCGAACGCGTCGTACACGTTGGCCGCGCGCCCGGTGAACTGCGGGTGCGACGTCTCGATCCCGCTGTCGATCACGTAGGCCCGGATGCCGCTGCCGCTCACGTTGTAGCTGTAGCTGGCCGAGAGCGGCAGGTTGCGCTGGTCGATGCGGTCGAGCCCCCAGGGCGGGTTCACCTGCGTGGCCGCGGCCCGCGTGGTCTGGTCCTGCTCGATGTAGTCGACGGCCGGGTTGTGCAGGAGGGCGCTGAGCTGCCCCCTCGAAAGCTGCGCCGTGAAGCCGTTGAGCGTGGCGCCGTACACCGCGCGCGGCCTGGCCGACACCGACTCGGCGAGACCGCGCGCGTCGGCGCCGTCCTTCAGCACCACGATGTAGCGCCCCTCCACGCCGCGGCCGACCACGGCCTCGCGGAGGGTTGCGGCGCGCGGCGCCGCGGTGGACGTGATCGTCTGGTCGGAACAGGCCGCCAGCGCAAACGCGCCGAGCAGCAGTCCCAGAATGCGGGTGGGCTGCATGATGTGAGTGATCCTTCAGCGGGTGGGTTACGCGGGCGGATCCCCGGGTGACGGGTGCCCCGTTGGATGTATGCCGTGGCCGTCAGGCAGGCGCATCCGAGAGTTGGTGCGCAATAAAATTGTCTTTAATAAGTATGTTCGTCAACCCTGCACACCTGGGACTTTCGTGTTCCGCCGAGCCCGCACCGCGAAACGGCGCCTCGTCACGAGAGAAAAGTTGTGATGTTTTTAAATCATTGTGGTAACGTAGTTTACGTTTTTTGATTTCTCTGGAGGCGAGAACTTCTTGGCTGATCGGAATAGAGGGAGCATGGGGAGCTGACTAAATTCCCCAAATCGTAAGGGCGATACACGTAAGATTGTAAAAAGAACTGCTCTGGGATCGCGGGGGACGGGCGATGCACTGCCCGGGCTTCCCGGGCGGGGCGAGGCGCACGCCCTCGTTCGGCACACGCGCTGGCGAGGTCGGCACGCCGCGGCGAGGCTAGCCCGGCTGTTGCAGTAGCGCCGTGCGCGCCACGAGGCTCGATTCCACCTTCCACACGGCGGACCACCGAATGCGCCTGCAAGACAAAGTCATCTTCGTAACCGGCGGCGGCAGCGGGATGGGGCGCGCGGCGGCCGAGTCGTTCTGCCGCGAGGGCGCGCGTGTGGCGGTGGTGGACCTGACGGAGGAGGCCGGCCGGCAGGCCGCCGACGCCGCGAAGGCCGCGGGCGGCGATGCCTTCTTCGTCCGCTGCGACGTTTCGAAGGAAGCCGACGTGAAGGCCGCCATCGAGGCCACGACCGAGCGCTGGGGGCGGCTGGACGTGCTTTACAACAACGCCGGGATCATGATGGAGCAGGACCGCTCCGTCATCGACACCGACGAGGCGGTGTGGGACAAGACGCTGGGCGTGAACGTGAAGGGGATCTACTTCTGCTGCAAATACGGCATCCCGCGGATGATCGAGGGCGGCGGCGGGTCGGTGATCAACATCGCCAGCTTCGTGGCGCTGGTGGGGTGCAGCGTGCCGCAGGACGCGTACACCGCCAGCAAGGGCGCGGTGATCGCGCTGACGAAGAGCATGGCGGTGCAGTTCGGGCCGCAGGGGGTGCGCAGCAACGCCGTGTGCCCCGGCCCCATCGAGACGCCGCTGATGACCGAGTGGCTGCTGAGTGACCCCGCCGCCAAGGAGCTTCGGCTCGCCCGCAACCCGTCGAAGCGCTTCGGCAAGCCGGAGGACATCGTGAACTGCGGCATCTACTTGGCCAGCGACGAGAGCACGTGGACCAACGGCGCCGTGATCGTGCTCGACGGCGGCATCACCAGCAACTACTTCTGACAGGGGATGCGCGCTCCTGCGAGGCGCCGAGTGCATTTGCAGTCTCCCCCTCCCCCAGGCTGTTTTGGGGGAGGGGGTCGGGGGGAGAGGGCCCAGCCGCCGCATGCGCCACGCTCGTCCTTCATCCCGCATCGGGGCTAGCTGACCCATGAGCCGTCCCGTCATCGGCCTGCCGCCGTGCTTTTTCCACGCGGATCCGCAGCGCCCCATCTTCAAGGGGAAGACACTGCTGTATCTCGAGGAATCGCTCTCGCACTGGCTGCAGCGCGCGGGCGCGCTGCCGCTGATGCTGCCCACGCCCGCCGGCAGCGTCACCGCCGCCGAACTGCTGGCGCAGGTGGACGGGCTGGTGCTGCAGGGCGGCTCGGACGTGTGCCCCGGCTCGTATGGCGAGGAGCCGCTGCGGCCGGAGTGGTGCGGCGATCCCGTGCGCGACGCCTACGAGATCGAGCTGGTGCGCGCCTGCATGGCGGCCGACAAGCCGGTGCTGGGCGTGTGCCGCGGGATGCAGGTGCTGAACGTGGCCCTGGGCGGCACCCTCTGGCAGGACCTGACCTCCCAGAACCCAGCCTGCCGCACGCACCGCGACTGGGACGTGTACGACGCGCTTTCGCACGACGTGCGCATCGAGCCGGGCTCGTGGCTCGCCGCGTGGACCGGCGACGCGGTGGACCGGCGCGTGAACAGCGTACATCACCAGGGAGTGCGCACGCTGGGCGGCGGCCTGCGCGCCGAGGCGGTGAGCGTGGAAGACGGCGTGGTGGAGGCGGTGCGCTACGACCCTGATGGCGGCGCGGACCCCGACGGGGCCGCGCCGTTCGCATACGGCGTCCAGTGGCACCCCGAGTTCCAGGATGCCGCCGACACCACGCTGCTGGACGGCACCCCCGTGCTGGCCGCCTTCCTGCGCGCGGTGGAAGCACGACGCGCTAATACCTGAGTCCCGCGGACGAGGTGCAATCCAGGTCCAGTATCCGCTGAAACGCACTCGCGCACCTGCGCACTCGCGCACCAGCGCACCTGTTCAGACCGTCTGACGCCGAGAGAGAAACCGCCCGATGCTCCAGATCATCAACCCCGCCAACGGCCGCCTTCTCGAAGAACTCGACGAAGACACGCCCGAGACGCTGCGCCGCAAGGCCCAAGTGGCGCGCGAGCACCAGCCGGCGTGGGCGGCGCGGCCGGTGGCCGAGCGCGTGGAATGCGCCCGCCGCTTCGGCGAGCTGCTGGCGGCGGAGAAGGACGCGCTGGCGGCCACGCTCACCAGCGAGATGGGCAAGCCGCTCCAGCAGTCGGTCAACGAGCTGAACGCCATGGCCGCGCGCATCGACTTCTTCGTGCGCCACACCGAGGCGGCCATCGCCGACGAGGTGGTCCAACGGGAGGACGGCGGCGGCGAGGAGCGCATCCGCTGGGAGCCGCTGGGGGTGGTGGCCAACATCAGCGCGTGGAACTACCCGTACTTCGTGGGCAGCAACGTCTTCCTCCCCGCGCTGCTCACCGGCAACGCGGTGCTCTACAAGCCCAGCGAATACGCCACGCTCACCGGCCAGGCCATCGCTGACCTCCTGTACCGCGCCGGCGTGCCGCGCGAGGTGTTCGCGATGATTGTCGGCCGGGGCGAGGTGGGCGAAGCGCTGCTGGAGCAGAAGATCGACGGGGTGTTCTTCACCGGCAGCTACGTCACGGGCCGCAAGATCGCCCAATCGGTGGCGGGGCGGCTGATCCGCGTGCAGCTGGAGCTGGGCGGAAAGGACCCGGCCTACGTGTGCGACGACGTGGACGTGCCCGCCGCCGCCGCCGCCGTGGCCGAGGGCGCCTTCTACAACGCCGGCCAGAGCTGCTGCGCCGTCGAGCGCGTGTACGTCCACCAGAACGTGGCCGACCAGTTCACCCGCGCCTTCGTGGACGCCGTGCGCGAGTACCGCGTGGGCGACCCCGTGGACCCCGGCACCTTCGTGGGCCCGCTCGCGCGCAAGGCACAGATCGAGGTGCTGCAGGCGCAGGTGGACGACGCCGTGCGGCGCGGCGCCACGCTGCTGTGCGGCGGCAAGGCGGTGGAGGGGGAGGGATACTTCTACGAGCCCACCGTGCTCTCCGGCGTGACGCACGAGATGCAGATCATGCGCGAGGAAAGCTTCGGCCCGGTGATCGGCATCATGCAGGCGGGGGACGACGAGGAGGCCGCGCGGCTGATGAACGAGACGGAGTACGGGCTGACCGCCGCGGTCTACACGCCGGACAGGGAGCGCGCGGAGCGTGTTCTCAGCCGCGTGGACGCCGGCACCGTCTACTGGAACTGCTGCGACCGCGTGTCGCCGCGCATGCCGTGGACGGGGCGCCGGCACTCGGGGATCGGCTCCACGCTGGGCACGGTGGGGATCCGCGCCTTCGTGCAGCCCAAGTCGTGGCACTTCAACCCGGTGTGCGGGACGGCGTAGGGCGAAGGGGCGGGTTGGAGGTCGGATCGAGGTCGGATCAGGGGTCGAGTTTACCACGCCGATTGTATCGGTTCACTCCGGCGGCCCCGCGTGGCCCCCTCCCCGCGCCTGAGAGCGCGTACCCTCCCCCGCTTCGCGGGAGAGGGTGAATGGCTTCGGCGTGCCGCGCGGCCTTCCGCGGGGAGGGGCCGGGGGAGGGGGCCAGCCGCGGCATGCGTGATGACCAGTCGTGTGTCCGCATCTGACCTCGCCCGTCGTCTTACCGTCCGATCAGCCTATTTCACCGCCGCCCGCGTCTCCGGAGTGGTTAGCAGGGGATACGGGTTCATGTCGCGGCCGTGCCACCAGCGGTTGGGGTCGGTCACGGTGTACACGCCGAAGTGCAGGTGCGGCGCGGAGGCCTGCGCGTTGCCGGTGTGGCCCACATAGGCGATCAGGTCGCCCTGGCGCACCAGGTCGCCTTCCTTGACGCCGGCGGCGTAGCGGCTCAGGTGGGCGTAGAAGTAGATGGTTCTGCCATCCAGGTCGCGCTGGTAGAGCGAGATGCCGCCCAGGCCGCTGCTGTCGCGCTTGACGATGGTGCCCGCGGCCGCCGCCAGCACCGGCGTTCCGTCGCGCGCCATGATGTCCACGCCCAGATGCCCGCGCCCGCCCGAGCGCGCCGCGCCGTACGAGTCGCGCAGCTCCTGCCGCCGCACGCCCGCGACCGGCACGATCAGCCGCGGCGACTCCGCGGCACGCTGCACTTCGCGCGGGCGGAAGGCGATCACCATCTCGCGGCCGCTGACGGCCAGGTAGATGAGCAGCGCCAGCCCCGCCGCCGCCTCGGTGAGCGCCGCCGCGACCATCGCCCCCAGCCAGGTGATCCGGATGCGCATCGCTTGCCATCTTCCGTGGTGAGATGGAAGACGGGAAAAGCACGAAGCGAGCCGACGCGTTCAACCGCGCCGGCTCGCCTGCGTTCTCCCCCGGGTGAGGTGACGCCGGCCGTCACTCTCCGCAGGCGAAGGGGATCGTCGCCGTCACCGGCGTGGACGGCGTCTGCCCCTGGATGCGCGCGGAGAGGCGGATGCGGCGGCAGCCGGTGCCGTAGAGCCAGAAGCCTACGTAGGTGTGGCCGTCGGTGTTCAGCACGCTGGTCTCTTCGGCGCGCTGGAAGGTGGTGCGGCCGTTCTCGGTAACCGTGAGCTGCACCTTGCGCTCGGGCACGTAGCTGCCGCCCTCGCCGCGCACGTCGGCTACAACCAGCGTGGCGTTGGACCCGCCGCCGGCCCCGCCCTCGCCGATCGGCGTGTTCCACAGCTCCATCGGCCGCGCGATGATGTCGCGCGAGAACGTGCCCTTGTCGTTGTAGAACAGCATCGCCTTCAGCGTGAGGCGATAAGCCGGCGGCGCCGGCTGTCGGGCATACGACGCGCCGGCGGCGGCGAGCGCCAGCACCGGCATGGCGGCGAAGAGGATGCGGCGGCTGATCATCGGCAGGCGGGGTGCGGGGTGGATGTCTGCTCGGGATGTCGGTCGAGGCGACTACGACGACGCTGTGCGGCCGGCGGCGAGCGTCGCAAGCGCATCGAGCGCGGCGGCGAAGTGGGCGCGGCGTTCCTGGCGAGCGGCGGCGCTGGGCAGGTGCTCCTGGTGGAACGCGATCGTGGTGCCCGAGGCTGCGGCGAGCACGCGCACCTGGATGGTGGAGTCACGCGGCCACCCGCGTGGGCGCCAGGTGAGGCGCACGTGGCTTTCCGGCTGCACCACGCGCACCGCGCCGGCCGACCCGTTCGCCAGTGCGTACTCGCGCCCGGGCTCCCACTCCACGCGCGCCCCGTCGCCCAGCCACGCCCGCACGCCTTCGGGCGACGTCATCAGCTCCCACCCCTCCGCCAGGCTCATCGGCAGCGTGCGGCGGACGCCGATTTGGAATCCCGTGTCGCGCGTGCTGCCAACTTCGCGCCCCGTCCCCTGGTCTGCCATCGATCTTCCTCCCGCCCGTGCGTAGCGTTGAGTGATCCCGGATCGTGAGATTCATCATGCATTCCGCATCAATCGCGAAATGCCATCCTGAGTCTTCCACGGCGCTCCGCGCGCAATGTGAGGATGACAAAGGTCACAGGCCGGTAAATCGCAGCCCGTGGAGCCTCGCGCAGTTTGCGAGGCTTTTCGTAGTTGTTGCCGCGGCTTCAGCCGCCGGTCTGGAGTTGGCCCGATCATCGTGCGTGTCTGTCGAACGGGGCCGGGATCAGCCCTCGCGAACCAGCCGCCAGCCGCCGTCCAGCAGCGGCACCGTTGCCGCCGCGGGCCCGCCGTCGCGCGCGGTGCCTTCGATGCGCGCTTCCAGCACCGCACCGGGCTCGGCGAGCGCCGCGTCCACCATCTCGCGGGTGATGCCGGCGAGCTTCACCTTGGCGCGGCGCCTCCACGGCGAGCCCGCCTGCCCGGCGCTCGCTCCCGAGGTGACGTAGACGAAACGGTCTGCCGGCGTGCCCTGCGTGAACGGGCCGAGGAAGTTGGGCCGCCCGTCCGCGAGAGCCCCGCCGACTCGAACGTCGAGATCGAACACGATCTCGTCCGCCGCCTCGCGCGTGGGCGCGATCAGCTCCATCCGGCCGCGCTGCAGTCGAAACGCCACCCCCGTCGGCGGGCGCACGACGGTGATGCGGATGGAAAGATCGGGCGTGGCGTCACTCATCGAATCACCATCCTCGCAGCCAAGGGGTTGAAGCGGTTTACCGGCGCCCGGCTGTGCGCAAGAAGCGATTTCCCGGTGCCGGAGTCAAGGCGCTAGAGGACGAGGAACAGTCGACGTCAGAGCGGCCCGGCGTAGCGCATCTCGTTGTTCGCCACGAAGCCGAGCCGCTCGTACAGCGGCCGTCCCTCGTCAGACGCATGGAGGACCATGCCGCCCACGCCGTGCTCGCGCGCCCACGCCAGCACCTCCTCCATCAGCAGCGCGGCCAAGCCGCGGCGGCGCCAGGCGGGCTCGGTGTAGACGTTCATCACCAGCGCCTGCGGCCGCAGCTCCACGCCGGCGCCGTCGGCGCGCGGGCGCGGCAGCAGGCGCCGGAGCTGCATCCCCGCGCCGCCCACGATCTCGCCCGGCCGGCTGCCCGGCGTCGCGACGAAGGCGACGTACTCGCCCGCCGGGATCGCCTCCGCGAACCACGGGCGCACGGCGTCGCGCAGTGCGTCGTAATCCTCCGGCCGCAGCGTGCCCATGTCGCGGAACATGGCCGCGCGGTGATGCGCCAGCACGTCCGCATCGTCCGCCGTGGCGCGGCGGATGGCGAACGGAGGGGCAGGGGATTCGTCCGTCGGCATCGCTTCGGTGACGTTCGAGAGGGTCCGTCCAGAACGAACGGGGGAGTCGGCTGCAGCCCGCGAAAGGTTACTTCCTAGTCCCCGTCCGGTCGAGCTGGGCGATGGGGCGGGAATTGGCGCTGTCGTCGATCAGCGTGGCCAGGCGCTTCTCGCGCGTCTCCTCCTTCTTGGCCGAGATCACCCAGTGCGTGGCCGTGCGGCGGTACCACGGCGGCTGCCGCTGGAAGAACTCCCACGCGGCCGTGTTCGCCTGGAAGCGGCGTGCGTATTCGTCGGGGAGCTCCGCCGTCTGCTTCCGCTCGTAGGAGTAGAGGGCCGACTTGTCGTCACGGCGTTTCGCGAAGGCGGCGGCGCCCGCGGGGAGGACCCGGCCTTCGGCCTCCAGCTCGCCCATGCGCCGGATGTTGACCACGCTCCAGATGCTCCCCGGCTTCCGCGGCGTGAAGCGGATCACGTAGCTCTCGTCGTCCAGCCGCTTGCGGATGCCGTCGATCCACCCCACGCACAGCGCCTCGTCCACCGACTGCGGCCAAGTGATGCTGGGGCGCCCCGTGCCCACCTTGTGGAACCCCACCCACAGCTCGGTGGCCGTTGCGTGGTTCGCGTGCATCCACGCGCGGAAATCTTCCGGCGTCTCGAAGAAGTGCGGATCCATCCGCGGCTCGCCTCGCGTTCGGGATGATGGAGTTGGCCCGATGGGCCGAGCGTCACAGCGTGCGCGTCTGCCCGCCGTCCACGTCGATCACGGCGCCCTGGAGATAGGCGGCCTGGGGCGACGCGAGGAAGGCCACCACGGCCGCGACCTCGGCGGGCTCGCCGAAGCGCGCCACCTTCAACCCGCGCGCCATCTCGTCGCCCGCGGCGGCGGGGTCGATGCCGCGCCCCTGGGCCAGCGTGGCGATGCGGGCGTGCAGGCGCTCGGTGGCGATGGAGCCGGGGTTGACGGCGTTCACGCGAACGCCGTCGCGCACGCCCCGGTCGGCCAGCGCCTTGGTCAGGTTCAGCAGCGCCGCGTTCACCGCACCGCCGATGGCGAATTCGGCCGACCCCGTGCGCCCGCCCACGCCCACGATGTTGACGATGGAACCGCCGCTCGCCGCCAGGTGCGGCCACGCGGCCCGGCAGCAGCGCATCGCGCCGAAGAACTTGAGCGCGAACCCGTCGGCCCACTTGTCGTCGGTCATGGCCAGGAAGTCGCCGCGCCTGGTGGCCCCCGCGTTGTTCACCAGCAGGTCGAGCCGGCCGAAGCGCGCGACCGCCGCCTCCACCAGCGCCGCGGGCGCATCGGGCTCGCGCAGGTCGGCCGCGTGCACCAGCGATGGCGTGGGCAGCGCCGCCGCCACCTCGTCCAGCGCATCGCGCGAGCGCGCGGCCAGCACCACGCGCATTCCCTCCATCGCCAGCGCCTGCGCGATCGCCCGCCCGATCCCGCGGCTGGCGCCGGTGACGATGGCGACCCTGTCCTGCAGCTGTAGATCCATCTGCCGATGAGAAAGGAGAAAGCGTCACCCGATCCGCGGCCGGATCGTCTCGCGGTGTGTCACGCGCAGCCAGAAATCGGCGCCGCCGCTACTCCGGCTTCCGAGCCGACAGTACGCGCGCGAGAAGCGGCATGCGCAGCGGGTAGTTGCCGAACTCCGCCGCCAGCGCCTCGGCCAGGGCGCGCACCACCGTTGCCGGTTCCACGCCGCGCTCGCGGATGCCGAACACGCCGGGGTTGCCGCACACGAAGCCGTACGCGGCGTGCCCGGCCGATTCGGCCCGGGCGGTCCGCTCCACCGTGGCCACGTCCACGTCGCGGAAGCCGGCGTCGGCGGCAAGCGCGCGCATCGCGTCGGGGTCGGCGAAGGAGAAGGGGACGCGGAAGAAGCCCGGCGGGTCGACGGGGAAGAATCGCCCCACCACCTCGTTGACGATCCGGGCCATCGGGTTCTCGGCCACGGCGCCCATCACGTTGAAGATCCACTGGCCGCCCGGCCGCAGCACGCGAAGCGCCTCGCGCGCGGCAAGCGGCTTGTCGGGGAAGAACATGATCCCGAGCTGGCACGCCACCGCGTCGAACTCAGCCTCGCCGAACGGCAGCGCCATCGCGTCCACCGGCGCGCGCCACTCCATCGTGGCGCCGTCGCTGTTGGAGGTGACGCGGCCGCGGGCCAGCGCCAGCATCGGTTCGTTGAGGTCCGAGGCGACCAGGATGCCGCCGGTGGGCAGCCGCGCCACCAGCCGCTCCGTGAGCCGCCCGGTGCCCGCCGCGATCTCCAGCACGCGCGGGGCGCGGCCGGCCGGCAGCACCACGCGCGCGGCGAGGTCCTCGGCGAGCGGGTCGAAGAGGAACGGCCCCAAGTGGCGGTCGTACAGCTCGGGGATGGAGCCCAGGAACTGCGCGTCGCGCGCGGACGGCTGCGGTTGGTCCATCGCTCGGTCTTTCGTGGCGGGGAAATCGGGATCACGCCGCGGGCGCGGTGCCCACGCACTGCCGGACGAACGCGGCCGCGGCGGCCAGCACCACGTCCGGCTGCTCGCGGTGCGGCGAGTGGCCGCAGTGGGGAATGCCCAGCACCTCCACGGGCCCGCCGGCCTGCCGCTGGATCGCATCGACCTGCGCCCAGGTGCCGTACTCGTCGCTCTCCCCCTGCACCACCAGGAGGGGAACGCGGATGCCGGGAAGGTACGCCTCGATGTTCCACGCGCGGAACTCGGGATCGAGCCACACGTCGTTCCATCCCCGGAACGCCGTGTCGACGTTCTGCCCATGGTGCCGCGCCAGCCGCTCGCGAAGGTCCGTGTCGCGGTAGACGTCGGCGATCGCCGCGATGCTGGCCAGCCCGTGTGGTTCGGTGAAGACGTGCGGCGCCTCCGCCACCACGCCGCGCAACCCGGGACGCGGCTCGCTCCCGGCGTGGATGAGCGAGATCGACGCGCCGTCGCTGTGCCCGAACAGCACGTGCTCGCCGATGCCCAGCGCGTCGATCATCTTCCCCAGCACCACGGCTTCGTCGTGCATGAAGCGGACGGGACGCGGGAGATCGACCGGGCCTGACGCGCCGTAGCCCGCGCGCGAGTAGGCCAGCGCCCCGCACCCGGCGATGTGTGCCAGCCGCGCCGGAAAGTCGCGCCAGAGCCCGGCGCTCCCCAAGCCCTCGTGCAGGAACACGAGGGTGGGCGCCTCACCCGCCGGTGGGCCAGACCACAGGTATTCGAGCCGCACCCCATCCACCGTCACGAACCGCGCGTCCACTTGCCTCTCCCGCTCTCCGCGTCCCAGATCCAAGCGCCCTCCCTGCCCGATCCGATGTCGGCGTGGGGGAACATGCGACTGAAGTCGCGGCTACGACGGCACGCAGTCCGCCTGCGCGGACTTCAACGGCGCAGGTCTTCCCCCCCCACCGAAACCTCTCGCCCGCGTGAGCCGAGCGCCAGAGCCGGCCATTGGTGGACATGTGTCCGTGGAGTTCACCCCCTCCCCCGCGGAGCGCGGGGAGGGGGCCGCCGCGGCATGCGCCGGTGCCTGCTCCTCGCTACGGAATCGGCGGGTTCCCTGGAACACGCCCCGTAACCAGATCCCATCGTACAGTGCTCCCGGCCTGCGATCGTCACGGCCGGTGCGACGGTGTGCGGCAGCGCGGTGCCGCGATTGCATCACCGCTCATCGAAATCCATCCTGGCAACGACGGAGAAGCGACCAATGGACCTGACCGGCATCCACCACCTGACCGCCATCTCGGCCAGGATCCGCGACAACTACCGCTTCTACACGCAGGTGATGGGAATGCGGCTGGTGAAGCGCAGCGTCAACCAGGACGACGTGAGCGCCTATCACCTCTTCTACAGTGACGCCGTGGGGAGCCCGGGGAACGACCTCACCTTCTTCGACTGGCCGGTGCCGCCGGAGAGCCGCGGCACGCACAGCATCACCCGCACGCACCTGCGCGTGAACGGCCGTGTGGCGCTGGAGTGGTGGATGGGCTGGCTGGCGCAGCACGGCGTGGCGCACCGCGGCGTGGAGGAGCGCGACGGGCGGGCGGTGCTCGACTTCGAGGATGGGGAAGGGCAGCGGCTGGCGCTGATCGACGATGGCGGCGCGGGCGACCTGCCGGTGCCGTGGGAGCGGAGCCCCGTGCCGGCCGAGCACCAGGTCCGCGGGCTGGGGCCCATCGTGATGAGCGTGCCCAGCATCACGCAGACCGACACGGTGCTCACCCGCGCGCTCAACATGCGCCAGGTGCGCAGCTACGCGCACGACAGCGCGCAACCCAACGTGCACGTGTACGAGATGGGCGGGGGCGGCCCCCACGCCGAGCTGCACGTGGCCGTGCAACCCGACCTGCCCGTGGCGCGGCAGGGCGCCGGCGCCGTGCACCACGTGGCCTTCCGCACCCCCGACGAGGAGCAGTACCACGCCTGGGCCGCGCGGCTCAACGAGCTGCGCATCCCCAACAGCGGCGAGATCGACCGCTACTACTTTCGCAGCCTCTACTTCCGCGAGCCCAACGGCATCCTCTTCGAGATCGCCACCGACGGCCCCGGCTTCGCCGTGGACGAAGACGCGGCCACGCTCGGCGAAAGCGTGGTGCTGCCGCCGTTCCTGGAGCCGAACCGCGCGCAGATCGTGGCCAACCTCAAGCCGATCGACTGAGCCCTGTCGGTGGTCCGGCGGGCCGACCGGCCGACATGGAGCACCCAAACACGGCAGCCGCGGGAGGATTCCCCCGCGGCTGCCGAGTTGTTTGCCGAGCAATCACGCAAGCATGTCACACGGAGGAACGGAGGAAACGGTGGAAAACAAGCAGTTCTCCGTTTCCTCCGTTGCTCCGTGTGAGTCAGTTCGTCTGCGTCAGGAGCTCGATCGTTTCGGTCGAGGAGTGAGGCAGCGTTCAGGCGGCGCCGAACAGTCTGGCCGCCAGCTGCGCCAGCGGGCGCGGCAGGCGATGGACGTCGAGGCGTTCGACGAGCAGCCGTGCAGAGCGGATCTTGCGCGTGGCTCGCGTGCCCAGGAACCTGCGCAGCTGGCTGCCCACCGGCGTTAGACGGTGATGCGGCATTGCCTGGAACCGCCGGAACGAGGCCAGCTCGCCCTGCGCGTCGAGCACGTGCTGCACGGCTTCGGCCCCAAGGGCACGGATGAGCTCGTCCTCGAGATCGGCCACGCACGCGAAGAACCCGAACGACTCGAGCGATTCCTGGGCGGCGTCGCGAACGGCGGCGTTGGTGAGCGCGCGCCGAACGTACCGCTCCTCGGCGATGTCGTAGAGACCGCAGAAGCTTGCGCTCGGATGCGCGCGAGCAAGCTCCGAGAGCGCCTGCGGGAAGTTCGTCACGCCCCCGGCCGAGCAGATCCGGATGGGGCTCGAGTCCAGGTCACGGCCCAAGAGCCCGGCCAGCGCACGAACCGCGGCGGCATCGCTCTCTCCCTCCACCAGCACGAGCGTGTGGATGTCAGACATGGTGCCAGGTGTACGGTCGCGCCTGGTGCCGCGGTGGGCCCGCGGGGCGGCAGGACGGAAGTTCGGTGGCGCGCGCCCAAGCCCCCTCACCAGCGAGTTTGGCCACTCTGATGACCGGCTCCGTGCGTCCAGGGCGAGCGCAGGACGACGCTGCAGAAGTTCTTGCGCTCGAAGGCCGGATCCTTGAAGGCCAGGATGTCGTCGTTGAAGGTGCCGTAGGTGCTGTCGGGCCGATGCTTCATCCCCTGGTAGAACGCTTCGATCATCTCATCCTCGAAACCGGCGCGCCGTGGGTATGCGGCGAGCACCGCGGCCCGCTGCTCGGCCGTGAAGTGCTCGTACCCGCGGCCGGCCACGTCCATTCCCGCCCCGGCCTGCACCAGGGCGATCTCTGGATGCATGTGTTCCGGGATGCCCGGCGTGGTGTGGAGCGCGACCGCGAGCCAGACCATCTCGATGTCTCGTTCGGAGACGTGGTAGCTGCGCAGGAAGTCGCGCGCCGCGTTCGCGCCGTCCACCTCGAAGCGCAGCTGGCTGTGCCGGTAGCCGCGGGTGAGCCCCACGTCGTGAAACATGGCCGCGGCGTAAAGCAACTCGGGATCGAACGCGAGACCCCGTCGCGCCGCGGCCAGGGCGCCCCAGAAGTAGACCCGGGTGGAATGGTGAAACAGCAGCTCGCTCTCGGTGTCGCGAATGAGCTGCGTCACCGCGCGCGCCAGGCTGCTGTCCGGGATCCTCACGCCCGCGATCTCCCTCGCGGCCACGGCCTCGTCATCCGTCATGAGCGTCTCTGATCCTGTGCCGCGGATTGGAGCCATGCCGCCGGTGAGGAGCGTCGCCGATCGCAACGATTCGTCGGGCGCGCGCTACACCTCGGCGGCGTCGAACAGGTACATCTGCACGTCCCCGTCCTCGGGCGCCAGCACGCGCCGGTCGGCCGCGCACGCCTGGCCCTCGGGCGTCGCGAAGGCGCGCCGGATAGCCGCCAGGTCCTCGAAGTAGAGGGTCCCGATGAGGTACGGCTCGGGATCTCCCGCGGGCGCGAGGATCGGCTGCCGGCTCACCTCGTACTTCTGCAGCCCCGGCAGCCGCTTGGCGAGCGGCACGTGGACCCCGAAGTAGTGCGCGTCGAACGCCGCCGGGTCCTTCGGCGTCTGGTAGATCACCACCATCTTCGCCATGTCTCTCCTCTACTGAATCTGATTGCCCGCCCAACGACACAAGGGTCAGGGGTACGAGCCCGGCGCGCAAGCCCGTCGCGGTCGAATCGTGTGACGGGCCGCCATCTCCCGGAGATGTTTGTCAGGGCATCCCTCGTGGCGCAGGTGGCAGACAGGTTCCTCGCGTGCAGAGTCGACCGGAAAGCCTCAAGTCGCCCTTGACAATAAAATTTGTCAATACTATCATACCCTCATGATCGACATCCAAGTGATCGATGATCCGGCGGCGGCGACGGTGGCCCTGGAGCCGATGCGAAGCCGGCTCCTGGCCGAGATGGCCGCGCCTACCTCGGCGGCGACGCTGGCCTCACGCGTGGGCCTGGCCCGGCAGAAGGTCAACTACCACCTGCGCGCGCTGGAGGCGCACGGGCTGGTGCGGCTGGCCGGGGAACGCAAGTGGGGCGGGCTGACGGAACGGCTGCTGGTGGCGACGGCCGCTTCCTACGTGGTCAGCCCGGGCGCCCTGGGCCCGGTGGCCGTCGACCCCGACCGGGAGGTCGACCGGCTGTCCGCGAGCTACCTCATCGCCCTGGGCGCACGGATCGTCCGCGAGGTGGGCGGCCTCGTTCGCCGGGCGAGCGAGTCGGGCAAACGCCTGGCGACGCTGGCCGTGGATACCGAGGTGCGCTTCCGGTCGCCCGAGGACCGGGCGGCGTTCAGCCACGAGCTCACCGACGCCATCGCGAAGCTGGTTTCGAAATATCACGACGAATCCGCCCCCGGCGGCCGCGCGCACCGCCTAGTGGTGGTAGCGCACCCCCTCCCCCAGAAATCCGAGCCCAAGGAGCAGTCATGAGCGTGCAGGTAGAAGCCAACGGACGCCGTTCGGTCCAGGTCGAATTCGACGTCCCGGGCACGCCGGAGCAGGTGTGGCAGGCGCTCGCCACCGGGCCGGGCATCTCGTCCTGGTTCGTGCCCACCGACATCGACGAGCGCGACGGGAAGCCCGTGGCGGTGAACTACCACTTCGGTCCGGGGATGGAGATACGCTCCGAGGTGACGGCCTACGACGCGCCCCGGACGTTCGCCCAGCAGGGGGAAGGGATGACCCCCGGCTCGCCGCCGATCGCGACCGAGTGGCACATCGAAGCGCGCGCCGGCGGGGTCTGCATCGTTCGCGTGGTGCACAGCCTGTTCGCCAGCACCGACGACTGGAACGACCAGCTGGAAATGGCCGCGGGGGGATGGGCGGGTTTCCTGAGCATCCTGCGAATCTATCTCGCGCACTTCAGCGGCCAGCGCTCCGCGATCATGCAGGTGACCACGCCCATCGCGAGCACCGAGGCGGAGGCCTGGGACACGCTCACCTCGGGGTTGGGGTTGAAGGGCACGGGCGTGGGGCAGCGCTGGACGACGCCCGCGGGTGCCTCGCCGCTGGGCGGCGTGGTGGAGCTGATCACCGAAGATCCGTACGACGCCCTGCTGAGGCTCGACCAGCCGGGGCCGGGGATCGCCGCGCTCGGTGCCGTCACCTATCCCGGTGGCCAGAGCGTGGTGGCTATGAACCTGTACCTGTACGGCGACCAGGCGGCCGAAACCGTCGCCCGCGAGACGCCGAGGTGGCAGGCGTGGCTCGAGGAACGCTTCCCCGTGCCGGCGGAGCTGGGCAAGAGCGACTGAACGCGTGTCACGAGGGCGCAGACCGACGTGCGCCCTCGCCGTCAGCTCCCCTCCCCCACGATCCGCCCCACGATCGGGGGGAGGGTCGGGCAACCCCAGCTAACCTGGATTCGGATGAGAACGCTCAAGATCATCGAACACATCTCGCTCGACGGCGTGATCCAGTCTTCGGGCGAAGACGACTTTCCCTACGTCAACTGGACCGCGCCGTATCGCACCCCCGCTGGCCGTGACGTGCTGCTCGCCGCGCATGGCGAGCGCTTCGATCTGCTGCTTGGCCGCCGCACCTATGACATGTGGTCGGGGTTCTGGCCAACGGCATCCGGTAATCCGTTCGCGGACCGGCTCAATGCGGCAACGAAGCACGTTGTCACCCATCGTCCGGAGAGCCTGGAATGGGGTCCGTTCGAGGGCCTTGGGCCGGACCTGGTCGAGGGCGTTCGCCGCCTCAAGTCGCAGGACGGGCCCGGCTTGGTCGTCTCGGGCAGCTCCACGCTGACTTCGCCGCTGCTCGAGCACGGGCTTGCGGATGAAGTGGTGCTGATTGTTTATCCAGCCCTGCTGGGCACGGGGAAGCGCTTCTTTGCGGAGGGGACCCCGGCGCGCTCGTTCGAGCTCGTCGGTTCGCAGGCGATGCCGACCGGCATCATCCTCAATACGTACAAGGTCGCCGGGCCTCTGAAGGCCGCATAGCTCGACGACGGGTGGCTGGGTACGGCCGGGGATGAAACACGCGGCAGCCGCAGGGGGACTCCCTGCGGCTGCCGCGATGTTTGTCGGGGGGCTTGACGCCTGAAGTCAGCTGCGTGGCGGTCGGTTGCGCGCGACCATGCTCGTTCGCGACACGCTTGGCCGCCACATCCGCAATTCGTCCGCCGGCAGACGAGGTCAGGGCGTGCCGGCCTGCGCCAGGCAGGTGTGATACGCGTGCATCGCCCCAGCGGCGTTGGCATGCGCGGCGGCGGTGGCCGCCGGATCGCCGGCGGCGGCCCCCGCGGCGGCGAGCGCCACGTGCGCCTGGCTGATGTCGGCTGCACACATCGCGCTCCCCGCGCCGCCGCGCAGCCCGAAGTGCGGCATCCGCGGCACGGGCGGCGGCTGGATGAGCGCACAGCCGCCGAGGAGCAGCGTCACCAGCCCGGCGGCCAGGGCGGCGCCCGGAACGGATCGAGTCGAACTGCGTCTGGCCATCGACATGCCTCCAATGTTGATGTTCCAACGGCACAACGGTCACGGATGCGGAGCCGGCGCGCCCGAAGGCTGCCACCCCGACTCTCGGCAATCCTCAGCCCAGCTGCTCGGCCAGCGCGACGATGATGCCCTCGGGCCCGCGGATGTAGGCCAGCCGGTACGCGTTTTCGTACTGCATTTCGCCGATGATCTGGGCCCCGTGGGCGCGCAAGCGTGTGAGGACACCCTCAATGTCGTCGACGGAGAACATGATGCGGCGGATGCCCAGCGTGTTCACTGGCGCGTCCACGGGCCCGAACCGGACCGGGTCGGGCGTGTGGAACTTGTCCAGCTCCACGCCCTGCCCATCCGGAGTCCGCATCATCGCCAGGGTGGCGCGGACATTCTCGAGCCCGATCAGGCTCCCGATCGAGGGCCCTTCCACCGTCGTCTCGCCCTCGAGCGTGAGGCCCAGCTCGATGAAGAACGCCTTTACGGCCTCGAGATCGTCGACAACGATGAGGATGTTGTCCATCCCTTTGATCGCCATGTACTTCCCTCGCTCGTTTCAGTGCGGAAGCCCCGTACGTGCCGCGCGTGGCGGATCACGGATCAAGGGTCACGGGTGCGGGGCCGGCGCGCAAGGCCGTCGTCGCTGAAAGCATGGACGGCCGCGGATTCCCCCGGCGGCCGATTGTCGGGCGGCCCTGGCCTATGAGCGTTGCAGGGTGCGATCCACGGTCGTGATCCAGCGTGGCACCGCGTGCACATTCTGGCGCAGGAGCAGATTCATTTGAGCGGTGTGGTGCTGCACGTGCCGCAGATTGTCCACGATCAGCTCTCCGAAGCCGAGCCGGAGCCACGGATACTCGCAGACCTCCGCCACTTTCTCCTCCGTCAGCGCAGCCAGTGTCGCCCGGCACTTCTCGCGGCCATGTGCGAGGTACGCGAGCAGCTCCGCCTTCGAATACGCACGCTCCGGCAGCACGCCGGCTGGATCGATCTCATCGAGGCTGAACGGCTCCGGTGGAGCAAAGCCTTTCAGCGAGCCCGAGAGATAGCAGTCGAGGAAGAAGAGGGTGTGATACGCCAGGTACCAGAATCCCACCACTCCACTCTCGTTCCAGCGAGGCTCCGCGGGCTCACACCAGAGCGTGTCGGGACAGGCCCGCATGGCCGCCTCCAGCATGTCCAGGGCGGCGCTGTACTGCCGCCACAGGATGTCGTTCCACATACGCCTGACGTGCAGGATGGATTTGCCAGCCAACGGCACGGAGTCTCCCCCAGGCCGCTGACGCCCGGCTCGGCTGTGGGCGGGATAGGGCAATATCGAACGACCCGGAGGCGATGGCGAGGGGCGGCTGGATCTCGATCGCGAGCACTCGTCAACTGCAGCGCCTCGTTCAGCCAGCGAGGCGCCGGGAGGCGCCGAAGAGAATCTGAAGCGCTTCGGCTCGCCGCCTGAGCCAGGAGAGCAAACACACTGCAGCCGCAGGCGGATCACCTGCGGCTGCCACGATGTTTCCACGGAGCACCGAGAGCGTCGCCCAGGGCGAGGCGCGTGTCTAGCTGCGCAGAATCTTCGTCATCGGTCGTCCCTTGGCCAACTCGTCGACCAGCTTGTCCAGGTAGCGGATTTTCCGCATCAGCGGGTCCTCGATGTCCTCGATCCGGACACCGCAGATGACGCCGGTGATCTTGCTGACACCAGGATGCAGCGACGGCGCGTCGGCGAAGAAGGTCTCGAAGTTCGTCTTGCGCTCGATCTGGTCGGCGAGGGCCTCCGGGCTGTAGCCAGTCAGCCAGCAGATGACCTCGTCCACCTCCCGCCTCTCGCGCCCCTTTGCCTCAGCCTTCCGGACGTAGTGGGGGTACACGCTGGCGAAAGAGGTCGTGAAGATTCGATGCTTCTTCATGGGCTGCAGGGCCGTAACGGAATGCGGGGTCTCGCGCTGGCAACACAAGGGTTCGGGGTGCGGGGCCGGCGAGCAGCAAGACTCTCCGCGCGCGAAATCATGTACGGCCCCGCATCCATTGCGACGTGCGCTGCTTTCAGGCGCGCTTCTGCAGCACCCACGTGGTCATGCATCGCTGGTTCTGCACGTTCGTGGTCTTGATCGGATCCAGGAGAGCCGCGCCCAGGCGCTCGCTCCACTGCAACAGGAACCGCTCATCCACCAGGAAGCGCGTGCTTCCGTCGGGCAGGCGCGCGCGTCGATTCGCGTCCAGCGCAACCGCCGCCTCCAGACCGATGATGGACGCAAGCCGCGCGAAGAAGAGCCCGCCCGGCTTCAGAACGCGCCACATCTCCTGGAGCATTCTGCCAAAGTGTCCTTCACCGGTGGCAAAGTGCAGCACGGCACTGCAGAGAACCGCATCCATGCTCCGGTCCTGCCACGGGAGGGCATCGAGCTCGCCCGTTACGAAGTTTCCGGGTGAAAGCCCTGGCGCGAGTTCCCCCGCCAGCGCCTGAACGCGCGTGATGGCGGCAGGATCGCGATCGGTGCCGTAGACCGTCGTTCCGGCGCGAAGGAAGTACACCAGGTTGCGGCCCGCTCCACACCCCGCATCCAGAACCGTGTGGCAGGAATCGAAGCGGCCACGGAGCAGCTGGTCGAACAGGTAGATGTCGATATCTCCGAGCTGCGCGCGGAGCTCACGACTCGGTAGCTCAGGCATGCGGCCGGGGCATGGGTTGTGTTCGCTGTGTGCCCGTACGGCACAGGGATCAGTGGTTGCGGGCCGGCGCGCGATCCTGTCGCCGTCGTTCAGGCGGCGCTCGCGTCGGCCGTCACGGCGGGCCTGCCCACTCCCGTAGCAACTGTTCGTCCTCCTCCGAGCTCCTCGCCTCCCACCCCTTCTTATAAGCCTGCTCGTGCCCTGCGGGCGGTCGATACCCGAAGGGCGTGTGCCGGAAAGAGAAGCAATCGTTATAGCCGTCCAGATAATACTGCCTTTCGTCCTCGGGCAGGTCATTCCAGCCTTCTACAAAGATGGAATCGTCGTCTGTCTCCACCCCCGCCTCCCTTCCTCTCGCCTCTGGCCGTGTCCGTAACCAGCGTTGCGCCCGCTCGACGGGCTAGCCGCGTAATGACACAAGGGTCAGGGGTGCGGGGCCGGCGCGCAAGGCTTTCGTCCGCCGAAAACATGGACGGCCCGGTTGTTAGGCCGCGGGGGTTTGTTCAATGACTGCGAGCGATCCACTTCAGTGCGGAAAGTGCATGGCATGATGATGATTCATCGTCCTAGAACGAATCGCGACCTTTAGACGTGATCCATACGGCCTTGTCGGCATCAAACGGATTCTCCTTATCGCCGTCGTGTAGGTAAATCGACTGGATCGCGAGTTTGAAGGCGGCGATACAACCTGCATCTTGGGCACTTGCGAGTTCGGCTGGGGATGCGAATGTAAGCCTGAATGTCGGGAACCCATAACTCGAACCTACTTCAAGATGCGGGAATGGCCGCGCCGATGAAGCAAACGCTGCGTGGAGAGCCTCTTGCACTTTGCGATATCGACGCTTCAACCGTACGCCGCCAATGACCCACCAAACGCCGATCAAACCAGCAGCAGCGAAAGAGTAGCCCCAGTGCCGCGACAGAGCCAGGTAACCCAATGCGCACACGCCGGTAAACACGAGAATACATCCGAGCGAAAATAGCCGTTTTCCCATTGTGGCTTTCATCCTGTTGAACGGTCAAGCACGTCGAGCTTTTGCCGACATGTCGACGGCTTCTCTGCCGCAAGCGGGTCGTTGTTCGCACTCGCACAAAGGGCAGCAATCCCTCATCCAACACACGGCACCGTGAGCCCTCGCGAGATCCCTGCGGCTGCCCCAATGTTTCCAAGCGGCCCAACGACAAGGGGCAGGGGTGCGGGCCGGCGCGCAAGACTCTCGTCCAGCGAAAACATTGATGGCCCCGCGTCCTCTGCAGCCGATGGTTATGCGTCCACGCAATGGACCGACGTGTGAGGGCAAGCGTTCGCGAGAAGTGCTCCGTCACGCACCGGCGCGCTCTGCAGTCCACTCGTACAGTGGATCGAGGCACTCCAATCCGTCGCGAATGAACTGCTGCCAGTCGTCCACCTGCGCGGCTGTGACGCGGAACGCGAGATGTGGCGTCACTTCCGCGGATATTGGCGCACTTCCAGACTTCGGAACAAAGCTCGCCCGGCCACGTCTACCGCTTGCGGATGCAAGGCAGTTTCGCGCTTCCGACAGGACGCGTCGCCACTCCGCGTCGGTTGTGTCAGCCAGGGGGATATCGGCGATCGACTCCCAGTGCACGCGATTGCGACCAGTCCAGAACTCTCGCTCCATCGACATGCGGACGGCGTTCAGGTGTGGGCTGGCGCCGGCAAGCGCGGGCAACGACGGCCGCCGCATCTCTTTAGTGATCAGCCGCGCGAGGGGCCACCCATCATATCGTAATCCTTCCAGGTTCACGCTCACCCACCGTTCGGGTGAACGGGGATCCATGCCCACGTTCCACTGAACGCCTTCTGCGCCGTCGTGCACTCCTCCCCACCGCAAGGCCGGGCTGCCGAATGGTGTCCCGTCACGACGGAAAACCCGTTCAAACGCGCGAGCGATTACGTCACCCTCTGGGCCAAGCCAGTCGAGCATCAGACCCTCACTTTAGCATCGTGTAAGAGCGTGTCGGGCGAGGAGCATCGGTGCGCCGGGGCCTGTGCCGGGCGCCTGACGACAAATTTGTTAGACTGCGGCCGCATGCAAGGTTCGGGTGCTTTTTTACTGCACGCAAGCCAGCAGCGGAGCTGCGCAATCCCGCTTACACCGAGCCGGCGTACCACATCAACCGCGCCGCAGCTTGTAGTCCGTTGCTCACACTAGTAGCTTTGCCCAGTGCGAAGGACCGGCTCTCTACGCTCGCAACAACGCAGCGAACGGATGACGCGCGTACTCCTCACTGATGTAGACAATACACTGTTTAGTTGGGTCGACTATTTCGCCCCATGCTTTCGCGCGTTGGTACATGCCGTCGCGCGCGCCGGAGCGCTTGATGAAGAAAGTCTATATACATCCTTCAAACTCGTCTTCCAACGCGAAGGCACGGTTGAGATCCGAGAGGCTATTCAAAATAACGATCTAGTGCGGACACTCCCCGAAGCCGAGCGCCTGCGGCTAGTACATATTGGCTCTGTCGCATTTGGTCAGACCATGCGAAGGCGCCTGCAACCGTATCACGGCGTAGTCGAAACGCTTAGATTATTACGGAGCGATGGTGTGCGCGTGGTTGCCGTTACCAATTCTGGCCTGCTCCACGCGATCGATCGTCTGCGCCGCCTCGGTTTGGCCAAGCTCGTGGATGGGTTAGTAGCATGGGATCATGATGTAAGCGGGCGTACAAGTACCAATGAGGAATATCAAGCGCTTGTATCCGCTAGTATCCGCCGAAGCGGCCTCCCATGGGTAGTTCCTCTCCGCCAGAACGAGCTCAAACCGAGTCCAACTGCTTATGAGCGTGCTCTTGGGAGACTCGGCACGTCGACTCCGTCAACATGGGTCCTCGGGGATAGCGTTGAGAAGGATCTTGGTAGTGCAGATCAGATCGGCGCCGTCACGATTTGGGCGAGGTACGGTCTCCAATTCGACCCTGTTAACTTCGACACCCTGCTTAGGATAACACATTGGTCCCAAGAAAAAATAAATCGTACTTACAATTCTACTTCAATAGTGCCACACTACGTTCTAGACGAATTCTCTGCAATTCTAAGTGTGATTCGACCCCGTCAGGCAGAGCTATTCTGAGCCTGCCGCCCTAAACTGCCTCCCCAAGGGAGCGAGGAGAAAGAGGTAACGAAACTTGGATGTAGTCTCTAGCGTGCGTGCCGTCCGGGGAAATCGGCCGAATCCTAACTAACACCTTGTCCTTGGCGAAATCCACAATCGTATAGGTGTTAGGCTTGGCGGGAGGAAGCCGATCGGATCCGGTACTGCCCGAGGCAACGATGTAAATGTCTTCCCCGTTTAATCCCTTCCACTTGCCATCGTCAACATAGAGGGATGCCACCTTCGAAACCGCTGGGATGTGCTGATGCCCGTGTAAAATCAATTGGATTCCAGATCGCTGCGCTTCGGAAATGACGGTCGCCGAATCAAGGGTTAACGAGATTCCGGCCTTTCCATCAGGAGCCTCGATCCGCGCAATCGGAAGGAGATGATGATGAAGGACAATTAATCGAAACGCTCTACGGTGTTGATTAGTCTTAAACTCCTTGATCAAATCGTTGAGTTCATGCCCGACATAACCGTATTCCGTCAGGTCGGTTGCAGTCACTTTGCATGAGTTCAAGGACCCGATCAGCAGATCAAAATCATTGCTGAAGTACAGGTGCAGGCGCCCTAAGGGATCAAGAACGTCTTGGTCAAGTACCACACGCCGAAGAAACCGATAATACTGCTCATGCTCGTAGTTTACGGTGGCGTCCACAATCTTATCGGGCTCCACGCGGCCGGGAGCATATCGCTGCATGTCGTGGTTGCCAGGCACGAGAACAACTCGTTCCTTAGGTATCCCGAGACTTTCCATGAGCCGCTTGAGTGTCGCAGCGATATCATTTCGTGTTTCGAGGGACCAATCTCCACCCGAGGTCAAGTCTCCGGAGACCACCAATACGCCGATGTCCTGTATTTTTAGGCGCTCTAAATCGTCCATTATGCAGCTCACGACATCATATTTCCGCCCCATGGGGCCCACTACGCCGGGTCGCCGGAACCCATGATGCGGACCTAGATGTAAATCTGAGATGTGCAATAGCCGCGGGGCGATGGCGCCATCGCTGACAACCTCGGCCGGGATCATAGCTGGCTTCAGGATATTGCCACTTTTGTCGTACACGAGCTCGTATAGTGTTGGTTCACCCGTTCTTTCATGAAGGTCTTCTCTGTAGGTCCCCTCCTCGATGCTCGTGATCGCAAACCAAGCTGAAATCTTATCCGCAGAGTTCCTATAGTAAAGTGGCACCCGTTCGCGTTCTGCGGTCGAGAGTTGAACCTTCACTTCGCGCACCTGAGCTCTGAAAAGTTGCTTGGCATCGCGATTCATTAGGAGGATTTCAAAAGGGGCCTGTTCGATCAATTCGGCTAAGAGGTTAAGCTGTGCGTCCTCAAAAGCCTTTTTCCACCATCCCCACCATACAAATCCGTGATTCTTGATCTGCGCCCGATGCACCTCAATCGTCTCCACCCCTGGAACGAAGTCGCGGAAGCGAAGAATCAATCTCGGTGGCACCATTGGTCTATCCTCTTAGGGTTGTCGGTGGGAATGATGTCGTGGCTTATGAGCAGGTCCAGTGCCGTCGCAATCGACTCGTTCTTGATTGCATCGTCAGCGCTGTCATTACGGAAGGGGCTCTGGGTAAGCGCTGTCAATGCAGCAATGAACGCTTCAGGATTGGTAGCCTGTGCTGCAAAGTTTCGAGATGTCCAAATATCGATTAATGGCCGCCTTGGATCGCGCCGGCTCACACTTGGCAGCACCCAACCGTCTGCGCTTGCAATCGGATTTAGAGTCGGCGGTATAGATCCAGCAGAGTTGAACCGTGAGGTTCGGATCGCGATCTGACGTGAGTCTATAGAGAAACGGCACCATTGCGCAGCGGGATCAATCGATGGCCTAACTTGTGGCGGAACGATCCGGTTTTCTAGCCGTACAGCTACCAAATCAGCGGATCGCCATTCAGGTCCAACAGGTATACCTGCATGCGTCAGTGCGATTCTTTCGAATGGTGGAGTGGTGTACCGGACGAATTCGGTGTACACGGCAATCCGGCCGATTCCGGAAAGGAACGTAAGGATCTCTTGCCTTTCCGTACTGGCGGTGGGTCGTGTGTTGTCGCGCCAAAGCACCACGAGCATCAATCCGCCCGTATCAAGGTGCCGAATGGCATGGCCAATCCATGAGAAGAGGTCATCCGGATACCAAGGAGCGTCGATTACAACCGATGAAAAGCTCATCCCGGAGGGTATGGAGAGCTCCTCGTCTCGGAGGTCGACCACGAAATGGGACTTAGTAAACTCGGCTATGAGAGGATTCCAATCAACCAAGACTACTGAATCAGGATCGCTCCTATGGACAAAGGGGACCACTGAATGGGTTCCCAGCAACAACGTGGTGCCCTGCTTAGGCAGCAAGCTGCCAATCCTCTCGGACGTGGCTGGCGTGAAGCGCCAATCATAATCAAGAGGATGTGGTTCCAGAGCAGCGCCAGGAATTTTCTCGCGAGAAGCGTTCATAACTCCCAGTGATAATACAAGTGCGGAACTGCGTCAAGCCGCACAGCATGGTGGCGTGAGCGATGGAGGTAACCTAAGAACTGCATTTGAGCTCCTGCGCATCTGAGCGAATCATCCATCCAGAAGGCGGTGCGGCGCGCCGTCCGCCGCACCGGGGTCGCCAAGCCCGCCGGGTGCCATACCCTGCGCCACTCCTTTGCCACGCACCTCCTGGAAGCCGGCTGCGACATCCGCACCGTGCAGGAGCTGCTCGGCCACATCGACATGCGTACCACCATGATCTACACCCACGTGCTGAACCGCGGAAGGCCGCAGCGTGCGGAGCCCGCTCGATTTTGCCTGACTCGACTGGGCAGCGCGCCGCAGTAGCCGCAACCTCACTCGCAAATTCGCGGTAGAAGGTGTCACGCGCGTCCGCTCGCCGCGCCATCACCCCGCCGCTACCGAGGGCACCACGCGCGGCCCGATCCACACCAGCGCCAGGTTCACCATGTCCACCACGGCGCCGCGGAAGGCCATGCTCCAGGCCAGGCTGGTGAGGACCAGCGACACCACCGTGGATGCCACTAGCGTTGCCTGCCAGCCGCTCCATCCCGCCAGCCACGCTACCGCCGCGGCCACGAACCCCGCCGATCATCCCCACCACATCAACACGATGCATCGCGCGTGGTATCTCACGTACCCACGTTTCATGTCGTGCATGCACCAACGCGCGCGCCGCGATGCCGGCGTGCGGGACCGCGCAGCGGACTTTGGGCCGTCGTTACCGCGAATTCCATTCGCCCAGCCATGGTCACCCCCCACCGGCGATTGTCCATCGCCTCGTGCGCGCGGGCGATTGGGCAAGTATACTTGTACGGTATCTCAACCCCGCCGAATGGCGCAGCACAGGGAAGCACGCAGACATGAGCATCGCCGAGATCTTCGAGACGCTGGAGTACGGGCCCGCGCCCGAGAGCGCATCGCCCGCCACGCGCTGGCTCGACGAGCACGACCGCAGCACGCGGCTGTACATCGGCGGCGAGTGGCGCGACCCCGCCACGGGCGAGTGGTTCGACACTACCAATCCGGCGACGGCCAAGCCGCTCGCGCGCATCGCCCAAGCCGGCCGCGAAGACGTGGACGCGGCCGTGGCCGCCGCGCGCGCCGCGCTCCCCGCGTGGCAGGCGCTGGGCGGGCACGGCCGCGCGCGCTACCTGTACGCGCTCGCCCGGCAGGTGCAGAAGCACTCGCGCCTCTTCGCCGTCCTCGAATCGATGGACAACGGCAAGCCGATCCGCGAGAGCCGCGACATCGACATCCCCCTGGTCGCCCGCCACTTCTACCACCACGCCGGGTGGGCGCAGCTGATGGAGACCGACTCCGAGCTGCGCGACGCGGCGCCGGTGGGGGTGATCGGGCAGATCATCCCATGGAACTTCCCGCTGCTCATGCTGTCGTGGAAGATCGCGCCGGCGCTGGCCATGGGGAACACGGTCGTGCTGAAGCCGGCCGAGTTCACCTCGCTCACCGCCATCCTCTTCGCCGAGATCTGCGACGAGGTGGGGCTGCCGCCGGGGGTGGTCAACCTGATCACCGGCGACGGGCGCACCGGCGCGCTGATGGTGGAGCACCCCGGCGTGGACAAGATCGCCTTCACCGGCAGCACCGACGTGGGCCGCATCATCCGCGTGGCCACCGCGGGGAGCGGCAAGAAGCTGTCGCTGGAGCTGGGCGGCAAGAGCCCGTTCGTGGTGTTCGAGGACGCCGACCTGGACAGCGTGGTGGAGGGCGTGGTCGATGCCATCTGGTTCAACCAGGGGCAGGTGTGCTGCGCCGGCAGCCGTATCCTGGCGCAGGAGGGGATCGCCGAGCGGCTGACGGAGAAGCTGCGCGCGCGGATGGAAACGCTGCGCGTGGGCGACCCGCTCGACAAGTCGGTGGACATCGGCGCCATCGTGGCCCCGGTGCAGCTGCAGAAGATCCAGGAGCTGGTGCAGCAGGGGGTGGACGAGGGCGCGACGATGTGGCAGCCCAGCTGGAGCTGCCCGCAGGAGGGGTGCTTCTTCCCCCCCACGCTCTTCACCGACGTGTCACCGAGCTCCACCATCGCGCAGGTGGAGATCTTCGGCCCCGTGGTCGTGTCGATGACCTTCCGCACCCCGGCCGAGGCGGTGGAGCTGGCCAACAACACGCAGTACGGCCTGGCCAGCAGCGTGTGGACCGAGAACATCAACCTGGCGCTCGACATCGCCCCCAAGATCAAGGCGGGCACGGTGTGGGTGAACTGCACCAACGTGTTCGACGCGGCCAGCGGCTTCGGCGGCTACCGCGAGAGCGGCTACGGGCGCGAGGGCGGCCGCGAGGGGCTGTGGGAGTACGTGAAGCCGCGCTGGGCGGTGGAGGCCAGGAAGGCCGAGCGGAAGAAGGAGAAGGCGCCGAAGGCGAAGGCCGACGACTCGCGCCCCGCCTTCGCGGGTCTCCCGCCCATCGACCGCACGGCCAAGATGTACATCGGCGGCAAGCAGGCGCGGCCCGACGGCGGCCTGTCGCTCGCGGTGCACGGCGCCGGCGGCCGGCTGATCAGCGAGGTGGCGCTCGGCAACCGCAAGGACGTGCGCAACGCGGTGGAGGCGGCGCACAAGGCCGCCGGCTGGGCGAAGCAGACGGGCCACGCCCGCGCGCAGATCCTGTACTACCTGGCCGAGAACCTGGCCGCGCGCGCGGACGAGTTCACCCGCCGCATCGCCGCCATGACGGGGGACGAAGGTGCGGCCGCGCGCGAGGTGGACGCCACCATCCGCCGCCTGTACACCTACGCCGCCTGGGCCGACAAGTGGGACGGCGACGTGCACCACACGCCGCACCGCATGGTCACGCTGGCGATGAAGGAAGCCATCGGCGTGGTGGCCGTGGCCTGCCCCGACGAGGCGCCGCTGCTGGGCTTCGTTTCGCTGGTGGCCCCGGCGATCGCGATGGGCAACACGGTGGTGGCCATTCCCAGCGAGCGCTGGCCGCTGGCGGCGACCGACTTCTACCAGGTGCTCGACACCAGCGACGTGCCGGGCGGCGTGGTCAACATCGTCACCGGCAAGCGCGACGAGCTGGCGCAGACGCTGGCCGCCCACGACGACGTGGACAGCATGTGGTACTTCGCGGGCGCCGAGGGGAGCGAGATGGTGGAGCGCCTGAGCGCCGGCAACATGAAGCGCACCTGGGTGGACTACGGCCACCCGCGCGACTGGATGACGCCTGAGCAGGGCGAGGGCGCCGAGTTCCTGCGCGAGGCCACGCACGTCAAGAACATCTGGGTGCCCTACGGCGAGTGAGCCGGCGGCCCTGGACATGACGGAGAACGGCCGGAGCGCGCTGCGCCCCGGCCGTTCTGGCTACTCCGCTCACATCCCGCCCGCACGCCTTGCCTCAGATGAAGCCGCTCAGGCGGGGACCGCGGGCGCCGCGATGCCGCTCACGGCCACCTTGCCGGCTTCCTTGGCGCGCGCGTCGAAGTGCGCCTGCACGCGCTTGAGGAAGAAGTCCCACGGGAAGTTGGGGCCGGGGTCCATGTGGTCGCTCTTCTGGAACACCTGCGACACTTGGCGGTGGCCCACGATCCCCTTCTGGCCCTTGTCGGCCAGCTTCGCGTTGGTGAGCTGGCGCACGGGGATGCCGTACTTGAGGCAGTACTGCGCGGTGGCGTTGGCGCCGCGGTCCAGCAGCAGCACGCCGTAGGGGTCCAGCCACTGCTCGCGCGTCTGCTTGGCGAAGCCGGTCAGCTCGATCTGGATGCCGTCGTTGTTGGCGCCCGGCGCGGCGAAGGCCACGTCGTTGTCCAGCACGCACTGCACGATGCTGTCGCTGTCCACGCAGATGTGCGCCGACGCCGGGCGGTCGGTGTTGGCGAAGTCCTTGGCGATCACCTCGGCGGCGGTGGTCGTTTCGGGAAACTCCATGTCGTGGATCACGATGAGCCGCACCGCGCGCTTGCCATCGATCTTCTTGAAGTTGCGTGCCTTGATGAACGGCCAGTTGTCGGTTTCGAACGCGTGGTCCATGGCGTTTCTCCCGCTGTTGAAGTGCTCCGGGTGGGCATCCCCACCATGCTGGGGGCGTTCCGCCAAGGTGCACTGGCAGACCGTAGGAGACAAGACTTTTGTGTCGGGCGGAGGCCGCGGCCAGGTTGGAGGCCAAGGACGGCAGAGGGATGCGGGCGCGCGGCCGCGCCGGGCAGGGGGTCAGAAGTCGTCGTCGTCGGCCGCTTCGGCGCCGTCGTCGTACAGGTTCTCCACCACCTGAACGGTGAAGGTGGCGACGGTGCCGCGGGGGCGCTCCATCGCATAGCGCACGAAGTCGGGGAAGGCCAGATCGTCCTCGGCCCCGCCGTTCTCGCGGATGCGGAAGGTGCGCTGGTACTCGGCGGGGGTGGAGTCGTACACGCGCTGCACCACCTCGATCAGCGCGCCGTCGATGTCGGCCAAGCGGTGCTCCAGCTCGCTCTTGGCCTGCGCATAGCGCTCGCTCGCGTCGGCGGCGGCATCGATCGCCGCGCGCAGCTCGTCGTCGGCGCTTGTGCTCGGTTTCTTCGTCGCCATGAGGCTTTCGTCGTGCGGAGTTGCACCGCATGAGTGCAGGTGGTGCGCAGAGATGTTCTACCGGTGGCGTATGGGGAGCGCAAGAAGGGGAACGCTGTCCACGTTCGGGGGGCGGGATGATTTGACGCGGATACCACCCCTCGGGGATCGTCGGTGCGAACCGCGTGATGTGATCCTGAGCGACGCCGCTGCGCTGGTTATTGCGCCGCAACAGTTCCTGGCGCGCCTGAAGGATCTGTGAGCCTCGATCCGAGCGTCAGGCGGCCTGTCGCTCGCGGGCCGGCCCACAGATCCTTCGGTCGCCGCCAGGATCCAGGGGGAGTGATGTGAATTCAGCGCAGCGGCGACGCTCAGGCTGACATCCTCCGGGGTGCGGAATGCACGGACACTGCCTGGACAGGGTATGATGATTCGACGTTGCGCACGACCACAACTTCCGGGATGATCGGATGATCGGGTACGTGCTGGACCTGGTGGGCGTCGCGGTGTTCGCGGTGAGCGGAGCGCTGGCGGCGGGGCGGAAGAGCCTGGACCTGCTGGGCGTGGTGGTGGTGGCCACGGCCACGGCCGTGGGCGGCGGCACGCTGCGCGACCTGCTGCTCGACCGGCACCCCATCTTCTGGGTGAGCGACCCCGCGTATCTCGAGGTGATCGTGGCGGCGGCACTGCTCACGGTGGCCTGGTCGCGCGCGCGGCGGCCGCCGGGCAACGCGCTGCTGGTGGCCGACGCGCTGGGGCTGGCGCTGTTCAGCATCGGCGGCGCGCGGATCGCCGAGGCGGCGGGGGTGCCGGCGCCGCTGGTGGTGGTGATGGGCGCGCTCACCGGCGCGGCGGGCGGCGCCGTGCGCGACGTGCTCACCGCCGAGATCCCGCTCATCCTCCGCCGCGACGTCTACGCCACCGCGTCCATCTTGGGCGTGTGCGTGTACCTGGCGCTGCAGGCGCTGGGGGTGGATCGGTCCATCTGCACGGTGGCGGGGATGGTGGCGGTGGCGGCGCTCCGGCTGGCCGCCATCTTCCGCGGCCTGCACCTGCCCGTGTTCAGCCTGGCCGACAGACAGGACGCCGGGTCGTCGCGGGAGGAAAAGGATCGCTGAGGACCGTCGTCGGGGAGAGGTGATGCGGCTGAGGGAGTGTCGAGACCGAATCTCCGTCCGCGTGTGGCAGATCGGCCGACGGGGGTCCAAGTGGCACGTCGTATGCGTGATCCGATCGTGCGGGGAGGCCGTCTGGGTGGGGCGGCTGAGCCGTGTGGACGGGCGGGGGAGTGCGAGTGATTACTCGCGCTCCCCCGTTTTTTTGCTCTGACGATCTGGACGAATCGAACGAGAGCCGCCGGACAGTGAGGAGGCGACTTGCGCCCAAACGACCTCACCCAGAGCAGCAGAGGACCGGAGGACCAGAGACGGACGGGCGTGCCGTCTCTGGTCCTCTGGTCCTCCGTCCCTCTGGGTGAGGTCGTTCTTTTCCAGGGCTCGAGATCAATCCCGGCCCAGCGCGCTCAGCAGCTCGTCCATGGCGATGGAGCAGCCGCGCGCCTCGGCGCCCTGCGCGCGGCCGATCACGCGGAAGCCGGCGGGGGTGGTGAAGCCCAGGTCGGCCGTCTGGATCGCCATCACGGAGTTGAGGTTGGCCAGGTCGTAGTGCCGCAGCACGCCCAGTTCGCCGTGCGGCAGCGGGCGCAGCGTCTCGGGGTCGGCGGCCTGCGTGCGCACCCAGGCGGGCGCCACGTGCAGCCGCTGGTCGACCGGGGCCGCGCTCCCCGCCGCGCCGTCGTAGTACTGCGAGCTCATCTCCGTCATCCCGTACTCGTTCACGCACCACCGCGGCGCGATCCCCAGCCGGTCTTCGATGGCGGCATACAGCTCCGCGCGGGTGACCTCGCGCGAGCGGCCCTTGAAGCCGCCCGTGTCCATCACCCGCGACCCTTCGGGCAGGTGGAACCGCTCGCCCGCCGCGGCCAGCGCGTCCAGCCAGTGCACGAACGCGAACGCCGTCCCGGGGATGCAGACGGGCGTCCCCTCCGCCTCGGCCGAGCGGAGGGCGTCGCGCAGGTCATCGTGCGCGATGCCGCCGTCGGCGCTCACGAACCAGCCGCTCCCCGGCGCCGCGAAGTCGCGCATCACCTCGCCGATCATGTGCGAGAGCGACGAGTCGGGCAGGTCCTCGGGCGCGGGGACGAGGGAGAGGACCAGCGGCCGCGCGCCGCCTGGCAGCAGGTGCGCCGTGAAGCCGGCGCGCAGGGCGGCGTCGTAGAGCGCCAGGGTGGGCACGTAGTGCGTTCCGCGGCGCTCGCGGCCGCGCGTGGTGCCGCTGGTGCGGAAGACGGCCTGCGCGCCGGCCGGGTCGCCGCAGACCAGGGCGGCGGCCTTGAACGCGTCCGTGGGCACCGCGGGGATCTCGCTCCACCGCCCCAGCGCCTCGGGCGTGACGCCGCGGCGGTCGCAGTAGGCGCGGTACGGGGCGTTGCAGGCGTACTGGTGCGCGAACACCGCCCGGGCGAGCGCGTCGAACTCCGCGTCGCTGGGCGGTGCGAGCGCGCCGCGGGCGATCACCGCCAGCAGGCGCGATTGAAGTTCGGCGTCCTCGGTCAACGATTCAGCGTTCTGATGATGGTTCCACGCGGCCAGGAGAAGGGCACCGCGTCGTCCGACGGCACGACTGGACGGGTACGCGCCGCAGTATATGGCTGTCCCCTGTTCCCCATTCCCTGTCCCCTGCTGTTCCTACCAGCCTTGGCGCTCGCGCAATGCCGTGACGTGCGCCACGTGATGCCGGCTGTGCCAAGCGTACAGGCCCAGGAGGAAATCCAGGCCGATCTCGCCCCAGTCCGGGTGGCGCAGGGTGCGCGCCCACTGTTCGGTGCCCAGCGCGCGCAGCAGCAGCACCCAGCGCTCGTGCAGCGCATCCAGCAGCGCCAGCGACGTTTCGATGGGCGTGTCGAGCGAGTCGGGGAGCCGCGCCCACTCGGCTTCCTCGTACGTCTTGATGAGCGGCACGCTCTCCGTGAGCGCCAGCTTCATGCGGACGTAGGCGTTCATGTGGCTGTCGGGCACGTGGTGCACCACCTGCCGCACCGTCCAGCCGCCGGGACGGTACGGCGTGTCGAGCTGCTCCTCGGTGAGCCCATCCACCGCCGCGTGCAGCCTCGCCGGCATCGCGGCGATCTGGCCGATCCACTCGGCGCGCTGCGCCGCGTTCACCTGCGCGACGGGCGTGTACCTTCCCACCGGGTAGCGCAGGTCACCGACCACCGTAGCCATCCGCTCCTCCGTTTCGTGTAAGCGTGTGCTGCCGTCCGCGCGCGACAACGTAGGGCCGCGTGCGAACGTGCGCGAGGCGGCGTTCGGGACGATGCGCGAGGGGATCGGGACGTCTGCGCGCGTGGCTGGGGGCGCGCGCTGGACTGGGGAGAGAATCAGGACGATGAGAACCCACCCCATTGAGCAGGCGCCCGCCCCGCAGTCCGCGAAGGCGGACTTCCCGATCTTTCAGCCGCCGGCTTCAACCGGCGGACGTCGTCGGACTCGGCGGACGTCGGCGGCTCAACGGACACCAGACATCGCAGGCGCCTCGAGTGTCGATGCGAGCATATCCCGCCCATCGTCCTCGTTCCCAAACGAACAACGGGCCCGCCTCCCTTCGGAGCCGGGCCCGCGCGGTCGACCGCGGAAGATGCGCCGCGCGCCCGTCTGCCGTCTACCGCTTGTACGTGGCCAGCAGCACGCCCAGGTTCTGCTGCACGCCGCGCGCGCCCGAGGTGCCCTTGCCGTTGTACAGCATCGAGAACACCACCAGCTCGCCGTCGGCGGTCTTCACGAAGCCCGAGAGGGTGCGCACGTTGCGGATGTAGCCGGTCTTGGCGTGCAGGTTCCCCGCCGCGGGGGTGCCCACGAACATGCGGTTGAGCGTGCCGCCCGGCTTCCCGGCCACCGGCAGCGACTCGTGGTACAGGTGCGACCACGGCTGCTGGTTCGCGAAGTTGAGCGCCTGCACCAGCCCGAACGCGCTGGTCCGGTTGTCGGCCGAAAGCCCCGAGCCGTCGGCCTGGTGGATCTGCCCCTGCGGCACGCCGGCCTGCTCCAGGAAGAACCTTGCCGACGCGGCGCCGCCCTTCTGGTAGCTCCCCTCGCCGGTGGCCTTCGCGGCCGCGGCCTTCCAGAAGTGCTCGGCGAAGAAGTTGTCGGAGTGGCGGTTGGCCTGGGGGATCATCTCGCCCAAGGTGATGCTGTAGTGGCGGTGCACCAGCCTGGCCCCCGCGGGCGTCTTGCCCAGGCGCACCGGCCCTGCCACGGTGATCCCCGCCTCCTGCAGCGCCTGCCGCAGCGCCGAGGGCGCCAGCAGCGCGGGCTCGTTGGCGCCCACGCCGTAGCGGCTGCCGCGCCCGCCCGGCGCCCCGCGCACGATGATGGTGTCGTTGTCGGGCTTGCGCACCGCCACGGCCCGGCCGCCGCGCTGCGTCCACACCACGGGGATCGCGGCGTCACGCGGGAAGGTCTGCACCTGCCCGTTCTCGAACTCCACCCACAGCATGTTGCGGTTGAACGGCAGCCCGCTCACCGTGGGCGCGTACTGTGAGGCGCCGTTGCCGGTGTCCCGGGGCCAGTTGGGCCCGTGGTGCGCGCCGTCGTCGATGGTGGCGTCAGCCACGATGCCGCCCTGCACCTGCGTCACGCCCTTGCGCTTGAGCGCCTCGGCCATGATGCGCAGGGTCTTCATCGGATCGCGGTCGTACGACGGGTAGCCGAACGCCGGGTCTCCCGAGCCGCGCAGCACCAGGTCGCCCTGCAGCACGCCGCCCGCGATGGAGCCGGTGGCCAGCAGGTCGGTGGGGAAGCGGTACTCGGGGCCCAGCATCTCCAGCGCCCACACGGTGCTGTACACCTTGTTGTTGGACGCCGGCACCCGCGGCTGGTCGCCGTTGATGGTGAACAGCGTCTGCTGCCGGTCGACCGAGTAGGCCATTACGCTCCACTCCGCCGCCCCGCCCCCCACGATGGCCTCGGCCTGCGCCTGCAGCGGGCCGGGCGTGGTGGCGGCCGCCGCGGGGATGTGGCGTACCGCGCGGTCGGGCGCGGCGGCGGCCACCTCCTCGGCGGCGCGCATGCGGGCCGCGTCGTCCACGGCCTCGGCGCGGGTGCCGTAGACGGCGAAGCCGCCGCTCGCCACGGCCACCACCAGGCCGCCTGCCAGGATCACGGTACTGCTCGACTTCATCGTGCGCTCCTGCGGGGGAAACGATTCATGCGGTGGCTCACGCCACCACCGCCTGCGGCTGCGTGTCGGCCGGCGATGCGGCGGCCAGCGCGGCGGGGTCGATCACCGGCGTGGCCGGCGAGGGCGCCACCTCCACCCCCTGCGCATGCTCGTGGTGCGAGTGGTCGCCGCCGCGGGCCTCCACCAGCTCCTCCAGCATCATCTGCTGCAGCCGGAAGCTGGAGCGGGTGTTCTCTTCCACGTCGATCAGCAGCTCGAACAGCCCGGCCGCGGCGAACATCACCACCGTGATCACGATCGCGCCCACGAACAGCACCGAGTTCTGCCCCGTGGTGCCGCTGCCGCTGCCCAAGCCCGAGAAGAAGACCAGGCCGCCCAGCATCAGGATGATCACGCCCAGGAAGCGCATCACCTTCAGCAGCACGCGGAAGGAGCCGTAGCGCTGCTCCACGCCGGCCAGCCGCCGGGGCGCGCGCCGCTCCTTGAGCAGCGCCCCGCACTTGGGGCAGCGGTCCACGGTGGGGTCGTCTACGGTGGTCCCGCACTGGGTGCACTGTACGGGTGTGCTGAACAGATGAAGGCTCATGGCGCCGCCGAGGTTCGCGTGTGCCCGGGCCCGCGCCATTTCCGGCGCGGAGGCCGCGGGCAGGTTGGTACTCCGAGTTCCCCCGGTACGGGAGCAACGCCCGTGCCACGGAAACTGTTGAAGGCGGCAGTTTTACGCGCTCGTTGCAGAGGGTGTGTCAAAGACCCCGGGAGACGTGCGCCGGCATGGCAGGAATGGTGGATCGATCTGCCCGAAACTCCAGGCGGGAGCTACCCTGAAACGGGAGGTCAGATTTTTTGCACGCATCCACCACCCCCGCGATCGATCCATCCCCGCCGGCGGGCGGAGGTCCATCGCGGTGCCTCGATCCTTCGCATCCCGTCGTCTGCCTATCCCTCCAGATCGCACCACCGCAGCAGCGCGCGCAGGGGCGGCAGGCCGTCGTGGTGCCACCACGGCGGCGGCCACGCCATCTCGCCCAGCGGCGAGACGCGGCTCGCGCCCAGCCGCCCCAGCGCCGCCGCGAGTGCCTCGGTCTCGTCAGCGGCCGCGGCGATGCCGACGGTCTGCAGCACCTCGCCATACTCCGCCACCCGCGCGGTCACGTCCGCGAGCGACGCGACCGGCTTCACCCGCACCACGCGGTTCAGGCAGCTCGCCTCGAACGCTGGCTCGGGATCGTAGATCACCGTCCACGCCGTGCCCGTGCCGGACGCGTGCAGCTCCACCCCCGCGCCGAACTCCGCCTCGCCGCGCAGCTGCCGGATCGCCGACGCCTCCCCCGGGGCCAGCGGGCCGCGCGGAAGCTCGCGCTCCACCGCCTCCATCGCGCGCGCCAGCAGCGCCGCCCATTCGCGCGGGGAAACGCCGCCGCCCTCCTCCACGTAGAAGACGTGCGGCGACACGCACCCCTGCTGGTCGAAGGTGGACGCGTCCATCGCCGCCGCCCGCGCGGCCTCCTCCGCCGCACTCGCGTTCAGCCGTGCGCGGCCGATCACGCCGAACGACAGCTTGGGCCCGTAGCCCAGGAAGCGCGCGGCGGGCGGCGCCTGCGCGCGGATCGCCTCGATCGCGCCGCGCCCACCGTACGCGATCACCGCGTCGGCGTGCTCCAGCGCGGCGCGCTCCATCTCCTGGTCGCCGCCGGGCCAGTAGGTCACGGCCAGGCAGGCGCCCAGCTCCGCGTCCTCCTCCGCCACGGCGCGGGCGAAGAGGGCGGGGAGCAGCGGTTCCCCCTTCGCCGTCTTGCCCAGCGATGCCGACTTCACCAGCAGCGCGCGGACGAGCGAGGTGACCGCCACGCCCGGCACGTTGCCGCTGAACACGTGCGCCGTCAGCCGCGGCCCGATCGCCATCGTCCTTCCCCGGCCGTCCGGAACCCGCGCGAAGCCGTCCAGCAGGCTCCGATCGCCGATCTCGGCCGAGAGCAGGTCGCGGAGCCGGTCCGCCCTCCAGTCCGCCGCCATCCGGTCGAGCACGCGGCCGATCATCGCCGGCGAGTAGCGGGTGATGGCGGGCAGCGCGAGCTCCGCCGTCTGCCGCAGCGGGTCGGCGCCGTCCAGCAGCCGCGCCGCCACCCGGTCGATCACGCAGACGATCTCGTCGATGGGCCGATCAACCAGCCACCGCTCGCGTGCCTCGGCCAGCGCGCGCACCTGCTCCGTCAGCAGCGCGGGCGTGAGCTGGGGGATGCGCAGCTCCAACGCGCTCTCCCCCTCACCGAACGACCACGTGGTCGTCGGGAAGTCGCGGAGGCCGGGAAGGTGGAACGCGTCGATCATCGGTCCAGGCGGTGCAAGGCTCAGTGGGAGTGCGAGATGGGGCCCGGCGGAGACGCGGGCACATCGTCGGCCCAAACCTACCACTCGCCGCATGCGGAAGCACGGCGGCGCCGGGGCGAATCATCGCCGCGGCGCCGAAATTTCCATCCACTTTCGGCAGATGAAACCACGTCAGTCACTGGCGAAACGTGGGACCCGGCCGGGTGGCGTCAGCGCCGGCGGCGGCGCGCCTTGCGTCCGGATGGCCCGGAACTCGGCGCGTCGGCCGGCGCATCGCGCTCCAGCCGCTCCACGGTGATGTAGGCCACCGTGTCCCACGCGTTGTGAATGCCGATGAAGAGCAGAAGCAGGGTCATCGCGGCCACCACGAACAGCGCGTCGGAGATGTCGGTTCCGAACGTCAGCGCCCCGGCCGCCAGGCCGCCGTAGGCCAGCAGCGGCAGCACCACGTGCCACACCCAGTCTTCCAGCACGGGCCGGTACGCCGTCTGGCTGCGCGCACGCAGCAGCACGATCAGCCCGTAGACCAGCCCCGCCATGCCGGCCGCCAGCACCGATCCCCGCAGCAGCTCCATCCTTTGCCACGGCGCGCTGAGCATGGCCGAGAGCAGCAGCGCCGCGGAGAAGTGCACCACCGTGGGCGTACCGAACGTGCCGATGGTGGCCGACGCGGCGTCGCGCGTCTGCGCGCCGGGAGGCCGGGCATCGTTCATCAGCGTGGTGACCACGAACTGCAGCCCCGTGAGCGCCGCCGCCGCCGACCCCGTGATCACGTAGAAGGTGTCCCACGGCGCCAGCGCCGCGTGCAAAGTCTCCTCCATCATCATGCCCCTCGTCGGATCACGCTCGGTGGACGGCTTCCGGGACGTGCGGCGATCAGCATCCCGCGCCGCTCGTTGCTGGTGACACGAAAAATACCACCCGGCGCAAGCAGAAGCATGAGGCGACCTGGCGGTCCGGGAAACCGGTGCGGCGATGGCGGCGCGGCTTGACTTACCCTGGAAACCGGACATATTCCGAAGATCCAGCCATGGAGCCGTGTCTGATCGGCGGCACACGGCTATACGGATAGGAAACGCAGGGTTCATGGCGTGCCGGGCATTCGCGTGGAAGCGGATTCGGGCCCGGTGAGCGATGTTCGACGAGCCCTGAGGGAGATCGGCCATGCGCCCCCGGTATCGCGAAGACAAGGCGACTCAAGCCGCCGCCCGGCTGTTGAAGCTGCGGGGCGGGAAGATGAGTCACCTCAAGCTGATCAAGCTCCTGTACCTGGTCGAGCGCGAGTCGCTGACCCGGTTCGGCGCGCCATTGTCGTTCGATACCTATGTCTCGATGCCGCATGGGCCGGTCGTCAGCTCCACGCTCGACCGGATCAACACGTCGGAAGCGTATCGCGGCGGCTACTGGGACCGGCACATCGCGCCCAAGGTGGAGCACGAGGTGCGGCTTCGCGATCCAGCGGTGGTGCCCGAAGACGAGCTTTCCCCGGCGGAGCTGGCCCTGATCGACGAGATCTTCTCTCGATACGGATCGTGGAGCCGCTGGTCGCTGGTGGAGCTGACGCACACCCTTCCCGAGTGGACCGATCCTCAGGGCTCCTCCATTCCGATCTCGCCCGACGAGATCCTTCGCGCCGAGGGGTATTCGGACGAGGACATCGCCGAGATCCGGTCGGAGTGGGAGGAAGCAGCATACGCGCGAAGCCTCTTCGCGTGAGGATCCGTGACCGCGCGAGCCGGAGACACCTTCCTCCTGACCGGCGGCAACGTTCCGTCGCCTCACCTCTGGGTCATCCTCTGGGGTCCCGCGGGCCCGGCGGACGCATACCTCGCCGTCTTCCTCACCACGCTCCGGTCGTACTCCGACAAGACGTGCATCCTCGCGGCGGGTGATCACCCGTTCATCCGCCACGACACGGCGGTCTCGTACCGAGCAGTCGAGCGATTCACCGCGGAGAAGCTGCGGGACCTGGCCGCGCGCGGCCTTGCGAAGCCCCGTCAACCGGTGGACGCCGCCGTCCTGGAGCGCATGCAGGCAGGGTTCTTCACCTCCGCGCACACGCCCAACGCGATGAAATCCATTGCCCGCGCGGAATTCGGTGCGGCGCATGCTGACCCGCCGGAATAGTCGGACCGTGGTCGCCGGCGCTTGGGTGATCGACGAAAGAAGCGGGGCGGAGATTTCGAATCTCCGCCCCGCTTCTCGTGCTAATCCAACCGGCGCTGGGACTACAGGAAATCCCAGAAGCTGGGGTTGGCCTCGATCATCAGCTCCCAGCGGCCGCCGGAGCTGAGTCCCCGCGCCACGTCCACCCGCAGGATGTCGTAGAAGACGCCCACGCCCGCGCCCACGCTGACCTTGGGCGCGTCCATGGGCACGGCGCCCCAGCGGGCCAGCGCGCCGGAGCCGGGGCCGCCCGCGTCGGCCCACCCCGCCGCGCCGAAGAGGCGGCCGCGGAGGAACGGCGAGCGCACGTCGGTGGAGAGCGTGGCGCGCAGCGTGGCGAAGCGGTCGCCGCCGTAGGCGCGGAAGGCGTAGCCGGGCACCGTCCCCCGCCCGCCGATCAGGTACAGCGCCTGCGCCGGCAGCGTCCCCCCCGCGGCCCCCGCGCTGAAGCCCGCCTCCAGCCGCGTGCCGCCGGCCGGCCACCGGCGCGTGAGCCCCACGTCCACCCGCGGCCGGAAGAAGTCGGCTGCGGAGCGATCGGCCGCGAGACCCAGCGTGTCGTCGTCCAGCGCCAGGTGCCCGCCGTCGATCCCGACGGTGGCGTTCCACGCCACGGCCTTGCCCGAGGGAGACGCGTGGGTCAGCGAGATGCCTCCGCCCAGCATCACCCCGTCATCGATGGGTCGCACCGGGCGGAAGTCGCCGAACGCGCTCTGCCCGGTTTGCAGCGCCGCGCTGCGCTGGTCCTCGGCGCGCGCGGTGAAGGTGCCCGTCCACCCGGCGAACACGGGGCGCTGCAGGTCGACGCGGCCGCCGCTGGCGTAGAACAGGTCCGAGTAGTCGCGCCCGGCCAGCGCCGACGACAGGGTGTTCATCGCCCCCGAGATCACCGGGCCCACGGCGATGTCGCGTGGCTGGTTGAGGTACCCCGAGCCGCTGAGCCGGAACCCCGGCCTGATCAGCGCCGCGTCGCCGCGCGCCAGCGGATGCATGGGGCCGAACGCCCACCCGCCGTACGCGCCCAGCGCCAGCTGCTCGCGCGGGCTCGATCGCACGCCGAAGCCCACCGCCAGCCCCTCGGCGCGGTTGTAGCGCGCGATGGTGGAGGCGGCGGGCACGTCCAGGCGCGTGGTGGGAAGGCCGCTCAGCGCGTGCTCGCGGATCAGCTCGGCCGCCTCGCGCCGCACCTCGCCCAGCTCGCGCTCGGGGCCGATCCCCTGCTCGCGCAGCTCGGCGTCGATCCCCTGCTCGAACGCGAAGGCGCGCGCCTGCGTCGTGGGCACCGACACCACGCGCGGCCCCTGGAAGCGCCAGTCGGGCAGCCCCTGGTTGAAGCGGTAGCCGTTGACCGTCATCGTCCCGCGGATCACGCCCCCCGCGGGAAAGCCCAGCTCGGGCAGCTGCCGCCGGATCTCCACCTGCTGGCGGGCGGGGAGCCAGAAGCGCCCTTTGTACAGCCCGTTCTCCAGCGAGATGTTGATGTAGTCGAGCTGGCGGTCCACGTAGCTGCTGCGGGTGAAGGTGAACTCCATCCGCACGATGTCGCCCTGCCGCTGGTCCACGTAGACGGCGCCCACCAGCGCGTGCTGCGAGCCGTCCCTGGGGCGCACGTCCAGCCGGTACACGCGCACGGGCTCGCCCGCGCCGGGCACCCGGATGGTGAGCGAGTCGGCCAGGCGGTAGTCGTAGAAGCCGGGGCCGCGCGCCGCCGCCGGGTGCAGCACGTCGCTCACCTCGTCGCCGTCGCCGATGCGGATCAGGTCGCCGAAGTTGTCCTGCACCACGGCCAGGTGGTCCAGGTGGTAGTGGATGCTGGTGGGGAGGCTCTTGCGGTCGCGCAGCCCCACGATCACCTGCTTGGTCTGGTTGGGCGCCTTCCAGAACACCTGCAGCGCCACCTGGTCGGTCTTCACCAGGGTACGCTCGTCGATGTCGCGCCGGTCGAGGTAGAAGTAGATGAAGCCGCGCGCGTCGGCCTGGTAGTCGGCCATCCCCGTGTCGGAGAGCGCCTGGGTGCGGCGCGTCTGCGCGCGCTGGACCAGGTCCAGCGCGCGGGGGGTGTTCCAGCCGGGCTCCTGCGCGGCGGCCGGCAGCGCGAGCAGGGCCGCCAGCGCGGCGGCCCACGGGACGAATCGCCGATTCATGACAGGAAAGATATCTCCGCTACCGCCATCAACGGAACCGGGTCCGGGGCATGCCCGGACCCGGTTCATCCACGTACGCCTCCCGCCCGTCACCGGCTCACGCGCAGCTCCCCGTGCTGAACGTGGCCGAGAGCAGCCCGGTGATCCGGTCGGCCAGCCCTTCCTCGCTGATCCCCGCGGCGCGCGCATAGTCGGAACGGCGCACGGTGTAGAAGAAGTCGGGAAGGGCCGTGAGCGTGCGCGGGCTGGCGGTGAAGCGCAGCCGCAGCTGCGCCGGCAGCAGCAGCTCGTTGCGCACGTCGCTGGTCGTCTCGTCGGGCACGGTGAGGACGATGTCCTCGGTGCCCAGCGAAAGCGGGCTGCGCAGGTCCTGGGTGAAGTTGTCGCTGCGCCGCGTGTACAGGAGCTGGTAGCCGGCGGCCTGGCTGCTGACCGTGAGCGACGGCGCCTGCTTGGGCGCGGGGGGCGCGGGGTTGACCACGGTTGCCAGCAGGTTGGCCGTGGGCAGCGCCGTCTGGTTCGGCTGGAATTTCAGCGAGCACACGTTGTATACCCCCGACACCTGGCTCAGGGTGAGCTTGGGGTCCGGGGTCGTTCCCCCGTCTCCGCCACATGCGGCCGCCGTGGCGAGGGCGGCGAGCGGAACCAGACGGGCGAGCAGGGACAGCGAACGCATCGTCATCGACTCCAGGATCGGTCAGTGGGCGCCGTACAGGCAGGTTCGCCCCCCTTTACCCTCGTTTGCCCGCGCGGGTTTCAACGGGTTCGATCGGGGCGACGTTCCGGGTGTCCCGGCGAGCGACGGCGGCGGCATGTCCCCGGGGCCGGGCCTGCCGGCGGACCAATCCGCTGAGTGCTCTCGACGACGGTTCCGTCACCCGTGGTGCGTCACCGTCAGGAACACGTCGTAAAGCGCGTGCGTCCAGGCGGCGATGCCGAAGCCGCGGGCGATGAACAGTGCGTTCAGCGCCAGCCCCGCCACGAAGCGGAACATGAACGACGGCACCTGGAACGCCTCGCCGTAGGGGCCCACGTAGTGGAAGGCCGAGAAAACCAGCGCGGCCAGGATCGCCGCGTAGATCCGCGCCGGCTTCTTCTGCAGCCCCGAGGAAAGGAAGATCGCCAGCAGCCCGCCCACGAGGACCACGCGGAAGAGCAGCTCCTCGTACAGCCCGGCCCCCAGCGACAGGACGATGCCGTCCATGAGCGGCAGCCGGCTCAGCACGCCGGTGCCGCCCGCAAGCTGCCAGTTGCCCAACAGCCACTGGGTGAGCGTGCCCACCACCATCCCGAAGAGCAGCGCGTACATCACGCTCTCCGCGGCCATCCCCACGAACACGCCGCCCTGCAGCGGCACCTTCTCGCGCCGCCGCTCGCGCACGATCAGCACCACCGCGATCACCGCCAGCACCGCCGTGAACCCCAGCGTTCCGTGGACGCCGCCCACCGACAGGACGCTGCGCAGCAGCACATCGGCGCCGTTGCGCAGGCCCCGCGACGAGCTGCTGATCATGGTGGCGCCCACCTCGTACGCCAGCAGCAGCGGGAGCACGAAGAGGAGCGAGTAGGTGTGCTTGCGAGTGAGCTGAAAGTAGCGTGGCATTGCGTCGTGGCGGTGCGGCGAGCCGGGCGTGGCCTGGCGATTGCTCCATTGCGGCCCGTGAACGCGCGGCCGCTGCTGCAATCTACAACGCCTCAGCGGTACCGAAAGTTTCGCCAGGGGCCAGGGAAGACGGTGCCAGGATCCAGACGGGGCGGGGGAGGGTGGAGGCGCGGGCTTGCAACGGCGGTGGCGATGCCGGTGCTGGCCGGCGCGTGCAGCTTCTTCCAGCACGAGGTGGTGGAGACGCCCGCGCAGGTGGCCGCCCGCCAGAGCGACGACGCGCGCATCCAGCGCGAGGTGGAGGCGCGCCTGGCCGCCGAGCCCATCATCGGGCCCGGGCGCGTGCGCGTGGCGGTGGAAGGGGGCGAGGTGGGGCTGTTCGGCGCGGTGAGCGGCCTGGGCGCGCTGCGCTGCGCCGAGCGCAACGCCGAGCTGGTGCGCGGCGTGCGCCTGGTGATCGACCAGCTGGTGCTCGACCCCGGGCCCCGCGACGCCCGCTGCCTGGCCCCGCGCGTCTTCGGCTCGGGCAGCTGACCTCACGTCACCCCGGTTTCCTCCGTCACCCTCGGAATCCTTGTTTCTGCCATGGCGACGAAGCTCGACAAGCCGCTGAAGCGCGAGGTGGAGGTCGACGGCACCGCCTACGTGGTCACCCTCGCCCCCGAGGGGCTTCACCTGGTGCAGAAGGGGAAGCGCAAGGGAATCGACCTCACCTGGCACGACATCGTGAGCGGCGACGCGGCGCTGGCCGCCGGGCTGCGCGCCTCGCTCGACCGCCTCCCCGGCTGACCCGCACCGCCCGCCACCTCCCCGTCTTCAGCCCGAGACCGGCACCGTGGCCACCGTCTCGGGGTCGCAGCTGCTCCCGCAGCTCAGGATCGGGCACTCCGACTGGTTGCTCATGCATGGGCCGGTGCACTCGCTGTCGCGCGCGGGCAGGTCGGCCACGGTGATCACGCCCAGCTGCTGCGCGCCGCGCACGGTTCCGCGCGCGGTGGACGTGGCGGCGGTGAGGAACGATTCCACGCGCAGGGTCTCGGGGTCCAGCGTCAGCTTGCGCATCGAGCTTCTCCGGGTCGGGTCGGTTGATGAGGGGTGATGGCCGGTTGCGAGCGCATGCGAGCCCCCGTCACGGCGGAGATCCAGCTCCACCACGGTGAAACACGTGCGCCACGGCTGGAGTCTAGGGCCACGGCCGGAAGATGGAAAGCGGTGTGATTTCGGCGGGAATCGCGGTGCGGCCGGTTTCGGCGAAGTGGCGCGGTGGATGATCGGCCACCGTGTCCGTCCAACAGGACCCACGCGCGGACGAGGTGACCGAACGGCGCGAACGCGTTAGACTTGTCGCCATCCCGCACGATGGTCATGGAGCCGCGCCCTTGTCCCGACGTCCACCCCGCAAACGCACGCGCCCAACCCGCCGCCCGGCCGCGCGCATGAAGCTGCGCGTGGGGCGGCGCGCGTGGACCCTGCTCGCCGCGGCCGTGCTGCTGGTGGTGTTCCCGCCCACGCGCGGGCTGCTGGTGCGTGCCGGGCACGCCGCCGCGCGCGCCGTGGCTGCCGCCCGCGCGGCCGAGGCACGCGAGCGGGTGGTGGCGGCGTATGCCCGCAAGTACGGCATCGGGCGCGACATGGCCGACGCCATCGAGCGCGCCGCGCGGGCCGAGCGGGTGGAGACGGAGCTGGCGTTCCGGCTGGTGCGCGTGGAGAGCGCCTTCAACCCGCGCGCGCTGAGCCCCGTGGGCGCCATCGGGCTCACCCAGCTGATGCTGCCCACCGCGATGGAGCTGCAGCCCGGCATCACCCGCGACCGACTGTACGACCGCGACACCAACCTGCGGCTGGGCTTCCGCTACCTCCGCCACCTCCTCCGCTTCTACGGCGGCGACGTGCGCACCGCGCTGCACGCCTACAACCGCGGCATGGGCACCGTCGCCCGCATCCGCAAGGCGGGCGGCGACCCCGCCAACGGCTACGCGCGCGAGGTGCTGGGCGGCCCCGGCGCCGCCCCCGTGGGCCCCGTGCCGCCGCCAGACTCGGCCCCCGTCGATTCCTTTCCCGCGCGAATGGACGAGCTCGCGCCGGTGCGTCTGCCCGCGGGGATGTAGCCGCACGCGCGGATCGCGTCGGTGCGGCCGAATCCTCGAGTCCGCCAGGACGGGTGTGCCGATCGGAAGATGGGGGACGAATGGTCCGGGCGCACGCGCCCCGGCATCCGACGGCGAGGTGAGATTCGAAAACAGGGACGCGATCAGGAGTGATCAGGTCCGAAATCCCTCGCTTTCGGTGGCAGCGACGTGCGGTTCAGATGGACGAAAACCCAGTGTTCTGCAACGCAATAAGTCGGAAAATTCGCAGTTTGTCTCGATGGCGAGTGACGCACTTCCGGGATAAACGTCTGAAGGCTAAGCTTACGTGCTACTCGGCACGGCTGCGGGCGGGGCATCTCACGCGGGTGAGAGTCTCGCCCGTATCTGCGCCAGCATCCCGCCAATTTCTTAGCCCCCGTTTTACCCTCCACAGGACTCCGATGAAGTACGCAGGCAAACTGTCCCTCCTGGGGCTGCTGGCGCTGTCGGCCGCATGCGGCGGCGACGGCACCGGCAGCGGCAACGGCAACAAGCCCGGCGCTCCCGCGGCGATCACCGCCAGCGCCGGCACCGGGCAGACCGCCGCCGCAGGCGCGCCGCTCCCCACCGCCCCCGCCGTGCACGTGGCCGAAGCCAAGGGCCGCCCCACCCCCGGCGTCACCGTGACCTGGGCGGTCACCGGCGGCGGCGGCACGGCCAACCCCGGCACCAGCACCACCGACGCAAACGGCAACGCCACCACCACCTGGACGCTGGGCGGCTCGCTGGGCGCGCAGGGCCTGAGCGCCACCGTGGCGGGCGTGGCCCCGCTGGGCTTCACCGCGACCGCCACGGCGGGGGCGCCCGCGTCGCTCACCATCGTGGCGGGCAACGCGCAGACCGGAACGGTGGGCACGGCCGTTCCCGTGGCCCCCGCCGTGAAGGTGGCCGACGCGTTCGGCAACCCGGTGGCCAACGTGGCCGTGGCCTTCGCCGTGGTGAGCGGCGGCGGCACCGTCACGGGTGCCACCGGCACCACCAACGCGCAGGGGATCGCCACGGCGGGCGGGTGGACGCTGGGTACCCTCGCCGGCGCCAACATCCTCAAGGCCACGGCCGCGGGGCTCGCCGAGCTGAACTTCACCGCCACCGGCACGGCGGGTCCGGCGGCGCAGGTCGCCGTGATCGCGGGCGGCTCGCAGCTGGCCATCGCGCGGGAGCAGCAGGCGCAGGACGTGGTGTTCGCGGTGAACGACGCCTACGGCAACCCGGTGCCCAACGCCACCGTCACCTTCACCGCCGCCAACGGCACGGTGGCGCCGTCCGCCGGCGTGACGGGCACCAACGGCACCATCGGCACGCGCCTGACCGTGAGCGACGTGCAGACGGCGGCGCCGGTGACCATCACCGCGTCGGCCAATGGCGCGACGGCGCCGGTGTCGGCGGCCGCGAAGTTCTACGGCCGCCGGCCGGCGCTGATCTACAACCGCATCACCCAGGACTTCGGCCGCATCTGGGCCATGGACTGGCTGACCCGCACCGAGCGCCTGCTCACCACGGCGGGCGAAGACGCCAACATGGGCGTGCTCTCGCCCGACGGCTCCGTGCTGGCCTACGCGCGCTGGAACGGCAGCACCGGCTTCTACGACGTGGTGCTGAAGCAGCTGTCCACCGGCGCGGTGAGCAGCGTCTTCTCGTCGGCGAGCGCCGACGGCTTCTACCCGCGCTTCTCGCCCAGCGGCGACTCGATCGTCTACACCACCGTGGACGGGGCGACCGGCACCGTGCGGGTGGCGCTGTACGCGCGCCACAGCGGGGTGACCATCGCCAACCTGCTGAGCTCCACCTCGTCGGTGCTGGCCGCGGTGGGCCCCGGCGGGCTCCTGGCCTACTCCGGCGCCTTCTCGCCCGGCCAGTGGGACCTGGTGACCAAGGCCATCGGCGCCGCGCCGGCGCGCCTCACCACCACCACCGCGATGGACGAGATCGGCGTGGTGTTCATCTCGCCCACGCGCCTGCTCTACACCTGCGCCCCGCTCGACGCGGCGCTCGACGAGGTGCAGCAGGACGTGTGCGTGATCAACACCGATGGCAGCGGCTTCGCCACCGTGGTGGCCGACCCCGGCTGGGACGACTTCGACGCCACCGTGTCGCGCGACGGCAAGTGGCTCGCGTTCGCCAGCATCCCGCTGGACGGCAGCAGCGACAGCGACATCTACTACGCCCCCACATCCGGCGGCACGCTGGCGATGGTGCCCACGGCCACCACCGACGACGAGATCGAGTCGCACTTCGGCGTGATCGGGTGGACGCCGGCGGCGGCGCTGCAGGCGATGCGCGCGGCCGGCCCCGCCGGCCTCCCCACCGCCGCGGCGCGGGCGCGCCTGGCCCGCGCCACGCGCGACCTTCGCCCCATGCTGCGGCAGGGCACCCGCAACCAGCGCCACACCGGCACCACGCGCCGGGTCTTCTAGCGCGCTTCGGGTAGACGGACGACGGAAGGGGCGCGGCCGATGCAGGCCGCGCCCCTTCCGTCCCGAGGCTTCCCAGAAGCCCTGAAGCCGTGGAGCCTCGCGCAGTTTGCGAGGCTTTTCGTAGTTATTGCTGCGGCTTCAGCCGCCGGCTGCGAGCGGGAGGTGTGGATGGTGTCGGCGCCCGCTGAGGACGACATCTCCCGGACTCGGCGGGGAGCGGCCCATCCGCTACTCCGACGCGGGCTGGCCGGGCAGCTTCAGGACCGTGAAGTAGAAGCGGAACTGTCCGTTGGCGCGGCTGTCTCCGTCCTGCACGATCACGTCGCGGCGGAGGGGGCCCTCGGGGGGCACCTCGTTCCAGGCGATGGGGATGGACCCGCTCAGGCGGTACTTCCACAACGAGAGGTACTGGCGAACCCCCTGGACGGTGATGGTGAGCGTGTCGCCGGCCAGCGGAAAGTCGGTCTCGCTTCCCACTACCATCATCCGCCGCTGCCCCCGGTCTTCGTACGTCGTCTTGCGAATCCGGATCGGCGAGCCGTCGGGCACCTTCACCTCGAACGCCCACACGGCGCCCCCCATGCTGCTGCCGTCGTACACCGTGAAGATGCTGTCGATGATCACGGCCACGGTCCGGTTCTGCCGGGCGGCGGCGGCGGGCCGGGAGAGGGACATCAGGGGAACCTCGGCCACGGCCTGGCGGCGCACCGCGGCGTTCGGCTGCGGCGGCGCCTGCGCCTGCGCCAGCCGCTGGCCGAACACCAGCGTGATGTCGCCGCCGCCCACCGCCTGGCTCACCGTGTCCACCTGCCGGTCGCGCACCAGGTAGAACTCCAGCGTGCTGTTCTGGATCGAGCTTTCGAGCACCGCCAGCCCGAAGTGCCCCGCCGAGTCCGTGCGCGTGGACATGCCGTCGCCGCGAACGCGCACGGAGACGTTGGCGAGGCGCGCGCCGCTCGGGTCGATCACGTTGCCGAACACCGGCCGCCGCTGCCGGGGACCCGCGATGGGCTGCCCCTGGACCGGGCTGTCGAGCAGCTTCGTGGCCTTGTTGGTGATGATCCCCACGATCGCGAAGGCGAGGATCAGCCCCGCTTTCTTCAGGTCGCGCTCCTTGTCCTTGCCCAGCACCAGGAGCAGGGCCGCAATCACCAGGGCGATCAGGAGGAACCCCTGGTCGGTGATGTTGCCCAGGAACGGGAGCATGCTGACGACCGACGCCACCACCAGCACGCCGGCCACCACGCGGATGCGCTCGTGCGGCGACATGTTGCGGGTGGTGTCGATGATCCGGTACAGCAGCCCGGTTACGCCGCGGGCGTCGCCCCGCGGCGCGGGGTCCCGGCGTGCCCGGCCGCGGCCGCGTGCCGGCCGCTCCGGCGGCGTGGCGTGGTCGGCATCCTCATCGCCGTCTAGGTCCGTGTCGCCGTCCTCGGCGTCACGCGCGGCGGCAGTGGGCGTCGCGTCAGGGTCGACGGGGGGAATCGCTACGGCGGAAGAAGACGGGGTTGGCTCGGGTTTTGGCATGAAGGGAACTCCCACGAAAAGGTCCTGCGGAGGGAACGGCGGGGTATCACATCACATCAGCCCTGTAACGCTGCGCGCGAACGACGCGGAATGCAAGCAAACATTTGCGGACGGTACTCTGTTTTAATCGTCCCTTCACCGGCTCGCGTACGCTTGTCCTGCTACCTACGGCCAGCGCTATCCCTCCAGCGTCGGGGCAGAACGACACCTGTGCGGGGGGAAAAGGCTCCGATCCACGCGCGCCACTTCGTCGCGCGGGAAGGACCGTGGAACCGTTACCCCTTCAGCGCTTCCCGCGCGATCACCAGGCGCTGGATCTCGCTGGTGCCCTCGTAGATCCGCATCACCCGCACGTCGCGGTAGATGTGCTGCACGGGGCCTTCCTCCATCACGCCTTGGCCGCCGAACAGCTGCACGGCGCGGTCGGCGACCCGTCCGACCGCTTCCGTGGCAAACAGCTTGGCCATCGCGGCCTGCCGCGTCACGCGCTCGCCCTGGTCCAGCCGCCACGCGGCGTCGTAGGTCACCTGCCGGGCGGCGTAGAGGTCGGTCTCGCTGTCGGCGATCATCCACTGGATCCCCTGGAACTGCGCGATGGGGCCGCCGAACTGCTCGCGCCCCTTCGCCCGGCCCACCATCATCGCGATCAGCCGGCCCATGGGCCCCAGCGCGCCGGCAGCCACGGCAATGCGGCCGTGGTCCAGCGCGCTCATCGCCAGCCGGAAGCCGTCGCCCTCGCGCCCCAGCACGTGCGACGCGGGCACGCGCACGCCGTCGAAGCGCAGCCGGGCCTGCGCGTAGGGCGGCGTTCCCATCGTCTTCTGCACCTCTTCCACCACCACGCCCGGCATCTCGCGGCGGTCCACCAGGAACGCGGTCACGCCGCCGCGCGTTCCCTTTTCCGGGTCGGTCACCGCCACCACCGTCACCAGCTCGGCCTCGGCGCCGTTGGTGATGTAGTGCTTCACCCCGTCGATCACCCACTCGTCGCCGTCGCGCACCGCGCGCGTCGCGATGCGGCCGGCGTCGCTCCCCGCCTCGGGTTCGGTGAGGGCGAACGCCGTGGTCAGCTCGCCGCTGGCCACGCCCGGCACGTAGCGCCGCTTCAGCTCCTCCGCCCCCGACGTGAGCAGCGCCGATACGCCAATGCCGTTGGACAGCGTGAGCGCGGCCAGGAAGCCGTGGTGCGCGCGCGCCAGCTCCTCGTGCACGAGCATCTGGGCGAAGGTGTGGAAGCCCAGGCCGCCGTATTCCCGGGGGATGGTGATGCCGAACAGCCCCGCTTCCCGCAGCCGCCGCATCCCTTCGACGGGCACAACGCCGGTGCGCAGGATCTCGGGTTCGGCGGGGATCAGCGTTTCGTCCACGATGGCGCGGGCGGTCTGCCGCAGCGCTTCGATCTCGGGAGTTGAGCGGGGGTCCATGCTTCGGGGCAGACGGGGATGCGGACGAGGTGCGGGGGACGCGCTCAATCTCCATGCGAACGGCCCCGGCGCAAGCGGCTCGGCCGGGGCCGTGCTCCGCCGGCCGTCCGCAGGGCGACGTCATACCGAGTAGGCCGAATGGATCTGCATCCGTACGGGTTCCTACGGACGGATTGGCTCACACGGAGGAACGGAGGGACGGAGACCGGCTCGTCTTTCCTCCGTTTCCTCCGTTCCTCCGTGTGACATTCCGCCGTAGC
>Ga0247773_1000002_pt1 | contig 161118 bp, 154 predicted proteins | sample UWRJL092311B6_FD_179934 | JGI IMG/M metagenome (GOLD analysis project Ga0247773, IMG submission 179934) | Plant litter microbial communities from Arlington Agricultural Research Station in Wisconsin, United States - UWRJ-L092-311B-6 | ecosystem: Environmental > Terrestrial > Plant litter >... | reverse complement strand
GGTGTTCACCGCCAAGGACTGGCACGACAACATGCAACTGCGCGTGCCCGGCTACCGCGACCGCGTGGTGCACGTGCTGATGAGCCCCGAGGAAGGCGGGCTCAACCTGAGCATGCCCGCCGACCGCATCCGCCGGCTGGGAACGCGCGGCCAGCTCGCGGCCCGCAAGCTCGGCGACCGCTTCAGCCCCGCCGGCGACGGGTCGAGGATGACCTGGGACAACCACCGCTGGATCCGCTTCCGCAACACCTTCGGGCTGATCGAGCAGAACCTCCGGGAGATGCGCCAGGCCATGGAGGAATCGCCCGAGCCCGGCCGCACCCGGTACGAAGAGCTGATCCACCGCGATCGGCTTCCCTCGTACCCCATGAAAGGCGCCGAGCGCGAGGCGTGCATCGAGTGGGTCGAACGGCTGCTGAACGATCCCTTCATCCAGCAGAGCGTACACGGCTTCGACGACACCAATCCCCCCAAGCCGCGCCCCGTGCTGCGCATCGTCCCGAAGATCTGACGGGAGGACCCGCGGATGCGAAACAGGCCCGCGGAGCCCGGAGCTCCGCGCGCCTTCTCCATCCCCGCTCCCGCGCCGCCCGCCGGACGACGGGCGCCCGCGCGCCTGCGGCCGCATCCTTGCCACGGTTTGCCCGCCGGCGAAGTTCACCCCCACACGGCGCATCCACGGGAGGATCCCATCTCCGCACTGAGCAGGCGGGACATCATCAACCTGGCGCTCGCGCTGGCGGCCACGATCCTCGCGGCCACGCTCACGCTGATGCACGTGGGGCCGGTGCTGCTCTTCGTGGCGTGCGCTGCGGCGCTGTCGCTGCTGGCGATGTCGGTGGGGCACGGCACCGAGCAGCTCGGCAGCCGCATGGGGCCCGGTGCCACGGGCGTGCTGCAGTCGGCGCTCGGCAACCTGCCGGAGCTGTTCGTGTGCATCTTCGCGCTGCGCGCGGGGCTGGTGGGCGTGGTGCAGGCGGCGCTGGTCGGCTCCATCCTGGCCAACTCGCTGCTGGTGCTGGGGCTGGCGCTGCTGGTGGGGGGGCTCAAGCACGGCACGCAGCGCTTCAAGAGCGAGGCGCCGCGGATGGTGGCCACGCTGATGCTGCTGGCGGTGGCCGCGCTGGCGGTGCCCACCCTCGCCGCCTGGCTGCACACCCCCGCGGCGAAGCACGAGACGGCGCTGAGCGCGGCGTGCGCGGTGGTGCTGCTGGGGGTGTTCGTGGCCAGCCTGCCCTTCTCGCTCAGCGGCGACCCGGCCGTGGTGTGCGCGAACGACGAGCCGGCGCACGCGGCGTGGCCGTTGTGGCTGGCGATCGCGGTGCTGGTGGGCGCCAGCGTGGGCGCGGCGTTCGTATCGGAGTGGTTCGTGGAGGCGCTGACCCCGGCGATGAAGCTGCTGGGGATCAGCGAGACGTTCAGCGGGCTGGTGGTGGTGGCGATCGCGGGAAACGCGGTGGAGAACGTGGTCGGCATCCAGCTCGCCGCCCGCAACCGGCCGGACTACGCCATGAGCGTGGTGCTGAACGGCTCGCTGCAGATCGCGCTGGCGCTGGTCCCCGCGCTGGTGCTGCTGAGCGTGTTCATCGCGCCCACGCCGCTCACGCTGGTGATGCCGCCGCTGCTGGTGGCCTCCATGGCGCTCGCCGCCGTGGTCAGCGCGTTCATCGTGTACGACGGCGAGTCGATCTGGCTGGAAGGCGTGGCGCTGATCGGCCTCTACGGCATCATCGCCGCGGCGTTCTGGTGGGGATAACAGCCTGAAGCAACGAACCGCAGGCGCACACCGAGGACCGGGGAAACGGAGAACTGCGGTTCTCCCCGGTCCTCCGCTCCTCCGTGTGAGCCTGTAGTTGCCGTCGCGGTTCAGCCCTTCGTCCCCGCGACCAGCATCACGGTGGTGGATGCGAAGAAGGTCCCCGCCGCCTCCTTGTCGCGGAACGAATCGTCCAGGCGCCGCACCTCGGCCGCAGTCATCGCGCCCGTCCGCACCGCCTCTTCGAAGGCGATCTCCATCCGCGAGAGAAGGCGCCAGAGCTCGTAGCTGTCCACGTGCAGCGGCACCAGGTCCACCGTGAGGTCGCGCACCGAGGCGGCCTTCATCAACCCCCACAGGCGCCGGCCGCTGTAGCCGTTGGCCATGCACCGCTCGGTGAGCACGCGGGCGATGCGGCGCTCCAGGTCCACCTCGGGGGTGTCTACGGAGCGCGTGCCCCAGTCGGTGTCCATCAGCACCACGCGGCCGCCCGGCTTCGTCACGCGCACCATCTCCCCCGTGGCCTGCCCGGGGCGGTCCAGGTGGAGGAAGAGCCGTTCGCAGCGCACCGCGTCGAAGTGCCCGTCTCGCCACGGCAGTTCATACGCATCACCCACGCGGTGCTCCACGCAGTCAGCGACGCCGGCCTCGAAAGCCCGGCGTGTGGCCTCATACGCCATCTCCGCGTCGCGGTCGATGCCGTGCACAAATCCGCTCTCACCGACCAGCCCGGCGAGCGGGATCGTGTCGGATCCCGGGCCGCACCCCACGTCCAGCACAATGGCGCCGGGGGAGATGCGCATCCGGTCGTAGCTCAGGCGCTTCCCCGCGGCCACCAGGCGCGCGGCGGCGTCCAGGTAGGCGGGGTCCACGTACCCCAGTCCCTGCGTCATCAGGCCCGGCTCCGGTCAGGTGGAGAGGAGAAAGCCGCGGATCTCGGCGGCGGTGCGCTCCGCGTCGCTCAGGAAGAAGTAGTGGTTGCCGTGGATCTCGGCCACGCGCCCGTTCGGCGCCTCGCGCACGAAGCGCTCGGCGCTCGCGCGGCGCCAGGGCGTGCGCACGTCGCGCAGCCAGTCGCGCGCGGCGGCGTGGCGCGGGTCGTCGCGCGGGAGCCACGGAAACTGCGTGCGCACGCTCTCGTGCGCCATCAGCGCCAGCGCGGGGCACCGCAGTTCGCCGAACGGCTCCGGCGTGTGCGTCACGTCGTCCACCAGCTCCGCCAGCAGTTCGCGCCGGTGGATGCGCACGGCGGGCTCCGCGCGGGCGGCCCAGTCCGCCCCGGCCGCGGCGTTCCACGTTCCGTAGATGTACGCGCGGTGCCAGGCACGCTCCGCCTCGTCGTCCGCGCCGGGGGAGAGGAGCGGCGCGCGGGCGGGATTGCGCGCCTGGATGCGCCCGATCCCCGCATAGTCGGTCAGCGAATCGAGATACACCACGTGGGTCACGCGCCCCGGCGCATCCACCGCCACGCGTGTCGCAACGGCGGCGCCCAGCGAGTGCGCCACCAGCGCGGCGCGCTCCACCCCCAGCTGGTCCATCGCGGTGATCACGTCCGCGGCGAAGCGGCCGAGCGAGTATCCCTCTTCCGGCGTGCCGCTCTCGCCGTGCGCGCGGAAGGTGAGCGCGACCGGGCGCAGGCCGCCGGCCAGCAGCGGCGCCATCGTGCGATAGATGTGCGCGCTCTGCCCGAACCCGTGCAGCAGCAGGACGGGATCTCCCTCTCCGCCCCAGTCGAGGAGGTGGAGCCGGACGCCCTCGCCCACCTCCACCCACCGCGTGAGCGGCTCCGCTGCCGTCGATGGAACTTTCATCGCGCGATCCTGGTGTGGGAGGAGCGCCCGCCGTCCAACGCAGCGGTTTCGATTTGGGCACGACGCGCGAGGATCCACGCGATCGAGGCGCGGAACGAGCGAAGTGCAAGATGAGCGAAACGGGATCCTGCGGATGGGAAACCACGGCTGCGGCGCGCCGCTGATGCGGGTGCGCCTGCAACACACGAAAGAAGATAGGGGAATGGGAAGGCTTGTCGAGCATCCGCGCGGGAGACGCCATCCCGCCCCCGAACATCGCCAGAGGGCCCGGGCACCGCGGATTGTCCCCGGCGGGATGCCGGGTGGTAGCCTGGATGTCGGCGACGCTCAGGGCCCGTCCTGCAAACCAGTGGCGGTTATCCGCGGACGACAAGGACTCCAGCGCTGGGGCTCGGTTGATGACGGCCATCCGGAGCCCGCCGCTTTCCACGCCGTCGAGCGATGATCATCCAGCGTGAATGCCCCACTCCGCGACGGCGGAATGGGGCATCGTTGTCTCGACCGGACGGGTTCTTCAACCGTGGGGGATGCGAGTCCATCCCCGGCGCGACGTCAGCCCGCCGGGTCGGTATAGCAGGGGCAGCTGCCGAAATCGGAGATGTGGTGGCACCCCGGGCCGGCGACGGTGCAATCGTCCGTGCACGCGCAGGTACAATAGTCCAGCGAGTTGTCGCAGCTGTCGCCGCACGTCTCCACGCACCGCGAGAGATCGCACGAGTAGCAGCCGCCGGTGCCGAAGACCGTGGCATTCCCCGCCACCGTCCCGCGCGAGTCGCCGGGATGCGCGGTATCGAACGATTCCACCGCCAGTGCGTCGATCTCCAGCTTCAGCTTGCGCATGAGCGTGCTCCCGTTTGGGTTGGGAGAAGAGTGCCCCTCCGTCCGTGCCGGTTTGCCGGCGGAGGAGCACGGGAAATCACGTGCATGGGCTCGTCCTGGAATTCACGAGCGTCCACCCGCTCGCCCGTCCGCGTGCTCGGTACGACCGGGTTTCCACGCGCCGGTCAGCTGCCGGCGGTGCCGAGCATCGGCAGGTCGATCGCCTCGCGGCGGGCGGTCTCCACGGCGATGTCGTAGCCGGCGTCGGCGTGGCGGGCCACGCCCATGCCGGGGTCGTTGGTGAGCACGCGCTCCAGGCGCACGCGCATCTCGGGCGTGCCGTCGGCCACGATCACCTGTCCGGCGTGCAGCGAGTTGCCGATCCCCACGCCGCCGCCGTGGTGGAAGCTGACCCAGCTGGCGCCGCTCGCCACGTTCACCATCGCGTTCAGGATCGCCCAGTCGGCGATGGCGTCGCTGCCGTCCTTCATCGCCTCAGTCTCGCGGAAGGGGCTGGCGACGGAGCCGGTGTCCAGGTGGTCGCGGCCGATCACGATCGGCGCCTTCAGCTCGCCGCGCGCGACCAGGTCGTTCAGCGCCACGCCGAACGTGGCCCGCTCGCCCTGCCCCAGCCAGCAGATGCGCGCCGGGAGCCCCTGGAACGCCACCTTCTCGCGCGCGTGGGTGATCCACCGCCGCAGGTGCTCGTCGTGCGGAAAGAGCTCCAGCACCAGCTCGTCGGTGCGGTGGATGTCGGCCGGGTCGCCGGAGAGCGCCACCCAGCGGAACGGGCCCTTCCCCTCGCAGAAGAGCGGGCGCACGTACGCCGGCACGAAGCCGGGGAAGGCGAACGCTTCGGCGAAGCCGGCGTCCAGCGCCTGCGTGCGCAGGTTGTTGCCGTAGTCGAAGGTGATGGCGCCGCGGCGCATCATCTCCACCATCGCCTCGCAGTGCGTGCGCATGCTCGCCATCGACCGGCGCTGGTACTCGGCCGGGTCGCGCTCGCGCAGCTCGGCCGCCTCGCCGAGCGACAGCCCGGCGGGGACGTAGCCGACCAGGGCGTCGTGCGCGCTGGTCTGGTCGGTCAGCGCGTCGGGGGTGATGCCGCGGCGCACCAGCTCCGGCAGCACCTCGGCGCAGTTGCCGACTAGCCCCACGGAGAGCGGCCGGCCGGCGTCGCGCGCCTCGAACACCCAGCGCAGCGCCTCGTCCAGGTCGTGCGTCATCCGGTCGCAGTAGCGCGTCTTGATCCGCCGCTCGATCCGCGCGGGGTCGACCTCCACGCAGAGGACGGCGCCGTCGTTCATCGTCACCGCCAGCGGCTGCGCGCCGCCCATCCCGCCCATCCCGCCGGTGAGCGTCCAGGTGCCGCGCAAGGAGCCGTTGAAGTGCTGCCGGCCGACCGCCGCGAAGGTCTCGTACGTCCCCTGCAGGATTCCCTGCGTGCCGATGTAGATCCACGAGCCGGCCGTCATCTGGCCGTACATGGTGAGCCCCAGGCGCTCCAGCTCGCGGAACTTCTCCCAGGTGGCCCAGCGGCCGACCAGGTTGGAGTTGGCGATGAGCACGCGCGGCGCCGACGCGTGCGTGCGGAAGACGGCCACCGGCTTGCCGCTCTGCACGATCAGCGTCTCGTCGTCGGCGAGCGTGCGCAGCGTGGCGACGATGGCGTCGAACGCCTCCCAGCTGCGCGCGGCGCGGCCGGTGCCGCCGTACACCACCAGGTCCTCGGGGCGCTCGGCCACGTCGGGGTCGAGGTTGTTCATCAGCATCCGCAGCGCGGCCTCCTGCTGCCAGCCGCGGCACGAGATCTCGCTCCCGCGCGGCGCGCGGATGGTCCTGCGCGCCTCCACGGGCGCGTCTGCGATGGTGGTCATTGATCCGTTGGATGCACTGGCTCGTCGGCCGAGATCATGTCCCGGAGCAGGTCGGGAACGTTCAGCGTCAATACGGGTCCGTCCTTTACGGGCTGCCACTGGAACGACTCCGTCGTGATCGTCGCGTCGTGGCTGCCCACGTCGGTCTGGCGGTAGATCTCGAAACGGCGAGCGACGGGGTCCACCAGCCAGTATTCCCGCACGCCGAAGAAGGCGTATCGCTCCCGCTTCAGCCGCCGGTCGCGCGCCGCCGTGGTGGGCGAGAGAACCTCCACCACCAGGTCCGGCGCGGCCTCAACCCCCCGATCCGTGACGATGGACATCCGCTCACGGCTCACGAACAGGAGATCGGGCTCGAGATAATCACCCTCTCCGAACACGATGTCGATGGCGTGGCCGAAAACCTCGCCGAGCGCGTGCGTCTCGACGAATTCTTCCAGCACGCGCGAGATGCGCGTGGCGATTTTGGCGTGAATCGGTTTGGGCGCGGGCGTCACGAACAGCTCTCCCCCGATGACTTCGTAGCGCTGGCCATCGTCGGGAAGACGCGCGAACGCCTCGTACGTCCACCGATGGGCCGCATGCTGGATCGACATCAGAACCTCCTTGAAGACCCTGCGCGCTATCGGTTCGTTGAGCGCACCGCCACGGATGAACTATAACGTCCCGTGATCCTTCGTCCATCCATACGGCCGACGAACGAAGAGATCCGTCTACTCGTTCCAGAGCCCCGCGAACGTGCCTTCACGCACCAGCGCGGCGGCGGTGGCTATGTCGGGGGCGAGGTAGCGGTCGTGGTCGAGCGGGGGGATGCGCTCGCGGAGGCGCTGGCAGGCGCGCTCCACGCGCAGCCCCGGGCGCAGTGGCTTGCGGAACTCCAGCCCCTGCGCGGCGATCATCAGCTCCAGCCCCAGCACCGTCTCCACGTTGGCGAGCACGCGGCGCAGCTTGAGCGCGCTGGCCATCCCCATGCTCACGTGGTCTTCCTTCCCCGCACCGGTGGGGATGGAATCGACGCTGGCGGGGGTCGCCAGCACCTTGCTCTCGTTCACCAGCGCCGCCGCGGTGATCTGCGCGATCATGAAGCCGCTGCTCACGCCGGGGTCGCGGGTGAGGAAGGGCGGCAGGTCGCCCGAGAGGTCCGGGTTCACCAGCCGCTCGATGCGGCGCTCGGAGACCGAGGCCAGGTCCGCCAGCGCGATCGCCAGGAAATCGAGCGCCTGCGCCACCGGCTGCCCATGGAAGTTGCCGCCGCTGATCACCAGCCCGCCATCTTCATCCGGGAAGATGAGCGGGTTGTCGGTGGCGCTGTTGGCCTCGGTCTCCAGCACCTGGCGGACGAAGGCGAAGGCGTTGCGCGCGGCGCCGTGCACCTGCGGCATGCAGCGTAGGGAGTACGCGTCCTGCACGCGCGGGTCGCCGTGGCGGTGGCTTTCGCGGATCTCGCTGTCGGCAAGGAGCGCGCGCAGGCGCTCGGCGCTGGCGGCCTGGCCGGGGTGCGGGCGCGCGCGCATGATGGCGGGGTGGAAGGCGTCGGGCGTGCCCCGCAGCGCCTCGAGCGACATCGCGCCCGCCACCTCGGCCGTCTCCACCGCGCGCTCGGCGGCGAGAAGGGCGAGCGCGCCCACGCCCACCATCACCTGCGTGCCGTTGTTGAGCGCCAGCCCCTCCTTGGCCTGCAGCCGCAGCGGCTCGAGCCCCGCGCGCCGCAGCGCCTCGCCGCCGCCCATCACCTCGCCGCCGGCCTCGGCCTCGCCCTCACCGAGAAGGACGAGCGCCAGGTGCGAGAGCGGCGCCAGGTCGCCCGAGGCGCCCACGGAGCCCTGCTCGGGGATCACGGGGTGGATGCCGTGGTTCAGCACGTCCACCAGCCGCTGGATGATCACCGGCCGCACGCCGCTGAAGCCGCGCGCCAGCACGTTGGCGCGCAGCAGGGTGATGGCGCGCGTCTCGGCGCGGGTGAGCGGCGCGCCGGTGCCGCAGGCGTGGCTGCGGATCAGGTTCAGCTGCAGCTCTTCGATGCGGTCGTGCGGGATCACCGTCTCGGCCAGCCGCCCGAAGCCGGTGGTGACGCCGTAGACCACGGCGCCGCGCGCGATCGCGTCTTCGACCACCGCGCGCGAGCGGGAGACGCGCGCCTCCACGCCCTCGGCCAGCGCCACGCGCGTGGTGGTGTCGGTCGCGACGCGCTCCAGCGCCTCCAGCGTCAGCGTGTCGCCGTCGATCTCGATCCGCATCGGGTGCATCAGGTACGTGGTGTGGCCAGGGATTGGAAAGAGGCGGAACTATAGCGCGCCCGGCGAGCGCAATCCACCCCTCGGCCGGCCCTCATCCCCCGGCCCCTTCTCCCGAACTGCAGGAGAAGGGGTGACGCGGGGAGATGGTGGGGCGCTTCGGGGAGATCGGGGCGGGAGCTTGGGTCAGCAGGGGCGGATGAATCCGCGGCAACGACCACGCGAAGTCCGCCGGCGCGGACTACTGGCGACCGTGCGAACGGCGATGCCTGTGCGCGGCACTGCCCTCGCGCGGGGGATGGCGGGCGCGGGTGCGTGAGGGATGCGCGCCCGGAGGGCCGGGAAACCGCCGCGCCCCCACATCAGCCGGGGATCCGCCGCAATGGCGGGCGCGGCGGGGGCCCGGCGCCGTTGGCAACGGCGGTATCGTTGCCTACGGCGCGCGCAGCCCGGTTCGGCGCCTCGGCGCCGAACACGCCCGAATCCGGCGGTTCCAGCACGTCCAGACGACCGCACCCGGCGAGAGACCATCCTCGCCGGGTGCGTAGCCCCTCGTTCTACGACGATGGATCAGACCGCGTCGGAGAGCGAGGTGAAGGTGAAGTCGCGCGCCTTGACGGCGGGGACCACCACGGCGTTCCCCGCGTCGCCGCTCTCGCTGGCACTCACGCGCACGGGGGCGCTCATCGCCTCCAGGTTGTTGAGCATGAACACCGGGCTCTCGTTCCAGCGCAGGTTCTTGACCGCGGTGGTGATCTGCCCGTTCTCGACCAGGAAGGTGCCGTCGCGGGTGAGGCCCGTGAACAGGATCGTGCGCGGGTCGACCGGGCGGATGTACCACAGGCGGGTGACCAGCAGCCCGCGCTCGGTGCTGCGGATCATCTCCTCGATCGAGGTGTTGCCGCCGCTCATGGCGAAGCCGTCGGCGAAGCCGGTGGGCTGCTTCCCCTGCCGCTGCGCCCAGAAGCGCGAGTAGTTGAGGTTGGCCACCGTGCCGTTCTCGATCCACACCATCCGCCGGTTGGGCATCCCCTGCCCGTTGAACGAGCCGGCCGGGGCGATCTCGCTGGCGGGGTCGGTCACGATCTGCACCCGCTGGTCCACCACCTTCTCGCCCAGCTTGTTGCCGCCGCCCTGCTTGCTGAAGAACGAGCGCCCCTCGTCGGCCTGGCGCGCGTCCATCGACCCCACCATCAGCTGCACCAGGTTGGCGACGGCGGTGGGCTCCAGGATAACCGTCCACTTCCCCGGCTCCACCGCCTTGGGGTTGCGGCTGAGCGTGGCCTTGCGGATGGCCCGGTCGGCCAGCTCGCCCGGGTTCAGCCTGGTCCAGTCGTTGAACCCCACGCCGGCCCACCCGCTCCCCGTGCCGTCGGGCGTGCGCACGGTGGTGGTGAGGTTGGCGACGGTCGCGGTCTGGTAGGCGAAGAGCCCCTTCTTGGTGGCCACCGCCTGCGACCCCACGATGATGTCGAGGAAGCCGGTGCTGATCAGCCCCTGCCGCTCGGCGGGGCCGGTGATGGCCATCACCGCCGCGGCGCGCTGCTGCGGGGTGAGGTTGGCGGTGGTCTCGAAGTACGCCTTGTTGGGCACGTACTGCTGCGCCCCGAGCTCGCCCAGGTACTCGGGATCCTCGGGGACCAGCCGCGCCAGCCGCTCGCTGGTCTGGACGACGGTGCGCAGGCTCTCGTCGTCGAAGCGGTTGGTGGTGGCGCTCGCCGTCTTCTTGCCGAAGGCGCTGGTGACGGTGAGCTGCCCGTCGAAGGCGTCGCCGGCGGTGGAGATCTGGTTGCGGGCGAAGCGGGTGTTGCCGTGCGTGGCGCTCTGGATGCCGATGCGCGCGTCGTCCGCCGTGCTGAACGACAGCGCGCGCCGGGTGATGGCCTCGGCCTCGTCGCGCGTGATGAATTTCCGTTCGGGCATGGGGGTTACGCTCTGCGTCCGGTGTTGATGACGTTGACCCGGCGGAAGCGGGCCGCGGGCGAGCCGTGGCTCACTGCGTTCACCTGCTGGGGCTGGCCCTTGCCGTCGAAGAACGAGCCACCGACGAAGTAGGTGCCGGGCCCGCCCAGGCCGTCCATCGAGTTCCAGAACTCCGGCGTGCGCATCTGGTAGGCGACGTCCTTGAGCAGGCCGGTGATCTTGCCGTCCTTGATCTCCTTGAACACCTGCCCGCCGAACTGCGCGTTGTAGCGCTGCTGGTCGATGCTGAAGCTGCCGTCGCCGTCGATCAGGATCCCGTCCTTCACGTCGGCGATCAGCTCGTCGAGCGTCACGTCCTTCTGCGTGTTGGCCAGCAGGTTCACGTTGGGCATGCGCTGGAACTGCACCTCGCTCCAGTTCTGCGCGTAGCTGTTGCCGTGGCTGCGCACCGGGCGCCCCTGGGCGCGGTACCAGTCGGCCAGCATCGGCGCCTGCTCGCGCGTGGTCTGCAGGTCGTTGACGATCCCGTTCTTGATGATCAGGAACTCGTCGGGCTTCACCCCCTCGTCGTCCCACCCGATGGAGCTGAGGCCGCCGGCGCTGCTGCGCTCGCCCTGGATGTTCATGAACTCCGGCCCGTAGCGGAACTTGCCCAGGAAGTCGGCCGGGGGCGACACGAACGAGGTGCCGGCGAAGTTCGCCTCGTACCCCATGATGCGGTCGAGCTCGGTGGGGTGCGCGATCGACTCGTGGATGGTGAGCCACAGGTGCGTGGGGAGGAGCACCAGGTCGTAGCGCCCCGGCTCCACCGGCTTGGCGCTGAGCTTGGCCACCGCCTCCTGCGCCCAGCGGCCGGCGTTCTCCACCAGCCGCGCGTTGCGCACGTGCTCGTAGCCAAGGCCGCGCGGCGCCACGTCGGTGCTCTGCCGGTTCTGGAAGTCGCCCGTGCCCACCGCGGTGATGTTCATGGTGGGGTACGAGCGGAACAGCGTCTGCTCGATGTAGCTTCCGTCGGTGCTGGCGAACGTCTTCTCCTGCTTCAGGAAGAACATGTTGGAGTTGACGAACCGCGCCCCCTGCACCGCCAGCGCCGCGGCGTTGGCGCGCAGCAGCAGGTCGACCTTCTCCTCGATCGGCACGGTGAACGGGTCCACCTGCACCGGCGAGGTCCACTTCCCTTCGGGCACGCGGTCGGCCGGGGCCAGCTGCACGGGCTGGCGCATGGCCACGGCATTGGCGCGCGCCTGCGCCACGGCCTCGCGGGCCACGCGCACCACCTCGTCGGCGGTCACGTCGCGGCTGGCGGCGAAGCCCCACGCGCCGTTGGCGAGCACGCGCACGCCGAAGCCGAAGGTGTCGCCGTCGTTGAAGAAGGTGATCTGGCGCTCGCGGGTGCCCAGCGCCTGCTGGCGGTTGCGCGAGATGCGCACGTCGGCGTACGTGGCGCCCGCCTGGCGCGCCGCGTCGATGGCGCGCATGGCCAGCTCGCGGGTCGCCGGGTCGGCCAGCCACTCCTCGCGGAGCGGCTGGGCACCGACCATGCGCGGGAGCAGCGCCGAGCCCGCCGCCAGCGCGGCGCCCTGCAGGACGAAGTCTCTGCGTTTCATGGATGCCCTGGGTGGGGAGGTGAGGGTGATGGAGGTGAAGCTAGAACGGGCGTTCGTCCGCAGCAACGGTTCCGTGCCCGCGGAGGCGCGCGATGGCTGACGCCGCCCCCGCGGGACCGGCCGTCGCCATCGTGGGGGGCGGCCCGGCGGGGCTCACGGCGGCCTTCGCGCTGGCCCGCGCCGGCGCGGCCGTCACGGTGCTCGAGGCGGCGCCCCACCCGGGCGGCCGCACCTGGACCGACGAGGCCGAGGGGTGCCGCATCGACACCGCCACGCAGCTGTTCGGCTCGGTGTACACGCGCTTCCTGCGCGTGTTGCGCGAGGCGGGCGGCGACGCGCTCCGCGTCACCACCTCAGGGCGCGACGCGCTCTGGCGCAAGGGGCAGGCGCACGAGGTGGTGTACGGATCGCCCACCAGCATGCTGGCCAGCGGCGCGCTCCCCTTCACCCTCAAGTTGAAGCTGGGCGCGCACTACCTCCCCTTTCTCCACCGCCACGCCGCCACGCTGCGGATGGACGCGCTCCACGCCGCCGCGGCGGCCGGGCTGGACCGCGAGTCCGCCGCGGCGTGGGGCGAGCGGGAGATGGGCGGCGCCTTCGTGGACCTGTTGACCGATCCGCTCCTCACCACCCTCTACGGCGCCCACGCGGCGGAGACCAGCGCCGGCTTCTATCACGCGCTGGCACGGCAGGGGATGTCGCTGGAGGTGATCGCGCTGAAGGGGGGCGCCGGGAGATACGCCGACCTGCTCGCGGAGGCGATCCGCCGCTTCGGGGGATCGATCCGCACCGGCACCGCCGTCCGCGGCGTCACGGTGGACGCGCACGGTGCCGAGGTCGCGGGCGATGGCTGGGCGGAGCGGTACGACGCGGCGATCCTCGCGGTTCCCGCCCCCGCCGCGCACGCGCTGGTGCACGGCGCGATGCCGCGCACGGGCGAGTGGCTCTCCAACGTCTTCGTCCGCCCGACGGTGACGGTCGGGGTGGTGCTGGACCGTCCTGCCGGCGTGCGCTGGTTCGGGCTGTCGTACGCGCGCGGCGAGTCGCGCGCGCTGGCGGCGGTGTGCGCGCAGGAGGCCAAGCTCCCCGGCCTGGTACCGCCGGGATCGGGCGCGCTCCTGGCGCTCCCCCTCCCGGAGATCGGCCCGCGGCTGGTGGATGCCACGCCCGAGCAGGTGCTGAACGCCATCCTCCCCGACCTGCGCCTCCCCTTTCCGCGCATCGAGTCCGCCATCCGCGCGGTGCGGCTCTACCGCTGGGAGCACGGATGGACGGTCTTCCGCCCCGGCTCGCTGCAGCACCTGGGCCGGCTGCAGACGCCGGGGATGGTGGAGGCGGAGCCGCGACTGGCGCTCGCGGGCGACTACCTGGTCGCGCCGAACGTGGAGGGCGCGGTGATCTCCGGCCTGCGCGCGGCCGAGCGCATCCTCGGCGTGCTGGAGCGGTGACAGGGTGGACCGGCGGATCGTCCCACGTCCATCGCCGCGCCGCGAACCATGCCCGTCCCGGTGCCAGGTGTCCGGCGAGCGGCGCGGGGCGATCCGTCCCTCCGGCGGCGGCTTCCGCCAGTCCCGTCCATGGAGGTAGATTCATCGCCTCGCCACCGTCCTCATTCCACCATCATCATCCCCCAGACATGCCCCTCGTGACCTGCCCGGAGTGCGGCAGCCAGGTGAGCAGCGCCGCGCCCACCTGCCCGCGGTGCGGCTTTCCGAACCCCGGCCGCGCCATGATGCCACCGCCACCGCCGCGGCGGGCGCCGGGCGGGAGCGGCGGCGTGTGGATCCTGCTGGCGATCGGCGTGGTCGCACTCGGGGTGATGGGTGCCGGGGGATGGGGATTGTACCGCTTCCTCCAGCGCATCAACCCGCCCGGCGGCCGCGGCGGTCCCGAGTTGGTGGATTACCAGGAGGCCCCCGACACCGGCCGCATCACGCCGGACACCGTCCCCACCTGGACGGTGCCGCCGAGCGACACGGCCGCCACGCGTACGGCGCCTTCGCGAGAGACGGGCTCCAGGCGAATGCCGCCGCTGCCGGATTCCAGCACGTACGAGCTGAGCGTGGTGACCCAGCAGCCCGAGCTGATCAACCGCGGCGACATCGGCGAAGAGATGGCGCGCGCCTACCCGCCGCTGCTGCGCGACGCCGGCGTGGCAGGCACGGTGACCATCCGCATGCGCGTCGACCATCGCGGCAGGGTCGATCCGGCGAGCGTGACCATCGAGAGCTCCACGCACGAGGCCTTTTCCGACGCCGCCACCCGCGTCGTCCGCCAGATGCGCTTCCGCCCGGCGGAGGTGGAGGGCGTGCCCGTGGCCGTGTGGGTCGTGCTCCCCGTCACCTTCCAGCTCCAGAGCTGACGCGCGGCGCGGCAACCGAACGCGAACGAGCCCCGGCGCGGTGCCAGGGCTCGTCGTTTCCGTGGTTCGATCCGCCGGTCTACAACGGCTTGATCACCTTGAGCGTGTCCTCCGCCTCTTCCGGCTCCTCCCCCAGCTCGTCGCTGCAGATCCAGCGCACGTTCTCCACGCTCACCTTCTTTCCGGTGAAGGCGCTGAAGCGGTTGGAGAGCACCAGGTAGTACGTCCCCGGGCCGGGAAGCCGCGCGTCGAGCGTGACGGCGGCGGTGCGGCGCGCGGCGAACACGCTCTCGAAGCCGCGGTTGTACTGGAAGTTGGTGAAGCCATCCACGTCCAGCACCAGCACGTCGGTGTCGTGCCGCCCGCCATCGGTGGTCACCACGCGTCCGCGAATCCGGCAGGGGCGCTCGTCGGTGATCTCCATCCCGTAATACATGTACTGCCCCGCCGAGATCTTCAGCTCGGGGATGTCGGCCACCTCGCCCGTGGCGGGCGGGGGTGGCGGGGGCGGCGGTGGGGGCGCCGGCGGGGCGATGGGGATGCCGATGCCCGTGTCGTCCCCACCTTCCGCCCCCTCGCCGGGGAGCGTGGCGAACGCCGGAAAGCTGTCGCGGATCACGCGCAGGCTGTCGCTGACCGCGGCGCTCTCGGCGGCGGTGAGCGGGGTGATGCTGCGGCGGCCGGAGCGCCGCCCGCCCACCAGCACCAGCGCGGTCACCAGCGCCGCCAGCACCAGCACGCCCGTCAGGATCGCCGGCATCAGCCACGGATTGCGCCCCGCGGACGCGGCTACCGCCGGCGGCGCCATCTCCGGCGCGTCCGTCTGGGAACGGCCGCAGAACCGGCAGATGATCGCCTCGTCCTTGATCTCCTCGGCGCAGTAGCGGCACTTCTTCATCGGCAACGCGGGTTCGGGCGGTGTGGGAGCCGGCCGGGAACTTCGGCGCGCGCGCCCCCGCTGGCAAGGCGCGCCACCCGCGCTCTCTACCTGCTCGGCAGCGCGGAAGATTCACCGCGCACGCTCCGAACGCGCCCGACGGCGCGTGGGGTTGTGCCCCACCCCGGTTCCGCAGATCGCCCGGCGGACCGTGGCGCGGCGCGGGGACAGATTGCGCACGTGAGCCGCGCCCCGCCCCGTCCACCCCCTCTCCGCGCAACCCGATGCGACGCGAACCCTTCCACGCCGCCGCGATCCTCGGCGCGCTCGTCCTGGCCGCGTGCGCGCCGCCAGAGGCAGATGGACCCATCGCACCCGCCAGATGATCCAGGCCGGTCCGGACGAATGACCCCGCCCACGCATGCGAGAAGAGCCCCGCGGCGCAACGCCTTCGGGGCTCTCTCATCGTCATCGTCCACGCTCTCCTGTCGGCTTCCGTGCCTCACCGGCGGGCGAGCGGCCGCTGCACCGTTCGGGAAAGGAACCCTGCCTCCAGCAGGAAGCGCGAGGTCCGCCGCAGCCCGGCCTTCGTTTCGAGCATGGTCAGGTATTCATCCCCGCGGAGCGGACGGGTCTTGAGCGAAATGCGGTGCTGCTCGGCGGCGCGGAGCACCGCGCCGGGGTCGTGCTCGGCCAGCGCCACGCAGAAATCATCCGGGTGTACCGCCGCTGTCCCGAACGGATCGAGCGTGACGGCCCCAAAGTGCTTCAAGTTGGACGTGATAATCACCTCCGCCTCGTATGCGAGCGCCAGCGCGACCACGTGGCGGTCGCCTTCGTCCGGAAGCGCCACCCCGTCCGCCGCGCCGGCGTACCCCGATCCCCAGGAATCGGGGAAGTGCTTCTTCATCTGCCCGAGCAGGTGATCCCACTGCTCGGGGGTGACCTGCGCCTTTCCCACCAGCGCGCGCCGCACCTCGCCCATGATCGCGTCGGACCAGAGCGGCCTGTACAGCCCCTCCACCGAGAGGTGGAGGAGCAGGTTCCGCAGCTGGAACGGGTACAGGACGTTTGCGTCGAGAACCGCCACCGGCCGCGGACCCATCAGTACCCCAGGCCGAGCGAATCGGTGTACTCGGCCATCTCGCCAAGGCCGCGCAGCCGCTCTTCGCGGGTGGGCTCGGCGGGAACCTCGCGGTCGGGGCGCTGGCGGTAGGCCAGGACGTCGGCCAGGAGCATGCGCCGGTGCGAGCCCACCTTGTGGAACGGGATGGCGCCGGACTCGACCAGGTTGATGAGCGTGGGGCGCGACATGCCGAGGAGCTCGGCGGCCTCGCTGGTGGTGACCTCGGCCTGCGCGTCGCCGTCGCTGAGCACCGCCACGTCGCGCCCGTGGGCGAGCTCGTCGAGCATGCGCACCAGCGCGTGCACCACGCTCACGGGGAGCTCCACCTCTTCGAGCGTCACGGTACCGCGCCTGCCACCCTCGTTGGCGGTCGCCGCCGAGAGAAGGTCGCGGCTGCGCTTTGCCGCGCGTGCCGCCACGTCTGCGGCGTGCACGACCTTGATGCGCTTGTTGCTGACCGGCATGGTCCACCTCGGTGTAGTGATCTCCCTCCACCCTCTTGCTTTCAACCTATCACCTAACCGCAATAAACGCAAGCACCGCAACATCCGCAACCCGCGTCGTGGCCGGGTAGCGGCGGATCGGCGGTCCAGCGAAATGTCGCGCGGGGATTGGGAGATCGCCTAAGATGATGATTTCATGAACCTTTACGCGACTGGGGTGTATCGGTGAGCGTGGTTCATCTCCGGGGCCATCAGTGCCCCATAGGCCACGCTCCGTTGGCGCGCGCCCGGTTGCGGCGTCGCGCCGGTGGTGCCATCCCCCCACTGACCTCGCGGAGGCGGCGCGTGCGCTGGTTCGGTGCGCGGCCCGCGGCAGCAACGACCGGAGGAAAGCGATGTCCATCAGCAACGCCCGTCGGCTCGATCGTGAGACCCTGACCGTGGATCCCGAGGCTCGTCCGGGATGGATCACCGGTGCCGAGCGGACTCCCTGCGCGGGTGAAGAGGTGTTCTGCGCCGGCGGCGCCGCCCTCGTCATCAAGGTGCTCGGCAAGACCAGCGACAACAGCCGCCTTCTGGAGCTCAAGCTCGTGGAGGGTGACGGCAAGCCGTTCTTCGCCTCGTCCAGCAACATCCTGGTTCCGCCGCAGCGGGCGGTCGCCGCCGCCTGAGCCTGACATCGCACCACCATCCGCGCTCCCGCTCCGGACTCGCTCCTGGGCGGGAGCGGGCGTTTGGGGATGATGCGGATCGGGCGATCGATCCCGGATCCATTGGCATCCATCGGCCCCGTGATCCTGCCATCTCGTGGGAGTCCGCGCGTGAGCTCGCGGCTTCGACGGCGCGCAGTCCCGCCTGCGCGCACTTTCGACGGCTCGGTCCGCATCCATTTAGATTCTTGCCTGTCCCCCCCGACATCATCTCGCGTTCCGCAGCCACGCCCCCCGATCTGCCCTCGCCTCTGGCCGCGCGGCGTGGATGGGCCGATCTTCCGCGCATGAGCGATGATGCCGCAACGACACCGGAGTTCGCGTCCGACGACGCGCTGCTGCGCTTCTTCCATCTCGCGGGGCGGCTGAAGGAGACGGCGCGCGCGGGATGGGCGCTGCGCGGCATCGCCACGCCCGAGTCGGTGGCGGACCATTCGCACCGCGTGGCGCTGCTGGCGCTGGTGCTGGCGCCGCGCGCGGGGCTGGACGGTTCGCGGTGCGTGGCGCTGGCGCTGGTGCACGACCTGGCCGAGTCGCTGGTCGGCGACATCACCCCGTACGACGGCATCGGCGCCGAGGAGAAGCGCCGCCGCGAGGCCGGGGCGATGCGCGACCTGGCCGGCCTGGCGGGCGATCCGGCGCTCGCGGCGCTCTGGGCGGAGTACGACGCGGCCGCATCTCCCGAAGCGCGGTTCGTGAAGGAGCTGGACAAGCTGGAGACCGTGCTGCAGGCCGCGCAGTACGAACGCCACGGCGCCGCATCTCCCGGCACGCTGGACGAGTTCTGGGGCTCGGCGGAGGCACGCGTCACCTCGCCCGTGCCGCGCGCGCTGCTGGATGCGCTCCGCCGCGAGCGCGCCGCCGATGGCTGACGCTGGCCTCGTGGCGGACGCCACCGATCCGGCCGCGCTCGCCGCGTCGTATCAAAGCGACGCGGTGGCGAAGGAGGCGGAGATCGCCCGGGTGTTGGCGGAAGCCGGGCTGGACGGGCTCTTCCGCGGGATGCGGCGGTGCCCGGTGGAGCGCGGCTACCGCATGCGCGCCAGCTTCTACCGCGCGGCTGGCGGCGGCGGCATCATGGGCGTGGACCCGCGCCTGGGCCGCGTGCCGCTGGAGGAGTCGCTCTGGGTGATGCCGGAGCCCGCGCGGCCGCTGGTGCGGGCGGTGGCCGAGCGCCTCGCCGCCGTGGCGGACGAGCGGGGAATCACGGGAATCGAGGTGCGGCTGGAGTTCGGGAGCGAGCGGGCGCACGTCACCCTCTCGGTGGAGCGCGGGGCGCCACGCGCGGACGATCTCTGCGCGTCGGCCGGCGAGGTGCCGGGGGTGTTCGGCGTGGCCGTGCCGTCGCAGGCGATCGAGGCGGGCGAGACGGAGCACCGGCACCTGCTGCTGGGAAAGACGATCCTGGCGCATCATCGCGCGTTCTTCCAGACCAACCGCTGGCTGACCGGGGATCTCGCCGGGGCCGCGCGGGCCGCCGCGGGCGATCCGTCGCGGATCGTGGACCTGTACTGCGGCGTGGGGCTGCACTCCATCCTCGCCGCCACGCCGGCGAGCCACGTGACCGGCGTGGACACCAACAGCTGGGCGATCGGCAGCGCGCGGCACAACGCCACGCTGCACGGCTTCGCCCACGCCCGCTTCGACCGCGTTCCCGTGGAGCGGCTGGTGATGGACGCGGCCGAGCGGCCGACCGTCGTCTTCGTGAACCCGTCACGCTTCGGGTGCGGGGAGCGGGTGGTGGAGCGGATCGCGGCGTGGCGGCCCGACGCGGTGTGCCTCGTCTCCTGCAGCATCGAATCGCACGCGCGCGACCTGGCCGCGTTCGTGCGCGAGGGCTACCGGCCGCGGCCGTTCGAGAGCTTCGACATGTTCCCCTTCAGCCCGTTCGTGGAGAGCGTGACGGAGCTGCGGCGGGGGTGAAAGAATCCAAACGGGAGAGAGATCCATGGCGAAAACGTTCGGAGATGTGTCGAACTAGCCTGTACGCGCGCTCCAAATCTGGCAAATTTTGATCGCCTGTGCATACAACCGGCAGACGATCACCTATTCGCACCTCGCCAGCCTCATGGGGTATTCCGACCTGAGGCCCACGTTCGCCCAACTGGGCCACGTGATGTATTTCTGTTACTTCAACGATCTGCCGAGTCTCACCGCGCTCGTGGTGAGCGAGAAATCGGGCCGCGCGAGCGAGGGGTTGATCACCGTGAAAGATGTCGACGCGGAGCGGGAGAAAGTGTTCAAGCACGAGTGGTTCAAGGTCTTCCCGCCGACGACGGAGGAGTTGGGCCGATCGTACAAGGAAGGCGAAGAGCTGAACCGCGCGGGTACGATCGAGAGGAGGTAACTCTTCATCATCCAAATAGATGAGGAAGAGTTTCGGGGGGATTCCGATTGATGAAAGAGGAGCGAACCGATGGCCGATAGAGAAGTCGCCACGCTGGCGGGCGGATGCTTCTGGTGCCTGGAAGCCGTCTACGAGCAGCTGAAGGGCGTGGAGAAGGTGGTGAGCGGCTACATGGGCGGCCAGGTGCCCAACCCCAGCTACAACGCCGTGTGCGGCGGCCACACCGGCCACGCCGAGGTGGTGCAGGTCACCTTCGACCCCGCGCAGGTCACCTTCCGCGAGCTGCTGGAGGTGTTCTTCACCATCCACGATCCCACCACGCTCAACCGGCAGGGCGCGGACGTGGGGACGCAGTACCGCTCGGCGGTGTTCACCCACTCGCCCGAGCAGGAGCGGGTCACGCGCGAGGTGATCCGCGACCTGGAGGCCGAGGGCGTGTGGGAGAACCCGATCGTCACGCAGGTCACCGAGGCGCCGGAGTTCTACCCGGCCGAGGCGTATCACCAGCAGTACTTCCGCCGCAACCCGGGCCAGGGATACTGCCAGGTGGTGATCGCGCCCAAGGTGAGCAAGTTCCGGCAGAAGTACCTGTCGAAGCTGCAGCAGCCCGCGTGAACGGCTGAGTGCGTGAGTGCGTGAGTGCGTGAGTGCGTGAGTGCGTGAGTGCGAAAGTGCGGGGGCGATGCGGTCGCTCCCGCACTTTTTGCGTTCATGGAGGCATTCGGATCGAGATGATCTCGGCGTGGTTGCCGAGGGGTTCCAACCTCGCCACTCTTCTCACGATCCGATTCTCGCGATCGCGGCCGTCTCCGCGTCATCCGGCGCGGGTCGCAATCGTGCCCGCCCGACCCACCGCGTGCGTCCTCCAGTCTTCTGAAAACCCATGCGAATCCAGCTTCGTCTCGTTCACAGGTTCACCCTTGCCGCGGCGGTGATCGTCACGGGCACGTCCGCGACGACGCTCCGGGCGCAGGCGGCGGATTCGGGGCGGGTGGTGGAGAGCGGGCGCTTCCGGCTGCACAAGTTCGAGCAGGAGATCGGGGCGGAGTCGTACGAGATCCGAGACGTGGGCGGGATGCTGGTGGTGCGCGACAGCTTCCAGTTCACCGATCGCGGCACCCCGGTGCCGCTCACCACCACGCTGCGGCTGCGGCCGGACCTGACGCCCGTGCACTTCGCGGTGAAGGGGAGCGTCGCGCGCGGCTCCACCATCGACACCGAGATCGCCGTCGCCGACGGCCAGGCGACCGTGCGCGAGGGGACGGAGACGCGCGGCGCGGCGGCGCCGGGGCGCTTCTTCACCATCGCCGGCTACGCGCCGGTGGCCACGCAGATGCTGCTGCTGCGCTACCTGGCCCGGCACCCCGGCGCCACCCTCCCCGTGCTCCCGCGCGGCGAGGTGACGGTGGAGCGGCGCGGCGTGGACACGGTGGCGACGACCGACGGGCGGCAGGTGCTGACGCGCTATAGCATCGCCGGGCTGATCTGGGGGCGCGAGTCGGCGTGGACGGATGGCGCGGGGCGCCTCGTCGCCGTGGTCGGCGTCGACGCGGAGTTCGACCACTTCGAGGCGCTGCGCGACGGGTACGAGCCCGCGCTGGCGGCGCTCGTCGTGTCGTCCGCGAACGACGGGATGCGGGTGCTGGCGGAGCTGGCGGCGCGCACCACGCCCGCGGCGGCGGGAACGCTGGCCATCACCGGGGCCACGCTGGTGGATGGCACCGGCGCGGCGCCCGTGCGCGACGCCGTGGTCGTCGTGCGCGGCGGGCGCATCGTGGCCGCGGGGCCGCGGGCGCGGGTGGCCGTTCCCGCCGGGGCGCGGGTGATGGACGCGCGCGGGAAGTACATCATCCCCGGCCTGTGGGACATGCACGCGCACTTCGAGCAGGTGGAGTGGGGGCCGATCTACCTGGCCGCCGGCGTCACCACCGTGCGCGACGTGGGGAACGAGATGGAGTTCATGACCGCCGTGCGCGACGCCGTCCGCGGCGGGCGCGGCGTGGGGCCGCGGCTGCTGCTGGCCGGCATCGTGGACGGCGACGGCCCCTTCGCCATCGGCGTGCAGCGCGTGCGCACGGCCGACGAAGGGCGGGCGTGGGTGCGGCGCTACCACGACGCCGGCTTCCAGCAGATGAAGATCTACAGCTCGGTGAGCCTGGAGGTGATCCGCGCCGTCGGCCAGGAGGCGCACCGGCTGGGGATGACCGTGACCGGGCACGTTCCCCAGGGGATCGACGCCTACCAGGGCGTGGAGGCGGGGATGGACCAGATCAACCACGCGCCCTACGTCGTCGCGATCATGCATCCCACCCCCGCCGGGCCGCCCGCGCCGGGCGACACCCTTCCGCTCGACGTGGAGAGCCCCGAGGCGCGGCGCGCGCTGGCCTTCCTCAAGGCGCACGGCACGGTGGTCGATCCGACGCTGGCCGTGTACGAGATGTTCCTGCACCCGGCGAGCGTGCCCATGTCGCGGCTGGAGCCGGGGATCGACAAGATCGCGCCGGAGCTGCGCACGCCACTGAACAACACCGGCGTTCCCCCCGAGCGCGAGGCCGCCGCGCGCCTCCGCTTCGAGCGCATGGTGGATGCGGTGCGGGCGATGCACCGCGCCGGCATCCCGATCGTCGCGGGGACCGACCAGACGGTGCCCGGGCACAGCCTGCACCGCGAGCTGGAGCTGTACGTGCGCGCCGGCTTCACGCCGATGGAGGCGCTGCAGAGCGCCACGCTGGTCCCCGCGCGGGTGATGGGGCTGGAGCGCGAGACCGGCACCGTGCAGCCCGGCAAGGCCGCCGACCTGGTGCTGCTCGACGCCGACCCGCTCGCCGACATCTCCAACACGCGCCGCATCCACAGCGTGATCGCCGGCGGCCGCGTGTACGATCCGGCGGTGCTGTGGCGCGCGGTGGGGTTCGAGCCTTGAGTGCGGTGCTGAGTGCTGAGTGCGTGGGTGCTGAGTGCTGAGTGCTGAGTGCGTGGGTGCTGAGTGCGTAGTGCGAGAGTACGAGAGTGCGAAAGTAACTGCGGGTTGATGCGCGTACCGAGCCGTGTTGGACTTCCGAAGCCTCTTCGTCTCTCCGCGAGCTCGCGTGCGAAGGAGCTTCGTCGTTCGGGGGGGATGATGTATCGTTGCGGCGGATGGATGGCGCGGGCACGTTCATCGACTCCCCCATCATACCCAGCCGAACCCTACGCTGATGCAGATGCCGTCTGTTGCCGAACCTGATGCTGCCCAGCCGCCCTCGCCCTCCGTGATGCTGGCGCGTGTGCGGACGGCGCTCGCGGCGGCGGGCGATCCGGCGCGGGCGGCGGGGCAGCAGGCGTACATGAAGAGCGCGATGCCCTATCACGGTGTCGCCACGCCGCAGCAGCGCGCCATCTTCCGCGAGGTGTTCGCCGATGCCCCGCTCGCCTCGGCCGCGGCGTGGCGCGATGCCGTGCTCCACCTCTGGCGCAACGCGGAGCATCGCGAGGAGAGGTACGCCGCGATCTGGCTCACGGGAGAACGGCGCTCCGCCCGCTTCCAGGCGATGGACGCGCTGCCGATGTACGAGGAGATGATCGTCACGGGCGCGTGGTGGGATTACGTGGACGAGATCGCCACGCACCGTCTCCCCATCCTCCTCCGCCGCCACCCCGCCGAGATGCGCCGCGCGATGCTCGCCTGGAGCCGCGGCGACGACCTGTGGAAGCGCCGCTCGGCCATCCTCTGCCAGCTTCCGCTCAAGGGCGAGACGGACCTGGAGCTGCTGATGGAGTGCATCGCCCCGTCCATCGGCTCGCGAGAGTTCTTTCTGCGCAAGGCGATCGGCTGGGCGCTGCGCCAGTACGCGCGCACCGACGCGGCGTGGGTGGAGCGCTACGTGCGCGAGCACGCGGCCGAGCTGAGCCCGCTCAGCAAGCGCGAGGCGCTGAAGGCGCAGCTCAAGCGCGGGGAGATCGACGCGGTGCCGTGAACTCGCGGGCGCCGGTGATGCCGATCCACGGCAGATGCGTGAGTTCGGCGCGTAACCGAGTCCATCCGGGTGTTGCCCGGGGCAAGCGTTCCGGCGATCATCCAGCCTCCCTCTCCTCCGCCCCGCATCTCCCGAACCGAGCCCGATGAGCGACGGCGTGACGCAACGCCAGTGGATTCCGCGCATGCTGTTCGAGAGCGTGCTGATCGTGCTCAGCATCCTGCTGGCGCTGGCGGTGAACGAGTGGCAGGACGCGCGGCGCGACCGGCGGCTGGCGGAGCAGGCGGTCGCGGCGTTCCGGCAGGAGCTGTCGCAGAACCGCACGCGGCTGCGCGAGCTGATCCCCTACCACGAGCGGATGCAGCGGGAGATGCAGCGGCTGGTCGCCCAGGACTCCATCCACTCGTTCGACGACATGCGGAAGGTCGCCGGGTTCCAGGGGTTCCGCCCGGCCTTCCTGCTGGAGACGGCGTGGCGGAGCGCGCTGGCCACCGGCGCGCTGGGGAAGATCGACTATCGCACCGTGAACGCCCTCTCCACCACCTACACGCTGCAGGAGCGGCTGGACGAGATCAACCGCGCCATGCTCCCCGCCATCCTCACCGGCAGCTCCAACGCGAACGCCGCGGCGACGGTGCGTCAGGGCGCCGTGTATCTGCAAGACGTCGCCGGCCTGGAGCACGAGGTCCTGCAGGGCTACGACCAGATGATCGCCGCGCTCGATCGCTCCGCCGCCCCTCCGCGCCGCTGACGCGAACGGAGTCGCCAGAACACACCGCGCGTCGTACGTTTCCCGCTCGCGGCCGCCATCGCGCCTCACCCGCCGTGGCCCTTCCGCACCCAGCACTCAGCACCTCGCACCCAGCACTTCTTCCCCGATCATCCGAATGCGCCGAAATCTCGCCCTCACCGCGGTTCTCGCGCTCGCCGCGGCGCCCGTGCTCGCGCAGAACGCCGCGCCGCCACGGCCGCCGGTGGCGCGCATCGTTCCGCACGCCGACACCACGCTCGGCGACGTGCGCATCGACAACTACTTCTGGCTGCGCGACGACCGGCGGCGGGACACCGCGGTCATCAACTACCTGAACGCCGAGAACGCCTACACCGAGGCGATGCTGGCGCACACCAGCGCGCTGCAGGAGCGGCTGTTCCAGGAGATGAAGGGGCGGATCAAGGAGAACGACCTGAGCGTGCCCGAGCGCATGGGCGAGTACTGGTACTACTCGCGCACCGAGGCCGGGAAGCAGTACCCGATCTACGCCCGCAAGCGCGGCTCGCTCACCGCGCCCGAAGAGGTGATGCTGGACGTGAACCAGATGGCCGCGGGGAAGCCCTACTTCTCCGTGGGCACGCAGCTGGTGAGCCCGGACGGGCGCCTGCTCGCCTTCGCCACCGACACCAGCGGCGCCGAGCGCTACACGCTGATGGTGAAGGACCTCGCCAGCGGCCGCATCCTGCCCGACCGCGTCACGGGGATCAACGGCAACGTGCAGTGGGCGGCCGACAACCGCACCCTCTTCTACGGCGCAAGCGACGCGGCCAACCGGCCCGACCGCGTGCTGCGCCACACGCTGGGGAGCACCACGCCCGACGTGGTGGTCGCCACCGAGCCCAACGACCTGTACCGCATCGGCGTGGGGAAGACCAAGGACCGCCGCTTCATCCTGGTCAGCAGCAGCTCGTTCGACGAGAGCGAGGTGCGCTACGTGGCCGCCGACCGGCCCACCGAGCCGCTGCGGCTGATCCGCGCGCGCACCTCCAAGGTGAGCTACTCCGTGGAGCACCACGGCGACCGCTTCCTGATCACCACCGACGAGAACGCGCCGAACGGCAAGCTGGTGTGGGCGCCGGACGCCGACCCGCGGGTGGAGAACTGGCACGAGATGGTGGCGCACAGCGACTCGGTGCTGCTGGATGGCATCGACGTGTTCCGCGACTTCCTGGTGCTGTACCAGCGCCAGAACGCGGTGCGCACCATCCGCGTGATGCCCTTCGCCGGCGGCCGGCCGTACGAGATCGACTTTCCCGAGCCGATCTACACCTACCGCCAGGGCGCGAACGCCGAGTACGACAGCCGGGTGCTTCGCTTCACCTACACCTCGCTGGTCACCCCGCCGGCCGTGTACGACTACGACCTGGCGACCCGCGCCCGCGAGCTGAAGAAGGCCACCGAGGTCCCCGGCTACGATCCCTCGCTCTACGCCACCGAGCGCAGCTGGGCCCGCGCGGCCGACGGGACGATGATCCCCATCTCGCTCGTCTACAAGAAGCCGCTGGTGCGCGACGGCTCGCGCCCGCTGCTGCTGTACGCGTACGGCTCGTACGGCATCAGCACCGACCCGGCGTTCGTGAACAGCGCGGTGAGCCTGATGGACCGCGGCGTGGTGTACGCCATCGCCCACATCCGCGGCGGGCAGGAGATGGGGCGCAGCTGGTACGAGCAGGGGCGCCTGCTGAACAAGAAGAACACCTTCACCGACTTCATCGCCGCCGCCGAGCACCTGGTGAACGAGCGCTACACCGCGCGCGAGCGGCTGGCCATCCGCGGCGGGAGCGCGGGCGGGCTGCTGATGGGCGCGGTGGTGAACCTGCGGCCGGACCTGTTCAAGGCCGTGGTGGCCGACGTGCCCTTCGTGGACGTGATCAACACCATGCTCGACGCGTCGATCCCGCTGACCACGGGCGAGTGGCTGCAGTGGGGCGACCCGCACAGGGCCGAGTTCTACGGCTACATGAAGAGCTACTCGCCGTACGACAACGTGCGCGCCACGGCCTACCCCGCGATGCTGGTGACCGCCGGGCTGAACGACCCGCGCGTGGGCTACTGGGAGCCCGCCAAGTGGGTCGCGCTCCTGCGCGCCACCAAGACCGACGGCAACCCGCTCCTGCTGCGCACCAACATGGGCGCCGGCCACGGCGGCGCCAGCGGCCGCTACGACGCCCTGCGCGAGAACGCCATCCGCTACGCCTTCGTGCTGGACCAGCTGGGAATCCGGCAATAGGCGGGGCGTGAACGATGATCAGCGGGCGCCGCCACCCGCGCGCCCGCCGATCGCTCCAGCGGTCCTTCGCCATCGCCCGATCACGCACGCGGATGCTGGCTTGGGAGTCGCGCAGCGACTCTGGGCCGTCGTAGCCGCGGTTTCCAACCGCCCCCTGCCATCGCGGTGATCGGCGGGGCGACGACGGATCGGCTGCGTTCGGAGGATGGGACGACGCGCGCTGAAACCCTCCTCCCACGCACCCGTACTCTCCCGCTCCCGGCGCGCGCGCGCCGCTCGACCGAATCCCACGCGAGCCCGACCCGATGCCGCTCATCTCGAATCCAGCCCCGACACTCCGCCTCGTCCTCGCCACCGCGGCGCTCGCGCTGGCATCCGCGTCCGCCCCCGCGTCGTCCGCGGTGGCGCAGGCGGGAGGAGGCGCGGCGGCGGACTCGGTGGCGGCGCGGGTGACGGCGATGGCGGACGAGTACGTGCGCGAGTTCAAGGCGGCGAACCCCGAGATCGCGCTGGCGAGCGGGTTCAGCGACGTGAAGCCGGAGCGCTTCACCGACAACTCGCTCGCGGCGCTGGCGGCGTGGCGGCGGCGCGAGGACGCGTGGGCGGCGGAGATGGACCGCATCGACGCGCGCTCGCTGTGGGGGCGGCCGGAGTGGGTCACCTTCGGCTACCTGCGCGAGACGGTCGATGCGTCGCGCCAGGCGCGCGTCTGCCGGATGGAGCTGTGGGGGGTGAACCACATGAGCGGCTGGCAGACGTCGATGTCCGACGCGGCCGGCCAGGAGCACGTGGGCACGCCCGAGGCGCGCGCGCGGGCGCTTCGCCGCTGGGCCGACCTGCCTCGCTACATCGACACCGAGATCACCAACCTGCGCGAGGGCGTGCGCCAGGGGTACACCGCGCCGAAGCGGCTGGTGGAGCTCGTCATCCCCCAGCTCGACGCGTACCTCACCACGCCGGACTCGTCGCCGCTGGCCGGGCCCATGCGGCGCGACTCGTCGCCCGAGTTCCGCGCGGCGTACGCGGCGCTGCTGCGCGACCGCATCGACCCCGCCGTGAAGCGGTACCGCGACTACCTGGCGAACGAGTACATGGCCCAGGCGCGCACGGCGGCCGGCGTGTCGGCCAACCCCAACGGGCGCGCCTGCTGGGAGGCCGCGTTCCGCCAGTACACCTCGCTCAACCGCTCGCCCGAGGAGACGTCGCGGCTGGGCGAGGCCACGGTGGCGCGCTACGAGCGCGAGTCGGTGGAGATCGGCCGGCGGACCTTCGGCACCGCGGACATCGCCTCGCTGCGGCGGCGCATCGACGAGGATCCGCGCAACCACTTCACCAGCCGCGACGAGCTGCTGGCCTTCACGCGCGAGAACATCCGCCACGCGCGCGAGGTGGCGCCGCGCTGGTTCAACCATCTCCCGGCCTCGGACGTGGTGGTGGAGCCGATCGCCGCGTTCATCGAGGCCACGGCCAGCAGCAACTACCAGCCGGCGCCGCAGGACGGGAGCCGCCCCGCGGTGTTCAACCTCAGCCTGCGCAACGCCGAGCGGCAGCAGCGCGGCACCGCCGAGGTCACCGCCTTCCACGAGACGTATCCCGGCCATCACCTGCAGATCGGCGCGGCGCAGGGGATCGGCTCGCTGCACCCCGTGTCGCAGCTGGCGATGAGCGGCGCCTTCGTGGAGGGATGGGCGCGCTACGCCGAGGCGCTGTCGGAGGAGATGGGGCTGTATTCGCCGGTGGGGCGCATCACGCGGCGGCTGTGGCCGGCGCACGGGATGGTGGTGGACCCCGGCATCCACCTCTTCGGGTGGACGCGCGAGCGGGCGATGGCGTACGTCTCCAACGGCAGCACCGGCTCGCGCGGCGGCGCGATGGTGGACCGCATCATCGCCTGGCCCGCGCAGCTCACCAGCTACGACACCGGCGGCCTGGAGATCTTCGCCCTGCGCGAGCGCGCGCAGCGCGAGCTGGGGCCCCGGTTCGACCTGAAGGCCTTCCACGACGCGGTGCTCGGCAACGGCGCGGTGACGCTCCCCATGCTGCGCGAGCAGGTGGACCGCTGGATCGCCGCGCAGAAGGCGCGCTGAACGCCCGCGCGGCACCAGACGTGCCGCGTGCGGGCGCGGCATCGCATCGACCGCCGCCGTCTCGCCCGGTCTCCGGTCGAGCGGCCGCCCGAGTGCGCTCAATCACATCATCATCCAGATCGCGGGGACCGGAATGGGAGCATCGTACTCCAACCTCACGCTGCACGGGCCCGACCGCGCGCGCATCATCCAGGCGCTGGAGCAGCGCGGGCGGCGCGCGTACGTGGGCCCCGCGAGCGACGGCTTCGTGGTGGTGTTCGACGAGCAGAGCGACGACAACCCGGACCTGGGCGCCGAGCTCGCCCGCGAGCTGACCGCCGAGCTGCGCGGCCTGGCGCTGGCCACCACCGTGCACGACGACGACATCTTCGCCTACTGGCTGGTGCGCGACGGCGAGCTGGTCGATCAATACCTCTCGCGCCCCGGCTACTTCGACGGCACCGACGCCCCGCCCGAGGGCGGCGACGCGGCGCTCCTCACCGCCGCGTTCGGCGCGGGGAACGCCGACGCGGTGGAGCGCGTTCTCCGCGCGCCGGCCAAGGAGGGCGACTACCTGTTCGAGACCGGGCGCCACTCGGACCTCGCGGAGCTGCTGGGGCTCCCCGGGCACTCGGTGGGCTTCGGCTTCAATTCCGTGTACCAGGGCGACGCCGAGGAGCTGGAGGGCGAGCTGGCCAACGTGGGCTTCACCGGCCACGACGAGGAGAGCGACCACGCCGCGCTGCGCGCCCGCTTCGCCCAGCTGCAGGGCGGCGAGGACGCGCTGGCGCAGATCGACGCGCTGGGCGCCGCCGCGCGCAACCCGGCGCACGGCTACTTCCGCGCCCTGCTGGCGGGCGACGCCGCCGGCGTCCGCGCGCTCTTCGCCGGCGACGCGCTGCTGGACGACCCCGTGAGCGGGCGCGTGGACGCCGCCGGGCTCGACGCGCACGTGGCCGCGGCGAAGGCGCTCTTCGGCGGCTCTCCCGCGCAGTATACGCCGGTGGGGCTGGTGGAGACGGCCGAGCGGGTGGTGGCGCACGGGCAGATGGTGGGGAACGTGGGGGCGGAGCCGTTCGTGCTCCCCTGCGCCTGCGTGTGGGAGCGCGGCGACGGCGGCTTCCGCGAGCTGCGCGCCTACTGGTCGCCCGCCGGCCTCAAGGGCCAGCGCGGCGAGCGCGCGCCCATCGTGCAGCCGAACGCGCAGGCGGTGCTCCCCGAGCCGGTGAGCCGCCACCTGGCCGCGCTCGCGGCCGACGATGTTGCGGCGGCGGTCGCCACCTACGACCCCACCTGCCTGGCGCCGATGCCCTGGCTGGACCCCGAGGACACCGTCCGCCGCCACTACGGCGCGCAGGTGGGCGAGCAGGGTGCCGTCGTCCTCACCCCGTGCATCGTCACCGCGGCCGACACGGCGTGCGCGGTGGAGTTCGTGACGACCAGGTGGGATGGCGCGGACGTTCCGGCGCAGGCCGGGGTGGCGGTCTACGAGCTGAAGGACGCCCGCATCTGCCAGGTGCACGTCTTCGGTGACCTGGCGCCGTCGCCTTCCTCCGGGCTTGGCGGGCTGATGGGCGGCTTCGGGGGGATGGATCTCGGCGCGCTCGGCGGCATGGGCGGAATGGCGGGGATGGGCGACCTCGGCGGGATGGCGGGGCTCGGCGACCTGGGCGGGATGGCGGGGATGCCCGGCATCGACAAGCTCGGCGACATCCCCCCCGAGGTGATGCAGCAGGCGATGGACGAGGTGATGCGGATGATGAGCAGCCCGGACGGGATGGCCGGGATGATGAAGAACCTGCAGCAGATGATGGGCGGGATGGGCGGGATGCCGGGGATGGGCGGCCCCGGCGGGATGGATCTCGGCGCGCTCGGCGGATTCCCCGGCATGGGCGCCATGCCCGCCGGCTGGGATGATGATGCCGGCGACCACGCGGACGCCACCGCATCGCCCGATGACACATCCGCCGACACACCGTCCGCCGACACACCGTCCGCGGACACCGCGTCCGCCGGCGACGCGTCGGCGGCCAAGGATGTGCCGCAGGGAGGAGACGGCGGCACGTCCGCCGCGAAGCCGAGCTAGCCGCGCGCGATGGCGATCCGTGCCGCCACGCCGGACGACGTTCCGCTGATCCTCCGCTTCATCCGCGAGCTCGCCGCGTACGAGCGGCTGGCGCACGAGGTGGTGGCGACGGAGGAGAAGCTGCGCGAGACGCTGTTCGGCGCGCGCCCCTACGCCGAGGTGGTGATCGCGGAAGAAGCGGGCGAGCCGGCGGGGTTCGCCCTCTTCTTCCACAACTATTCCACCTTCCTGGGCCGCCCCGGCATCTACCTGGAAGACCTGTACGTGCGGCCGGAGATGCGCGGCGGCGGCATCGGCCGGGCGCTGCTGGCGCACCTGGCGCGGCTCGCGGTGGAGCGTGGCTGCGGCCGGCTGGAGTGGTGGGTGCTGGACTGGAACGAGCCCGCGATCCGCTTCTACCGCCAGCTCGGCGCCGAGGCGATGGACGACTGGACCGTCTTCCGCGTCGCCGGCGACGCGCTCACCCAGCTCGCGAGCGACGCGCCGTGAGCATCCGTACTCTGGCCGGCGCACGAAGACGAGAGTGGATGAGGCGGGAGACGGATCGATGAGCGACACCGGCACGGCGGCGTTCCTGGAGCTGGTCTCCGGGCGGCGCGGGCACTTCCGGCTGGAGTCCGGCCACCACGGCGGGCTCTGGCTGGACCTGGATCCGCTCTTCGCGGATACGCGCCGGATCGAGCCGTTCGCCGCCGCGCTGGCGGAGGCGATCCGGCCGCACGGGGTGGATGCGGTGTGCGGGCCGCTGCTGGGCGGCGCGTTCCTGGCGCAGCTGGTGGCGCACGCGCTCGGCGCGCGCTTCCTCTTCACCGAGCGGGTGATGCCGCCGCAGCCCACCGGCCTCTACGCCGCCCGCTACCTCCTTCCGCCGGCGCTGGCGGCGCGCGTGGGCGGCATGCGCGTCGCCATCGTGGATGACGTGATGAGCGCCGGCTCCGCGCTGCGCGGCACGCACGCCGAGTTGCAGGCGCACGGCGCGAGCGTCGTCGCGGCGGGCGCGCTGCTCGTCCTCGGCTCCGCGGGCGAGACCTACTTCGCCGAGCGCGGCATCCCCGTCCTTGCCGCCGCCCACGACGACTATCCGCTCTGGACGCCGGAGAGCTGCCCCCACTGCGCCGCGGGCGTGCCGCTGGAAGACGTGGCATCCCCCACCGCCTGAGGCTACATCCGAAAGATGGTGTATCCGCCCGATCCCAATCCCCCGTGGCACGCGCTGTTCGCCCCGCTGCCGGACGACGCGGTGCCGCGCCGCGAGCCGGTGCTGGCGCCGGAGCTGGCCGCGCGCCCAGAGGGGGCCGCGCTCGCCGGCTGGGAGAAGATCTCCCTCGATCTCGCCGCGCCCGGCGGTGGGATGCGCATCGTGCTGGTGATGGTGGATGATGCCGCCCGCCCCATCAGCGCCTCGGACCACGTGATGCATCGGTCGCCGAAACCGAACGGCGAGACGGAGATCCGCCACGAGAGCCTGGGCGGCCGCTTCGAGCCGGACGGCACCTTCCGCGGCACGCGCTGGAGCTCCCTCATCATCCAGTCCGCGGACGACGAGGAGCTGGAAACCACCTCCACCCGCGCCGAACCCACCGAGGGCGACGTCGCCGCGCTCCGCGCCCTCGTCGCCGAGCTCATCCGCCGCGCGCCGCCACGCCGGGACGCCTCGCCGCCCCCTCCATCGGCATGAGCGCGGCCGAGGATGAGTCCGCCGAGCGCGACGCGCTCCGGGCGCGCTACGTGGCTTTCGCCGAGAACGAAGCGCGCGGCGTCTCGCCGCTTTACGAGCGGCTGGCACGCGCGGTGGCTGCGTCCGAGCCGCTGCTGCGCTTCGTCTCGTCGCTGCCACCGGCCAAGCGGCAGCCCAACCTGTTGTTCGCCGCCGTCCGCTACCTGTACGGCACGCCGGACGATGGACCGCACCTGGCTGATCTGGTCGCCCGACACCCGGATCCCATCCGCGCGCTGATGCTGGCCCGCGGCACGCAGACGAACGAGCCCGGCCGCTGCGCCGTGCTCCTTCCAGCACTCGCCGGGTTGCCGCAGCCGCTGGCCTTGCTGGAGGTGGGAGCGTCCGCCGGGCTCTGCCTTCTCCCCGACTGGTACGGCTATCGGTACGGTTCGCGGCAGGTCGCGCCGCGGCACACCGCCCTCTATCCGGGCCCCGTCTTTCCCTGTGAGGCGAACGCCGCCACGCCCATTCCCCGCGTGGTCCCCGAGATTGTCTGGCGCGCGGGGCTGGACCTGAATCCGATCGACCTGGCGGATCCGGAGGAGGTCGCGTGGCTGGAGACACTCGTCTGGCCGGGAAACTCCGGGCGCGAGCAGCGCCTGCGCGCCACCATGCGCATCGCGCGTGAGCATCCGCCACGCCTCACCCGCGGCGACCTGCTGGCCGATCTCCCCGCGCTCGCCGCGCAGGCGCCGCGCGATGCGACGCTCGTGATCTTCCACTCCGCCGTGCTCGCCTACGTCACGCCGGAGATCCGCGCGCGCTTTGCCGAGACCGTCCGCGCCCTCAACGCCGTATGGATCAGCAACGAGGCCTCGTCCGTTCTCCCGGAGGTCGCTGCCAGGCTCGCCGTTCCCCCGCCGGCCGGCCGCTTCCTCCTCGCCATCGACGGCGAGCCGGTCGCGCTCACGGCTCCGCATGGCCAGGCGATCGAGTGGCTTCACCGGCGCGAGAGCTGAGGGCCCGCGAAGAGCGGTCGATCGGCCGGATACGATTCGCGCGGCCGACGCCGGCGTACGATCGGGAGCCGCGATCGTTCAACCCCAGCGCAGGAATGGGAAGCGCCCGGCGAGCGATCTCGCCGGGCGCTTGCGTCATCCGCCTGCCGCGTTTACCGCCGCGGCCTGGCGCGCGCGGTCGCCTCGGCCACGAGGGGGTCGTCGGGCCAGTAGTGCTTGGGGTAGCGCCCCTTGAGGTCCTTCTTCACGTCGAAGTAGCCAGTGCGCCAGAAGCTGGCGAGGTCGCGCGTGACCTGCACCGGCCGGTGCGCGGGCGAGAGCAGGTGCAGCGTGAGCGGCACCCGCCCGCCCGCGATCCGCGGCGTCTCGGTCCAGCCGAACACCTCCTGCAGCCGCACGGCCAGCGCCGGTGCCGCCGGATCGCCGTAATCCACCGGGATGCGCGACCCGCTCGGCACGTCCACGTGCGTGGGCGCCCGGTCGTCCAGCGCGCGGCGCTGCTCCCAGCTCAGCATCCCCTCCAGCACGGGAACGAGGTCGATGCGCCGCACCTCGTCCATCTTCCGCATGCCGTACAGGTGCGGGCCCAGCCATTCGCTCATCGTCTCCGCCAGCGCCGCGTCGGCCACGTCCGGGAACGCGGAGTCGTGATGATGGAGAAAGCCGATGCGCTCGCGCAGCTGCGCCGCCGCCTTCGACCACGGCAGCGCGCCGACGCCCTCGCGCCGCACGGCGTCCACCAGCGCGTCGGCGATGCGCTGCGGATCGGGCTCGGCGAGCGGCGCCTCGTGCAGCGTGAGCGCGCCCAGGCGCTCCACCCGCCGCGCGCGCACGGCGCCGGCCGCGTCGTCCCACGCGACGGATTCGTCGCTGACGATCTGGTCGGCGAATTGATGCTCGATGTCGGCCAGCGCCACGGGCGCGGCGAGCTGGATGCGGCCCTCGCGCCCCGCGTCGTCCAGCTCGGCCACCACCAGCCACGGTGATTCGGAGAGCGACTGCGGCTCGGGGAACGCCGCGCCGCGCCCGTTGCGGAGGAGGTAGCGCGCGCCGCCGCCGGCGCGCCGCTGGGCGATGCGGTCCGGATACGCCAGCGCCAGCAGCACCCCCGCCGCCTCGTCGTCCACCTCCGCCGGCGCCACGCCCAGGTGGCGGCGCAGGTCCTTCGCCTCGGCGGTGACGCGGTAGAGCGCGGCGTGGTCCACCCCGAAGCCGCCGGGGCCGCGCTCGCGGCGGAGCGCGGCCAGGCGCAGCCGCACGTCGGCGTCGGGCGCGCGGCCGTCGGCGCGCAGGATGTCGCGCTCGGCCAGGAGCGCGGCCAGGTCGCAGGCGGTGGCGCCCAGGCGCATCTCCCGCGCGCGCAGCAGCATGTGCGCGAGGCGCGGGTGCAGCGGCAGGCCAGCCATCTTCCGCCCGTGCGGGGTGATGCCGCCGGCCGCGTCCAGCGCGCCCAGCTCGCGCAGCAGCTCGCGCGCCTGCCCGAAGGCGGCGGCCGGCGGCGCATCGAGCCATTGCAGCTCGGCGGGATCGGCCACGCCCCACGCGGCCAGCTCCAGCGCCAGCGGCGCCAGGTCCGCCTCCAGGATCTCGGGCGGGCGATGCGGCTGCAGCGACGCATCGTCCCCCTCCGTCCACAGCCGCAGGCAGATGCCGGGGCCCAGCCGCCCCGCCCGCCCGCGCCGCTGGTCCGCCGAGGCGCGCGACACGGCCACCGTCTCCAGCCGGGTCATCCCCGTGCGCGGCGAGAAGCGGGGCACGCGCATCAGCCCGCTGTCGACCACCACGCGCACGCCCTCGATGGTCAGGCTCGTCTCGGCGATCGAGGTGGAGAGCACGACCTTGCGGCGGCCGGGCGGGCTGGGGCGGATCGCCTCGTCCTGCGCCTCGTGCGGGAGGTTGCCGAAGAGCGGCATCACCCGCGTGTTGGACGGGATCCCGTCCGCCGCCAGCATCTCCTCCACGCGCCGGATCTCGCCCGCGCCGGGGAGGAAGACGAGCACGTCGCCCTCCTCGCTCTCCAGCGCCTGGCGAACGGCGCGCGCCGCGACGCCCTCCATCCGCCCCTCGGGCTTCCGCGGGAGCCAGCGCGTCTCCACCGGAAACGCGCGCCCCTCGCTGGCGATCACCGGCGCGCCGCCCAGCACCGCCGCCACGGGACCCACGTCGAGCGTGGCCGACATCACCAGCACGCGCAGGTCGTCGCGGAGCACGGCGCGCGACTGCAGGGTGAGCGCCAGCCCCAGGTCGGCGTGCAGGCTGCGCTCGTGGAACTCGTCGAAGATGACGATGGCGACGCCGTCGAGCGCCGGGTCGTGCTGCAGCATCCGGGTGAGTACGCCCTCGGTCACCACCTCGATGCGGGTGGTGGGGCCCACGCGCGTCTCCATCCGCACGCGGTAGCCCACGGTGCCGCCCACGCGCTCGCCCAGCAGCTGCGCCATGCGGTGCGCGGCGGCGCGCGCGGCCAGGCGCCGCGGCTCCAGCATCACGATCTTACGCCCCTCCAGCCACGGCTCGCCGAGCAGCGCCAGGGGAACGACCGTCGTCTTCCCCGCGCCGGGGGCGGCCTGGAGCACGGCGCTGGTCCCCGCGCGCAACGCATCGGCGAGCGCGGGAAGCACGGCCTCGATCGGCAGTCCGGTGGATGCGATGCGTGTCATGGGCGCCCAATATCGCATCCGCGGCGCCCGCGTTCCACCGGGGCGACGCGCATCCTCGCGCGCGGGCCCGGCGCGGCGCATTTTGGTGCGCTCACGCACACCCGACTCCGCTCGCCCAAATGCGCCGACATCTCCCGATCCTTCCCCTGCTCGCGCTCGCCGCGTGCGCCGACCCGCGGCCCGCGCGCGACCCCGGCGCGGCGCGCGGCGACACCCTCGCCCGCCCCGGCGCCACCACCATCACGCGCGCGCACGAGATGCCGGCCGGCACGGAGGTGACCGTTGCGGGGGTGGTGAACGTGGCCTCGGGCGTGGTGGACGCGGGGTTCGCGATGCAGGAGGGCCCGCGCGCGATCTACGTGGCGGCGGACAGCGCGACGCGCCTCAGCCCCGGCCAGGTGGTGCGCGTCACCGGAAGGCTGGAGGACCGGCACGGGTTGATGGTGATCCGCCCCGGCACGGTGAACGTGGAGGGGCGGACGGAGGTATATCCGCCGTACCGGATCCGCACCAAGCGCGTGGGCGAGACCACCGAGGGCATGCTCCTGGGGCTGGAGGCCCGCGTCACCGCGCCCGTGGTGGACGATCGCCCCTACGGCTGGAAGATCACGGTGGACGACGGCACCGGCCCGCTCCAGGTCTTCGTCCCCGCGCACCAGCCGTTCGACCCCGCCAGCGTCCGCCCCGGCCAGCGCCTCTCCGTGACCGGCATGAGCGCGCAGTACGATTCGACGTACGAGGTGATCACCACGGAGCCGCTGAAGGCGGTGCCGTAGGCCGACCCTCATCCCCCCGGCCCTCGTCTCGCGAAGTGCAGGAGAAGGGGGAGAATGGGAGCGGGATGATGTTTCGGCACGACGGGACGGCACCGGCGGCTGAAGCCGCAGCAACAACTACGGAAAGCCTCGCAAACAGCGCGAGGCTCCGCGCAAGGCTCGAGGGACGCGGAACCATGGTGGTTCCGCGCTCCCTCGGCTTTGTCGCTGCTCGACGTCACCGGCTGTACGTCGTCGACGACCGGCCTCCGCAATCAGCGCCGGCGCATGCGCGCGCCCACGAAGACGCCGAGCGCGAGCGCGGCAACGCCGCCGATCAGCAGCGCGCGGTTGTGCACCGGCGGCGGCACCGAGACGGTGCCGCGCTCGTCGGCGATGGCGGGGGCACGCACGTAGCGGCCGTCGCGCGGCACGGCCAGCGACTCGAAGTCGCGCGCCAGCAGCTCCAGCGCCTCGCGCATCACGGGGCCGCGCAGCGGCGGGCCGTGGCCGGTGGCGGCCACCTCGGGGCCGAGCGCGGCCAGCGCCTGCACCGAGCGGCGCGCGGCATCCCAGTCCTGCGTGTAGTACATGGGCGGGCCGTGCATCTCCGGGCGCTGCTCCAGCACCGCCAGCAGAGATTCCTGCTTGGTGGTGACGAAGGCATCGCCCACGATCAGCACGCCATCTTCCGCGCGCCAGAGCGACACGTGGCCGGGGCAGTGGCCGGGTGTGTGGATCCACTCCCAGCCCGGCATCCCCGGCACGCTCCCGTCCGCCGGAAGCGGCCGCACGCGCTCCTCGCCGAAGTCGAACGGGCCGCGCGGATACAGCGGGCTGCTGAGCGCCATCAATCCCCCGCCCACCGTGGGGTCCGGCGGCGGATAGGCCGAGCGGCCGGTGAGGTAGGGCAGCTCCAGCGTGTGGGCGTAGATCGGCACGCCCCACGCGGTCGCCAGCTCGCGCAGCGATCCCACGTGGTCGAAATGCCCGTGCGTCATCACGATGCACGCGGGGCGCGAATCGCCGAAGCGCTCCTCGGCCGCCTCCATGATGCGGTCGGCGAAACCGAAGATCCCCGCGTCCACCAGCACCCACTCGCGGTCGCCCGCGCCCGGCTCGCCCACCAGGAACACGTTCACGATCCCGGTGCGCAGGCACTCCACGTCCCACGCCACGGCGGTCTCCGGGTCACCCCGAAAGACCTCGGGCAGCAGCTCCGTCGCCATCCTTCACTCCCTCACCTGTGTCCCCGCATCCGTCGGTCTGACGGTGAAGGCGGGTGACGCGTTCAAGGCGTGTGCCGCGCCGGCCTCATCCCCGTGGCACCGCGCCACCCGAGGCCGCGACCACCGCCGCGGCGATGTCTCCGGCCGCGGCGTCGGAGAGCGAACCGTGCTCCAGGAGCAGGCGATACCACATCGCGCCGTACGCGAGGTCGGCCAGCAGCTCCAGGTCGGCGCCGGCGCCGAGGCCGCCCGCCGCCGCGCCACGGCGCAGAACCGCCAGCAGCGCCGCGCGGCGGTGGGCGATGAACCCCTCGCGGTACGCCGCCGCGAACGCGGGATCGAGCTGCGCCTCGGCCATCAGCGCGCGCTGCACCGGCCCCAGCTCGCCGCGCAGCGCCGTGAACGAGCGCCGGAGAAAGCCTTCCAGGTCCGCCCGCCAGTCGGCGGAGGGCGGCGCGTCCACGATCTCGCCGCCGGCCTCGACCAGCGCCTCCAGCACGATCGCCGCGGGCGACGGCCACCACCGGTAGAGCGTCTGCTTTCCCACACCCGCGCGCGCCGCGATCCCCTCCATGGTCACCGCGCGGTACCCCCGCTCGCGCAGCAGCGCCATCGCGCCGTCCATCGCCGCACGGCGCGCGGTTTCGCTGCGCGGCCGCCCCGGCCCCCGCGCGGCGGGCACCCCGGGAGGGCCGGGAGGATCGGGCAGAGCCGGGGGCTGCGAGGGCACGCGAACGGTCTCCTGTTGCGGGTGAGATGGGATCGACGGTTTACAATACGGACCGTGTCGTTATTATTCAATCAATACGAGACGGTGCGTAACGTAAATCGAATCCGGGAGAGGATGAGATGAGAGAGCAGGGATTGGAGGACGGCGCGCTGCGGAACCAGCGCGCGGTGGTGCTGGGCGGGTCGTCGGGGATCGGGCTGGCGGCGGCCGGCGCGTTGGCGGCGGCGGGTGCCGAGGTGGTGATCGCCGCGCGCGACCCGGCGCGGCTCCAGGCGGCGGTGGCCACGCTGCGGCGCGGCGAGGTGCCCCGTGGCCGGGTGGAATCCTTCGCGGTGGATGCGGGAGACCGCGCGGCGCTGGCGGGGATGTTCGAGCGGCTGGGCGCGTTCGACCACCTGGTGCTCACGGTGAGCGGCGCCGCGGGCGCCGGCCCGTTCGCCACGCTGGAGCTGGACGAGCTGCGGCGGGGGTTCGACGCGAAGTTCTGGCCGCAGGTCGCCGCCGCGCAGGCGGCGCTCCCCACGCTGCGGGCGGGCGGGTCCATCACCTTCGTCACCGCCATCTCCGCGCGGATGGCCAACCCCGGCACGGCGGGGCTGGCCGCCATCAACGCCGCGCTCGAGGCGATGGTGCGCCCCCTCGCCGCCGAGCTGAGGCCGGTGCGGGTCAACGCCGTGTCGCCCGGGGTGATCGACACGCCCTGGTGGAACTGGCTCCCGGCGGGCGAGAAGGAAGCGGCCTTCGCCGATTATGCCCGCCGCACGCCCGCCGGCCGCGTGGGCACCCCGGCCGACGTGGGGAGCGCGATCGCCTTCCTGGCGCAGAACACCTTCGTCACCGGCACGGTGCTGGAGGTGGACGGCGGATTGAGCCTGGGCTGATCCTGGCGGCCGCACATCAGCCCCGAGCGGCGTCACCCCGCGGCGGGCGCCGGCCGGGCCGCGATGGTGGCGTGGCGGATCACCCGCAGCGCCTCGGCGGGGTCGCAGCCGTAGATGCCGGCGCCCCACGCGCCGTTCAGCTCGATGCAGGCCCAGCCGCGGCCGGCGATCACGCCCACGTCCACCACGATCGCGCGCGGCAGCTCCGCGCGCTCGTCCGCCAGCAGCCGCCGGACGAAGGCGGCGAGCGCGGCGGCCTCGTCGTCCGTGCAGGCGTAGTCGTTCTCGTCCTGCAGCTCGCCGTGGCGCGCGTAGATGGAGAAGGCGCGGAGCTCGCGGTCCAGCACGAAGCAGCGGAACTCGCTCTCCCATGCCACGATCTCGCTCACCAGCACCGGCATGTCGCCCGGTAGATGGTCCGGCAGCTCCGGGCCGGTGTAGACGCGCGCCGGAAAGCTCTTGTCGCCCGGCGGCTTCACGAACGCGGGCTCCGGATTCGTCCGTGCATCGCCCAGCGTGGCGAGCGCGATGTGGCGCAGCCGGTACTCGGCGGGGAGGCGCACCAGCCAGTCGTCGGCCGGCTCCAGCAGGCGCACGCCGAGCTCCTCGGCCAGCGTGGGGCCGAACAGCGCCTCCACGTACAGCACCGGCTCCGGCGTTCCCGGCAGGTGCCCGGGGATGCGCCAGCTCCGCAGCCGCTCCACGCGCCACCCCAGCCGCACCGCGGCGCTCCACAGCAGCTGCGAATCGCCGGAGTGGCGCGGCGTGAGGATCAGCGTGGGCACGGTTCTCGGGCGTCTCGGGAGATGCGGATCGATCGCGCGATACGCTCGCCATCCGCGGAGCCGATCGCAAGTGGGGGCGTGCGAAGCGGGCGGACGAAGAGATCGCCCGCCCGCCGGATGTCACGCCCAGCTTACATCTCCGCCGATGTCACGCGTGGCTCACGCCGCCACGGCGGACCGCGGCGCGTGCTTCTCCACCACCGCGTCGATGCGCGCCTTGGGGACGGCGCCGATGATCTGGTCCACCACCTTGCCGTCCTTGAAGAAGAGCAAGGTGGGGAGCGAGCGGACGTTGAAACGCGCCGAGACGCGCGGGTTGGCGTCCGAATCGAGCTTGGCGACCTTCACGGTGCCGGCGCGCTCGGCGGCGACCTGCTCCAGCATCGGCGCGATGATGCGGCACGGGCCACACCACGCGGCCCAGAAATCCACCACGGTCAGGCCGGGGCTCTGCTCCACCTCGGCCGTGAACGTCTGGTCGGTGATGGCGATGGGGTGCGACATGGGTCTGCTCCGGTCGTCAGGGTTCGTTGTCGGCGGCGGCGTCAGCACTCCAGCGAGGCGATGCGCTCGGCCACGCGCTCGCGCAGCTGGGCCAGCGTGCGCATCTGCACGTCGATCTTCGCCAGCTTCTCGCGGTAGATCGCGGCCGTCTGGCCGCAGCAGTCGAGGTCGTCGTCGGCCGCGGTCAGGCAGGTGGAGAGCGACAGGATCTCGTCCACGGTGAAGCCGCTCTCCAGCAGCCCGCGGATCGCCCGCACCCGCTCGACCGACGAGCCGTCGAACTCGCGGTAGCCGTTGGGCCGCCGCGCCGCCGTCAGCAGCCCCGCCTGCTCGTAGTAGCGGATGGAGCGGATGCTCGCCCCCGTCCGCGACGCCAGCTCTCCCACGCGCATCCGTCGTCCCTCGCCGCTCTCGCCAATTGTTCGCCGCCGCCCGCGAAAATCGCGGACGCCCGGAAGGTAAACCCTCACACCAATGTGAGGGTCAAGGGGCAATGCGTCCACCCACCCTGCGCCACTCGCCGGACGGCTTTTCCGCCGGCGCGGGGGGAGATACGTTTCACGTGCCAGCACATCACCCGCGCCACCGGCTGGCGCGGCCGCCGCCGAGGGGCGCTGCAACGGACCTGGGGTCCGCTACGCTCGGTGGGGGGACGAACGGCTCAAGGGCGTCCGCTTCTCAGGGAGGGAGCGCCGATGAGCACACGTGTGGACGAGAGGGCGGAGCCCGGCAGGATCGTGGGACGGGTCGCCGCGCTCTGGCGGTACCCGGTGAAGTCGATGGCGGGCGAGGCGGTGGAGGAGACCGGCGTGTCGTGGCATGGGCTGGACGGCGACCGGCGCTGGGCGTTCGTCCGGCCGGGGATGGAGCGGAGCGGCTTTCCCTGGCTCACCATCCGCGAGCGCCCGGAGATGGGCCTCTACCGCCCGCGCTTCGCCGATCCCGGCCGGCCGGATGGCTCCGCCACGCGGGTGCGCACCCCGCGCGGCGCCGAGCTCGACGTGGTGGACCCCGCGCTCGCGGCGGAGCTCGGCGATGGCGTGCGCGTCATCAAGCAGGACCGCGGCGTCTTCGACACCCTCCCGCTCTCGCTGATCACCACGCAGACGATCGGCTCGCTGGCGGCGCGCGTCGGCGCCGATTTGCACGTCCAGCGCTTTCGCCCCAACCTGCTGGTCGACGCGGCGGGCGACGCGGCGTTCCCGGAAGATGCCTGGGTCGGCGCGACCCTGCGCATCGGCGGCCTGCGCCTGCGCGTGGACGAGCGCGACGCCCGGTGCGTGATGGTCAACGTCGATCCGCTGACGACGGAGAAGAACCCGGCCGTCCTGCGCGCCATCGCCCGTGAGCGCGACGCCTGCCTGGGCGTCTACGCCTCCGTCGTGCACCCCGGGCGCGTACGCGTGGGCGACCCGGTCTCGATCGAGACGTAGCCGCCGCGTCGCACCCGGAAATACGACACCCCTTTCCGCGGCGGGCGGAAGGGGGTGTTTTCATGCATGGAGCGGCCATCGATCCAGCCGCGAGACATCCGGTCGTGGCCCATTCCCGTGTCTTCAGTACTGCTCCTCGAACAGCACCACGATGCGCTCCAGGGCGCGGGCGAGGATCGAGCGCTTCTTCCAATCTTCCAGGCGGATCTCGCGGGCGTCTTGCAGGTCTGTGAAGAAGGTGTCGGTGAGCTCCCGGCAGAAGCCGCGGTCGGCGATGCCGATCACCGCCTCCTGGTTCAGCTCCTTGCTGCGGATGTCCATGTTGGCGCTGCCGATGATCCCCCAGGCGCCATCCACCACCAGCGCCTTGGTGTGCATCATCGTCTTCTGGTACTCGTAGATGCGGACGCCGGCCTCCATCAGCCCGCGGTAGTAGAAGTGCCCGGCCAGCCGGACGATCTTCACGTCGGTGTACTTGTTGGGGAGGAGGAGGCGCACGTCGACCCCCGCCTTGGCCCGCTCGCGCAGCGCGCGGCGCATGTCGCGGTCGGGGACGAAGTAGGCGCTGGTGAGGTAGATGGTCTCCCGCGCGCACGCCATCGACGTCCAGTAGAACAGCCGCAGCGGGTGGCTGGCCTCGGCCGGCGAGCTGATCACGGTGATGTGGCGCGAGATCCCCTCGCCCCCGGGGGTCCTGGCCGCTTCCTCGCTGTCCGGGAAGTGGTCCGGCCCCAGCAGGATCTCGCCCGTGCTGTTGGCCCACAGCTGGGTGAACGCGCTCTGCAGGTTCACCGCCAGGCAGCCGCGCACCTCCACCATGATGTCGCGCCAGTGCTCGCGGTCCTGCGCGTTCCCCATCCACTTGTCGCCCACGCTGGCGCCGCCGGTGAACGCGATCTTGCCGTCCACCACGATCGCGCGGCGGTGGTTGCGCCGGTAGAACGCGGTGAGCTTGCCGATGCGGAACGGGTTGAACCAGCGCACCCGCCCGCCCGCGGCGGAGAGCTCCTTGAAGCCCTTGTGCGGCGCGCGCCACGCGCCCATCCCGTCCAGCATCACCCGCACCTTCACCCCCGCCCGGGCCCGCTCCGTCAGCACCTCCAGCACCTGGTCGCTGACCTCGCCCTTCTCCCAGATGTAGGTCATGAAGTTGATGGTGTGCCGCGCCTCCTTCAGCGCGGCCAGGATGGCGGGGAAGATCTCGTCGCCGTTGTTGAGGAGCTTGGCGGTGCCGCCGCTCTGCAGCGGCTCGTTCAGCAGCCCGGAGAGGCTTTCCAGGAAGCGCGACGAGCCCGGCACCGGGTGGTCGTAGATGGTGAGCCGGCGCGGGCGGCGGCCCAGCGCCAGGAACATGGTGGCGAACGCCCACACCGTTCCCAGCACTCCCACCACGAAGAAGAAGGAGATCCACCAGGGCCAGTCGATCCAGTCCGGCCAGCTCAGCATCGTGCCCACCCGTTCACGGCGTGCCGATCCCCGCGGGCGGCCGCGGCGGGTAGGGTGGCGGGCCCTGCGGCCCCTGCCCGTACGAGGTGGGCCCGCCGTACGGCGGCATGGGGCCCTGCGGGTACGGCGTCGGCGCGGGGCGGCCGGGCGCCACGGGAAGCGGCTGGCCCTGGTCGCGGATCACCACCGTCTCGCTGATCTTGTCCTGTACCGCCTGGCGGTTGCGGTCCCACCACACCTGCATGTAGCCGGTGAGGCCGGTGAACAGCCCGGCCGCGTAGCCGCCGTAGCGCTCGAAGCTGGCCCACAGCGTCATGGGCCCGCCATCCAGCCGCAGCACGCGGATGCCGAACAGCTTCTTCCCCGGCGTTTGCCCCTTCATCATCGCCGTGAAGAAGGTGAAGTAGAGTGCCGTCCACCCGAATCCGATCCCCAGGTCGTCCAGCCATTCCAGGAGCGTGGCCAGCAGGCCGCGCCCCTCCAGCTTCTTCTTCTCGGCCCGCAGCTCGGCGTTCTCGCCCTGCAGCTGGCCCACGCTCGCGCGCAGCGTCTCGATCGAGTCTCGCGCGAAGGTCGAAGCAAGCTTCGGGCGCAACGCGCCGGCGCGGAGCGTGTCGCCGCGCCGGACGGCCGCCACGTACGCCGCGGCGAGCGAGTCGGGGATGGTCGGCACCGTGTCCGCCACCGGCGCCGCGGCGGCGGCGGAGTCGCCCTCTTCCGACTCGTCCTCGTCCTCCGTACCGGCCGAGTCGCGGGCGGCCGAGTCGCGGGCGGCGGGGAGGGTTTCGGCGTTGGGGAGCGCGGCGCGCACGCCCGCCTGCACGGCGGCGGGGCGATCCTTCATCCCGTCGGTGAGCAGGGCGCGGATCTCGGGGTCGCCCACCTCCAGCTTGCGCAGCTCGCCGATCACCCGTTGCGCGGCTTGCTCGGCGCTGGCCGAATCCTGCACGCCCTGCAGCGCGCCGACGGCGATCGCGGTGCGCACCGCGGTGGTCACGCCCGCGCGCTCGGCCGCCTTCCTGCCCTGCGCGCCGGTGACCGACGACGCCGCGACCGGCTGCCCGGTATCGTCATCGTCGTCCATGACCCCGTTCAGCCGCGGCTTGATGGCGCTCCACGCAGCCATGATGCCGATGAACAGCATCAGCGCGCCGAAGCCGCGGAACGCCAGCTTCACCGAGTGCGAGAAGAAGCCGCCCTGGTTCCCCAGCCGCCGCCCCGCGAACCAGAAGAAGGCGAACGCGGTGGCGACCGCGAAGAGGATCTTGCCGCCCAGGTTCGCCACGATCGCCACGAACAGCAGGTCCAGCAGGATGGCCGCCAGCCGCCGGCTGGGCGATGCCAGCGGCAGCCCCATCAGGTGCGGCGCCACGTGGAAGCCCTGTGGCGTGATCAGCTTGCGCGGGTCGATGCCGGGCGGTGCGTGGGGATGCGCCATGGTCGCGGTGCGCGGTGATGCGTGAGGCGTGCGGTGCGGCGGGCGCCGCGGCCGTGCGGAGGTCTACGTAGGGGTGGGATCGGCGGATTCGGATAATCTAGGCGCTCCGCCGGTCGATGGACAGCAGGACCGCGCGGTCCACGGTCGTGCCGGGCTCGTCGATGAACATCGAGGGGGCGATCCCCGGCGCCGAACCGGGCGGCTGAAGCCACGGCGACGACAACAGGAAGCCTCGCAAGCTTCGCGAGCCTGGGCGCGCGGCCGAAGCGCCTGGGGTGCCGGGCGGCTGAAGCCACGGCAACAACCACGGAAAGCCTCGCAAACCGCGCGAGGCTTCGCTGCTCCGTCTTTCGTGCGCCCCACGATGCGCGGGATACCCGGCCTGAGTTGGACGCGGTGATCTGTTCTCGCAGTCCGCGCAGCGGACTTCCCGCAGTACCAGCGGCGGGTTTCAACCCGCCGGCGCCCCACCCCGCGCGACACAGCTGTCCGAGCCCGAGAGCTCGCTCCGTTGCTCCAATGACCGCCCGCGTGTCCCTGCGGACACTCACTCGGCGACGGCGTCGAACAGCATCAGCTCCCACGTCCACGTGATCGCGCGCCGCTCGGCGGCGGCGGCGCGGAAGCCGGCGGCGCGGAGCAGCGCCTCGGCCTCGCCGCGGGAGTACATGCGGTGGAAGGGGTTGCGGGTGATGCGGAGCGCCAGGCCGAGCGCGCGCATCGTGGCGCGGCCGCGGCTCCAGTCCAGCAGCAGCAGGCGCCCGCCCGCGCGGAGGACGCGGCGGGCCTCCGCCAGCACCGCGGCAGCATCCGGCCAGTCGTGCAGCGCCGACGCGGAGACGATCGTGTCGATCGATCCATCGCGAAGCGGGAGCGCGGCTGCGTCCGAGGCGAAGACGGCGGCGGGGAAGGGCGCGGCGGCGGCACGGTCCGCCGCGGCGCGCAGCATCTCCGGCGCCAGGTCCACGCCCACGCAGCGATCCACCCGCGTCCGCCACGCGGCCAGGCGCGGGACCAGGTTCCCGGTGCCGCACGCCAGGTCGAGCAGCGTCCCGGCATCGCGCTCGGCCAGGGACGGCCGCAGCAGCTCCAGGCTGCGGCGGTTGTAGGTGGCCCAGCGCCGGTCGTAGCTCGCCGCCAGCGCGCGGTACTCGCCGCGCACGCCGCCGCGGTCTCCATCCTCCGTCATCGCTCACCGGGGCGAATGGACCCCCTCGCGCACGGAGCCCGAGCGACCCCGTTCGCGTGAACTTCCTCGTTTCTCCAGACCGGGGCTCACCCTCACCGTCCACCTGCGAACGGATGAAGCCGATCCCAGCTTCCAGGCCGAAACAAGCACAGCGAGCCGCTGCACATACGGCCTTTGTTCGGGTAGATTCGGGTGTCGGTCGAAACACCTCATCCACACCCGGAGGAGAGCATGGCAGCTTCGTACAGCAGTGGGGCGATCATCAACCTCGACCCGCCCAGGCAGGTCATCGACGTGAAGGCCTACGGCGCGACGGGCGACGGCAAGACCAACGACTACTCCGCCGTCGCCAGCGCCATCGCGGCCGCCGAGGCGCTCTACGACCAGACGGTGCTGGTGTCTGGCACCAACGTTCCCTCCACCATCCTGAACACCTACCCCGGCAGCAGCGCGCACGAGTACTACTCGCCCGTGCTGTACTTCCCCCCGGGCCGCTACAACGTGGGCAACGCGTCGGCGTCGCTCACGGTCACCCGGCCGCTGCGTGTGATGGGCGCGGGGTACAACGAGAGCGTGCTGCTGTCGGACCAGAACCGGCCGCTGCTGCAGTATCTGCCGAACGTGACGGTGAACGCCAGCACGCTCATGATCCGGGCCCGGTTCGAGGACATGGGCTTCCGCGGCAGCCACCAGTACCGGAACTTCACCAGCGTCCCCACCGCGCAGGACGGGCTGTACCTGGAGAAGCCATCCGGCGCCACGATCAACACCTACGTCACCGTGTCGCGCTGCCAGTTCTTCGCGCTGGGCGGCTCGGGGATCCACTCGTCGTTCGCCACCTCGCCCGATGGCGACAAGTTCATCATCGACGGGTGCTACATCTACGCCTGCGCCAACTACGGCATCCGCTTCGACGATCGCCACAGCACGGCGTACATCACGCACAACCACCTCACCAACAACGCCGGCGGCATCGGCCTGTTCGGCAGCAGCACGCAGCCCGTCTCCACCATCCGCATCCTCGACAACATCATCGAGGCCAACGACAACGGGCCCAACGGCGGCACGGTCAAGGCGGGCGACGTCGCGGGCGGCAAGCCGTTCATGGGCGTGTACCTGCTGAACGTGAACTTCGCCGAGATCCGCGGCAACTACTTCGAGTGGCACGTGAACAGCGTGTACGTCGGCGACGGGTGCCGCAACGTCACGGTGGCGCGGAACTGGTTCGATGGCAACGACGTGAACCTCCCGGGGCTGCACTACGCCGCCACGTCCAGCCCGATCGACCACCAGCTCTCGCCGGTGTACGTCAAGAAGGGAGCGGGCACCATCATCGGCGTGGTGATCGAGGAGAACGACTGCTACGTCCCCACGCGCCCCAGCGGCACCGCCGTGGCGCAGTGGAGCCCGTCGCCCAACAGCTGGGCCGACACCTACGAGGTGTTCCCCGTGCTCGAGGGAACGCAGCACGAGCTGATCCGCAACTCGGCGCGCGAGAACGGCGGGCGGCGCAAGGACGTGACCTACGCCGCCGCGGCGGTGAACAACGTGTTCTTCGAGAGCGTGCAGTGGGTGACCGCGGCGGGCGACGTGGTGCAGTCGCGTGAGGCCACCTACAACAAGATCATCCAGGCCGGCAACGAGGTGCGGCTGGTGGGGCCGTACCACTCGTTCGAGTCGGTCAGCGGCTCGGCGGGCGCGTACAATCAGACGATCTACCCGGTGGGCCTCACCGATTCGCTGCGCGCGCACCACATCCTGCAGCGCCGCAACGCGGACCAGAGCCTCACCACCATGGCCGAGCTCTGGTACGCCACCGACCTGGGGATGGCGATCCCGCGTACCGGCTTCGTGCTGCAGGGGCAGGACTTCGTGATGCGCCGCGTGGACACCGGCACCGCCGCGCCCACCACCGGCACCGGCGTGGTCGGCGCCATCCGCTTCAACGAGGCGCCCAGCGAGCTGGGGTCCTCGGGGAGCAAGTACACCGTGCTCGGCTGGCGCTGCGTCGCCGCCGGCACGCCGGGAACGTGGGTGGAGATGCGCACCCTCACCGGCAACTGACGCCGCGCGCCTGACCCATCGTCGGGGATCAGCCGACCGTAGTCGCCAGGAACGAGAAGAGGAGCGGAGGCCACGACGGTCCCCGCTCCTCTTCTCATCTCATCGACCGGACAGATGTCGTCGGTTGTGAGACGATCATCACATCCGCTTGTACGCCGGGCCGCTGCCGCCCTCGCGCGGCGTCCAGCGCGGGCCCACCACGTCGGTGGCCTTGCAGTCGATGCAGTTGGGCGCGTTCACCACCAGCGTGTCGCCGCTGCGCTCGTACACGCCCGCGGGGCAGACATGGCTGTAGAAGTCGGCCACGGTGCCATCCACGTCCTTCCCCACGATCAGGTGGCTGGGGATGTCGTCGCGGGTCTGGTTCCCGCTCTTGAACACCGCGTCGACCTTGCTGAACGTCAGCTTGTTGTCGGGGACGAAGGGCGCGTCGGGGGTGGGCGTGCGCTCGGCCTCGGCATCGGCGTGCATGCTGATCTTGCCGCCGGGGAACTTGCCGCCGGTCAGCGTCATCAGCCCCGCCTTGAAGCCACCCACGAAGAAGCCGCTCTTGAACGCCAGCCGCATGTTGCGCGTCCGCTTCAGGTCGGCCACCACGTAGCTGTTGTCCAGCTGCTGGTCGTACGCCGCCAGCGCCGCGGCCGAGCTGTCGCCCTTCTTCAGCCCGTCGAAGATGGCACGCGCCGCGTAGATCCCGCTCTGCATCGCGTAGTGGATCCCCTTCAGGCTCGGCACGTCGACCAGGCCGACCGTGTCGCCCACCATCACCAGCCCGTCGCCCGTGCGGCGCTTGGGAAGTGCGTAGAAGCCGCCCTCGGGGATGGTCTTGGCGCCCCACTCCACCATCTCGCCGCCCTCCAGGTACTTCCGGAAGAACGGGTGCAGCTTCATCCGCTGCAGCAGCTGGTGCACGTCCAGCGAGCTCGCCTTGTAGTCCAGCCCGACCACCAGGCCGATGGCCACCAGGTTCGGCTCCAGCGCGTACATGAAGCTCCCGCCGAACGCGTCGCGCGGCAGGGGCCACCCCAGCGTGTGCACGATCCCGTCGAGCGGCACCCTGGTCTCCCACAGCTCCTTCACCCCCAGCGCGAAGATCTGCGGGTTGTCGGAGCCGATGCCCTGCCACTCGCGGTACGCCTGCCCCAGCGGCCCGCGCGTCCCCTCGGCCAGCACGGTGACCTTCGCCGTCAGGTCCGTCGGCGCCTCGGCGCCGGGGCCGGGCGTGCCGTCGCGCTTGAGCCCCGAGGGCGTGGTGCGCGCGCCGACCACCTTCTGCCCGTCCACCAGCAGCGAATCGACCGGGAAGCCGGGAAGGACGTTGATCTCCAGCTCCTCGGCCTTCTGCCCCAGCCACTGAACCATCTCGCAGATGCTGCCGATGTAGTTGCCGTGGTTCTTCATCGGCGGCGGCGTGGGGAGGCGCACCTGGCCCTTCTCGGTGAGGAGAAGGACCTGCTCGGTCTTCACCTCGTTGCGAAAGGGGAAGTCGCCGTCCTTGAGGTCGGGAAAGAGCTCGCGGAAGGCGCGCGGGTTCACCACCGCGCCGGAGAGGTTGTGCTCGCCCAGCGATGCCGCCTTGTCGAGCACGGCGATCTGCAGCTCGCCGAGCGAGCCGCCGGCCGCGCCGTCCTTCTTCGCCAGGTTGGCCAGCTCGATGGCGCAGGCCAGCCCGGCGGGCCCGGCGCCCACGATCACCACGTCCATCTCCAGCGCCTCGGCGTCGGGCGCGTCGGCCACGATCAACCGCTCGCGGGGGAGCGCGGGCTGGTGCAGCACGGGCAGGATGCGGTCGGCCATCGTCTTTTGTTCGAAGTCTGGAAGAAATCGGGGTCGGGACGGCGCGGAAGATACAGGCCGCGCCAACCGGCTGCAATTCTACGATCGTTCGTTCAACCGCGTCGTGCGTCGAACCGCGTCGGGGGGAACTGCAAGGTTTGGGCGTGTCTGGCGCCGGGGCGCCACACCGGGCTGCGCGCGCCGTAGGCAACGATACCGCCGTTGCCAACGGCGCCGGGCCCCCGCCGCGCCTGGAATCGCGCCGGATCCCCGGCTGGCGTGCGCGCGCGGCGGTTTCCCGGCCCTCCGGGCGCGCATCCCTCACGCATCTCGCGTCACCTCCACGGTTTGCGAGAGAGGGGCATCCCCCGCGGAGAGTTATCCGCACACGGCGGATTGCGCTGGATTCCCCTGAATTCCCCTGAATTCCCCTGAATTCCCCGGATTCCCGCGGATCCTCGCGAATCGCCGCAATCCCGAAATCCCCGAGATCCCGAAATCCCGAAATCCCGAATCCCGAAGGCGGTTGGAAACCGCGGCTACAACGGCCCAAAGTCGCTGCGCGACTCCCTCGACGGCATCCGCGAGCCAGCCGCCCGCATCGGATCGCAGTTCTCCCCCGCGGAGCGGGGGAGAGAGGTCCCGGCACGCCGGCGCCTCTCCTCGGGCACGGTCTGCAGGCCACGCAGGCCCGCCCCTCCCCCAGGCTGTTTTGGGGGAGGGGCAGCGCGGCGAAGCTCGCGCGGGGAAAGGGCCCGCGCGCGAAGCCCCTCCGCGCGCCGATACGTGACGCGCGAGAGGGGCTCTTCGTCCTCATCGGCAGGGGATCCGGCCGGTGGGGTGTTGTATCGACGGCGGGGCTCAGCCAGCGGCGCCGGGGGCCATCAGCGTCACCATGATGGCCTTCTGGGCGTGCAGGCGGTTCTCGGCCTCGTCGAACACGCGGCTGCGCGGGCCCTCGATCACCGACTCGCTCACCTCCTCGCCGCGGTGCGCGGGAAGGCAGTGGAGGAAGATGGAGCGCTCGCTGGCGCGGCCCATCAGCGCGTCGTCCACCAGGTAGCCCTGGAAGTCGCGGAGGCGCTTCTCGGCCTCTTCCTCCTGGCCCATGCTGGTCCACACGTCGGTGTTCACCACGTCGGCGCCCTCCACCGCCTCGCGCGGGTCGCGCGTGACGATGATGTTGGCGCCGGCGCGGGCGAACTCCAGGATCTTCGGGTCCGGATCGTACCCCTCGGGAACGGCCAGGCGCAGCTCGAAGCCGAGCCGGCCCGCGGCGTTGAGCCACGAGTTCGCCATGTTGTTGCCGTCGCCCACCCACGCGACCTTCACCGGCTCCAGCTCGGGCCCGAAGTTCTCGCGGATGGTCTGCAGGTCGGCCATGATCTGGCAGGGGTGCAGCAGGTCGGTCAGGCCGTTGATCACCGGCACCGTCCCGAAACGCGCCAGGTCGTCCACGTCCTGCTGCGCGAAGGTGCGGATCATGATCCCGTCCACGTAGCGGCTCAGGACGCGCGCCGTGTCCTTGATCGGCTCGCCGCGGCCGAGCTGGATATCACGCGAGCTCAGGAAGAGCGCGTGGCCGCCCAGCTGGAAGGTCCCCACCTCGAAGCTCACCCGCGTGCGGGTGGAGCTCTTGGTGAAGATCATGGCGAGCGTCTTGCCGTCCAGCGGCTTGCGCGGGCCCTCGCCTCGCTTCAGCCGCGCGGCCAGGTCCAGCGTGGAAAGCAGCTCCTCGCGGCTGAAGTCGGGGATCTGCGTGAAGTGGCGCACGGGGCGGTCAGGCATCGGAGCTCTGCGTTGGGTCGGAGCGGTCACGGGCCGCGGCGATGCGGCCGGGCGGCGGCAAGATAGCACCGCGCGCCGCCACCGGCGACACCCCCGGCGCCGCGCGCGGAACCCGCTCCGCCTCGATGCATATAACGTGTTTCTCCGCAATGAGATGCACCGCTCGTACGGCACCTCCGTGCCGCGGCGGCTTCCGTTTTGGGACACGCGCTCCTACACTACAGGCCGCGCGCATCCGCCATCACGTAACGTGCAACGGCACGCCGGGGTGTCCCGCCGAGCCTCGCTCGAACGTTCTTCCATTCCGCCGCGGGGTTTCCCTGGCCCGCGCCATCACACCCTGCTGCCGAGCTCATGAACAAGCGCACACTGCCGGCCCTGCTGTTCGCGGCGATCGGTCTCGCCGCCTGCAAGGACTCCACGGGCGGCAACACCAACCAGAACATCACCCAGCTGATCCTGGAGCCCAGCACCTACTACCTGGGCGTGGGCGACACCACCACCCTCACCGCGGTGGGCGTGCCCGAAGACGATCCGGAGCAGTTCGTGGTGGTGGATGCTTCGTTCAAGAGCACCAACACCTCCGTGGCGACCGTCAATTCGAGCGGCAAGGTGACGGGCGTGTCGATCGGCACCACGCAGATCATCGCCAAGGGCTCCGGTTACGCCGACACCGCCACGGTGAACGTGGTGACGCCGGGGAACTTCCGCACCTTCAACGTGGAGCCCAACAGCATCTGCACCAATGGCAAGTGGCACCAGGCGCGCCTGGTGGCCACCACCGCGCACGTGATGCTCTACGAAGACTTCCAGAACCCCACCGGCGGCTTCAGCGACGCGCAGTACCAGGCGATCGCCAACGAGTTCGAGGCGGTGGGCTACCAGACCGACGTGGCCAACTTCGGCCAGCCCACGGACCGCGACGGCAACGGCAAGGTGATCGGCCTGTTCACCCGCGCGGTGAACGAGCTCACGCCGGCGGGCGTGGGGTACGTGTACGGCGGCTTCTTCTACGCGCGCGACGTGTTCCCGCGCGTGCCCGAAGGGAACCTGGGTGCGTGTCCCACCAGCAACAAGTCGGAGATGTTCTACCTGCTGGCGCCGGACCCGAACGGCACCATCAACGGCAACCGCCGCAGCGCCGAGTACGTGCGCACCAACACGCTCAGCACGCTGCCGCACGAGATGCAGCACCTGATCAACGCGTCGCGCCGCTACGCCCAGCCGGGCGACGTTCCTCCCGAGACCGTCTGGCTGGACGAGGGGCTGTCGCACGTGGGCGAGGAGCTGGCCTACTACGCCAAGTCCGGGTACGGCCCGGGGCAGAACCTGAACGCCACCGCGGTGTTCGGCACCAACGCGCAGGCCGCGAACTTCGACGAGTACCAGGACAACAACCTGGGCCGCCTGATCACGTACCTGCAGGCGCCCAACAGCAACTCGCCCATCGCCGACAACGACGAGCTGGAGACGCGCGGCGCCACCTGGTGGCTCCTGCGCTACCTGGCCGATCGCAAGGGCGGGAGCCAGGCGGCGTTCTGGCAGAGCCTGGTGGCGACCAGCGACACCGGTCTGGTCAATCTGCAGAAGGCGGTGGGGTCGGACGTGGTGGCGATGGCGCGTGACTGGTCGGTGATGACCTACACCGACGATGCGCTGACCACCTCGCCGCAGTTCCAGGAGGCAAGCTGGAACCATCGCAGCATCACCGGTGCGCTGCCGGCGCACACCTACCCGCTGCGCGTGCAGACGCTGGGGAACGGGAACGCGGCGATCCCGGTGATGTCGTTCTCGGCGGCGTACTTCAAGTTCGGCGTGGCGCCGGCCGCCACCGCCGACATCCGCCTCTCGGCCACGGGCGGCACGCCGCCGGCGGCTTGCACCAACACCGCGCTCACCGTCGGCCAGGTGCAGCAGGTGACGCTCGGCACCACGGGCGCGGGCTTCTGCCTTTCAGGCGGCGCCACGGGCGCGGAGTACGTGGTGATCCCGTTCTACGGCTCCACCACGCAGGGCGCCACCATCAACCTCTCCGTCACGGCCACGGGCGTGATCGCGCCGGTGGGCCCGCCCTCCCCGGTCCGCGAGGCGGTGGTGAGCAGCCCCTTCCCGCTCGACGGCTTCGACGTCGGCTCGATGCGCGGCGGCGCGTGGGAGCTGGAGCTGCGCCTGCGCGAGCGTCGCTTGGGCGCGCGGAGCCGCGGCAATCGCGGCGTCAGCGGCTTCGGCGCGGCGCGTCTCGCCTCGGTCGAAGGCCCGGCCGGCGTGACCATCAGCGTGGTCCGCACGAGGTAGCGAGATCGGAAACGCACGAATGAATGAAGCCCCCGGCTCGCGGACGACGCGAGCCGGGGGCTTCGTTCATGAGGTCGTTGCCGGTCTCAAGGCCACGACGGGCAATCGTAGCAATGGGCCACGTTCAGCACGCCATACCCCGATCCACCCGCGACCGTGGCGGTGATGCTCGCGGAACCGCCGTACAATGCTCTCGCGAGACCGGTGGCGTCTACCGTCGCCACCTTCTCGTTCGTGCTGCTCCACGTCACCGCCGCATTCACGGGATTTCCAGCAGCATCTTTCACCGTCGCCGAGAACCGTGCCGTGATACCCGGGTAGGCTCCGAGAAAACCCGGAGAGACCGTCACGACCAGAGAACCGGCCGCAACGACATTGATCGGCTTCTGGGTGGAAGCTCCCAGAAACCCAGCCGTTACGCTTGCCCCGCCCTGCGCCACGCCGTGGACCGTGATGGTCCCGCCGGCTTCGCTCGCGGTGATGATCCCGGCGTTGGTGCTGCTCACGGCAGGACGTGCGGGCCATGATGCCGGGGAATCGGCTCGCTTGCATTGTCCGTGGCTTGCAATGACAGCGTGGAGGTACCGCCCACGACCACCCTGTCGTTCCCGGAAAGCGACAGCGAGGGGGGCGAGACGTACAGGCTGCTCTTCAGCGTCGATCCATTCGACGAGTAGCTCAGCTCGACCACGGTCTTGTTGGGGTTGTACCTGTGGGGCTGGATCACGGCCGAGTCGCCCAGGTTGTTGACCCGCATCACACTGGTGTCGGCCTTCCAGGCGCCGAGCCCGCAGCCGGCGGGGCCCACGAAGACGTACGTCTGGCCCGCGGTGACGCTCACCGTCTGGTTGGCGTTCATCGTGGTGACGTAGTTCCCGCTGAACCGGCGGCGAACGGTGATCGGCGGGTTGGTGCAACTCTGTGCGTTGGCGGGGCCAACCGTGCCGCCAGGGTCGCCATCTACCACGGTATCGCCCAACACGCCCGATCGCGAGGACGCGGAGCGAGGGACGGTGACCGCATCCGTGCACGCGGCGAGCGCCAGCGCGGCACCGAGGGAAAGCACGCCGATCCTGGCAAACGTTCGAATCTCCACGGGAAATCCTGGGTGCGAGGCAGGTACGCGGGGACATTCGACGATAACCCTGAACGCCGCGCGAAAACACCCTTGGGGACATATCGTGACCAGCCCTGGCGCGTTTACATCCCCACGTACTTGAGGCCGCTGCCGGTGTTGAAGAGGACCACGCTCTCGCTCCCGTCCAGCCACCCGGCGCGACGAAGGTGGCCGGCGGCGGCGGCGGTGGCGGCGCCCTCGGGCGCGCAGAAGATGCCGGTGTCGGCGCCGACGATCGGCGTCCAGGCGCGCATCTCGTCGTCCGCGACGGCCAGGGCGGTACCGCGGGAGGCGCGGATGGCGTCCAGCATCAGGAAGTCGCCCACCGCGCGGGGAACGCGCAGGCCGGACGCGTAGGTGTGCGCGCCCTCCCACGGCGCCGCCTCGTTCGCGCCCGCGTCGTACGCACGGACGATCGGCGCGCAGCCGGTGGCCTGCACCGATACCATCCGCGGGCGCGCCGAGCCGATCCAGCCGAGCGCCTCCATCTCGTCGAATGCCTTCCACATCCCCACCAGCCCGGTGCCGCCGCCGGTGGGGTAGATGATCACGTCCGGCAGCGTCCAGCCGAGCTGCTCGGCCACCTCGTACCCCATCGTCTTCTTCCCCTCCACCCGGTACGGCTCCTTGAGGGTGGAGAGGTCGAACCAACCGTGCTCGCGCGCGCCCTGGGCCACGCGGACGGCGCAGTCGGTGATCAGCCCGTCGAGCAGCTCCACGCTGGCGCCCAGCGCGCGCATCTCCTCGATGATGGGCTGTGGCGTGTCGCGGGGGATGACCACGTGGGCGCGCATCCCGGCGGCGGCGGCGTAGGCGGCGGTGGCGCTCCCCGCGTTGCCGGCGCTGGGGATGGCGACCTCGCCGATCCCCAGCTCCTTCGCCCGGGAAACGGCCAGGCAGAGCCCCCGCGCCTTGAACGACGCAGTGGGATTCTGCCCCTCGTCCTTCACCAGCACGCGGGCGATGCCGAGCCGGTCCGCCAGCCGTGGCGTGTCGATCAGCGGCGTCCACCCCTCGCCCAGGCGGATGGCGTTGGCCGGGTCGCGCACGGGAAGGAGCTCGTGGTAGCGCCACAGGTCGGCCGAGCGCGAGGCCAACTCCTCGCGCCGCAGCCGGCCGCCGACGGCGGCCAGGTCGTAGCGCGGATACAGCGGCTTCTCGCAGCACGGGGAGAGCCGGATGGGCTTCTCGGCGGGGTACGCGGCGCCGCAGCGCGTGCACTCCAGGTGCGTGGCGCCGCCGAAGGCGGTCGGACCCGGGTCGGCGGCCGGGCTCAGGTCGGGGGATGCGGGCATGATCGGGGATCAGGGGTTGCGTGGCGCTCCGGGGAGCTGGGTGCGCGTGGGATGGACGGTCCAGAAGGCGAATCGAATTCGCGGCTACAACGGTCCAAAGTCCGCTGCGCGGACTCCCTCACCGGCATTCGCGTGTTGCGCGGGCGGTGGCTCGAGGATGTCGTAGACGCGTTGTTCGCGATGATGCTCTTCCTGGTTCAGCACGTAGTTGCGAATCATGGGGACGTGGCGCTTGGATACGCTGAACGCGCCATAACCGCCCTGCCAGCGGAAGTACTTCCGTCCCCTGATTTCATGGTTCACCATGTGGGACGATGCGCCCTTGATCCGCTTCACCACCTCCGCCGGAGCCACCGTGACGGCGGGGCGCAGCAGCACGTGTACATGGTCGGCGGTGCCGCCGATGGCGAGCACATCGCATCGAAGCCCCGTGCACACCGCGCCGATGCACTCGTACACTGTTCGCCGCAGCTCCAGGTCGGCCAGATACGGGTAGCGCGAACGCGTCGACCATACCAGGTGCAGATACAGCTGGGTGAACCGGCTGCGCATCATGAGCGTGGCACTGGCTGGCGCGGCGCGATGATGCCCGTGCGGGAGTCCGCGCAGCGGACTTTGGGCCGTTGTAGCCGCGATTTCAATCGCCACGATCACACCGGCCCGCATCCCCCCGGCACCCGCCGCCAGTAACCCGCCACCGCTGGCTCGCATCTTACCCGAAAGCCCATTCGCGAGACGGCCAGATCGTGACCGAGCCGCCAGCAGCCGAACACGCGGTGGGGAGCGTCTCCCTCGAACGACGCGGCTGTGAACCATCGGCGTGGAACGCGTTGGCCCGGCGTGTGGATGCCCGCGTGGGAGTCCGCGCAGCGGACTTCGGGCAGTGGTAGCCGCGATTTCAATCGCCACGACCGTGGTGGCCCGGCTCCATACGAACAGCCGGTTCCCGGTCCTCGAGGCCGGAGTAGGAGCCTTTCGGGTAGAATCCCTCGACCCCTGTTGCGCATGACGTACCCGCAGCCGTATCTGTTCCTCTGGCTCCTGCCCGGCACCGCCGGGCCACGGGCGCGCCGGCGCGCGCCTCCGTCTTACCGCCGCACCCGCATCCCCGTGCAACCCGCACCACCCGCCGCAGACCCGCAGGCCGAGCTGCTCGAGCGCCTCCGCGCGGGCGACGAGGCCGCGTACGACCGGCTGGTGCGCGAGCAGACGCCGATCCTGCTGCGGGTGGCCCGCCGCCTCCTCCACTCCGAGGAAGAGGCGCGCGACGCCGTGCAGGACGCGTTCGTCTCCGCCTTCCGCGCGCTCCCCAACTTTCGGGGCGATTCGCGGCTGGGCACGTGGATCTACCGCATCGCCGTGAACGCCGCGCTGGCCCGGCTGCGCGCGCGGGCCGGCGCCACCGAGGTGAGCCTGGACGACTGGCTCCCCCGCTTCGCCGATGACGGCCACGCCACCGAGCCCGCCGAGCCCTGGCCCGCCGACGCCGGCCCCGAGCGCCGCGAGGTGCGCGACCGCGTGCGCCAGGCCATCGACCAGCTCCCCGAAACGCATCGCACCGTGCTGGTGCTGCGCGACATCGAGGAGCTGAGCACCGACGAGGCCGCGCAGGCGCTCGGCATCACCCCCGGCGCGGTGAAGGTGCGGCTGCACCGCGCCCGGCAGGCCCTGCGCACCCTGCTGGACCCCTGGATGCGAGGCGAGCAGGCATGATCCCCATCCCCACCTGCCGCGAGGTCTGCGACTTCCTGGACGAGTACCACGCCGGCGAGCTGGACCCCATGCGCACCGCGGCCTTCGAGCGCCACCTGTCGATGTGCGCCTCGTGCCGCGCCTACGTGGACAGCTATCGCCGCCTGATCGAGATGGAGAAGCACGCCTTCAGCGCCGCGGATCTCCCCGATCCGCCCGCCGAGCTGGTCGACGCCATCCTCGCCATCCGCCGCACCCCGCAGTAACACACGCCGCGGCGCGTCCGATCGCGCCACGTGCGATCCACAGGGCCCGTCCGCGACGGCTTCTCCGATCGGCCGCCACCCGCTGCTCACGCGATCGTCGGCCGGGGCGAACGCCCCCCGGCGGCGGGCTCAGCCGGTGCGGCGCGTGGGGCGCGAGGCGAGCACCACCTCGGCCGGGGCGCCGCAACCCGGGCAGGAATCGGCGACGCCCTCCTGGTACTTTCCGCACGCCTCGCACAGCGTCACCAGCCGGCCCTCCGCCTCCATCTGCGCGGGGAGAAGGAAGGCGGCGCCGTCCTGCGCCACCGCGCGCAGCGACGGGCCGGTGTAGAAGTGCGCCAGCAGGTCGCGCACGTCGCCCTCTTCGGCCTTCGCGGTCACCACGTCTTCGCGGGTGACGGCGGTGCGGTTGCGGAAGCGGCTGCGCTCGGCGGTCCAGGTGCGCTCCACCCCCGGCTCGGGCTCCAGCTTCAGCGTAAGCCCGCGCGTCTCCAGCGTGAACGGCACCGCCAGCCGGCGCCGCAGCCGGCCGGCCGCGCGCTCGATCTCGATGGCGGGCGCGAGCTGCCGGCGGTTGGCGGGGTGGATCGACGGGTCGCAGAAGATGGTGGCCTTCGCGTGCGACCAGAGCGGTGTGCGCAGGTCGCCCACGTCGGTTTCCACCACGGCGGTGTAATCGTACGGCCGCTCCACGGGGCCCACCTCGATGCGCGCGCCCTTCACCCCCGGGGCGTCGCGCAGCGCGTCGTGGATGGCGCGGGCCAGCGCTTCGCGGCGGTCGCGGTCGCTCAGGGCCGCCCACAGGTCGGGGTCGTGCAGCTCGGGCGCGTCGGTCGGCATCGTGCGGCTCGTCAACGTCATGGCTCTTCGGGAGATGCGAGGCCCGGAATCTACCCCGCCCCGCCCCCCGATGCCATCTCCCGGATGCGACCAGGCCCCGGCGCGACGCCGGGGCCTGGTTGCGTTTCACGGGCCGCGGCGCCGCGTCAGGACGATGCGCCGGGCGCCGTCTGCACGGGCGGAGGGGGCGCCGGGGCCGGGGCTTCGAACCTCAGCGGCAGGTGCACCCACGCCTCTTGCGGGGCGCCGCGTCCCCTCACGGGGCGGAAGCGCAGCAGGGAAACGATCGATCGCCGCAGTCGCAAATTCCGGCCGCGACGCGCGGATGGTCACGCTGGCGGTGTCCACCTTGCCGTCGCGCGTCACGCGCAGGACCAGGCTCGCCGTGCCGCCCACGCCCGCCTTGAGGAGCGCGGGCGGGTAGGCCCGTTCGATCGCGCGTGCGACCTCCTCGCCGTTCGTGAGCGTGGGCTCCTCTTCCACTACGAAGGGTACGCGCGTGCCCGGCCCGTGCTTCGCGGCCTTCGGGAGCACGGCCGGGCTCTCCTGCGCACGGGCGGGCGCGGCGGCCGAAAGGGACGCGAGGATGACGAGGAGAAGGGTGGTCCGGCTCACGCGTTCGCTCCGGCTCGGTCGTAGGATCAACCGAAACGACCGCCCGAAACAAGGTTGCTGCGCGGGCGGGGTCGCCGCGCTAATTTCGATTCGAAGATGCCCGGCACCGCGCATGGAGTTGATCCGACTCACTGTGGCCCGACAGGATGATGATTCCACGAAGAGTGCGTTCGATCTCCACGGCGTGACCCAAGCCGCCGCACCCGCCGGTCTGCCGAACGCGCCGGGAGGCGCATCGTGAACCAGAGTTCCCGGCCGTGATTGGATGATGGCGATCGTCGATGGATGCTGGCGAGCGAGATGCCTCGCCGCGGTCTGCGTGGGCGCGCTGCCGGTGCTCGTGGCGTGCGGCGGGGAGGCCGCGCGAGAACCATCGCGGGCCGGGCGCTCCGAACCCGCGACCGTGCGCGAGCGGATGGCGGGGTGCTACGATCTGCTCGACCGGAACGGCAAGCTGGCGGCACGGAGCCTCTGGGGCGCCGCGTCGCGCATCCGCCTGGAGATGACGGACGAGCGGCGGCCCCGCGAGCGAAACGGCATCGTCTGGCGCTGGCAGCTGAGCCGCCTCGCGATCGGCCGCGAGCCCGGCGGGCCGGCCGAGGCGGGGTGGGCGGCGGATCCGCGCTCCGACAGCGTTCGCGTGATGCTGTCCGATGGCTTCAGCGGGACCGAGCTGGTCCTGCCGAGCCACGGCGACACGCTGGTGGGGCGGGCGACCGGCCATTGGGACTTCACATCCGACAGCGACGAGGGGCGCGTGACCGCCGTGCGGATCGCCTGCGCGCCCGATTCGCTTCATCCATAGAGATCCATCGCGATGCAAACGACCGAGCTGGGCAACGTCCTCGAGTTCCTCCGCGCCGCCGAGGCGCTGAAGACCGCCACGCGCAGCGGCTGGACGAGCGCCGGAACGCAGGAGAGCGTGGCCGAGCACACCTGGCGCCTGTGCCTGATGGCGCTGGTGCTCCACCGCGACTTTCCCGACGTCGACTTCGCGCGGCTGATCAAGATCTGCGTCATCCACGACCTGGGCGAGGCGATCGGCGGCGACGTCCCCGCGCCCGAGCAGGCCAACCTCCCCGCCGGAAAGTCCGACGCCGAGCGCCGCGACCTGCTCACGCTGCTGACGCCGCTCCCGGGCGAGCTGCGCGACGAGATCACCGCGCTGTGGGACGAGTACGAGGCCGCCACCACCCCCGAGGCGCGGCTGGCGAAGGCGCTCGACAAGCTGGAGACCATCCTGCAGCACACGCAGGGCGCCAACCCGCCGGACTTCGACTATCGCTTCAACCTTGGCTACGGCCGCCAGTACACCGCCGGCCACCCGCTGCTCGAGTCCGCCCGCGCCATCCTGGACGAGGAGACCGAGCGCCGTGCGCGGGAGTCTCGCCCGTAAAAGAGTGTGCGATTGGTGTTGTCCCCGTAACTACTCAACAACCACGATCGATTCATCGAGCGGCGTCATTCAAAATGGGAGCGAAGTCATGCACACCCGGCGTATTATCCTGATCCTTTTCTGCGTCGCAAGTGTTTCGGGAGCCGTATTCCTGCTTCACCGAAGCATCTCGTGGGATGAGTTGGAGAAAGCCTCGACGGTCTTCGTCAACGTTGCTCTCGTGACAGGCGCGATCGCAGCGATATTCAAATTTCAGCTCTACAATCTGCTCGGTCACCGGTGGAGGTCGGAACTCGATTGTACCCATCATCTTCTGAGTGACGGCTCAACGGTATTCGTCGCGGAGTACACGATCAGCAACACAGGCCAGCGTCCGCTACATCTATCCGAAGTCCGCATGCGGCTTCTTCCTGCCAGTACGACCGAGGGGCTCGTGGTGCCCATCACCGATCGCGTTCTTGCGGCGCGAACCATGGTCAAGAGTTCGCCTCTTCGCGGGCTGTTCCAGGTTGAACCAGGGGAGCGATCGATTTTCACTCTTCGATGCAGTCTTCCAGAGCTGGACGACATGTTCTTCATCGACTGCACGTTCGATCTAGCCCATCAGCGCGTGCCCGCAGCATTCACCAGACTGTATGTCAAAGATACGAAAGTGTCATCGAACACTCCGGTGCCCATCACCCGTGAGCGAATCCGCACCCCTGCCATATTCACGGACGAGTGAGAGCCCATCCTCGAGGCGCTTCGCATCCTGGAGGAGAAAGGCAGCCGGAGTCTCCGCGTGCAACTTTTGGAGGTTGGTCAACGTCGTGAACCGCAATCTGCACCCGTGCACTTCCAAGACTTCCCGAATCCTATCTTCCATGCATCCCTCAACCAGGTTCTCCGCCGCGCTCGCCGCGGCGCTTCTCCTCGCCCCAGGCATCGGCGCGGCGCAACGCACCGCGACCGCCACATCTCCCAGCACCACCTCCGCGCCGATCTCGAACGTGCGCTACGAGGTGACGTTCAACGCCGAGACGGCCAGGGACCGGCAGCTGAACGTGCGGATGACCTTCGATGCGTCGTCGGCGGCGTCGCCGGTGCTGCTCTCGCTGCCGGTGTGGACGCCGGGGGCGTACGAGGTGAGCAACTTCGTGCACTGGGTGAGCGGCTTCGGCGCCACGCAGCGCGGCGCCGCTCTCCAGTGGGACAAGCTCGACCCCGATACCTGGCGCGTGCGGCCCACGGGCGCGGGGCCGGTCACCGTGTCGTTCACCTACCGGGCCGACACGCTCGACAACGCGATGGCGTGGAGCCGGCCGGACTTCGCCTTCTTCAACGGCACCAACGTCTTCCTCTACCCCGAGGGGCGCAGCCTGGACTACCCCGCCACCGTCACCATCCGCACCGACGCCGGGTGGAACGTGGTGACGGGGATGCGGGCGCGCCCCGGCCGCTTCACCTACGGCGAGAGCAACTACCACGACCTGGCCGACCAGCCTTTCTTCGTCGGCAGGTTCGACGTGGACAGCACGCGGGTCGCGGGGAAGTGGCATCGCCTCGCCACCTACCCCGCCGGCCGCCTGCACGGCGCCGGACGCGACTCGGTGTGGCGCGCCATCCGCGGCATGGCCCCGGCCGAGGCGGCGGTGTTCAACGACGCGCCCTGGCCGGACTACACCACCATGATGGTGTTTCCCGAGGGGTACGAGCAGGGGAGCGCGCTGGAGCACTCGCGCAGCCACCTGGGGATCTACGCCGCCGTGCTGGTCGGCAACCCGGTGCTGGACGACATCACCGCCCACGAGATGTTCCACTCGTGGAACGTGAAGCGCCTGCGCCCGGCCGACATGTGGCCCTACCGCTACGACCGCTGGATGCCCACGCCGTGGCTGTGGGTGAGCGAGGGGATCACCGACTACTACGCCCCGCTCGCCCTCACGCGGAGCGGCGTGGTGCCCGAGAGCTACTTCTGGGAGAACCTGACCGGGAAGATGCAGAACGTGGACGCGGTGCCGCCCGTGGCGCTGGAAGACGCGTCGCTCAGCACCTGGATCCACCCGCAGGACGAGACGGGGTACCTGTACTATCCCAAGGGCGCGCTCGCCGGCTTCCTGCTCGACATCATGATCCGCGACGCCAGCAACAACGCGCGCTCGCTCGACACGGTGATGCGCGAGCTGTACACGGCCGACTACAAGCAGGGCCGCGGCTTCACCGCCGCCGAGTGGTGGGGCGCCGTGAGCCGCGCCGCGGGCGGCCGCGGCTTCGCCGACTTCGCCGCGCGCTACGTGGACGGGCGCGACCCGTTCCCGTACGCACGGGTGCTGCCGCTGGCGGGGCTGCGCCTGCAGGTGGATTCGGCGCGCGTACCGCGGCTGGGCGTGAACACCGAGGGCGATTCCACCGGCGTGCGGGTGACGGGGCTGGTGGCGGGCGGCGTGGCCGCGCGCGCCGGCATCCAGGTGGGCGACCAGATCGTGCGCATCGGCGAGGTGGTGGTGAACACCCCGGACTTCGGCCCCGCGTACCGCGAGCGCTACGGCAACGTGGCCGAGGGCACCCCCATCGCCATCGTGGTGCGCCGCGGCGGAAGCGAGGTCACGCTCGACGGCAGCGTGCACTTCGTGGAGGTGACCAACACCCGCATCGCCCCCGACCCGAACGCCGGCGCCAGGGCCGTCCGCATCCGCACCGGCATCCTGCGCGGCACCACGGGGTGAGGTGAGGCAACCGGCGCAGTGGCAGAAGTTGGCGCTGCTTCGAACGTGAGATTACGGGTTGATGCAACCGCTCGTTGGTTTGCATCAACCCGTCTTTGTCGTGGTAGAGCACTGTATCCGGGTGTACCACTACGTCACCTCGTTGTATGCCAGGCAGCCCGGACCAGCCTTCCAAGTCGCGTCACGGTTTCATCTGCCAAGATGGTGCTTCAAGCATTACCAAGATCTTCGTACTCGTGAAGGCGGTGTCGTCACGGCGTCACGGCTACGATGGGTGACGCTGTACGTCTAACACCGAATCGTTAGATTGAAGGGAACTGCCTGCTTGGAGGTGACCATGACTGTTGTTGATGTCTACGAGGCCGAGGGCCGCTTGGAGAAACTCGTTCAAGAGGCTGAGGCTGGCGAAGAAGTGTTGATCACGCGTGACGGAAAGCCTGTCGCGCGGATCGTCGCACCTTCTGCGGTCCACAAGGAACGTGTGCCTGGAAGCGCGAAAGGGTTGTTCGTAGTGCCGGATGATTTCGACGCACCACTCGATGATTTCCGCGAGTACATGTAACCATGCGACTGCTGCTCGACACGCACGCATTTCCGTGGTTCATCACCGCGGACGCCAAGCTCAGCCAGGTAGCCGAGCAAGCGATCCGTGACGTTACCAACACGCCGCTCCTCAGCATCGCGAGTGGCTGGGAGATTGCGATCAAGGTTACTCGAGGGCGCCTTCCCCTCCCTCAGCCCCTCGACCAATTCATCCCGCACCACCTTCAATCCGACCAGATCGCCGTCCTCCCGATCGAGCTTCAGCATGCATATGGGCTTGTACGGTTGCCGCTGCACCATCGTGACCCTTTCGACCGTCTGCTCATCTCCCAAGCCTTGTCGGAAGACATCCCGATCGTATCTACCGACAGCGTGTTCGATGCTTACCCTGTGAAGAGGCTGTGGTAAGTTCATCGCAGTTCGCCTGAAGCAGTCAAACGCCAGCTTTGCGTTACCCGTGTCCTTCCACCTCGACCTGCCGTTCTTCTCCGAGCTCGACCAGGCCCGGACCATCCTCCTCGCCGGGGCGGGGGGCGGGGCGGATCTGTTCGTGGGGCTGCCGCTGTACTTCGCGCTGAAGGCCGCGGGGAAGGAGGTGCACCTGGCGAGCCTGTCGTTCGCGGCGATCTTCGATTCGACCGCCGAGGTGCTGGGGCCGGCGCTGGTGCGGGTCGACGCGGAGACGGAGACGAGCGCGCGCTACTTCCCGGAGGTTCATCTCTCCCGCTGGTTCGAGACGCGGGGCGAGCGGGTGCCGGTGTACTGCATCGACCGCACGGGCGCCCGGCCCACGGCCGAGGCGTACCGCCGGATCGCCGGGATCGTGCGGCCGGACGCGGTCGTGCTGGTGGATGGCGGCACCGACAGCCTGATGCGCGGCGACGAGGCCGGGCTCGGCACCCCCGAAGAGGACGTGGCCAGCATCGCCGCCGCGCACGCGCTGGACGTGCCGCTCAAGTACCTGGTGTGCGTCGGCTTCGGGATCGACGCGTTCCACGGCGTGTGCCACGCGCAGGTGCTGGAGGCGGTCGCGGCGCTGGCGCGCACGGACGGCTACCTGGGCGCGTGGAGCCTGCTCGGCGAGATGCCCGAGGTGCGGCGCTACCGCGAGGCCGTGCACCACGTCTTCGGCGGCGCGTCGCGGCAGCCGAGCGTGGTGAACGCCTCGATCGTCTCCGCGCTCGACGGCGAGTTCGGCGACTACCACGCCACCTCGCGCACGCACGGGAGCGAGCTGTTCATCAACCCGCTGATGACGCTGTGCTGGGCGTTCCGGCTGGATGCCATCGCCCGCCGCAGCCTCTACCTGGACCGCATCGCGGGGACGGAGACCAACTTCGAGCTGCGGCTGGAGATCGAGCGGTTCCGCGAGTCGCTGGAGCGGGTGAAGGGGTGGACGGCGCTGCCGATGTAGCCGGTGCGACGGATGTGGCGTGGACGCTGCACTGCGGACCGGTTCGCGCCATCCGTTTCGCAACACCCGTGGACCGAGCATGCCGAACGCCGATCGCCGCCTCCGCCGCGCGGACGCGGAACACCTCTCGGACGACGATCTCTTCTGGGACCTGATGGCGCCCGCGTGGGACGACGCGAGCCACGGAACCGTGGGGCAGCGGCTGCTCGCCGTCACCACCTACCTGGTGCGAGACGTGGCGAACGGCGGCTTCCACCAGGCCCTGTGGAACCGCGAGGCCGACGTGTGGGACGAGGCCGTGGCCGCGCTCGGCACCCTGGGCGCCACCGAACACGCGAATGCCGCGCGCGACGCGAGCCGCCTGCTGCTGGGCGATCACCCGCCGCGCGTGCTGGACGAGCGCCGCGAACGGCTGGACCGCATCGGCCGCAGCTGGGTCGCCCAGCACGTGGGCCCGCTGGACGAGCGGATGCACGACGAAACGCGCCTCTGGCCGCACTACCGCGCCTACATCGCCGCGCACCCGGACGAGTTCTTTCGCGACTGAACGCGCCGCGGCTCACGGCGCGAGCGTGCTTCCGGCGCGGTCAGCGGCTCTCGATGCGAGTGCCCGCGTCCGCGACGAGCGCCACCAGCGTGCGCATGTAGCTGTCCACGTCGAAGCGCTCGGGGTCCATCACCACCTGCAGCGCGCACCCCTCGATGAAGCCGGCGGCCACCCCGGCGAGCCCCTCGGCGCCGGTGCGGCCGAAGCGCTCGGGCTCGGCGGCCACCACGGCCTCGGCGAGCGGTCGAAAGGCGTCGCGGTAGCGGTTCAGCGCGCCGCGGATGGCCGTCTCGATCCGGGGATGCCGCGTTCCCATCACCCAGTAGTCGAAGAAGAGCGCCACGCGCTCGCGCTGTCTCGGCAGCGCCTCCACGTCGCGGCGGATGGCCGAGAGCATGCGCTCGGCGGCGCCCTGCCCCTCCAGCGCGTCGGCCATCTCGGGACCGACCAGGGTGATCTCCAGCAGCCACTCCAGCAGCGCCACCAGCAGCCCGTCGCGGTTCTGGAAGTGGAAGAACACCAGCCCCTTGCTCACCCCCGCCTCGGCGGCGACGGCCTGCGCGGTGAGCCCCGTCAGCCGCTCGCGCGCCGCCACGCGGTACGCCGCCTTCAGGATCTCGAGCCTGCGCTGTTCCTCGGGTGCTTTGCGGCCGGGCATCGGGTGCGGGATTGGGGGAGACGAGGTGATGGAGGAGGATTCCGGGTGTGCGCGTGAGCTCGCGGCCACGACGGCACGAAGCCGGCCCTCGCCGGCTTCCCGTTCACGCCGATGTGCCGCCGCGTTGGCGCCGATGTCCGCGCAGGCGCCGCCGAGGCGGACAGCGGGCCGTTGTCGCGGCACGCTCACTTGCACCCTCCACCACGACCTCCGGCGCCGGTCGTCACGGCGCGGCCGCGGCGATGCGTGGTCGCGCCCAGGATGAGTGCCCGGGAGGATGATCGATCGATGGGCCGATCCTCATCCACCGAGATCCACCGACCGAAAACAGCACGGGGGTGCCGTCCAGCAACGGACCGGCACCCCCGCCGCGTGGTGGCGCGGAACGGTCAGGCGGGGCTGAGCCGCTCGGCCAGGTGCGCCGCCACGGCCTCGAGCACCAGCTGGCGGGCGCGCTCGGCAATCTGGTCGAGCGAGGGGGTACGGGCCAGTGTGCGCTCGGCGTACTGGCGCACCTCCTCCAGCGTCGGCAGCTCGGGAAGGTGCACGTTCGCCAGCGCGGTGGCCGCCTGCGAGTGCGCGCTGCGGAGCGCGGCGCGCACGTCTTCGAGCTGCGGGGCGTGGGCCAGCGCGGCATGCGCCTGCGCGGCGATCCGGTCGGCCGGGAAGGCGGCGGCCAGCTGCCGCGCCACCTTCTCCACCACCGCCGTCCCCAGCTTGCGCTCGTTGTTCACCACCTCGGCGGGCGGCTCGCCCAGCTCCCACACCAGCCCCACCCAGCTCATCGCCTTCAGCGCGTAGAACGTGGGGTCGACCTCGTACCAGCGGAAGCCCTGGCGGGTGCTGCGCTGGTAGGCATGGTGATTGTTGTGCCACCCCTCGCCCAGCGTGATCAGCGCCAGCCACCAGTTGTTGCGGCTGTCGTCGCCGGTCACGTAGCGCTGCGAGCCGGTGACGTGCGCCAGCGAGTTGATGAAGAAGGTGCCGTGGTACAGCAGCACCGTGCTCCAGAAGAAGCCCACCACCAGCACCTGCCATCCGCCCAGCAGGAAGCAGGCGATGCCCAGCAGCACGGCCGGCACCAGCGGCCAGCGCTCCAGCAGCACCAGCTCGCGGTGCCTGGCCAGGTCCGGCACCGCGTCCATCTCGGTCTTCTCGTGCTTGCGATCGAAGATCCAGCCCACGTGCGAGTACAAAAAACCGTGCATCCGCGGCGAGTGCGCGTCGAGCTCGGTGTCGGAGTGGCGGTGGTGGTGGCGATGCACCGCCGCCCACCACAGCGCCCCGCGCTGCGCCGAGCTCTGCGCCAGCCACGCCAGCAGGAACTGCCCCACGCGGCTGGTCTTGAACGAGCGATGGCTGAAGTAGCGATGGTACCCCGCCGTCACGCCGAACATCCGCACCACGTACAGCGTCACGCACACCGCCAGCGCCCGTGTGCTCACCCCCGTCCAGATTGCGCCCAGGCACGCCAGGTGGACCAGGATGAACGGGATGGTGGCCGGGTAGATGATGTCGTCGTGGAACTCGTCCGCGTCGTGCGCGGCGGAAGCGTTGGCGTGGCGTGCGGACATCGCGGCTCCGGGCTGCTGATCGGGATGATTGACGGGACCCGCCCCGGCGGGTACGTTTGAAAGATATTGACCGCAGGGTCAATGGTCAATCTCCCCGTCCACCGAGCGCCCGCACCATGAGCAGAGATCACGATGACGGAAGCGGATACGACGCGGCGATCGCCTCCGCGCTGCTGGCGGCGCAGGGGGTGGAGCGGGTCACGGACGTGGTGGAAGACGTGCACGCCCGCATCGCCCGGCCGCGCTGGCGCAAGCAGGGCGAGGTGGCGCGCACGCGGGGGATCACCGGCCTGGTGTACCGCTCGGTCCGGCTGGTGACGCGCGGCACCTTCGGCGTGCTGCGGATGCTGGGCGGCCGGCAGCGGCGCGTTGCGCTGAACGACGCCCGGCGCGAGGCGGCCATCCGCGCGGTGGTGAACGGCGTGATCGGCGATCACCTGGAAGCGACCGGGAACGCGCTCGCCATCCCCATGGTGATCCGCGCGGGCGGGCGGATCCTGCCGCTGGAGCGCGACGGGCTCGCCGCCGCGCTACCGGAGGCGACGGGGCGCATCGTGGTGCTCGTCCACGGCCTGTGCATGAACGACCTGCAGTGGGACCTGCGCGGCGCGGGCGACCACGGGCAGGCGCTGGCGCGCGACCTGGGGTACACGCCGGTCTACCTGCACTACAACACCGGGCTGCACATCTCCCGCAACGGGCACGACTTCGCCGAGCGGCTGGAGGCGCTGGTGGATGCGTGGCCGGTGCCGGTGGAGCGGCTGTCGATCGTCGCCCACAGCATGGGGGGGATGGTGTCGCGGAGCGCGCACCGGCAGGCGATGGACGCGGGCCAGCGCTGGCCCGCGCTGCTGCGCGACCTGGTGTTCCTGGCCACGCCGCACCATGGCTCGCCGCTGGAGCGCCACGGCAACGCCTTCGAGACGGCGCTCGCGGCGGTGCCGTACGCCGCCCCTTTCGCGCGCCTGGGGCGGATGCGCAGCGCCGGCATCACCGACCTGCGCCACGGCAGCCTGCTGGACGCGGACTGGCAGGGCCGCGACCGCTTCGAGCGCGGCGCGGACACGCGCGTGCCCGTGCCGCTCCCCGCGGGTGTGCGCTGCTTCACCATCGCCGCCACGCGCGGGCGCAAGCCGGACGGCTTCGGCGTGCGCGTGTGGGGCGACGGACTGGTCCCCGTCGCCAGCGCGCTCGGCGAGCACGCGGACCCGTCGCGGGCACTCGCCTTTCCGCCCGAGCACCGCTGGATCGCGTACGGCACCAGCCACTTCGCCCTCCTCCACCGGCAAGACGTCTACGCCCGCATCCGCGGCTGGCTGGCGGAGTGAGGGGCGGGCGGAGATGCGGCCGGCGGAGAGCATCCGCCTGTCTGGAAAGTCCGGCGAGCGCACGCTTGGGGCTACGTCCTGGCATCCGCGTGCGGAGCGCTGGCGCGTGACGAGCGGCGGCCGATCGGCCCCACTTCCGCGATCGGCGCGTCCTGCACACATTCGTCGGAGAGGCGCAACGACCCCCTCGCGACGGAGATCGTGGACGATGACCGAGCTGCTGCGCTGGAGGCATCCCTTCGGGTAGAACCCCTACCCGGAGGAGGATGTGAACCAGACCAAGAAGTGGGTGGAACGCCACGGCCGCTTGGTCCGCAACCGCCGCAGCCGTCCCGTGCGCGAGCTCGGCCACACCGCGCCGCACGCGTTCCGCAACCAGCTGAATCGCCGCATCCGCCGCCACGATGCCGCGCTGCTGCGCCACGGCCGCTGGGACGACTTCGACCCCCGCTCCGTGCGCGATGCCTGGTGGTTCTACTGGTAAGCACACGGAACGTTAGACGATGCGGAGCGGATGAAATCGAAGGCACTGTGGCGAAGCCTGGGTGGATGGCGAGTTGGTATTCCGCCGAAGTCTCGGACACGCGGTGACGAAGCGTATCTGCTTGGTTCATCGATCAACGCGGCTCGTCTTTACGCCGCGTTACGCCGTGCGAAGCACGGCGGCGGCACCCTCGTGTCAATCGATGATCTTCACGCTCGGGCCAGTCTCGGGGAACGGTAGGCTTTGATCTCGGGCAGCACGAAAAAGCGCCAGTCGCTTCCACGAAGCGGCTGGCGCTCTTCCAACTCGGGGTCGCGCGTCGATGCGGCTTACTGGCTTACCGCCTCCGGCCGGTCAGTTGATCTCACAGATGTCGATGCTGCAGTACTGCGTGCGGGGGCAGGTGCTGATGTCGCCGGTACACACGCAGCCGTACTCCGGCGCGGTGCGGGGACAGGTGCTGATGTCGGCCGTGCAGAGGCAGCCGCCATCGGGGCTGGTGCGCGGGCAGGTGCTGATGTCGGCGGTGCACAGCTTGGCCCAGGTGCCGGTGGAGGCGCTCGCCTCCTCGGTGGTGAACGAGCTCACCACCAGGTCGTCGATCTGCAGCGTCAGGCGTGTCATGGTTCGGTCTTCCGGTGAGGGAGGGTACGGGGTTTCTCCCTCCAAAGCTCACCCCTCGCGCCGATCCACGCAACACTTCGTGTCGCGATGTGGCAGCGATGGCAGAGACGGATCCGCCCGCCATCGTTCCGGATGGCGGGCGGATCATCATCTCCCGAGGCAGTGAACGACGCGCGCGACCCGCTAGACGCTCACGGCGGCCAGCATCTCCTCGGCCGGGGCGCGGCCGGGGAGCACGTCGAACACCTTGAGGGCCAGGGGGACGCGGCCGAAGGGGGCGCTCACCTGCACGCCCTGGATCATCCCCAGCGCGTCGCGAAGCATCTCGCGGGCGATGGCGGTGCCTTCCTCGGCGCCGGCTTCCTTCCCCTCGGCGCTGGCGCGGCGCATCCGCTCCATCACGCCCCCGGGAACGATCACGCCGGGGACCTCGTTGGCCAGGAACTCGGCATTGCGCGCGCTGACCAGCGGCCAGATCCCGGCGATCACGGGAATGCGCAGCCCCTCGCGCTCGATGTGGTTGACGAATCGCTCCAGCTGCCCCAGGTCGAACACGGGCTGGGTGATGCAGTACTCGGCGCCCGCGTCGACCTTCCAGTAGAAGCGCCGCATCTCGTGCTCGAAATCTTCGGCGCCCGGGTTCACGCCCACGCCCAGCACGAACGAGGTGGGCTCGCCCAGGGCGTTGCCGCCGGGGTCCAGCCCGCGGTTGAGCCGCGCGGCCAGGTTGGTCAGCCCGATGCTGTCGATGTCGAATACCGCCGTCGCGTCCGGATACGGGCCCATCTTGGGCGGGTCGCCGGTCACGAAGAGCATGTTGCGCAGCCCCAGCGCCTGCGCGCCCAGCAGGTCGCTCAGCATCCCCAGCAGGTTGCGGTCGCGGCAGCAGTAGTGGATCACCGGCTCGATCCCCACGCGCTGGTGGATGAGGAGCGCGGTGGCCAGCGCGCCCATGCGGCTCTGCGCGCGGGGGCCGTCGGGCACGTTCACGCCGTCCACGCCGGCATCCTTCAGCAGCCGCACCCCCTGCAGCATCGGCTCGGGGTCGATGCCGCGCGGCGGGACGATCTCCACCGTGGTGAGGAACTCGCCGCGCGCCAGCTTGCCGCCCCACTGCGAGCGCTCGGCCAGCGCCAGCGAGTCGCGCGCCTGGCCGTCGCCCTCGCCGCCGCTGGTGAACACGCGCGGCTCCTGCGCGGGGGCCAGCATCCGCACCGTTCCGGCCATCTGCAGGACGTGCTCGGGGGTGGTGCCGCAGCAGCCGCCCACGAAGCGCACGCCCTTGCGGATCATCCGCGCGGCGTAGGTGGCCATGTACTCGGGGCTGGCCATGTAGATTGTGCGCCCGTCCACGTCGCGCGGGAGCCCGGCGTTGGGCTGCATCGACACCGGCCTGCTGGTGGCCGCGAGGATGCGGTCGGCCGCGTTCAGCATGGCGCTGGGGCCCACCGAGCAGTTGAGGCCGATCACGTCGGCGCCCCACTCGTCCAGCCGCTCCACCAGCGTGCCCACCTCGGTGCCGAACGGGGTGCGCCCGTCCTCGCGGATCACCATCTGCGCGACCACGGGAAGGTCCGACACCTCGCGCACGCCGAGGAGCGCCTGCTGGATCTCGTCCAGGTCGCTGAAGGTTTCCAGGATGAACAGATCCACCCCGCCGGCCGCGAGCGCCGCCGCCTGCTCGCGGAAGAAGCCGCGCGCCTCGGCCGCGCTGGTGGGGCCGTACGGCTCGATGCGCACTCCCAGCGGCCCCATCGCGCCCGCCACGGCCACGCGGTCGCCCGCGGCGGCGCGCGCCACCTCGGCGGCGCGCGTGTTGATCTCCTCGAGCCGGTCTTCCAGCCCGTGGCGCGCCAGCTTGGAGCGGTTGGCGCCGTAGCTGTTCGTCTCCAGGATCTCGGCGCCGGCCTTGACGTACGCGCGGTGGATGTCGCGCACCAGGTCGGGCTGGCTGACGGTCAGCTCGTCGTAGCAGCGGTTGATGTAGACGCCCTTGCCGTACAGCATGGTGCCCATGGCACCGTCGAACAGGTGCGGGCGCCCGTCGGCCAGCAGCTCGCGAAAGTCGCGCATGATGTGGCGTGCGATTTCCAGGTTCACCGCGCGCCACGCTGGGCGCGCTCAGTTCACGATGGGTGCGGCGAACCCACTCCGCTCCCCCTTCCTGCCGTATCGGTCCCGGCTCCGTCTGTCCTTGCGACGGCCCTCTCGGCGCTACGGCGCCGCCGCGGGCCCCGTCCCGCGCTTCGCGCGCCCTCCCCCCCGAAGACAGCCTGGAAGGAGGGCGGTGGCCTGACACCGTCCATTCACTCGCGGCCCCATCGTGGCCGGAGAAACCGCGGCGGTGCCGAGGATTCAGCCTCGCGCGGTTTGCGAGGCTTCCCGTGGTCGTTGCCGTGGCTTCAGCCGCCCGGTGCCGCCCCGGGCTTCGAGAATTCCCTCACCTCACGCCGAGAAGTACTTCGCGGCGGGGTGATGCACCACCAGCGCGGCGGTGCTCTGCTCGGGGTCCAGCTGCCAGGCGCTGGTCAGCCCCACGCCGATGGTCTCCTTCACCGGCAGGATGTCGAACAGCACCTCGTGCTGCTCGATGTCGGGCACGGCGGGGTAGCCCCAGCTGTAGCGCAGGCCGCGCGGCTCCTCGATCCCCAGCTCGGCGCGCACGCGGCGGTTCACGTACTCCGCCGTTCCCTCGGCCGTCTGCACGCTGAAGCCGTGCAGGAAGTACCCCTCGGTGTAGTCGCCGCCCTTGTTGCGCTTCTCGATGAAGTCGGCGGCGCGGTCGCCGCTGGTCACCACCTGCAGCGCGATCACGTCGGCCGGGGCGCCGCCGTTCAGCGGGCGGAAGTAGTCGGCCAGCGACAGCCGCTCGCGGTCTTCCTGCCGCGGGAACGAGAAGCGGCCGATCTCCCTGGTGCGGTCCGCCGGGTCGAACACCACCACGTCGTCGCCGTCGCGGCCCACGGGGAAGTAGCCGTAGATGGCGCGCGGGCGGAGCCACCCCTGCGTGCGCGCCTCCAGCGTGTAGCGCTTCAGCCGCGGCTCGAAGTCCTCGCGCACCAGGCGGTCCCACTCGTCGCCCTTCAGGTTGCGCGCGCCCCACTGCATCCGGTACAGCGTGTTGCGGTCGATGCACTCCACCACGTCGTCCACGGGGATGTGGTCCAGCACCTTCCACCCCCAGAACGGCGGCGTGGGGACGTCGGCCTCGGGCACCGTGGCGCCATCGCGGCTGCCGGGGCGCAGCGAGCCAGCCTTCGCCTTGCTGGCGGCGTACTCGGCGCTGCGGCGGATCATCTCCTGGTTGTGCTCGCGCACCCAGCCGTCGCTCCCCTCGCCCATCAGACGGTCCATCACCGACAGCCCCTCGAAGGCGTCCTTGCAGTAGAACATCCCTGCCGGGTACGGGCTCCCCTCCTCCACCAGCGCGGCGGAGCGCACGAACGACGGGTTGATCGCCGCGCCGCCGACCAGCAGCGGGTACGCCTTGCCGCGCCTGTGCAGCTCCTGCGCGCAGAGGGGCATCTGCTTGCTCGTGCTGACCAGGAGCGCGCTGAGGCCGATGGCGTCGGCGCCGACCTCGTCGGCCTTCTCGATGATGGTGTTGACCGGCACCTGCTTCCCCAGGTCGAACACCGTGTAGCCGTTGTTGGTGAGGATGGTGTTCACCAGGCTCTTGCCGATGTCGTGCACGTCGCCGTACACGGTGGCCAGCACCACCTTCCCCTTGGTCTGCCCCTCGGCCTTCTCCAGGTAGTTCTCCAGCCGCGCCACCGCCTTCTTCATCACCTCGGCGGACTGGAGGACGAAGGGGAGGATCAGCTCGCCGGCGCCGAACTTGTCGCCCACCTCCTTCATCGCCGGGAGAAGGACGTCGTTGAGGACGGGGACGGCGCCCAGCTTCTCCACCGCCCGGTCGATCCAGTCCTCCACCCCGTCCTTCTTGCGGTGCAGGATCTTCCAGTGCAGCGCCTCCTCCGGCGTCATCTCGGCCGTGGGGTCGACGTTCGACTCCTGCTCCACCGCCGCGTTCTCGAAGCGGGCGATGTAGGCGGCCAGCGGGTCGTGCGTCTCGGTGCGCCGGTCGAAGATCAGGTCGTCGGCCAGCGCGCGGTCGGCGGCGTCGATCTCGAAGTACGGCTTCACGTGCGCCGGGTTGATGATCGCCGTGTCGAGCCCCGCGGCCACGCAGTGGTGCAGGAACACCGAGTTCAGCACCGTGCGCGCGTGCGGCTGCAGCCCGAACGACACGTTCGACACGCCCAGCGTGGTGAGCACGCCGGGAAGCTCGCGCTTGATCGCGCGGATCCCGTCGATCGTCTCGCGGGCGCTGGCGCGGAACTCCTCGTCGCCCGTGGCGAGCGTGAAGGTGAGCGCGTCGAAGATCAGCGCGTCGGGCTGCACGCCGAACTCGTCGACCGCGATGTCGTAGATCTTCCGGGCCACGGCGAGCTTGGTCTCGGCCGTCTTGGCCATCCCGCCATGGTCCTTGTCGATGGTCAGCGCGATCACGGCGGCCCCGTGCGCCGCGACCAGCGGGAGCACGGCGTCCACCCGCTCGCGGCCGTTCTCCAGGTTGATGGAGTTCACGATCGGCCGCCCCGGGCTCTGCTCCAGCGCCGTCTTCAGCACCTCGGCCTCGGTGCTGTCGAAGCAGAGCGGCGCGTCGACCCCCTGCGACAGGAGCTTGACCACGGTGCGCATCTGCTCGCCCTCGTCCTGCCGCTCGGTCAGCGCCACGCATACGTCCAGCACGTGCGCGCCGCTCTCGGTCTGCTCGCGCGCCACGTCCAGGATGCCGTCGTAGTCGTCGGCCAGGAGCAGGCGCTTCACCTTGCGGCTCCCCTGCGCGTTCACCCGCTCGCCGATCATGGTCGGCGCCGGCACCTGGACGAGGTCGGTGGCGCGGATGCCCGAGGAGAGGCGGGGGACGTACTCGATGGCGCGCTCGCGCGGCTTCAGCCCGCGCACCGCCTCCACCAGCCGGCCGATGTGCTGGGCGTCGGTGCCGCAGCAGCCGCCCACCACGCTCACGCCGAACTCCTCCACGAACTCCTTCATCTGCGCGGCGAAGGGGTCGGCCTGGAGCGGGTAGACCGCGCAGCCGCCCTCGTTGTGCGGGATCCCGGCGTTGGGGATGCAGCTGATGGGGAGGCGGCTGTTCTCGCCCAGGAAGCGCACCGCCTGGCGCATGTGCTCGGGGCCGGTGCTGCAGTTGAGGCCGATCACGTCGGCCCGCAGCGCCTCGAGCGTGACCATCGCGGCGCCGATGTCGGTGCCCAGCAGCATGCGGCCGCTGGTGTCGAGCGTCACCTGCACCTGCAGCGCGATGGGGCGATCGGCCCTGGCGATCGCCTCGCGGCAGCCGAAGACGGCGCCCTTCACCTCCAGGATGTCCTGGCTGGTCTCGATCAGCAGCACGTCGACCCCGCCCTCGATCAGCGCGGCCGCCTGCTCGGCGAACACGGGGACCAGCTCGGGGAGGGTGATGTTGCCGAGCGTGGGGTCGCTGGCCGAGGGGAGGAAGCCGCTGGGCCCGATGGAGCCGGCCACGAAGCGCTTCTTCCCGTCCTGCGCCTCGAAGCGGTCGGCCACGCGGCGGGCGAGCGAGGCCGCGGCCACGTTCATCTCGCGCACCTGGTCTTCCAGGCCGTACTCGCGCAGGGTGATGCGGTTGGAGCGGAAGGTGTCCGTCTCCAGCACGTCGCACCCCGCGGCCATGTAGCCGGCGTGGATCTCCTCGATCACGTCGGGGCGGCTGATCACCAGGTAGTCGTTGCACCCCTCCAGCCGCTCGCCACCGAAGTCGCGGGCGGTGAGGTCGTAGCGCTGGATGCTGGTGCCCATGGCGCCATCGAACACGAGCACGCGCTCGCGGAGTGCCTGCAGGTACGGAGAGCGGACGTCGGCCATCGTTCAATTCACGGATGCAAAAAGCCCCCGCGACTCGTCTGGAGTGCGGGGGAAAGGTGTCCGGGTGTTCGGCCTCCGGACCATCCCGACTCTTTAGCGTTTTTTACGAGGCGCAAGCGGTCGCGCAAATCCCCTCGGCACCCCATAAGCGGTGTGCGACGAACAATCTAACCAACTCGTCAACCCCCGCAACCCCCCGCGGGCGCGCCTCGCCCCGGTCTCCGCGACCGGCGAGGTGCTTCATCCATGGAGATCGCTCGCCCGTGGGTGAGGGAAGATGGAGCCGCGAGCCCTCGCGGCTCCCGTCGCGGGCGCGCTCCCATCCTCAGCAGCCGTACGCCGGCCAGGTGCAGCGATCTCCCTGGGAGCAATACCAGTCGTAGCTCGGCTCACAGATCCGCGGGTCGGTGTACGTGTAGCGCATTCGCCCCTCCACCGTGCCGGCGTCGCCATCCGCGCCACCGAGATCGAAGCTGGCCACGTCCACCGTGGAATGCCGCTCGATCCCCGCGCCGCCAACCGCGTCCCTCCGCGGTGACGCACCCAGTCCACGGGAGATGACGGGCGTGGACGATCTGCTGCATGAGGGGGAGATGAGCCGCGGGGGACAAGCGTATCCGCCGGTGGATCTTGCGCCTTTGCAAGCACGTGGCGGAGTGTAGATTGCCGCCCGGCGCCCCCGCCGGCCCGCGGTCCGGGCGCATCGTGGCCGGCAGAATCCCCATCCCGCGCCGCTATCCGCAGCCAGGAGCACCACGCCGTCATGAACCTCCGCACGTTCGTTCCGCTCGCCGCCGCGCTGGTGCTCGCCGCCGGCACCGCCGCCGCCCAGGGCACCGACACCGCGATGGTGGCCGAGACGCCGCACGACAACTCGATCGCCGTAGAGCTGAACTCCTCGCCCGGCATCGGCGTGTGGCACCGCTTCTCGCCCGGCGTGGAAGCCGGCCTGGAGCTTTCCGCGCGCCGCTTCACCAGCAGCACCACGGTCGGCGAGACGACGGCGCAGGAGCTTCGCACCACCAGCGTGAGCGTGGGCCCGGCGCTGAAGCTCTACACCGGCACCGCCGGCCCGCTGCGCCCCTACGTGTACGGGAGCGCCGGGGTGAGCTTCGTCCGCGTCCGCACCGAGGGGACGGGCGGGAGCGGCGGCGACCAGGTGGACACGCAATCGGGGCACGGGTTCAACGGAGCGCTGGCGCTGGGGCTGGAGTGGTCGCCCGTGCGGCGCGTCACCGTGGGCGGCCACGCGGGGATCCAGGGCGCGTGGGGAACCAGCTCGCAGGACTATGCCAGCGGGAACGACTTCGAGAACGAGGAAACCCAGGTCGGCACCTTCACCAGCGGCCTGCGCGTACAGCTCTACTTCTGACGATCCCGCGCATCGTCGGGGGGTGGGCCCGGCCGGAACGCACCCGGCCGGGCCCGCCGTGCATCCTCCGCCGCGCACCTGGAGGACGCTCGCACCTTCGTGCACCGGCCGCGAGCACGGAGGCCACCGCCGGCCGAGGGAGACGCGGAAGGTGGCGGGGTGTGACCGGGCGGCTGCGGGCGCGTCAATGAGTACCGGAAGCCTCCCGGACCGGGGTGGCGCGCGCCCCCTTCGCGGAGCGGAACTTGCGGCGCGGGTGTCGTGCGGAGTGCGATCTCACGGAACGGGAAGGCGGCGCCGGGAAAGATGCCCGTTGCCGCCCCTGCCCTGCGTGGTGAGATTCACGGCTCGCCGCGGAGGCGCCATCCGTTTGTCAGGATTACGGCGCTTCGCGCGTTGATGGGTCGGCTCGACTCCCCACCACCGGCACACATCTCGATCCCGCAGTTCACGCCGCGATGAAGCGAATCCGTACCCTGCTCTTCTCCGCCGTGTGCGCCACGGTGGCCCTCGCGCGTGGCGCGGGCGCGCAGGAGGCGCCCACGCGCGGCTGGCTCCACGTGGTGTGGGACGGCGACCGCACGGCCGGCAACCCCGACGGCGTGGAGCTCTTCGTGGTGGACGCCGCGGGCCGCGGCGCGCGGCTGCTGGTGGACGGCGGCGCCGCGCAGCGCGAGCGGCTGATCGCGCTCGACCGCCACCGCGTGGAGGTGAGCGGCGCGGTGGCCGCGGACCCGCTCGTCCCGCGCGCCTCGGCGCTGCGCGTGCGCGCCGTGCGCGACATGGAGGCGCCGGCGGCGCGCGTGCCGCCGGCGAGCGCCTCGGCGGTGCAGCCGGCACCATTCATCACCCTGCTCTGCAAGTTCAACGACGATCCGCGGGAGCCCTTCGGCACCGCCGACGCGGAGCGGCTGCTGGGCAGCGCGTACCCGGGGATGGCCGACTACTTCGCCGAGCTTTCGCAAACCCCCGGGGTGCTGGACGGGAGCGCGGTGGCCGGGTGGTTCACGCTTCCCCTTCCCCGCAGCGCCTACGTGAGCAACAACAACGCGGACCTGGGCGCCGTGGTGCGCGACTGCGTGGGCGCGGCGGACGCGACGGTCGACTTCCGGGCGTTCAGGGCGGTGAACCTGCAGGTCAACAGCGGGCTCAACATCCGCGCCACGCCGCCGTACGACACCCTTTCGTGGGGCGGGAGTTGGACGGTGACGGCCGACGGCGAGACCCGGCAGATGGGAATGACCTGGATGTCGCGGCCGCACATGGGCAACTACGCGGTGTACGCGCACGAGATGGGGCACGCGCTGGGGTGGCCGCACTCGTCGGGCCCCTACGGCCAGGTGTACGATTCCCGGTGGGACGTGATGAGCGTGGGCTTCCTGCACTGGACCACGGAGTACGGCTGGCTCACCATCCACACCCTGGCCTGGCACAAGGACCTCGCGGGGTGGATCCCCGCCGCCCGCCGCTGGGAGCCGGCGCCCGACACGCGCGAGACCGCCGTGCTGGAGCGCAGCGCCCTGCCCGGCCCCACCGGGTACCTGATCGCCCGCATCCCACTGGCCGACGGGAGCTTCTACACCGCCGAGACGCGGCGCCTGGCCGGGTACGAGACCCCGCTCCCCGGCGAGGCGGTGCTGCTGAACCACGTGGTGGGCGGACGGGCCTACGTGGTGGACCCCGACAACAACGGGAACCCCAACGACGAGGGCGCCATGTGGCGCGTGGGTGAAACCTTCACCGATGCCGCCAACCAGGTCTCGCTGCGCGTGGACGGGCAGACCGCGACGGGGTTCACCGTCACCATCACCCGCGGCTCGCCGCTGGTGATCACCTCCGACTCGGTGCTCCCCACGGCGCAGGTGGGGGCGCCGTACGCCGACACCCTGCGCGCCGACGGCCTGGGCGGCGCCGCGAAGTGGACGGTGGCGGCGGGCGCGCTCCCGCCCGGGCTCGCGCTCGACACGATGACCGGCGTGCTCCGCGGCTCGCCCGAGGCGGCGGGGAGCTTCGCGTTCACCGTGAAGGTGGCCGCGGCGGAGAGGATGGGCCGGAAGACGCTCACCGTTCCCGTCGGCGCGCCCGTGCTGCAGGCCGCCGCCGTGCTGGACCAGCTGATCGGCACCGCCGCGCTCACGCCCGACCAGGCGCGCTACCTGGACCTGATCGGCAACCGCAACGGCCGGGTGGACGTGGGCGACGTGCGTGCCTGGCTGCTGAGCACCAGCCAGACCGGCGCCGCCCGCTCCGAGCTCGAGGCCGCGGTGAACGCGATGGATCCGCACCCTTCCACTCCCCCCCGGGAGCGTCCGTGACGATGAAGAACACTCCGCGCGCGCTTCTCGCCGCCGCCCTGTGCCTGCTGGCGGCCGCGTGCACCGGCGACGGGGGCGTGGTGAATCCCCCCGCCCCCGTTCCCGGCGTGCTGACGGTGCGCCTCACCACGCCCAACGCCGACGACCGCGCCGCCGTGCTCACCGTGGCCGCGCCCGAGCCGGTGGCCGGCGTCGAATCCGCCGCGGCTGGGGTGATCGCGCACCAGCGCACCAGCGGCACGGAGACGAAGGTGGCCGTGTTCGGCCCGCTGGCCAGCGGCGCGCTCCTCAAGCTGGCCGTGGCGGACGTGAACAAGGCCGCGCAGTACACCGTCACCGTGCAAGAGGTGGCCGACGCCACCAACACCCTCCGCCCCACCCTCGCCGGCTACACCACCACCGTCATCCGCTGACGGACCGAATCGGGCGGATGATGACGAGCCCGGCGGAGAGCGATCTCCACCGGGCTCGTCGGCGTTCTGCCGATCCGCTAGGCCAACCCGCTTGCCGTGAAGCCCGCAACCGGCGGCTGAAGCCGCAGCAACGACCACGAAAAGCCTCGCAAACGGCGCGAGGCTTCAACGGCACGAACCTGATCGCACCCGAGCTCCGGACGTGCTGATCCTGGGTACGCATGCCGATTCGCGATCATTGCGAAGCGATACGCCAAGCAGTGAAGCCTCGCGCGGTTTGCGAGGCTTCTCGTACTTGTTGCTGCGGCTTCAGCCGCCGGTCGACGGCACCGTCCGCCTCGTCATCCGCCCTCCGGCAGCGAATCGGCGAAGCGGCGCAGTGCGGTCCAGTAGCGGGCGCCAGCGATGGCGATCAGATCGTTGTGGCCGGCGCGTTCCACCCACAGCGACTGCCTGGACGAGCGGACGGCGGCGAAGAGTGCCTGACCATGGGCGAACGGGATCACCTCGTCCGCGGTGCCGTGAATCACCAGGACGGGGGCGCGGACCTGCTCCAGCCGACGGCGCGTGCGGAACCAGTCGTACGGAAAGAGCCGGCCCCACTTCGACACGCCGAGCGCGCTGGTGAAGGTGCTCTCCAGCACCAGCCCGGCCACGGGCTCGCGGCTCGCGATGAGCGCGGCCGGTCCGCCGCCCAGCGATCGCCCGTGCACGATCACCCGCCCCGCCGCCACACCCAGCGTGCGCGTGAGATACGCATACGCCGCCGCGACATCCTCACCCGCGTTGCGCTCGCTCGCCCGGCCAGTGCTCGCGCCGTAGCCGCGGTAGTCGTACGCGAGCACGCTGAACCCGGCGGCGTGCAGCTCGCGCAGGATCGGCAGGTCATCCCCAAGGTCCTCGCCGTTGCCGTGGCTGTACAGCACTGCGTACTTGACCGATGTATTCGGCATCCAGATCGCCGCCAGCGTGTCGCCGGCCACCGGAATCCGTACCAGTCCCGGAAGTGCCGTGTACGATGATGGCTGAGGCTGAAACAGCAGCTTCGGCACGATCAGCCACGCACCCATCAGTGACACGCCGTAGACGATCAGCAGGATGCGCAGCGTCTTCAGCAGCCAGACCGTGAGCGGTGCGAGCTCGGCCATGCGTTCGAGAGCGGGAGGAAGTGGGTGGGCGAAGCGTTAACCGGCGGCTGAAGCCGCAGTAACAAATATGAGAGGCCTCGCAAACCGCGCGAGGCTTCAACTGCATGAACCTACTCCTGATCGCGCTCCAGCTCTGGATGGAGGGGACCGTCGCGGTGGTGCTGCTCCTGGTTCAGCACGTAGTTCCGGATCATTGGGACGTGGCGCTTGGAGACGGTGAATGCCCCATATCCTCCCTGCCACTTGAACGGCTCCGGCCACTTGAGCGTGTGCGTCACTAGGTGCGACGAGGCGCCCTTCATCCGCCGGACCAGATCGGAGATCGAGATGGTGGCAGGAAACCGCACCAGCACGTGCACGTGGTCCTCCATCCCCCCGATCGCGAGCACGTCGGCCCCAACCTCCACGCACTGGTTCGCCAGCGCACCATAGATCCGCGGCTGCAGCTCCGGCGTGATGAACGGCTGCCTTCGCCACGTGCTCCACACCACGTGCAGATCCGCTTCGGTCCAGGGTCTGCGCATCGCCGGAATCGGATTCGGAGAGGATCAATCCGTTGAAGCCTTGCGCGGTTTGCGAGGCTTTTCGTCCTTGTTGCTGCGGCTTCAGCCGCCGGTGACACCCGCGGGGAGAGCATCCTACCGGCGCGAGCGACAATCAGTTGAAGCCTCGCGCGGTTTGCGAGGCTTTTCGTCCTTGTTGCTGCGGCTTCAGCCGCCGGTGACACCCGCGGGGAGAGCATCCTACCGGCGCGAGCGACAAGCAGTTGAAGCCTCGCGCGGTTTGCGAGGCTTTTCGTCCTTGTTGCTGCGGCTTCAGCCGCCGGTGCAGTTCCAGACTCGGTAATGCCTACTCGTTCAGCACCGGCGGCGGGGCCATCGTGGCGCCGGTGGCGTTCGTTCCGCCGGTGGCGGTGAGCTCGGGGAGCACGTACACCACCTCGGCGCGGCCGAGGGCGACGGTTTCGCGCACGGGTTCGCCCGTGGAGGGTGCCCGGTCCAGGCAGACGCGGAAGAGGCGGTTGCCGGGGGCGAGCGCCTCGGGGGCGATCTCGGCCAGGCGCACCTCGCGCGGCTCGCCCCACACCTTGTTCACCAGGATCCATCCCTTCGCGGCGGCCGGCGCGTCACTCGCGCGGCGCTCCAGCACCAGCGTGTCTTCGTGAATGCCGCGCGGCGCGCGGAGCACGCCCTCGCCGTGCAGCACCGGGTGGTCGCGTTTGAGCTGGTTCACGCGGGTGACGAAGCCACGCAGGTCCATCCCCCGGCGCTCCCAGTCCGTCGGCATGGTGCGCACGACGTCGACCTGCTTGCGGAAGCCGAACTCGTAGCCGACCGGCATCATCACCCCCGCGCTGAACGCGGCGGCGAAGGCGTAGCGCTGGCGCTGCACGGCCTCGTCGCCGTTCGTCTCGCCGGCGAGCCGTGGCGTGTCGTGGCTCTCCGGGAAGGCGATGGAGGGCGCGATCGCGCGGAAATCCTCGTGCTGCTTCAGCGCCCACGGCTCGCTGAAGTTCCACCACTTCGACGAGTTGAAGAAGTAGTCGAACCCCGCGCCCGCCAGCGCCGCCACGTCTTCCACCGGCGCCCCCAGCGTCTCGGCGAAGAAGACGACGGTGGGATCGACCGACTTCGCCTGGTCGATCAGGAAGCGCCAGAGCGGCACCGGCACCTTGTAGGCCGCGTCGCAGCGGAAGCCGCGGAAGCCCATCTCCACCGCCTCGCGCACCAGCCCCGCCCAGTACGCCCACTGCTCGTGCCGCCCGTTCGCCGGCTCGTTGTCCACGTCGGCCAGGTCGCCCCACACCGTGATCTTGCTGGGATCGTCGGGATCGCGGACGAAGGGCGAGCGCGGCTCGCCATCATCCCCCCAGCGGTACCACTCGGGGTGCTGCTGGATCAGCGGCGAATCCTTGGAGGTGTGGTTCACCACCAGGTCCATCACCGGCCGGCACCCGTGCTCGTTGATGCGCGCCAGCGCGTCGGCCAGCGGCTGCAGCGAGTGCGGATCGCACCCCTGCGGCAGGAAGAGCGGGTTGATGCGCCGGTAATCCTTGGTGGCGTACAGGCTGCCGCTGAACCCCGGGTACTGCCAGGGGTTGATGTACAGCCAGCCGAACCCCATCGCCGCGGCCCGGGCGGCGTGCTCGGGCCAGCGGTTGGTGGGCCCCACCAGCCGCGGGAAGAGATTGTAGATCAGCGGCGGATTCACGGCTTGTCGACCCCCAGCAGCGAGAGCACGCCCTCCAGCGGCACGCCGATCCAGTCCGGCCGGTTGTTCATCTCGTACCCCAGCTCGTAGACGGCCTTCTCCAGCTCGAAGACGGAGAGGGCGCGCAGCATGGTGTTGACGTCGCCCGGCACCACGCGGCTCTCGCCCAGCGCCTCGCGGTAGGCGCTGACGAAGAGCGAGCGCACCTCCGTCCTCCACGCGTCGGCCCAGCGCTCCACCTGCATCCGCGTGGCCAGCGAGTCGCTGCGGAAGTCGCCCAGCGCCATCCGCACCGCGTAGTCGAACGAGCGGAGCATCCCCGCCACGTCACGGAGCGCCGAGTACTTGGCCCTGCGCTCGTCGATCGGCCGCGCGGGCTCGCCCTCGAAGTCGATCACGTACCACTCGTTGCCGTCGGGCGCGGGGTCGGTGCCGCGCAGCACCTGGCCCAGGTGATAGTCGCCGTGGATGCGGATCTTCACGCTTCCGGCATCTGCCAGCGTCTCCAGCTCCTCGCCGCGCAGGCGCAGGTCGCCGGCGGCGCGCACCACCTGCTGCAGCCGCGCGTGCTGCTCGCGCGGGAAGAAGCCGGGCATCGCGTCGAGCCGTCTCGACAGGTCACCGAGCACGGTGTCGACCTGGCGGCGGTAGCCGTCGGCCCAGCGGCGCACGTCGTCGTGCTGCACCGGCTCGGCGCGGAACGCCGGGTCGTCGGTCTCCGTCGCCAGCGCCACGTGCATCCGCGCGGTGGTCTCGCCCAGGCGGCGGATGGCGGGGAAGAAGTCGCCCGCCATGCGGTAGAGCGCGTCGCGCCCGTTCGGCGTCTCCGGATCCGCGGCAGAGCGGCTGGCCGCGCCCAGGAAGCGCTCCATCGCCCGGAGCGCCACGCTCCACGCGTCGCCCTTGTTGGCCACATAGCGGTAGAGCCCGGCGACGGAGGCGGTGGAGCCATCCGCCGACTCGAAGTCGATGTACCCGGCCAGCGCGGGGACCGAGCGGAAGCCGGCGGTCTCCACCAGGAAGCGGGTGATCTCCAGGTCGGGGTTGATCCCGCCCTCCAGCTTGCGGAACACCTTCATCACGTACTGGTCGCCGAAGACGATCGAGGTGTTGCTCTGCTCGGCGCCCATCGGCCGCGCGGGGCCGCGCACGGTGCGGTCGCCCGCCTCCTTCGTGGCGCAGCCGTAGAAGCGGCCGCCGGTGCCGCTCACCGCGCGCTCGTTGAGGACGATGTCGAGCAGCGCGCCGGCGATGCGCCGGTCGGCGAGCGCATCGTACACGCGCACGTCGCCGCGCTCGGTGGCGTGGGAGACGATCGGCTCCTGCGCCTGCCCGGGCGCGCCCATCGCGCGCAACGTCATCGGCAGCAGGTAGGTGTCGGGCTCGCCCTCGCGATAGTGGAGGCGGATGCGGGCCAGGAGCGCGTTGGGCGCGCGCTCGGGGCGCATCACCCCGTGCCCGGCCAGCTCCACGCGGGCGATCTCGCGCGCCTTGCCGCGGAACCAGCGCTGGCGCAGCAGCCAGTCGTGCGGCAGCGCCTCCACGATCGCCGCGACCGACCCGGCCGACTCGAGGACCTCCGCGTCCTGCGCGGCCCACTCGTGCGCGACCTCGGGGTGCAGCTCCAGCTCTTCGGCGGTGCGCGGCGCGCGCAGGCTGAACCAGAAGAAGCCGTAGGGGCTGAGCGTGAGCGCGTACGGCGTCTCGTCGATCGGCAGGAACTCGGTCTCCCCCAGCAGCTCCACGGGCACGCGGCCGGCGAAGCGCGAGAGGTCGAGCCGCACCGCCTGCGCGGCGCCGCTCAGGTTGTTGATCACCAGGATCGCGTCGCTCTCGTGCTCGCGGATGTACGCCAGGACGTGCGGGTTCTCGGGCTCGAGGAAGGTGATGGAGCCACGGCCGAACGCATGGTGCTGCTTGCGCACGCGCACCAGCCGGCGCGTCCAGTTGAGCAGCGAGTAGGGCGACCGGTCCTGCGCCTCGACGTTGATGGCCTGGAAGCCGTAGACGCTGTCGGCGATCGGAGGAAGATAGAGCCGCGCGGCCTCGGCGCGGCTGAAGCCCGCGTTGCGGTCGGGCGTCCACTGCATCGGCGTGCGCACGCCGTCGCGGTCGCCCAGCCACACGTTGTCGCCCATCCCGATCTCGTCGCCGTAGTAGATGATCGGCGAGCCGGGCATGGTGAAGAGGATGCTGTTCAGCAGCTCGATCTTCGCCGGTCGTTGTCGAGCAGCGGGGCGAGCCGGCGGCGGATGCCGAGGTTGATGCGCATCCGCGAATCCTGCGCGTATTCGCGGTACATGTAGTCGCGCTCGTCATCCGTCACCATCTCGAGCGTGAGCTCGTCGTGGTTGCGCAGGAACATGCACCACTGGCAGTTCTCGGGGATGTCGGGCGTGCGCTGGATGATCTCCACGATCGGCTGCCGGATCCCCTGCCGCACCGCCATGAAGATCCGAGGCATCAGCGGGAAGTGGAACGCCATGTGGAACTCGTCGCCGTCGCCGAAATACGGGCGCACGTCGTCGGGCCACTGGTTCGCTTCCGCGAGCAGGACGCGGCCGGTGTACTTGCTGTCGAGGCGGGTGCGGAATTCCTTGAGGATGTCGTGCGTCTCGGGGAGGTTCTCGCAGATGGTGCCCTCGCGCTCGATCAGGTACGGCACCGCGTCGGCGCGGAAGCCGTCGAGGCCGCGGTCGAGCCAGAACTCCATCACCTCGAACATCTTCTCCTTCACCGCCGGGTTGTCCCAGTTCAGGTCCGGCTGGTGGGCGAAGAAGCGGTGCCAGTAGTACTGCCCGGCCACCGGGTCCCACGTCCAGTTGCTGGGCTCGGTGTCGGTGAAGATGATGCGCGCGTCGCGATAGACCGTGTCATCGTCGCTCCACACGTACCAGTCGCGCTCGGGGCTCCCCTTGGGCGCGCGGCGGGCGCGCTGGAACCAGGGGTGGTCGCTGGACGTGTGGTTGAGCACCAGGTCGGCGATCACCTTCAGCCCGCGGCGATGCGCCTCTTCCATGAAGCGGGTGAAGTCGTCGACGGTGCCGTACGATGGATGGATGTTCCAGTAGTCGGCGATGTCGTACCCGTCGTCGCGCAGCGGGCTTGGGTAGTAGGGTAGGAGCCAGATGGCGTCGACCCCCAGCTCCTGCACGTAGTCGAGCTTCTGGATCAGCCCGTTGAAGTCGCCGATGCCGTCGCCGTTCGAATCGTGGAAGGCCTTTACGTGCAGCTCGTAGAAGACGGCGTCCTTGTACCAGAGCGGGTCGTCGCTCACGGGCTTCCCTCGTGCAGTGCGTGGTCCAGAGTCCGGTCCCGAAACGAATCCCGGCGCTTCGGGCGCCGGGATGTTTGCGATGCTGAGAATAGCGTGCCGCGCGGTGCTGCAGGAAGCGGGCCCTAACACTCACGTGCAGGAGGCGCTTCAACCGGCGCAGCGGATGCGGAGCCGTCCATAGTTTGCTGGGTGAAAATCGTGCGACAGCCCTGTACCCCGGACCCTTGCTTCGTTACGCCGCTGGAAAACATGGAGGCAGCCGCAGGGTCTCCCGCAGCTGCCGTGTGTTCATCCTGGTCCGTCCAATGCGGGAGGCCTCCGTATGCAGATCGAAAGCCTTGCGCCCCTGGGCCGCAGCCTAAGCGGCCCGTGTTTCAGTAGACCCTTACACTTCGGTGAGGAGTCGCTGGTATATCCCGAACTGGTGAGCAAGAGCTGCAAAGCCCCGGAGGCTGTAGTACACCGCACGGCCGGCCTGTCGGCGGTGCAGGAGGTTTGACTTGAATAATCTCGTCAAATAGTTGCTGGAGAAGTCCTGCATTGATTTGACGCGAAACTTCTCGTGGTCGCTCGCACGAGCTTCATCGCCCCCGATGTCCCGTAACACCTCGATTTCCTTGCGTCGGAGACGCAGGTCGTGGAGGGCTCGGTAGGTAAGTTCTCTCAGAGACATCTCCACCACTGCATCAGGTAGCTGACCCTCGATCAACTGCTCTGTAAGTATCTCCATGAACAGGCTCTCCAACTGCTTGTTAACTCCGCCTCCCTTTTTGGGACTAGCCATCTCCGATGCTTGAACACGGATGTCGGTCACAATCCGCCTCACCAGAGCATCTGATGTCTTGAGTACAAAACGAATCTCCCCTCGGGATGCCTTATACAACCTCGCGTGCACTTCGCTCGAAATCGGACTGACAGCCTCGGGCCGAGAGCGGAAGCGCTGTACGCGTCGTTCAATCGCGGCGTGCAATTCATCGGCGGAAAGTGGCTCGATTTCGAGGCCTGTTCCCTGAATCCGCTGAGATATACGCTTATCAGTGGAGTCAATCAGGCTGTAAAGACCGGACTGGCCAATCACCACCCACCACACGCCTTCCGTTGTGAACAATGTATCTCGAAAGCTCATCAACATCTCAGCGAGCCGCTCGTTCTCGACATTCTCGGCATTATCTAAAGCTACGAATAGACCATCGTATTTGAGTGATTGTCGGACTTCGCCCGCAATGACTCTGAGAACATCCCGCCAGTTCTCCAACGATGCCTCGGAGACTGGGGGTGCGTCAAATGACATTGCGATGTTGCCGCCATTTCCAAGAATCTGCAGTCCGAAGTCAAATCCGGCGGCACTGCCCTTGTTAGAGAGCCACTTCTGAATCTTGCCGATCTGCTTCGGAATCTTTAACCGCTGCTCACGGCAAAACTGCTCCAAACTTTGCACCGCGTTATGAACAACGCGTCGAGCAAGACTATTAGAGGTATCCTCGCCATCCAATGGCGTGAGTTCAAGTGCTGGTACGAGCCGAGGCCCAAAGCCCCCTTGGCCGGTAAACAGCAGGTACTGCTGGATATTGAACAGACTCGTTTTTCCGACGCCGACATCACCAGAAATGACTGTAACGCAGCCGTTATCGCTCTCAACCTGTGTTCGGAACTCAATCCCGGTATCTTCACGACCGATAAACAGGTTGTAGTCGTCTGCTGTTGGGCGGAGCGGCGTGGCTTGATAAGGATTGCCGGAGAACCCAAAGCTTGACCAAATATCAGTTGCCATTTCTCCCTGCCCTGAGGTTAAGCCATCTGGATCGTTCCAGATTAGGCTAGGTACGCGGGGGTCGCAAGTACGAACGCGCAGTCTTTATCGTTCCGTTGACTGTTTAGGGACATCCGAGTCTGACAATGAACACCACGAATCCCTCCGTAAGAAAGGTCGATGGATGCGATGACAAAGAGCGCACTTGGCGTCTGCTGCGGGTAAGGGCCTGCGGCTGCCGTGCAACCCTCACCCAAGCGGCGCCACCCCTCGCGCCCTAGCCCACTCCATGGCCCCATCCCTTGCCTCGCGCAGGCTGCTGCCGAACTCCAGCACCGATTGCGCAACGAGCAGGTCCATCTCCAGCTCGTCTTCCGGTGCGTAGCGGGCGAGCTTGATTGAGGCGTTCGCCACCGCTTCGAGTGCGCCGAACCTGTCCTTCAGGATCTCCAGGAGCCGCATCGGTGAGGGCGGGTGCTCCTGTTCCATGCACACCTCCATCTCTTGACCCGCGCCGCCGGGCAGGGCTACTGTTCGGTGCAGGCGGCCCTCGGGTCGTTCGTCTGTGAGGCTGGTCGGTTCTTCTTGGCGGGAGAGCGGCCAGCCTTGCGTTTCGCCCTGCTGTCTACAATATAGTTAGCAGAAGCAATCTTGTCAACCCAATTGTTAGCAGACAGATGGATTTCACAGACGCAACGGACCGGCTCACAAAGGGTGTCAGCCTCGCGGACCTGGCCCGTGAGCTTGATGCGTCCTACGGGTTGATTCGACAGGCTCGGATGGACCCCGCGTCGCCATCCTACCGTCGCCCGCCGGCGGGATGGGAAGAAGCAGTTGCGCGCTTGGCAGAGGAGCGAGCGAAGGAGTTGCTTGAGCTGAAACGGGCTTTGAGCAGTGGACGCTAGGGCAAGGAGAGGGTTAGCACCCGTAGTCGAGCCGCTGGATCAGCCCGTTGAAGTCGCCGATGCCGTCGCCCGTTGGAATCCTGGAAGGCCTTGACGTGCAACTCGTAGAAGACGACGTCCTTGGACGAGAGCGGGTCGTCGCTCACGGGCATTTCCTCGCCGTCGGTCTGGATGAGTCCGTTCCCCGAAACGAATCCCGGCGCCTCGGGTGCCGGGATGTTTGCGTGCTGAGAATCGCGTGCCGCGCGGTGCTGCAGAAAGCGGCCCTTGGGCGATCACCCGATGGAACGGTGATTACGCCTGTTGTTCTCCTTCGGAATGACCTGTACTGTAACTGCGGCCATTTCCCGAAACCGCATTCGCCCTATGACTCGATCCTCCAATTCCGGTGACCGAAACCTGGTATTCATCTCCTACAGTCATGCCGACGCGAAGTGGCTTGCGCGCTTGCGGGTCCATCTCAAACCGCTTGAGCGGCACGGCGTAGTCGTACCTTGGGACGACACTAAGATCAGACCAGGCGCCGAATGGCGGGAGGAGATACGAAATGCCCTGGAAAGCGCGCGAGTTGCTGTATTGCTTGTGAGCGCCGACTTCCTCGCGTCTGATTTCATCGCTACAAACGAGTTGCCGCCACTACTACAAGCGGCAGAGGCGCACGGGACTCGGATACTCCCCCTGATCCTTGACCATTGCCGATTCGAGAAGACGGAAGGACTGTCGCGCTTCCAGGCCGTGAACAATCCGTCCAAGCCGCTTGCCACCCTGAATCGTTCCCATCGTGAAGCCTGGTTCCATAAGTTGAGCGGGATCATCGAAGAAGCTCTCGAAGTAGCGCCGAAGGAGCCGACGGCTTTACCGCGCGAGGAGCCGCGCCCGAAAGACGACAGCACGAAGATTCCGATCAGGGAATTGGCGAAGCGCCATGTGCTGCGGCTGCGGTTCTGGGAGCAGTTGCTTGATCTCGCCCGGCAGAAAGGGATGTCATTCCATGCCAACCGATCCCCGAGCACGTCGAATTGGATCGGGGGGAAAACTGGCATTACTGGGTATCGCTGGAATTACGTGATCTATATGGATGGCGCCGCCATCGAACTCGACATCGACACGGGGGACAAGCGCAAGAACAAGCGACTCTTCGATGCGCTCCGCTCGCGAAAGGCGGAGATCGAGCATGCTTTCGGTGCCCCGCTGGAATGGCAGCGGCTTGACGATGCGCGCCGTTCCGGTGTCCGCTACGTCATGCGGGAAGGAGGTTTAACGGCGCCGGAAACGGAGTGGCCGAGGATCCAGGCCTCGATGGTTGAAGCCTTGGCTCGACTGTCGGAGGTTTTTCAGCCACACCTGCAACTTCGTGCTGGCGCATCGCTGAAGTATCAGCCGTTGGGGGTCTACCTGGCAGCCCGTCAGAATGAACCGATCGTGCGGTTATCATTCACGGAAATCGAAGAGATGATCGCTGGATTGTTACCCACGTCAGCAAACCAATACCGTGAGTGGTGGTCTAACCAATCCGATACATCCAACCGTCCGCAAGCGGCAGCTTGGCTCAATGCAGGCTTCAAGGTCGACAGTGTTGACCAGGAGAACGGATGGGTCGAGTTCGTCCCGAAGGATGGTCCATCCGCACAGACCGGAACGCACAATGCCGAAACACCCAACGAAAGTGGAATCAATCGCAAAGTCCAGTACCAACAATATACCGTGCGCCAACTCGTCACGGGCTCCATCGAAATTGAACTTGAAGAGAGGCAGATAAAGCCCGTCAAACCAACTTTACGACAGATAGCTTCGGAACTCGGGATTGGGCTTCTCAATCGCCACAAGAATCCCTTGAACACGCGGCAACTCGGCGCGTTGATTATCGAGGCTGTAGAGCGACGGAATAGAGGTGGTGCTACCCCTCCCGCCCTTCCACGGGGTGGTGCACAAGAGCGCTCTGATCCACGTTCGCGGCACACCGCTGATAATAAACGGTTCATCAACAAATTCTACGCTCATGCCGCGGAAATTGCGCTCGACGACGTGACCGCTCCGACGGAACGACTAATAGATCGAAATGTTTATTGGGATGACTTCGATGCCGCGGTGGAAGAACTATCCGCCGAGGACCGCCGCAGCCGGCAAGAGGCCAATACTGTGCATAATCTGAGGAAGTATGGCTTGAGTGTGGCGCAGTTGAAGCAGGCCCTGCAGGAGTTGGGGTTCTACAATGGTGCTATCGATGACGAGTATGTAGACGCAATCGCAGAGGCTCTTAAACGCTTCCAGAAGGCTTTTAATCTCCGTCACGTCGACGGCTACTTTGGTCCGTTGACCTACACTAAGATGGCTGAGGTAGCCTACCGACTGGAGTGATGCGAGAACTTCGCGGCAGCCGCAGGCCGCCTGTGGCTGCCGCGTAATCTCACGCGAGGGTGCCACCCCGCGCGCCCGCGCCCACTGCATTGCCCCATCCTCCGCCTCGCGCAGGCTGCTGCCGAACTCCAGCACCGACTGTGCGACGAGCAGATTCATCTCCAGCTCGTCTTCCGGTGCGTAGCGGGCGAGCTTGATAGAGGCGTTCGCCACCGCTTCGAGTGCGCCGAACCTGTCCTTCAGGATCTCCAGGAGCCGCATCGGTGAGGGCGGGTGCTGCTGTTCCATGCTCACCTCCATCTCCTGACCCGCGCCGCCGGGCAGGGCTACTGTTCGGTGCAGGCGGCCTTCGGGTCGTTCGTCTGTGAGGCTGGCCGGTTCTTCTTGGCGGGAGAGCGGCCAGCCTTGCTTTTCGACCCTGCTGGACACAAGTTAGTATCCAATAATCTGGTTGTCAACCCGTTCGTGTCCAAGCGCATGGATTTTAAGGAAGCGAGTTCGCGGCTGACTGACGGGCACACGCTCGTAGATATCGCAGCGGAGACTGGAATGTCGGAGGCTACGGTGCGCCGCGCGCGACTGGAACCGAGCAGTCCAGCTTACCGGTCACCACCGCCGAACTGGAAGGAAGCCATAATCAGGCTTGCGGAGCAGCGGATCGAAAACCTCCGCGAGTTGATTGGCACACTACGCAGGTGAGGGCTGATGGTCCCAGCCGCTAATCGAGGCTTGGCCGATCGATCGGCTGCAGGCGATGCGGGCTCGGTCATCCTTTCGCCCACGACGCACTTGCGCGCCGGGCCCGCACCCTTGACCCTTGTGTCGTTCGGGGCTTCTGTCCTCTTCCGCTGATTGGTTGGTCCCGTGAGCCATTCGAAGTTGCCAAGCGCAGTCGCCTGTCTACTCGTCTTTGCCGCCACCGCGCCCGTGGCGGCGCAGAGTTGCTCGCCCGTGGCCGTGATGGTGGAGGTGCGAGATTCGATGGGCCGCTACGTCAACCCGGCCGCGCTGGACAGCATCGTTACCACCGATCCCGGGAGGGCGCCGGAGCGGGATTTCTTTGACGACCATTCGCCGTTGCCAGTGCCTGGAGATCCCAAGCGGTATCTCTGGCGCTCTGTCTCCGGTTGTCGCCTGCATGTGCACCGTATCTCGTTCTACCAGGGCGGTCGAACGATGCACCTGGATTTCGACATGGTCGTGGACGCCGGCGATCGTGACGGGCCGAACGTCTTCCTGATCGAGGCGCCGCCTCTGCAGTCCGGCACATTCCACCTGCGCTGGGATCCATTGGAGCCGGGAGGCTGGGTGGAGCAGCCGAAGCGTCTGGAGGATGACCGATGGGTGCCGGTCCCCTCGCCTTGAGCGGCGTGACCCTTGTGTCGTTCGCTGGCAACAGACATCTCTGGCACTCACAGTGACTCCGACGTCAGGACCGGACGTGTGGCCGCCGGCGCCCGGCTCCCCGCAGGCACGGGCGCTCGCGCACGTGGCCGCGCGCAGCGTCGGCCCGCCAGTCGATCCCTCGCTGCGCGTCACTCTGCAGTTCCACCCCGACCGTTTGTACGGCGGCACGCCGATCCTTCAGGCCTTGGCATCCGCCGGCGTGTACCGTTCGCAGTTCGAGACGGGCACGAGCAATGGCGGGCTCACCGCGCACCCCGGCGGCGACCGCTGGAACTGGGAGAGCCGCATCTTCGGCGGCGCGTACGACGACGCGCCGCCGGCCGAGCGCCCGAAGTATGGCTCACTCAACTTCCGCCGGCGCGCGACCGGAGGCGCGCCGCGCTTTGGGTCCGCATACTTCCGCCTCAGGCCCGAGGTGCTCCTGCGCACCACGTTCTGCTATCCGGATAGCGCGTACGAGCCGGAGGATTTCGGCGTCGCGGAGCGAATGGCACTCATCCCACTCGCGGAGCACGACGGTCGACTCGACCCACTCGACTGGAGTATCGAGGCCCATGTGCACGGCCCCGTGCGGCTGGCGCGCGACGTGGAGGCGCTGGTGCTCGATCCCTGCTACCGCAACACGGACATCGAGGGCTTGGCTCGTGCGCTGCCGTGTCCGATCGAGTGGCATCCCGGGTTCCGGCTCTCGATAGAGGAGCTGCGGCGCCACCCAGAGTACCGGGGGCCCGAGTACGTCGACCTCGGTGTCGCGCTGGCGCATGATGGGCAGCTGACGCCCGCGATGGTCGGCGCGGCGGCGCGGGAGGGGCGCCATCACCCTCAGGACCTGAAGAAGGTGTGGCACTACATCGCGCGATTCGGCGACCTCTCCGCCCTTGAGCGAGGGCATCCGTGACCTCGCACCGCCATGCTCCTGGTGCAGCCCGGCGCGCTGCCAGCTAACGAATCGTTGCAGCTGACGAAGCCGCGCATCGTCCTAACCAGGCAGCAGCGCTCCGTGGTGGGGCCATAGTCGCTGGCGCCCACGATCGACATGCTGCTGCCTCCCACGAACACCGTACCTGCAGCTGCCTCCATCCAGCGGCTGAGCCGCGCGCCGCAGCTGACGATCGGGGCGCCAGTGTGGCCGGCCGGCCTCACTGGCGCGTGCCCCGTCCGTGGCGTAAGTTTCGTTCGCGGGCTTCGCAGCAACGAGGGAGTCGGCGCGATGCCAGGAATTCCTGGTATCGTGCTGACTCCTATACTGTTTTCACACGCTCTCCCGCGCAGACGATCCTTTCCGCCGCGGCCTGTCCTCGGCCGCGGAAGGGGTTGCGCCTTTTCCCTTCGGCAAGCTCCCATGAAGAAGCTGTACGCGTTCGCCGTGGCCGCGCTCGTTCTCGTTGCCGCGTGCGGCGACGTTACCGCGCCCGGCGACGCTCACTGTTCCAAGGACAATGCGGCGAGCGGCCGAAATGAGGCCGAGTGCAGCTTCATCGTCCTTGTTGCCGCGGGGGTCAGCCCCGAGGCCGTCGCCCACGACCACGGGGTGATGCCGCATTACGTGTATCAGGACGTGCTGCACGGCTTCGCGGCCTGGCTGTCCGATTCCACGCGCGACGCGCTGGCGAAGGATGCGCGCGTGCAGTCGATCGAGGCAGATGTCATGGAGATCGAGCAGACGACCCAGAGCGGCGCGACGTGGGGGATCGATCGCGTGGACCAGCGCGCGCTCCCGTTGAGCGGCACCTACAGCTACACCTCGAGCGGCGCCGGCGTGACCGCGTACATCGTCGACACCGGCATTCTCCTGGGGCACAGGGAGTTCGGGGGGCGCGCGGTCAAGGGCTTCGACGCGATTACGGCGGGCGGGGATGCGCAGGACTGCAATGGCCATGGGACGCATGTCGCCGGCACCGTGGGCGGTGCCACCTACGGCATCGCCAAGGCCGTGAAGCTCGTCTCCGTGCGCGTTCTGAACTGCGGTGGCGGCGGCACGGCGTCGGCGGTGATTGCCGGCATCGATTGGATCACCCACAACCACGCGCCGAATTCCGTCGCGAACATGTCGCTGGGTAGTGGCGGCATTTCGCAATCGCTCGACAATGCCGTCGCGGCCTCCATCGCGAGCGGCGTGACCTTCGTCCTCGCGGCGGGGAACACCCAGGTGGATGCGTGCCGCGGCTCGCCGGCGCGCGTTCCGGCCGGCATCACGGTCGGCGCGACCGACGCTACGGATACAAAAGCGAGCTTTTCCAACTTCGGCAGCTGCGTCGACCTCTTCGCGCCCGGCGTGAACATCGTCGCGGCCTGGCACACGAGCACGACGGCGATCCACACGATCAGCGGCACCTCGATGGCCGCTCCGCACGTGGCCGGCGTGGCGGCGCTCTACCTCGCGACTCATCCCGGCGCCACGCCGCAGCAGGTCCGCGACGCCCTGGTGGGCAACGCAATCACCGGCGCGGTCAAGAACGGCGGCACGGGATCGCCGAACACGCTCCTGTTCTCCAGCTACTGACCCGGCGCGAACTCCGTCGCGGCCGCGCGGGCGAGACGAGCGTCGTGCGCCCTGGCCCTGAGCTCTGACGAACGTCGTGCGACCAGGCCGCTACGTGCCGACGCCGAAGTCGCGGCGCCGCGCCAGGAAGTAGCGGAGGAAGACCGCGTGGATGGCGAGGAAGAACAACGCGCCGATGCGCACGCTCGCGGCGTTCGTGTCGGCCGGCGGCCGCAGCAGCGCGTAGACGCAGGTGAGCGCCGCGAGCGCCAGCGGGCCGTGGCGAGCCACCATCCCCAGGCACGAAAGCGCCGCACGCCATGCGCGCAGAGGAACGCGAGCGCCGCCATCCTCCCCGAACGTCACCAGGATCATCCCCGGCTGCGCGGTATCGCGGATGCGCGGCTCGCTCGTCAGCGGCAACAACAGGAATAGCAGCCCGGTCAGCGCGAACGACACCGCGGCCAGGTAGCCCAGGCCCACGTAGACGATCCCCTCCCACCCGTGCGCCCGGCGCCCCGCAGCGCGGACAGGCAGGCGCCTGGTCCGACATCGGGCCGCCGCATTCCCTGCACGTGATCAGCGTCACAAATCCCCTTCGATGGTGGGTGGAGGACGGAACTCAATCGGCGTGGCGCGAGCCTTCTTCGCGCGCGGTTCATCTCCCGCAGGCGAGATCGTACAACGCGCGGCAGCCGCGGCGGATACCCCTCCCAAAACTACCCCGTGCGTCGTCGACACAGCATCTGGCCAGCTGGATTCGGCTCGTCCGCCACACCCTGCCGAAGTCACCTCGGGGCACCTCATCATCCAGGACGAAACACAGTGCGGAATCGCCTTCCCAAATCGCCCGCAACGGGTCATCCTGACACCTGGCGCCAAACATCTTGCTCCTTCGAGGCCGCCGGCGTATACTGGCGGAAACAACACCTGTTACCGCCGAGCTTCGCGGCTCGAGCGGGCTTCCACGAATCCCCTCCCCGCCACAGGGAGGGGCCGCCTGCCGTCCGCCCCCTGATCCCTGACCCACCCTCCGTTCGACCTGACGTGACACGAGCGTTCGCCATCGCCAGGTGGCGCGTGCCCCGTTGGCGCATCGGAGGACCCGCTTCCCCACCCATCACCAACACGAGGTAAGGTTGCTTCCGGCATCCTCAACGCCCCCGCGCGCCAGCCGTTCGGCGCGCCTGCTCTGCATCGCGGTGGCGCTGGCATCGGGCGCGTGCGCCGACGTGCCCAGCGCGCCTCTCGCGGCCCCCGCGACGCGGTTCTCCAGCACGCCCGGCTTCACGCAAACCGTGACGCTGCCACTGCAGGACGACGGCTCGACGCCGAACTTCGAGGGGCTCACCGGCATCGTGGTTCCGCGGACGGGGAGATACCGCCTGACGGGGACGGGAGCCATCACCGTCTCGGCCAACCCGGCCACACAGGCGGCGTGCCCGCTGGGATACAATCCCGAGCGGGTGGGCACGTACGGCGCCGGAGGGAACAACCTGCCGTACAACTTCGGCCGCATCCTGCTGCGCCAGCGGTTCACCAACGGATCGACCAGCCGCGTCCTGCCGTTCACGGTGGTCGACGAGAACACGATCACCTACGAGGCAGACCTGACCGCGGGGAGCGAGATCTACGCGTTCCGCCAGATCCCTGGCGCCAGCACCATCTGCCCCGGGTCGGCCGGCAAGTACCTCGAGGTGTACCTGTACAGCGGCTCGCAGCAGGTGACGGTGCAGGAGATCTCGCAGGAGCCGGACGCCGCGCTGGTGCTGGAGTGCAACGGCGCGCCCGGCAGCGCCTCGGTGGTGCGGGGCGGCAACCTGAAGTGCGTGGCGCGGACGGAGCCGGCGGGCGCCGCCATCACCAACACGGCCTGGACCTTTTCCGGCCCCAGCAACGGCCCGCCCGTGAGCGGGCCCGCGGGGCAGACGGCGTGGGAGGGCACGATGGCGATCGGCGGCACCGTGAAGGTCACCGGACAGGTGAACGGCAAGGCGCAGACGGCCAGCGTGGCCGTCACCGTCACCCCGCGGCCGTGGCGCGACGAGCTGCCGGCGCACGCCTTCGTCACCTGCCCCGCGCCGGGGGTGACGGGGTGCCACCTCCACAATCCGCCGCGCTACGACCACGATTTCGGCGTCACCACCATCCTGCCGGGGTGGAGGGCGAGGACGGCCTCGGTGATCACCACGGGCCCGAACACGGGATGGGTGTTCCTGGCGGGGACGCAGCGGAAGCTGGAGTTCTCCAATTTCCGCACGGAGCTGAACGCGGTGCTCAACGATCCGCGCGACCCGGTCTTCCGCGGCGGCTGCACCGCCTCGAACGTGGGCGCGTGGATCCGGGCACACGAGGCGCTGCACGTGCAGCGGATGCAGGCGACGGTGAATCAGCAGAAGATGAACCCGCGGCTGGAGCGCGTGGTGGAGTTCGGGAAGGAGCGGTTCGACCGCCAGGAGCGTCGCGCCGAGGCGGCGATCCGGTCCATCCTGGCCGACTTTGGGGATGCGGACCACTCCGAATCGTACGGACCAGACCCCTGCACCCTGCCGACGTCGCCCAATCCGTCCAAGCCGCCCACCGCCTCTTCCTGAGCTGACGAACATGCGCGCAATGATGCGAACGACCCTGGGGCTGCTGACCGCGGCGGCCCTCGTGAGCGTGTCCGGCGCCGCCCGGGCCCAGGGCGGCGCCGGCAAGGACGGCTATGCCGACGAGCAGCACCGCAACGACTGCCGCCTGGCGCACCAGGTGCTCACGGCGGGCGAGCCCGCCAACAAGCGCGACTGGGCGCTGGAGACCATTCCCAGCTGCGGCGTGCTGGGTGGCGAGGCGCTGGCCGCCATGCTCCTGGCCCACCGCGGCGACGCCGCCGCCGACGACGAGCTGGACGCCCTGGTCCAGGCCAGCGTGAACCTGCGCGACGCGACGCTGTTCCGCGCGGGCCTGCAGGTGGCCGGCGACGCCACGGCGGGAGATGCGGCGCGGGTGGCCGGCTGGCAGGTGGTGCACGCGCAGCTGACGGGCGTGTACCCGCCCGTCACCGCGAGCGAGGACGACGGGCCGCAGGCAGGGAGCATGCTTGCCACCGCGCCGCCCGCGTGGGGCCTCGCCCTTCCCGCCGACCGCGATACGCTGGCGCGAGCGGTCGCCGATCGCGCGCTCGCCAGCCCGGACACCCCGTTGGCGGTGAGGGAGCTCGCGGACCACCTGGTCGCCGCCCTCGATCTCCAGGCGCAGGTCCTGCGCGTCTGCGGTCCGAGCGGCACCCTCGCGGACGAGGCGTGCGAGAACGCCGTCGCGGCGGACGACCAGGCCAATCCGTAGAACGCACCAGGAGGGGCACATTCGCTGAACGGAACGCGATGTCGACGCGGCCGGCCCGGGATCATCCCAGGCCGGCCGCCGACGTTCGTATCCCCGTCTCATCGGATGGGGAACACCGCGTCGCGGAGCGAAGCACTACGTCCACGCCGCGGCCGGCGCCGCCCTCGCGCGGAATCCCACTATGTCGCGCAGACCCGGCCCAGCGGCAAATTTCTCCGGCCTGATGCGTTCATGGGGTGGAACCACGGCGAAACCGCTTCCCACGATCGACCACAAGGCGGAACGTATGATCTCACGTCGTGAACGGCCTGGCCTCTCCCGCGGCGCCGGAGCTGCCGCCTGTCTCGCGGTCCTGCTTTCCTGCGGCGCGTGCGGCGGTGGAGAGAAGGGCACGCCGGTCTCCCCGCCTCCCGCGGACATTCCGGTCAGCGGTGCGGCCGTGCCGGGAATGGGATCGTACGATCAGATCATCCCCGACCTGATGCGGAAGTACGCCATCCCCGGCGGCGCGGTCGCCGTGGCGCGCGATGGCAAGCTGATCTACGCGCGCGGCTTCGGGTACGCGGATGTCGAGAACAAGACGCCGGTGCAGCCCGACGCGCTCTTCCGCATCGCCAGCGTCTCCAAGCCGATCACCAGCGCCGCCATCATGAAGCTGGTGGAAGAAGGCAAGCTCCGGCTCGACGATCGCGTGGCGCCGATCATCGCGGACCTCGCCCCCGCACCGGGAGCGACCGTCGATCCCCGGTGGGAGCAGATCACCATCCGGCATCTGCTCAACCACACTGGGGGGTGGGATCGCGACAAGCCGAACGGCGGGTTCGACCCCATGTTCCGGCCCGCGATCGCCGCGGCGGCGGTCAACGCGCCCGCGCCCGCGTCCGCCGAGACGATCATCCGCTACATGAAGGGGATGCCGCTCGACTTCGATCCCGGCGAGAAGCACGTCTACTCCAATTTCGGCTATGCCATCCTCGGCCGCGTGATCGAGCGTCTGAGCGGCATGCCGTACGAAGACTACGTGCGCGCACGCGTGCTGCAGCCCGTGGGCGCCCATCGCACGCGGCTGGGGAAGACGCGCCTGAGCGGCGCGCTCGCGGGCGAGGTGAAGTACTACCTGCCGGGGGAGCCCGGGCTGGGCCTGTCCGCGCCGCTGGTGCCATCCGTGTTCCCGGGCGAGGGGATGGTGCCCGTCAACTACGGGGGCTTCTACATCGAAGCGATGGATTCGCACGGCGGCTGGGTCTCTTCGACCGTCGATCTGTTGCGATTCGTGGGCGGCGTCGACGGCCGCGCCGATCGCCCGGACATCCTCAGCGCCGCGCTGGTGACGGAGATGACCAGCAACGGCGCCACCTTGTGTGGCGGCGCATGCTACTACGCGGGTGGATGGCTGGTTCGCCCAACGCAGGGCGACGCGAACTGGTGGCATGGAGGATCGCTCCCCGGCACCACGAGCATTCTCGTGCGGTCGTATCACAACTTCACCTGGGTGGCGCTGTTCAACGCCCGCGCCGGAACCAGCTTCGACGACGACCTCGATGCGGCGCTGTGGAAGGCGCTCGCGGGTGTCACCTCGTTTCCGGCGCACGACCTGTTTTCGACCTTTCAATGAGATGAGCCGCGGAGGCGTCCGAGAGCGCCGCGTGGGAGCCATCGAGCAGTCCGCCGATGGCTCCGGACCGACGCCGGCACCGGCATCGACGCCCTGAGAGGCGGTCCGTCCGTTCCCGTGGTGCTGACCCGGATGGGAGTTCCAAGCTCCACCAGCAGACGAGGCATCACCATGCGCATCCGCTCCGTCCGTCTCGCTCCCCTGCTCCTGGTCCCGCTCGCCGTTGCCTGCGGTGAGGCGACCGGTCCCCAGCCGGCCGCCAACCCGCCCGGCGACCTCTGCACCCTCCCGACGCTCACCGCCGCGCCCGCACCCGCCCCGGCCCTTGCCGCGTTCGCCTACGACCGCGCGGCGGCGTACGATCCGGTGCTCACGCCGATCGGCAGCGAGCCGGGTGTGGCGATCCACGCGGTGAGCTTTCTCAGCCCGCGCGGCACCGGGCGCGCCACGGGGCGGCTCTTCGTGCCCGAGGGTCCGGGCCCGTTCGCCGGACTGGTGCTGATGCACGGCTTGCCCGGCAACGCCGAGCAGATGACGTTCACCGGAACGTTGCTGGCGCGGCAGGGCGCGGTGGTGGTGGCGCTCGACGCGCCGTTCGCGCGGCGCGGGGGCAGCCCCTTGCGCTTCACCGAGGCCGACAGCGCGGAGCAGGTGCAGCTCATCACCGACCTGCAGCGCGCCGTGGACCTGCTCGTGGCGCGTCCGGACGTGGACGCGAGCCGGCTCGGCTACGTTGGCTTCAGCTACGGCGGGGCGATGGGCGCCCTCTTCGTGGGCATCGAGCGGCGGCTCAAGACGGGGATCCTGGTGGTGGCCGATGGCGGGCTCGTCACGCACTATACCGGACCCGAGGACGGCGGCAGCACCTTCGCCGCACTCACCTGCGCGCAGCGGCGGCGCTGGCTCCAATCGATGATCCCGATCGAGCCCATCAAGTACGTCGGCTTCGCGGCGGGGATGCCGCTCCTGCTGCAGTCGGGGCGGCAAGACGAGCTCGTGACGCCGCGCGATGCCGAGCAGCTGCAGGCCGCCGTGGGCGATCCCAAGACGATCCACTGGTACGACGCGGGGCACAGCCTCAACGCCGAGGCCTCGCGCGACCGGCTGTCGTGGCTGCAGCAGCTCGGGATGCGAGCCCCCTGAGCCGACGAGCGGTGCAGCGAGCCCTTTGGGCACGGTTCTCCTGGATCCAATCAGAACCACGCACGTGCGGAACGTCGGTACTGCAGGAGCACGCCAGGGGAGATGCGAGTCCTTTCGTGAATTCGCGTGGCGGCAGCTCTTGTGCGCCGGTCCCGCACCGGTGAACGTTGTGCCCGGCCACCACCGCACCGCATCCCAACTCCGCGTCCACGGCTTCGCGATGTCACTCCGCCGTACCGGTATCACCGCGCTGCTGGCGGTGGCGCTCGCCTCGTGCGCGGCGCCGCGCGGCCCGCGCGCCGTGGAGAGCTGGAGCGCCGTGGTGACGCCGGATTCGGCCGTGTTCGTGATGCCCAGCGGGTGGGACCACGTTCCCCTGCCCCCGCCCGCGCCGCCCGGCCAATCCCGCATCGACTACGGATGGGCGGTGGTGATTCCGTCCGACCGCGGGTTGGAGATCTCGGCCCATCGCTTCACCACCGATTCGGTGGGCACCCGCGGCACGCCGCTGGAGCGCCTGATGGCTCCCTCGCGCCTCTGCGTGTGCGAAGCCGGCCCGTCTGGCGGCAGGCATGCGCATGACACCGCCCAGCCGCCGCGCGTGCCCCGGCAGGTGACGGCGCGCGCCCGGGGAAACGACGTGGTGCTGACGCTGAAGGCGGCGCCGGCGGTGCAGATGGCGTTCGGCGCGCGGCCGGCCCAGGTGTGGATCCGGCGGTACCTGCGCTGGCCGCAGGGAGATTCGGTGCTGGTGCCGGTGCGCTACACCTCGCCCACTCTCCCCCGCGCCGATCCGCCCCACGCCCACCGATGAGGGCGCGACCCACGCCGTAGGCGCAGGCCCCGCACTCCTCCCCTGTGCCGTCAGGCACACCGCGAACACGACCGAATCCCGGGCCGCATGTCTGAGCTACTGAGTCGCGAACTCCGCACGCAGTTCGGAGAGATCGACATCTACCTGTTCGATCAGCTGCTCCGGGGGCGCTTCGATGCCTGCCGCACCGTGCTGGATGCGGGGTGCGGAGAGGGGCGCAACCTGGTGTACTTCCTCCGCGCCGGCACGGCGGTCCACGGCATCGATCGCGATCCCGCCGCCATCATGCGCGTCCGGGCTCTGGCGGGGGAACTCGCACCGTCGCTTCCGCCGGAGAACTTCGTGGCCGGCGAGCTCGACGCCCTCCCGTGGCAGGACGAGAGCATGGATGCGGTGCTCTGCAGCGCCGTGCTGCACTTCGCCGCCGACGAGGCACACTTCGGCGGGATGCTGCAGGAGATGTGGCGGGTGCTGAAGCCGGGTGGGATGTTCTTCGCGCGCCTCGCGTCCATCATCGGGCTGGAGGCGGCGGTGGCGCTGGACCAGAACAGGCGTGCGCGCCTGCCGGACGGAAGCACGCGCTTCCTGGTGGATGAGCGGTTCCTGGTGGAGTGGAGCGAGCGGCTGGGCGCGGCTCTCCTGGATCCGCTCAAGACCACGAACGTGCAGAACCAGCGATGCATGACCACGTGGGTGCTGCGGAAGCGCGCCAACGGCGTCGAACGCACCGTCCAGGACCGCTGACGATGCCGGACTCATCCTGGCGCGTGCTCGGGTACGACCGTTTCGCGGGGGAGGAGTACCTCATCGGCGAGTTCTCCTCGCGGGCGCTGGCGGAGGCGGCGGCCCGCGAGGCGGAGCGCCGGCACCAGCGCACACAGGACGAAGCTTTGCGCGACGACGTCTGGATCGTCGGCCCCGAGCCCGCCGCCGATCACCCGCCGCACGCCGGCTGCCGCACCTGCGGCATGCTGGGTGAGAGGGAGCATGGCTTCCAGAAGATCGGCCGCGAAGAGGAGGCCACCCACCTCCCGCCCTCCGTCTCGCACCTGCGTGTCATCCGCGATCTCACGCCCGGCTCCGGCGGCACTCTGCAACTTTGCCAGTGCCCGGACTGCTCGACGTATTATCTGCTCCGCGAGGAGCACGAGTTCCTCTACGGCGGCAGCGAAGACGAGCAGGAGCTGACCCGCCTGAGCGACGCCGCGGCTGCGGAGTACCTTCAGCCACCCCCATCCAGCGGCTGAGCCGGCCGTCGCCGCACCTGGCGATCGGCTGCAGAGATGCGCGGCGATCCATCCACCGACGACAGGCTTCCATGCGGGCTTCCGCCACCCCTGACCGTTCGTGTCACAGGGCAGACCACTCTGGTGTTGTTGCCCTCTTACGTTTAACGTCCATTGTCACCTGCTGCGCGGTGCCAACCGCGGACCTCGCCGCGCCATTTAGACCATTCCATTCATAGGTGGACATCAATGAGCGAGTTCCTCACGTTCAAGTCGCGCCTGCAACTTGGGCTCATGCTGGCCGGCGGAATTGCGGGCGCCATCGCCGGATGCGCGCTGACCGTTTTCGGCAAGATCATCGCTGGAGCGCCACCCGCGACCCTCGCGGACTACGTCTGGAACATGGCCCAATGCGGCGTTCTGGCTGCCGTGATCAGTCCGCTCGTGACCTGGTCGGCACTGCGGCGTGCCCCACTCTGGCGCACGGTGGTCGAACCGCTCGCCGCCGGGATCGCGGGAGCCGCAGCCGGCGTCTTGCTTGGGTCAGCGGCGGTGTTTCTCCTTCTAACCCCGCTTGGTATGGCAGCCGCCATGCTCCGCCTCGGTCATCGCTATCGCGAGCAGCCCCTCCTGCGTCATGCGCCGCGCCGCATCGAGCACGGCGCGAACGGGTAAGCGGTCCCGGTGCCCGCTTACCGTGGACGCGAGTACGACCGATACTGCGGTGCTCCCGAGAGATGTCATGCTCTCGCCGATCGCCGGCTAGCGCGCCGGCCGCGCACCCCTACCTTTGTATCCTTCAGGCGCACATCATCGGGCTGGAGACGCGGGTCGATCCGCCGCGGCAGAGCTTCGCGCTCAGAGGCGCAGGTCGATCCGCCGCGGCAGAGCTTTGCGCTCATCGGTCGCCGGGTAGCCGGACGGCGTGACGTCTTTCGACGCACGATCTCATCCGGGCCGTGCCGGCCTGAACCCATCCAACGAGAAACAAAAGACTGAGCGGACGGCGTAGTGTGGCGTCGCGCCTTCCGCCTTCTGCCTCCCGCCGTCCGTGGACACCGGATCCCGGCGCGTGGGTCGTGTGCGGCCGCCGGCTGAGGTCCCGCCGGGTGCTCGCACGCGACGACATCACCAGACGAGACCGATCCGGAGATCGAGATGCGATGGAGGATTTCGCACGCGGCGCTCGCCGCCGCCTGCCTGAGCGGATGCGCGACGATGCGGGCCGCTGAGCCAGGCGCGCGCCCCACGAGCCGCGACGCCGCCGCGGCCGAGGCGCTCGCGACGCGGGTCGAGTCGCTGCGGCGCGCCCGGCACATCCCCGGTCTGGCGATGGCCGTTCTCCACGACACCACCGTGGTGCTGGCGCGCGGGTTCGGCCTGGCCGACGTGGAGCGCGGGATGGCAGTGACGCCCGAGACGCCGTTCAACATCGCGTCGGTGAGCAAGCCGGTGGCGGCGGTGGTGGCGCTGCGGCTGGCACAGGATGGCGTGCTGGACCTGGACCGTCCGCTGCGGCGCTACCGCGGCTTCGCGGAGTTCTGCGATGCCGTGCGCGGGGAGGGCGGCATCTTCTTCCGCGACTTCGCGTGCCAGGACGACCGGCTCGCGCTGCGCCACCTGCTCTCGATGACCGCCAACGGCGAGCCGGGTACGCGCTTCTGGTACAATCCCCCGGCGTACTCGTGGGCATCGCGGCCGATGGCCGAGGTGGCCGGGCGCCCGTTCTCCACGCTGGTGGATTCGCTGATCTTCCGCCCGGCGGGGATGGCGCACTCCGCCCGCATCCATCGCGCGCTCCCGCTGCGGCCCGAGCTGGCCGCGGTGCTCGCGACGCCGTATCACGCCGACTCGGCGGGGCGCCCGGTGCGGTCGGATCCTCCGGCGCCGCAGGGAGATGGCGCGGCGGGCGGCGTGATCGCCAGCGCGATGGACCTGGCGCGCTTCGACATCGCGCTCACGGACGGACGGCTGCTGGCGCCGGAGTGGCGCGCGAGGCTGTGGACGGCCACGCGCACGCCCGCCGGCGTGGCGCTGCCCTACGGGCTGGGATGGTTCCTGGGCCACGACGGCGAGCGGCGGCTGGCCTGGCACACCGGCGTGTGGGAGAACCAGTATTCGGCACTGTACCTGAAGGTTCTCGGCGACACCCCCGCCGAGCGCTACACCCTGGTCCTGCTGGCCAACGGCGACGGCCTGCGCTGGGAATCGCGGCTGGACGAAGCCGCCATCGAACGTTCACCCTTCGCCACCGCGTTCCTGCAGGCGTTCCCCGCGCGATGAGCGAGGCGATACAGCGGGCCACGTAGCACTCGACATCATCAAAACTCCATCGGCAGCCGCGAGAGACTGGACGAGCATGTACCTGGTCGAGATGGAGCGCTGGGGGACTTCGTGTTCAACGAGGGAGGAGCTGGAGAACGCCTCCGAGGTGTTGGCGAAGCTCCGGACAGCCACCCGCGACCTCCAGTTCCTGGTGGTGGCCGACATCAGGAACGGCGTGGACTGGGGCAACTTCCTCATCTGGCTGCGGGGCGACCGGGCGTTGGTGCGGCTCGATCAGCACCGCGACCATCACGCGACCGATGCCAGCATCCGCGAGCGCCTGGATGAACGCTCCGCTTCGAGACCGGCGGCGACGGCTTCGAGGTACCGTTTGCCCGGTCGGTCTCGCAGGCCCAGGCACTGGATGCGCTGGAGCTCTGGCTGAACACCGGCCAGCGGTCGCCCTCGCTGGAATGGAGCCAGGAAGGGAGGGTTCCGCACGCACGCCGCCGGCCGACAATTCCGGGGATCGGGCGCGCCGGGGACATCCGCCCCGGCGCGCCTTCGTGTTTACTTCATCGACATCACGTGCGCCACGAGCTGATCGGTGGCGATCTCGGTGCCCTCCAGCCAGCCGGACGTCTTGTTCGCCTCGACGTCGCCCTCGTTCCGGTGCAGCGCGGTGAAGACGTAGCGCGTGCCGGTTCCCTCGCTTCGCATCGTCATGATGGCGGTGATCGGGATGTCGTCGAACACGGCCGGACGGTAGCCGGGGAACAGCATCGACGTCCACACGAGGCGCTCCATCGGAACCGCTTCCAGGATGCAGCCGAGGTTGGGGACGTCCTGCCCGCCCGCCACGGCGATGTCGATGCGGATGACGCCGCCGGGCCGCACGTCGATCTCGGCGTTCGCCACACGCCCCCACGCCCTGGGCATGTACCACTCCTTGAGATGCTCCGGCTTCGTCAACGCCTCCCAGACCAGCCGCGTGGGAGCGTCGATGAATCGTTCGATGACGATGTCCAGCTTCGGATCGACCGTCGATTGCTCGCTCATGGTTCCGTTTCCTTTTCCTTGAGTTGTTTGACGTATTGCTCGAACCGATCCAGCCGGGCTTCCCACGACCGGCGCCGCTCGGTCAGCCAGTCTTCGGCGACCTTCAACCGTTCGGGCGCGATCTCGTACGTCCGCACCCGCCCGCGCTTGCTGGACGTGACCAGCTGGCTCTCTTCGAGCACCGACAGGTGCTGCACGAACGACGGGAGCTGCATGTCGAACGGTGCCGCCAGCTCGCTGACGGTGGCCGGTCCGGCGGAGAGCCGCTCCAGGACTCGTCGCCGCGTCGGGTTGGATAGCGCGTGAAAGACTTCGTCGGCAGCCGCGGCTTGTACCATTCCGCCACCATCCAGATGCTCGGGTGATCCGATCGGGCGAAGGAATTGTACAACGTGAAAACACTTCTGTAAATACCTAAGTTTTAGATCGTGTACAACCTGCCACTTCATCGAGAAGACGAAACCATTGCCCGCCTGGCCGGCGATCGAGACATCCGCGCCGCGGAGCACCCGCGGATGCAGTCATCGCAAAACGCCGGAGGTCGCCGGAGCCGCTTCGCTCTTCGTCTGCGAGGATGCGTATCGCGCGGTGGCTTGACGAGCGAAGAGATCCCGCCTAACGATCTTCGCGACGCGGCGAGTTCATCGCCCGGCGAACCGGAGTCCGGCACCCGCCCAACATCCACTGACCTCGCGGTCCCAGGAGCGCCCGTGAACCGACAGATCACATTGACGACAGGGCAGACGGCGTTCGTGCGGTTCGACGCGTGCGACACCCTGACGGTGAATGCGGTGTTCCCCCTCGACGGCCGGCATCACATCACGTTCCTGAATCGGCTGGATCAGCGAGTCACGCTGACCGCCCAACAGGGAAGCACCGCATGGAGGGTGGGCTCGACCATGCCCATTCCGAGTGGGCAAAGCCCGAACAACCCGTTCTCGAGCTACAATCCGGGTGTGTACGTCTTCAGTGCCGACGTCCCGACCTGTTCTCTGTATCTGTCCGTGTCGGGGCCGAATCCCTGATCCACACTTCGGTCCGAGGTGGTCCGGGATGACGTCGGATCCCCTGCTCCCCAGCCCCACGAGCTGAACCCGGCAGTCGTCGGATTTCGAGCCATCGAGTCGCGGAAGCCGCGGGGGATCCCTCCCCCCGCGGCTTCCGCGCGTTGCGATCCGACCCGGCGAGCGACGCGAGATGGCGCGCCGGGCCGGAGCCGCGGGCGTCAGGGGAGGAGGAACTCCGAGCGGTACTTCGGCGCGAGCGCCAGCGCCCTGGCCATCCCCGCGGCGCGCGCGGCGGGGTCCGGGGGCGGCGGCGCGGCCGTGCGGGTGGCGACCGGAACGCCGATCTCCAGGAACATCTCCTCCTGGCCTGCGGGCGTGCACATGCACAGCAGGCGCGCGGGCGCATCCGAGGCGTTGCGGAAGGTGTGCGGCGCGTTGGCGGGCACGTTGATGGTCTCGCCGCGGCGCACCACCATCGTCTCGCCGCGGAAGGTGAACGCCACCTCGCCCTCGAGCACCGTGAACATCTCCTCGAAGTCGTGCCGGTGCGGCGGCGGGCCGCCGCCCGGGGGGACGAGCATGTCGATCAGCGTGTAGCGCCCCGCGGTGTCGCGCCCCGTGAGCAGGATCGTGTACGTGCCGGTGCCGATCCCCACGTGCGGCAGCGTGTCGTCCGTCTCGGGGCGGGCGATCGCGAGCGTGCGGCGCGGGTCGTCGGCCGGGATCGGCGGATACACGGGCGCCGCGTCGTCCGCCGAACCCGGTGAATCCGTCGCATCCGCGGCGTTCGCGATGGCGGCGAAGCCGGCGCCGAGATCCGCGACGAGCTTGCCGGGCGCGTGGCCGGTGCGCGTCCGCTCGATCGCGGCGCTCAGGTCGGCTGGAGCGACCGTCTCGGCGATCGTGGAGCGGAGCTCACCGCGCGCCACCGCGCCGGCCAGCTCGGCGAGGGCGCCGGCGTCGGGGCGCATCATCAGGAACGCGCCGCGCAGGCCCTCGGGCGCCTGCGCCGCCACGTCGGGCACCACGGTGCTGATCAGCGCGCCGCCGGGGGCGAGCACGGCCCACGAGCGCCCCGGCACGCCGCCGCCCACCAGGTCGAGCACCAGGTCGGCGTCGCGGACGCGCTCCTCGAAGGTCTCTGCGTGGTAGTCGATCACGGTGTCGGCGCCGAGCGCCAGCACGTGCGCGCGGCTCGATGCCGAGGCGGTGGCGGCCACCGTGGCGCCGCGCGCCTTCGCGAGCTGCACGGCGAACCCGCCCACGCCGCCGGCCGCGCCGTGGACCAGCACCGTCTGCCCCGCCCGCAGGCCGCCGGCGTCCAGCGCCTGCGCCGCCGTGAGCGCCACGACCGGGAGCGCGGCCGCCTCCACGTCCGTCAGCGCGCCGGGCGTGCGCACGAGCAGCGCCGCGTCGACCGCCACGTAGTCGGCGTACGCGCCGAGCCCGCCGGCGAGGCCCATCACGCGGTCACCGGCGGCGAAGCGCGTCACGCCCTCGCCCACCCCCACCACCTCGCCCGCGAGCTCCAGGCCGAGCGTGGCGGGAAGGACGAGCGGCACCGCGTCGCGCAGGTACCCCTCGCGGATCTTCCAGTCCATCCCGTTCAGCCCCGCGGCGCGGACGTGCACCAGCACCTGCCCCGCCGCCGGCGCGGGCACCGGCAGCGCCTCGATCCGCACCGCATCGGGCCCGCCGTACGCGATCAGCCGGGCGGCCGCGGAATGCCGCGCCGCGTCCGGATGGCGCTCCGCGCCGGCCGGCGCGCCGGGACGTGGCGCGCCATCGTCCTGCTGCCCCGAGTCCTGCTGCTCCGCGTGCTGCTGCTCGGTCGTGTCTTGCATCGGCTGCTCCAGAAGTGAAAGTAGATGCCGCGGGTCAAAGGTTGTTGACAAAGTTGTCCAAAACCAGGCGTACGATCGTGCGGCGACTGTGCCTCGTCCCCGCGCCCGCCTTCGGTCACGCGCCCGCGGGGGTGAGCTGGTCCACGGCGAAGTCGGCCACCTCGCGCAGCTCGGCCGACGGCGCGCCGGCCTTGGCGCGCACCATCAGGCCGGCGCGCACGGTGAGGATGGCCCGCGTCGCGCGGCGCTCGTCGAGCGACGCCGGGAGGTCGCCGCGCGTCTTGGCGTCGCGCAGCACGTCGAGCACCGCCGCCTCCAGCTGCTCGCCGCTCGGCTTGAGGGCGGCGAGGACCTCCGGGTCCTGCCCGCCGTGCTCGGTGAACGCATTCACGGCGAGGCAGCCGAGGCCGCGCCGCGCCTTCTCCGCGTCCGCCGGCCCGCGGAGCAGCGCGCGCACCGCGTCGAGCGGGGCCAGCCCGCGCATCGCCTCGATCTGCCGGCCGATCTCGTCGCGCGAGTAGCTCCGCAGCGCCTCGAGGTAGCAACGCCGCTTGTCGCCGAAGGTATCGTAGAAGCTCTGACGGCCGATGCCCATGGCACGCGCCAGGTCGTCGGTCGTGGTGGCGGCGTAGCCCTGCCGCCAGAACGTCTCCACGCCGGCCTGCAGCGCCTCGTCGCGGTTGAATCCCTTGGGTCGTGCCATGCCGGAACGGTATGGATTCTTGACACGCCTGTCAAGAACACCGGGCGCGAGCCGTTGCACCGCCGCATCCATCCCGTGGCGATCCACGACGTTCCAGGTTCGATGCCGGGATGTAACGCCGTGATGCAGCGTCATCGTGGACACACGGCCCTCCATCCCCCCGATCTATGCCATTAGCAGCCACTTACGCGTGGACACCCGCGCGGTCTGGAGGATGCGACTGCACGATGACGCACGCAACGGTGCCACATTCATCCTATCATCAGGAGAACGACCATGAAGAAGCTGAACCTGGACGTGAGCGCGCTGGAAGTGGAGTCGTTCCAGACCTCGCGGCTGAGCGGCTGGGCGGGCACCGTTCACGGCAACGACGACGCCACCGAGGGCGGCGCCACGCAGTGCGGTGGCATCCAGACGTGCGGCCAGGGCTGCCAGCTCTCGGGTGGCGGTGCCACCAAGTGCGGCGGCGTGCAGACCTGCGGCGATGGTTGCCCGCAGCAGCCGACGGCCGGCGGTGCCACGCAGTGCGGCGGCGTCCAGACCTGTGGCCAGGGCTGTAACGCGTAACCGCGCCGCTTCGCCCGGCCGGCGGCCGGGCGGGCGGTAGCGACCACGGCTCCATGGCGAGACGTGGAAAACGGAGAACCGCGCTCGGTCGCGGTTCTCCGTTTTTTCATCGCGCACGGCCGGATGATCACCGGACCGGAGCGGGGCCGTCCACGATTTCGCCGGTTCCGGGCACGCGGGGCGCGGGGCGATCCGTTAGCGCCACGGACCGTACCCGTTGCCGAGCACATCGCCAGGACGGAGATTCATCCGAGTCTCGTGGCACTGGCCCTCCGCACCCATCTCACCGGGATCCATGCGCACCGATCGCCTCCTCTCGTGCGCGGCGGGATTGCTCCTCCCGCTCGCCGCCCATGCCGTCGCCGCGCAAACGGCGGGCGCCCCGCCCGCAACCCCGGGCCTCGCGCGGCCCACGCCCGTTCTCCGCGAGGTCGTGAGCGGCATGCCGGCCGCGGCCGAGCAGGAGATCCGCGTGCTCACGGCCACCTTCAAGCCGGGCGACCGGACGGTGTTCCACACGCACCGCCAGCCGGTCACCGTCTACGTGCTCACGGGCGAGTTCTCGCTCGAGATGGCCGACCGGCCCACGGTGGTGGTCCGCGCCGGCTCGGCGTTCGTGGAGCCGCCGCACGTGCGCATGACCGGCTACAACCGCAGCGCGACCGCCGAGACGCGCGTGGTCATCTTCTATGTCAGCACGCCCGGCGAGCCGTTCCTGGACCCGATCGACCACTGATCGGCAGACGGGCCGGCGCCGCTGGATCCGCTGGATGATCGCGCCATCCCGGACGGACGCTCTCCCGCGGCACGCCCTCGGTGTTGCGCGGGTGACGCATCGTTGCAGGCTATCGTAAGACGCGAGGCGGCGAAAACGTTGTATGCCGATGTTCGCGCGTCACGACGGCACTCCATCCCAGCGGATACGGATGATCACTCGCTTCGTCGTGCCGGCCGCGCTCTGCGTGGCGTCAACGCTGCACGCCCAGCGGCCCAGCGGCCATTCGGTGCTCTCGGGCACCGTGCGCGACGCGGCGACCGGGGGCGCGGCTCGCCGGACCTCCGTCTGCGCGGTCCTGCCGGGTCACGGCGTCGTGTGGCACGACTGTGCGCCGGTGGATACCACGTCCGCGGAGTTCCGGCTGGACACCCTGCCGCGCGGCCATTGGCGCATCTCGGTGATCTGCGCGACGACGGGGATGTTCGGGCACCTGGTGGCGAGCGACAGCGTCGCCGTTTCGGAAGCGGCGCCGGTGCGGCGCGATTGGAGAGTCTCCTCCACGGGATGCGACCCGCGCCCCATGCGGCGCATCCAGGGAACGTTCCGTGGCTACTTCAGCGCGGGGTTCGAGTCCAGCGAGTTCCTTCCCTGCGCGGCCGACGCCTGGTTCGTTCCGGGAGATTCCCTGGCAGCCACGCCGTACGACGAGCGGCGGGCCTGGGCAGAGTTCGAGAAAGGCAGCATCCCCGCGGGATTCGTCTGGCCCGAGGTGCCCGGGGATCAGTATGGCGATCCACGCTCCTACGTCCAGTGGCGGGGAACCATCGAGGGGCCCGCCCATTATGGCCACATGGGGATGTCGCCGTTCGAGATCCGGATCGACAGCGTGCTCACGGCGCGCCCTCCGCGCCCCGGAGACTGCCAGCCACTCCGCTGACGGCTCGGGTACGGCTTCACGCGTGCCGGGATGGTGACCGGCCTGCCGGATCTTCAAGCCGGCGGGCACGCCCGCCGGCCCCCCTCGTTCATCGTCCCCCGTCAGGATCGCGTGCTTGCTGTGCACACCCAGCCGCGTCTACGATTCCCGTCGTCCACCTGGAACCACGACGCCGCCGTACCGAGGGGAGAAGAAGGAGCCATGGCGAGACTCCACGACGCGATCATCGACGAGCTGAGCGCCTTCATCCATGCCCAGCCGCTCTTCTTCGTGGCGAGCGCGCCGCTCGACCCGCACGGCCACGTCAACATGTCGCCCAAGGGGCTGGAGTGCTTCCACATCCTGGGGCCGCGGCAGGTCGCGTATCTCGACCTGACCCGGAGCGGGAACGAGACCTCGGCGCATCTCGCGGAGAATGGGCGCATCACGCTGATGTTCTGGGCGTTCGCCGGGCCGCCGCGCATCCTGCGGCTGTACGGGGAAGGGCGCGTCATTCTCCCGTCTTCGCCCGAGTGGGATGCGCTCGCTTCTCACTTCCCATCGTACGTCGGCATGCGCCAGATCATCGTGGCCGACATCACGCGCGTCCAGACTTCGTGCGGGTTCGGCGTGCCGCTGATGGACTACGTCGCGCAGCGCGACACGGCGATCCGGTGGGCCGAGGCGAAGGGCGAGGACGGGATCGCCGCGTACCAGCGTGAGAAGAACGTGGTCAGCATGGATGGTCTTCCCACGCCGCTCGGACGATCCATCGCGCAGGCGGCCGAGTCCGGCGCGGCGGCGTAGCCAGCTCGCGGCGCTGGAAACCATGGATCGGTCGCCGCCGTACACCGACCTGGAGAAATCGCGCTACACCGCACCTCGTCGTCGCGCCGGGAGGTCCGGCGAACCGTCTGGCGGCGCATCTCACCGCGTGGATCGCTCCTCAAGCTTCACCTCTGAACTCCAGGAGGTTTCATGCGTCGTCTGGCGGTGATGCTCACGGCCCTGGCGCTCGCGGCGTGCGGCACGGCACCGCCCTCTCGCGGCGGCGCGGTCCAGCCGCGGATCGCGGCGGTGGATGCCCCGGTGGAGTTTCTGCTGACGTCGTCCGCGGCGGATTTCGCCGCGCACCGGCAGTCGTTTCCGGGCCGCGTCCGTGACGTGCGCATCGGCTACGTCACGACCCGGCAGGGAACGCGGCAGTACCGGCTGTGCGGCTCCTTCACAGCCGTGGGCGGGAACGGCGCGTGGGCGCCATTCGTCACCATCCAGACGGACCCGTACGAGCAATGGCTCGGCGGCCAGGCCGTTCCCTATTGCGGCGATTCCACGCTCACCTGGGTCGAGGGCGACTTCACCACCGCGCTGCAGAGCCGGCTCGATGCGCTGCGGTAGCCGGCCCCCGGGCAGTGTCCCGGTCGTGATCCGGACGCCGGGCGCACGCCGCACGTGATGGATCGTCCCCAGCTCGCCGCCCTCCCGCCCGGGATCCGCGCCGTCGCGGAGGCGCTGGCGCCGCTGCGCGCGCCGTGGGCGGTCGCCGGCGGCTGGGCGGTCGACCTGGCGCTCGGCCGCGTCACCCGGCCGCACGCGGACGTGGACGTCGCGGTGTTCCGGGACGACCAGGCCGCGTTGCGGCAGGCGCTTCCGGGGTGGCACTTCGACGTGGCGATCGCCGGCGCGCTGGTCCCGTGGCGGCGCGACACGCGCCTGGAACTGCCGGTGCACGAGGTGCATGCCCGTCCACCGGCGGGGGATGCGAGCCCGACGATCGAGCTTCTGCTCAACGAGCGCGCGGGTACGGAGTGGGTGTACCGCCGCGACAGGGCCGTCCGGCGGCCACTGGAGCGCGTCTTCCGCGCGGCCGTTGGCGGCGTGCGGGTGCTGGCGCCGGAGGTGGTGCTGCTGTACAAATCGAAGGCACCGCGCGCCGTGGACGAGCACGACTTCCACGCCGCGCGCCCGCTGCTCGGCGCGGAGGCGCGCGCGTGGCTGCGGGACGCGCTCCGGCGAAGCACGCCCGCTCATCCGTGGGCCGCCGGCCTCGCGCGCGACGTGTGACACCGGTTGAAGGCGGCGGATCGCCCACGTGTGATCGTCAGCACGGCTTTGCATGGGGACGGATACTTCCCTCCGGTACACACCCGACCGCCAACTACGCTGGATAGCGATGCAGAAGATCCAAATGCAGTCTGATGACATGTACATCCGAATCAAGAGCGAAGACGCGGATGGAACGATTCTATGGAAGCGAGCGCTTCGATAGTTCATCGAAGAGGCTGACACCATGGATGGGAAAAAGCCGAGCTCGAGCATACCGGTGAATCGTCTGCGCTGAACAGCTATTGCGTGGATGTTCTTCGCTCCCTCGCCACCGTCTACAAGGCCGAGGCTGACCTGTACAAAGTGGACGATGATCCAACGAAAGACCGCCCGGAACCACTACGCGATCTCCTCCGGGCTCTCATGGACAGGCTCGAGGAGGCTGGCTCCTTGAACGAAGTAGTTCATCATCCGGGTGATGAAGACCTCGGCTTCTTCGGCACTCGATTGGTCTGATCCGATCCGTTTCGTCAAACGCTCCTCCGAGCCGCTCCTCGGCCGATGGACTGCAGAAGATTCGGATAGTCCGTTCTTCGACTCGAATCCTACGACGTAAGCGGATCCATGAAGCTCTTCCCCGCCCTCTCCGCCCTGCCGCTGCTCGCCGGTTGTGCGTCCGGTCCCGCGGTTGCTCCCGCCTCCGATCGCACCGTGCCGCTCGTCGACTATCACCAGCACCTGGTCAGCCCCGCGTTCGCGCCGATCGTGAAGCTCCCCGAGCGCGACGGCGCGGCGCTGGTCCGGGAGCTGGATGCGGCGGGGATCGGGCGCACGGTGGTGCTCTCGGTGGGCTACAGCTTCGCGGACGAGCGGAAGGGGCTGGCCGATCCCGACCGGCTCACGCGCGAGGAGAACGACTGGACCTCCGCGCAGGTGGCCCGGAACGCGCCGCGCCTGATCGGGTTCTGCAGCGCCAATCCGCTGCGGCCGGCGGCGCTGGACGAGATCGAGCGGTGCCTTGGGCTGCCGGGGATGCGCGGGATCAAGCTCCACCTGGGGAACAGCGGCGTCACCCTGCGCGACCCCGCGCACCTGGCGCGCGTGCGGCAGCTGTTCGCGCTCGCCCGGCGCCGGCGCGTGCCGGTGCTGGTGCACATGCGCGCGCGGGGCGGCAGCAACTACGGCGCCGAGGACGCGCGCATCTTCCTGGACGAGGTCGTCCCCGCGGCGCCGGACATCGAGATCGTGGTGGCCCACCTGGGCAGCGCGGGGCCCGGCTACCCCCCGCAGGGCGACGAGGTGATGGCCGTCTTCGGCGACGCGGCGGAGCGCCACGATCGGCGGATGGCCAACCTCTACTTCGACGTCGCCACCAACGTCACCGACGAGATCACGGCCGAAGAGGCCGCAACCGTGGCGCGGCGCATCCGGCAGATCGGCGCCGCGCGAATCCTGTACGGGTCCGACCTGACGCCGCCCGGCGGCAGCGTTCGGCGCGGGTGGGAGATCTTTTGCGCCAGGGTGCCGCTGACGCCCGCGGAGTTGCGGCAGATCGCGGGCAACCGCACGCGCTTCGCGAGGTAGTCGATGAACCGCATCTGGACGATCATCGGTGTGCGCGACGTGCCGGGGAGCTTCCGCTGGTACCAGTCGCTCCTTGGCCAGAGCCCGGCTGCCCCGGCGCACGACCACTTCGGTCAGATCGTGGACGCGGATGGAACCGTGCTCCTCTGCCTCCACGCCTGGGGCGCGCACGAGCATCCCTCGCTGGCCAGCCCGGAGGTGGCCGCACCGGGCAACGGGCTCCTCCTCTTCTTCCGTGTCGACCACTTCGAGGGAGCGCTGGAGCGCGCCCGCGCGCTCGTCGGCCGCTTCGACGAGGAGCCGCACGTCAACCCGAACACCGGGACGAGCGAGTTCTCGCTCCGCGATCCGGACGGCTACCACGTCACCATCAGCGCGGTCCGCTGACAGGCCACCCCGCGCTCGCGTCACCTGGTTTTCCCTCCCCATCGCGATCGATGAGAAACACGGCGCTTCTCCTGCTCGCCACCCTGCTCGGCGTGACGACCCCGCTGCAGGCGCAGCGAACCACCCATGCGCCCGCGGGGCTTCGCGCGACGATGCGCGCCTTCCACCGCGCGCTTCGGAACGAGCGCGGGGACACCGCGACCCGGAGATGGTTTCCCACCACGGGGAGCTGGAGCTACACGCACACCACGCACGTGCCCGGACGCAGCGACGTGGTGGGCCGCTGGATCGTGCCCGCGGGGCAGACGCCGGTGCTCTTCGGCTTCGGCAAGGGAGTTGGGCCCACTCCCATCGACGATTCGTTCGAGGTCAGGTACGAGGGCGGCGGGAAGGACGAGTCCCTCATCGAGATGTTCATGCGCACCTCGGAGCGCTGGCGGCTGGTCGGCGGACACCGCTTCGTGCCACGGGGAGCGGCGGCATCGTCTCCGGTCTTCGTGGAGTGGCGCAGGGAGAATGGCCGCTGGGTGATCTCCGCGTTCGGCGACGCGCATCACTGCAATCCGCGCCTGGCGGGCGAGGCGAAGGGCGACGTGATGCGCGCCCGCGCCCTCCCCGCCCCCGCCGCGCCGGCGTATGCGGCAACCGAGCCGTGGTACATCAACAACCTCGCGCTCTTCTTCGACGATCACCGCTACATCAAGCTGAGCACGCCGCGCGAGATCCAGCCGAGCGACCTGGAGCAGATCGGGTGGGCGGGAGACATCCGTGTGTACGTGGAGAAGGGCGCCGCCGGCTGGCCGCGCGTGCTCTACTTCCCGACGGCACCGGACATCTACCAGCCGTACGAGACCTACAATCTCGAGGACAATCTCTGCCCCCGATGATCGCGGCTCTCGGCTCCGGCCGCGCGCGGACCGGACTGATTCGACCGCCTACCTTCCCTCGATCTGGATACGACGATGGATCTCGCTTCGACACTTCTGCTTCTCGCGTTCTCGGGAGTTCCGCGCCACGACACGCCACCCGCGCGATGCTGGAAGGATGTTGGCCTGATGAACCAGTACGGATCGTTCGACCAGATTCGCGATCTGCAGCAGTTCGCGCGGTCGAACACCTCCTGTGCGTTTTTCGCGATCACCTGGCGCATTCGGCCGCTCCCCAACCAGAGGAGCCTGGTGATCTGGGACCTCAACCGGCAACGGCTCGTGCGTATCCACATCGACGACGGCCATGCGCGGTGGGAGCGCTGGACCGGGGCCACGCGCCGTGCGGTGATCGCGGACGATCCCGGGGACGGCTACGACTACGCATCCTACACGAATGGGAGTGGACCAGCGGGGCTTTCACGCGCCGCAAGAACGTTCGTGCACTCGAATGCCCGAGGCGTATTCGACATCGGCCTCTAGCACTCCTCGCTCTGCGGCCTTCGAACCCTGTGAATCGCACCGACGGCCCATGACCACGTTCCAGACCTCTCGTGAGATCCCGGCATCGCCGGAGCAGGTGTTCGCCGCGTTCAGCGAGGGGGATCGGCTGGCGCGGTGGTGGGGGCCGGCGGGCTTCACCAACACGTTCGACGTGTGCGAGTTCGAGCCGGGCGGCCGGTGGTCGTTCGTGATGCACGGGCCGGACGGCGGGCATCATCCCAACGAGAGCGTCTTCGCGGAGATCGAGCCGCCCACGAAGGTGGTGGTGCGGCACGAGTCGAAGCCGCTGTATCATCTCACCGTCACGCTGCGGCCATCCGCGGGCGGCACCACCGTCTCGTGGGAGCAGACGTTCGACGATGCGGAGGTCGCGAGCCGCATCGAGCACATCGTGATCCCCGCGAACGAGCAGAACCTGGATCGCCTCTCGGCAGAGGTGACGCGCGAACCCGGTGGCTGACGCGTGGGTGGATCCGGATCGGCCTCGTGGCATCGGGCGGCTTTGCGTCCGACGACGCGTATGCGAGGAACGCAGCCGCGTGCCCGCTGCGCGACGCGGGGCGCGGCGTGTGCGGAAGGGTTCGGGCCGGTTCGCACGTGCGCGCCGGTGACGGACGATCCCAGACCACGGAACCCGGTCGATGGCTCTTTTCCCGTTCGACAACAGCTACGCGCGCCTCCCGGAGCGCTTCTTTGCGCGGGTGAACCCCACGCCGGTGGCATCGCCGCGGCTGGTGCACCTCAACACCGCCCTCGCCGCCGAGCTGGGGGTGGACGCGCGGGCGCTGGCCGGCGAGGAGGGCGCGCGGATCTTCGCCGGCAACCAGGTGCCGGAGGGGGCGGAGCCGATCGCCACGGCGTACGCGGGGCACCAGTTCGGCGGCTTCGTGCCGCAGCTCGGCGACGGGCGCGCCATCCTGCTGGGCGAGGTGATCGACCGCGGCGGAACGCGGCGCGACGTGCAGCTCAAGGGCGCCGGCCGCACCCCGTTCTCGCGCGGCGGCGATGGGCGGGCGGCGGTGGGCCCGGTGCTGCGCGAGTACCTGGTGAGCGAGGCGATGGCGGCGCTCGGGATCCCCACCACCCGCGCCCTCGCCGCGGCCACCACGGGCGACTGGGTGCGCCGCGAGACGATGCTTCCCGGCGCGGTGCTCACCCGCGTGGCCTCCAGCCACATCCGCGTGGGCACGTTCGAGTTCTTCGCCAGCCGCGGTGACGTGGAGGGCGTGCGGCTGCTGGCCGGCCATGTGATCGCGCGGCACTACCCCGCCGCGGCGGAGGCGGAGAACCCGTACCGCGCCCTGCTCGACGCGGTGATCCGCGCGCAGGCGGAGCTCATCCCCCGCTGGCTGCTGGTGGGGTTCGTCCACGGGGTGATGAATACCGACAACACCTCCGTCGCCGGCGAGACCATCGACTACGGCCCCTGCGCCTTCATCGACGCGTACGACCCCGGCGCCGTGTTCAGCTCCATCGACACGCAGCGGCGCTACGCCTACGGCCGCCAGCCCGAGATCGCGCTCTGGAACCTGACGCGCCTGGCCGAGTCCCTCCTCCCCCTCCTCTCGGACGATGCGGACGCCGCCGCGGAGCAGGCCTATGCGTCGCTGGATGCGTTCGCGCCGGCGTTCAACCGCGCCTACGAGACCGGCCTCCGCCGCAAGCTGGGGCTGACGACCGAGCAGGGGGATGACCTCGTCCTCGCGCAGGCGCTGCTGGGCGTGATGGCCGAGGGGCGCGCCGACTTCACCCTCACCTTCCGCCGCCTGTGCGACGCCGCGGCGGCCGAGGAGGCGGACGCGGAGGTGCGGAGCCTCTTCGCCGATCCCGCCGCGTACGATGCGTGGGCCGCGCGCTGGCGCGAGCGCCTGGGCGCCGAGCCGGTGCCGCCGGCCGAGCGCCGCGCCGCCATGCGCGCCGCCAACCCCGCCTACATCCCCCGCAACCACCGGGTGGAGGCGGTGATCAGCGCCGCCATCGACCACGACGACTTCGCCCCGTTCGAAGAGCTGCTCACCGTCCTCGCGCATCCGTACGACGACCAGGATCCCGCGCTGGCGCACTACGCGGCCCCGCCGCCGGAGAGCGACCGGGTGTACCGCACCTTCTGCGGCACCTGAAGGCGGGCGGCTCCGGTCCCGCCGCATCGGGGCGGACTCATCCGCGTTCACCAAGCCCCTCGGCCCCGGCCGGGGGCTTCGTCGTTCGTCCGCCGGCCCCAGGCGTTCGTCCGGGTGGCCGCCGCGAATGCCGTCCGGCCGATCCCACGCTTGACATCCAATAAGTATATACTTATAGATTATTTCATGCAGAGCGCAGCCGTGGCCGAGAACAAGATCTTTCACGCGCTGGCGGACCCGAGCCGCCGCGCGATCTTCGAGTCGCTCACGCGGGGCGAGGCGGCGGTGAAGGATCTCACGGCGCGCTTCGACATCTCGCAGCCGGCGGTGTCGCAGCACCTGGCCACGTTGAAGGATGCCGGGCTGGTGAACGGCCGGCGCGAGGGGCGGCTCGTGTACTACCGGGTGGAGCCGCGCGGGATGAAGCCGCTGATCGACTGGATCGCGCACTACCGCGCGTTCTGGGTGGAGCATGTCGACCGGCTCGAACAACTCCTCGACAGGATGGATGGATGAGCGTTTCCGACACCACCCCCGCGGCGCAAACCGACTCCATCTCGTTCGAGTTCGATCTGCACCACCCGCCGGAGAAGGTGTGGCGGGCGCTCACCGACCCCGTGCTCCTGCGGGAGTGGCTCCTCCCCGTGATCGGGTTCGAGCTGAAGCCCGGGGCGGCGTTCACGTACAAGACGCAGCCATACCCCGGGTGGGATGGCGTGGTGAGCTGCCGCATGCTGGAGATCGAGTCGCAGCGGAAGCTCCGCTACACCTGGAGCGTTCCCTTCCTCGACACCGAGGTGACGTTCACGCTCGCGCCAACCCCTTCGGGCACGCGTCTGTCGCTGCTGCAGTCGGGGTTCACGCCGGGGCAGAAGCGCGAGCTCGGCGGCGCGCGCTACGGGTGGAAGATGATGGGCGGCAAGCTCGAGGAGCTGCTCGCGCGGGCCGCGTGAGCCGGCCGTTGCAGGGTTTTCCGCGGGTGTGCCCGGTCTTCGGGCTCCTCATCACCACGAGGCCGACATGAACTGGAAGAGCGCGATCCGGCAGAGCCACCGCTGGCTCTCCATCCTCTTCACGCTGACGGTGATCGCCAACTTCGTGGCGATGTCGCGGGGAACTCCACCCGCGTGGATCACCTACTCGCCGCTGCCCCCGCTGGCACTGCTCCTGTTCAGCGGCCTGTACCTGTTCGCGCTGCCCTATGCCGGCCGCCGCCGCCGCGGTCGCGGAGCACCGGCCGAACGGGCCGTTCAACACTGACCACGACGTGCGCGCGGCCGCCGCACCGCCGAGGGGTCGTGCGTGCGGGCGGCCAATCTGAACGCCTCTGGAGGAGACGATGAGCGAGCTGGCTTCTGGCGGGACCCAGCCGGTGTCCGGGCGGATCGACGATCGGTTCGCCGGGCTGGGGGATTGGCGCGGAGAGGCGTTGAGCCGGATGCGCGCCCTGATCAAGGCCGCTGACCCGGAGGTGGTGGAGGAGTGGAAGTGGGCCAAGGCGAGCTCGCCGGGCGTTCCCGTCTGGTCGCACGACGGGATCATCTGCACCGGCGAATCGTACAAGTCGCACGTGAAGCTGACCTTCGCGAAGGGCGCTTCGCTGGATGATCCGGCCGGGCTCTTCAACTCCAGCCTGGACGGCAACGTGCGCCGCGCCATCGACATCCACGAGGGCGACGAAGTCGATGCGGATGCGTTCAAGGCGCTCGTCCGTGCCGCGGTCGCGCTGAACACGTCCGGCAAGACGCGGCCGAAGCGTGCCAGGTAGGCGCGGCGTTCGCCCGCGGCGCGCGGACGGCGCCGTCCCCGGGTGGGACGGCGGTTCGCCGGCGTGAGCCGGAGGCCTCCGCCGCGCCGGGCCGAGCGGACGCACGCATCGGCGCGTGGTTCGACGCGCATCGGCTCCGGCAGCGCCCGCGGAGCGCGGCCTCGGCCCGTGGCTTTCCCGTAGCCTTCGTCGCTCCCCCCGTGATCATCCGAACGATCTCGCGCGAGGAACCCACGACCGGGTTCCATCATCCCGATCCCAGGAGCCACCGATGTCACGAGTGAGCGTGCGCTACGTCATCGATGACGTGCCCGCCGCGATGCGGTTCTACACCGGGCTTCTCGGCTTCACGGTGGAGCAGGACGCCTCGCCGGCGTTCGCGTCGGTGGTGCGAGACGGGGTGCGCCTCCTGCTCAGCGGCGACGGGAGCTCGGGAAAGCGTCCGCTGCCGGACGGCCGCCAGCAGGAGCCGGGCGGGTGGAACCGGCTCAACATCGAGGTGGAGGATCTCGCCGCCGACGTCGAACGGCTGCGCGGGGCCGGCGTCTCGTTCCGCATGGACGGCGGGGTGAGCGGCCCCGGCGGCTCGCAGATCATCCTCGACGACCCGTCCGGAAACCCGGTGGAGCTGTTCCAGCCCCGGCGCCGCGATCCCTCGTAGCCGGCACCCACGCGATGAGCGGAATCTCTCTCTCCCTGGCGATCGAGGCGGCCGGCATCTTCTGGCCTGCCTTCGTGGAGGTGGATGGGTGCGTCCTGCTCGCACGGGAGGTGCCCGATCCGGCCACCATCCGCCACCGCGAGTCGCGCACGGCGACGGAGTGCTTCGTCAACCACGTCCACGTCACCGATCTGTTCGATCACGCGATTCCGGTGACGGAGCACCCGGAGCACGGATACCTGGAGCACGACGAGGCCCACCCGGACTTCGGGCGGGCCGTGGAGCTCGGCGAACGGCTGGCGGCGATGTGGGCGGCGAAGCTCCGCGCCGAGTACCCGGCGCGGAGCTTCCAGGTTTATCTCACCCAGCGCGACGCCCCGATCCTGCGTTTCCACGAGCTTCGGGCGGACGAGGCGCCGTGGGTGAGCGCTGGCGACAGCGCGTCAGCCGTTGCATCGGGCGACCTGCTGGTGATCGGCACGGCCGCGGATCCGCCCGCGCGCTGACCTCAGCCGCCGCTCGCGACCGCGTCCACACGGCGGCAGACGCGAGTGACGCCCTCCGACTCCTGCGGCGGGTCCCAGCGCCCGAGGATCACGGTGAGCGGCACCTCGGCGCCGTTGCGGCGCACGACGAAGGTGGTGGTGTCGCCCGCCAGGCGCGGCTGCTTCGGCGGGTTGGCGATCAGGTCGTGGCCGTCCTGGAGAACGACCATGTCGCCGATCCGGAAGCCGGCCTGCTCCGCCGGCGAGGCGGGCTGCACCGATTCGATCTCGTCATAGCTGGGAAATACGACCGACTCGCCGCCGGGGCGCTCGGCGACGACCGCCATCCGCTGGTTGGTGACTCCGCGGCACCCCGGCGGACGGGCGCCGGCCGGCGTGGACGCGGTCGCCTGCGCGGCCAGCGCCGCGGGAAGCGCGAGAAGGGGCAGCGCCGTGAGGATGGATATGGAGAGTGAGCGTCGCATGGTCCGATTTCGCGCGAGGGAGGGTCGAGGGAGCCATCGATCCCGGCTGGACGCCGGGGAAGTCCGCGACGCCGCCTCTTAGGATGCATCAGAGGCGCGAAGGGTTGGATCTTGTTCGCACGCGGGGAAAGCCGCTTCGCCCGCGGGCATGACAGCGCGGCGCGGCGGCGCGATATTCGTCGCGTGAAAAGACCATCCACCCGCACGGGGCTGCGGGGCGGCGTGCCGATCGCCGGCCAGGTTCGAGCCCGCCGCCATCCAGCAGCCGCGGGAGACGGGCGGCACCCCCGCCGAGGTGGAGAAGAAGGCCGCCGAGGCCCGCGACTTCTCGCGGATGTACCAGAACCCGGCGATCGACGCCGCCATCCCGCTGATCGAGCCGCTCCCCGTGGCCCCTCGTGATCACGCCGGTCACCGCGGGCGTGGTCAGCCGCAGGCGGTGGCGCGGGAGCGCGGAGATGGCCGCCGCGCTCGCATGGGCGCGCGCGAGATCGTACGCATCGACCCCCGCGGCTGGCACGCCTGCCCTCCGCGCGGACACCAGACGGAAACCGGAGCCGAACCCCGGATGCGCGTTCGTTCGATCTTCCCGCTGCTGTGGCTCACGGCCGCCGCGTGCTCCGCCCATCCGTCGGACGCGGGGCTGTGCACCTTCGCGGCGCAGGTGAACGGCACCCTCTACGTGCTGAGCACGACCGTGGCCGCCGAGCGCGCCGGCGCGGAGGTCGCGCGCACCGTCCGCCAGCGCGACTGCGTGGACGGCCGCAACGATCCGGTGAGCTGGGACGACGGCGACAGCAGCTTCGCGCCGAACACGCCGCTGTACGCCGAGCTCGGCCGGCCGCCGGGCGAGGTGCTGATCGCGCCGCTGCCCGACGGCCGCTGGCTGGAGCTGCGCCGGCGGTGAGCGGCGGGTCGCCGGCGGCTGGATCCGTTCGCGTTCCGCCAGGGCGCGATGGAGGGCGGCACGGGCCGGATGATGCGGGAGACGATGCCGCCGCGACCCGGGTGGCACCCGCACGATCGTGGTACGCGAACGACCCGGTGAGCGGCTACACCACCCGCGCCAGCGCCTGCAGCGCGACCGACGGGGTGCGCATCTGCAAGACCTGCGGACCCCGCTGCTGAACGGCCGGCTGGGTCCACCCGGCCGCGCGGAGCCCCGCCGCGAAGCGCGCGGCCGGGCTCGTGCATCTCCAGGCGCGCGGGATCGCCGCGGCCGCGCGACACCCGCGCGGCCGGCCGATCCTCCCCCGCTCCGGAGGCCCGCATGACCTACACACCCGCTACCGGCGAAGCGGCCATCCGCCAGCTGCTGGGAGACCGCGTGCGCGCCGTCACGACGAAAGACGTGGACGCCGTCGCCGCGCAGTACGACGCGGACGCCGTGATGTACGACCTGGCGCCGCCGCTGCAGACCCGCGGCGTGGATCGGGACGCCATCCGCGCCTGGTTCGACAGCTACGCCGGCCCCATCCGCTGCGACACGGCGCAGGAGCGCGTGTTCGTGGATGGCGGCGTGGCGTTCGTCCACTATCTCTACCGCATCCGCGGCACCCAGACCAGCGGCAACGAGGTGGACATGTGGGTGCGCGCCACGCTGGGCCTGCGCCGCCAGGGCGATGCCTGGAAGATCATCCACAGCCACGACTCCGAGCCGTTCGACATGAAGACCTTCCAGGCGCTGTTCGATCTCCAGCCCTGATCCACCCCGCGGGGCCCCCGATCCCGGCCCAGGCCCTTGCGCCGAGACACCGCGCCCCCGACCCTTCAGCACCGGGGGCGTTTCTGGTCACGGGTGGGAGATCGGGGAGCGATGGCGTACACGATGAAGCGCGTCGCGCGCGCGGCCGGCGTGCGCGTGCCGATGCTGGCCGGCGCCGCGATCGCGCTGGCGGGCACGCCGCTGCGCGCGCAGGCGGACGCCACCTGCGTGCCGGTGGCCGAGCGCGCCGGCCGCGAGCTGGGGTGCTTCGTCATGGCGCGGCAGGAGCTGGGGCGGCTGCCGGCGAGCCCGGCGCTCTACTGGCACCTGGATACGTATCCCACGCGCGCGGCGGCCGAGACCGCCAGGGAAGCCCGCTCGACGGTGGTGGAATCGCTCGGGAAGATCTGGCTGTTCACCATCGCGCCGGCGGAGTGGCGGCCCCGCGGCGGCGAGCGGGTGACGCGGATCGGACCGTTGCCGCTGGTGGAGGCGGACAGCTTCTCGGCGGTGTACATGGAAGGGGTGTTCACGCCGGGGATGCGCTCGGTGGTGCACCGGCATTACGGCGTGGAGGCGTGGTATACGCTCACGGGGGCGATGTGCCTGGAATCGCCCGAGGGCAAGCTGGAGCAGCGCGCCGGCGGCCCCGGCGTGCTGATCCGCGGCGGCGTGCCGATGGTGCTCACCGGCACAGGCACGGAAACGCGGCGCTCGCTCGTCCTCATCCTGCAGGATGCCACGCGCCCCCGCGCTACGCCGGCGCCGGACTGGACGCCCCGCGGCCTCTGCGGCTCGTAGCGGCGCGTCGTCCACGCTCGGCGAAACCCGCGCGGAGATCGTATCTTCCGCGCGGCGCGCGATCGTCAACACGCCACGCGGGCGGCGCGATCCGCAGCGGTCCGGCGCTCCCCTCCCCCCGACACGCCCGTAGCGGCACGAATCGACACGACCACGTGATCATCGCACTGGCCACCCCGCGCGCCGCGACGACCGTCGACGAGGCGCTGGAGAAGATCGAGCGCTCCATCGCCCAGGCGGCCGCGAGGGGCGCCGAGATCGTCTGCTTTCCCGAGGCGTATCTCCCCGGGCTGCGCGGGCTGGACTTTCCGGTGGCACCGTTCGAGGCGGCGGACCAGGAGCGCGCAGTCGCGCTCGTCTCGCGGTGGGCGCGGACGCACGGGATCGCGGTGGTGCTGAGCATGGAGTGGATCGCCGAGGCAGGGCGGCAGATCGCGGCCGTCGTCTTCGGCGCCGACGGGGAGATGCGGGGCGTGCAGACCAAGAACCAGCTCGATCCCACCGAGGAGCCGCTGTACGTGCACGGCCACACGCGGCAGCTGTTCGAGGTGAACGGCACGCGGTTCGGCGTCGCCATCTGCCACGAGGCGTTCCGCTACCCCGAGACGGTGCGATGGGCCGCCACGCGCGGCGCCCGGCTCGTCTTCCACCCGCACTGCACCGGGAGCGACCACACGGGATCGGTGCCGCCGCGGTGGGGGGATCCCGCGTCGCCGTACTACGAGAAGGCGATGATGTGCCGCGCGCTGGAGAACGGCATCTACTTCGCCAGCGTGAACTACGCCTTCCGCTACCAGGACTCGGCCACCAGCATCATCGGTCCCGGCGGCCAGCTCGTCGCGCACCTCCCGTACGGCGAGGAGGGGGTGCTGGTGCACGAGATCGATCTCGACGCCGCCACCGGCCTCCTCGCCTCGCGCTACGCCCCCGAGCGCTACGCCGAGGCCGCGCCGGCCTGAGACCGTGCGACCGGCCGCCGGGCGCATCCGCGCCGGCCGCGTGAGGGAGATGGCAACGAGCGAGGGAGCGGCTTCATCGGCCGCTCCCTCGCTCCTTCTCATCGGCGGAGGGCGCCGGCGGACCGGCTAGGCGGCCGTGCTCCCGGCGGTGGGCAGGTGCAGGGTGAAGGTGGAGCCCTCGCCCACGGTGCTCTCGGCGGTGAGGTCGCCGCCCATGCGCCGCGCCAGCTCGCGGCTGATCGCCAGCCCCAGCCCCACGCCCTGGTCGTTGGTGGGGGTGACGTGCCGGTCCACCTGCACGAAAGGCTCGAAGATCGCCTCCAGGTCGGCGGCGGGGATCCCGCGCCCCGTGTCGCGCACGCGGACCTCCACCCCTTCGCCCGCGGCGTGGCAGGTGACCGACACTCGCCCGCCCGGCGGGGTGAACTTCAGTGCGTTGGTGAGCAGGTTCAGCATGATCTGGCGCAGCTTGTCCTCGTCGGCGTAGACGGTCACACCGGCACCGCAGTCGTCCACCTCCAGCGTCAGCTGGCGCGCGGCCATCTGGGGCGAGACCAGCGCCTCCAGCCCGTGCAGCAGCTCCGCCAGCGGCACGTCGGCGCGCGACAGCTGGATCTGCCCCGCCTCGAGCCGGGTGAAGTTGAGGATGCTGTTGATCAGCCCCAGCAGGTGCCGCTGGTTCACCTGGATGCGCTCCAGGTCGGCGCGCTGCTGGTCGTTCACGGCGCCGCGCGCGCCCAGCGAGATGATGTCGGCGTAGCCGCCGATGGCGTTGAGCGGCGTGCGCAGCTCGTGGCTCATCACGGCCAGGAAGTCGGCCTTGGCCTTGTTGGCGCTCTCGGCATCGGCGCGCAGCTGGCGCTCGCGCACCAGCATCCCCTCGCGCTCGGTGCGCTGGCGCAGCAGCTCGTCGGCCTGCGATTCGAGCTCCACGGCGGTCTCTTCCAGGAACTCGTTCACGCGCGCCAGCTCCTCGTTCAGCAGCGCGATCTCCTCGGCCTTGCGCACCAGCAGGTCCAGCACGGCGCGGCGCACGTCGCGCGCGGCCTCGCGCTCGATCTCGCACCAGGGCGCCGAGGTGCCGCGCACCTCCTCTTCCCACAGCTCGAAGCTGCCGCGCGGGTGCAGCCGCGCGGACCCGTCGGGGAGCAGCGTCACCGGCTTGCGCGGGTCGCCCGCCCACTTCACCGTCTGCCGCTGCTCGCCGCGGAACCAGAGCAGCCAGTCGCGCCGGTCGCGCGAGAGCGACAGCGCCAGCACGCCGCTGGCCACGTCGGCGAACGCCGCCGCGGGCGGATACTCGCGCCCCAGCCGGTCGCTCTCCCACGCCTCCACCCGCTTCTCGCGCAGCCACTCCACCACCCCGTCCACCTCGGCGCCGCCGGGAACGCGCCCCAGCCGCACCACCCGGCCGGCGCGGATCATCACCGCGCCGCTGGCGCCCGCCACCCGCAGCAGCGCCTCCTCGCCGCGGGCGACCGCGTCTTCCGGCGCGTCGACCTCGGCCATCTGCTCCAGCAGCCGGCTCTGCGCGGCGCGCACCTCCAGCGCGTACTCGCGCTCGTCCAGCCGGTCGGCCGTGCCCACGTGCAGCGAGAGCGACTGGGCCAGCAGCTCGCAGAGCGCGCGCGTGTCGGCCGGCACGTGCTTGGGGCCGGTATAGTGGTGCCCCGAGATCAGCCCCCACAGCCGCCCGCGGTGGATCAGCGAGATCACCAGGCTGGCGGTGACGCCCATGTTGCGCAGGTACTGCACGTGGATCGGCGACACGCTGCGCAGCACCGAGCCGCCCAGGTCCAGCGGCTCGCCAGTGAGCGGGTTGTCGCACGGAACGAGCGGCGAGGGGGCGAACTCCAGGTCGGGGATGGCGCGCACCCAGCTGCGCAGGAAGAGCGCGCGCGCCTGCGCCGGGATGTCGGACGCCGGGTAGTGCATCCCCATCCACGTCTCGATGCCGTCGCGCCGCGCCTCGCCGATGATCTCGCCGTGCCAGTCCAGGTGGAAGCGGTACACCCACACCCGGTCGAACCCGGTGACGGCGCGCATCTCCTCGGCCATCGCCTGCGCCAGCTCGGCCAGCGAGTCGGCGCCCTCCAGCCGCTGCACCATGGCGCGGATCACCTCCGCGAACGCCTCGGGCGCCAGCGGGCGCGGCGAGGCCGGCTCCAGCTCCAGCAGCAGCAGGCCGCCGCTGCGGTGCAGCGTGGCGTCGAACACGCGCTCCTCGCCCCCACCCAGCGGCACGCGCACGGTGCCGCTGGCGCGGTCCTGCAGCGCCAGCGCCAGCTCGCGCACGCGCGCCGCGGCCGGGGCGCCCAGCACCTCGCCCAGCTCCCGCCCCGGCAGCGACTCGGCCTCGCGCCCCAGGTGCTCGCGCGCCGACTCGCTGGCCTGCGCCACGCGCAGCTCCGGCCCGGCCAGCGCCAGCAGCACGCCGTACGGCTGGATGGCGCCGGGGATGTGGATGGGCTCGCGGTCGCAGTTGGTCAGGTCGATCGGCGTGTCCGGCTCCACGAAGTCGAGCGGGGCGTGCGCGCCGGGAACGGGCGAGGGAGCGGCCGGGAGCGAAGTCAACGGGTGGACGCGAGTTCGGGGTGAACGACGCCGGGGGTGGCGAGCCAGCGCTCCAGCGCGCCGAAGCACGCTTCCGCGCCGGCGATCACGTCCGCGGCCGGATGGGCGCGCGCGGCACGCTCCAGCGCCTGGCCGAACGCCTTCCAGTGGCTCCCCGTCTCGCCGCCGTAGCCGTGGAAGTACGACGCGCCGCGCCCGGGCGCCATGCCCGCGGGTCCCGCGACGTGGCGAAGGATCACCCGGCCGCCCAGCGAGGCGCCCTCCAGCACGTACAGCGCGCCCAGCGCCCCGGCCGGGTCGCCGCGCAGCGCATCGGCGCCGGGCGCGCGCAGGTCGGCCGGCGTCACCCCCAGCGCGCCGAGGTCCGCCGCGAGCAGCGGCAGCTTGCGCGCGGAATGCGCGGCCAGCGCCGTCGCGTCGGCCCCGGAGAGCGCGGCCCAGATCGCCGGCTCCCACGCGGCGTGGAAGCCGTGCAGCGCGCGGAGCGCGGCCGCATAGCCGGCCGGCGTGGCCATCTCGGCGAGCGAGGGCATGGCGGCCTCCACGCGGGCGTGGACCGCGGCGGTGGCGTCCTTGAGTGCTGCAAGCATGCGGGACAGCAGGGAAACGTCTCGGGTGATGCCAGAAGCGCGGCAAGCCTTGCACACCGGGCAAGATCCAGACCCGCGAGGGGATCTAAACCGGGGCACCGGATGGAGATCCGCGGCGGAGGGCGCCGGTGGATCCAGCCGCGGCGCGCGAGAGACGCTCGCGGCGCCCGACTTGCCGGGGGAGCGGGCGCGGGGGAGATTCCCCGCCCACGGCGCGCCACGCGGGCGCCCGGCCCGTGCACCCCGGCTCGCTGACGGATGGACCGCAGACGCATCGACGTACCCCCGCCGAACATCCCCGGCTTCCGCCCCGTGCCGTTCACCGGGGTGATCTACGTGATGGCCGAGGCCACCAAGCGTGGCTACGCCTACGGCCACCCCGAGTGGTGCAACCTGGGCCAGGGGCAGCCGGAGACCGGCCCGCTCCCCGGCTCGCCCGACCGCCAGAGCGAGATCACCATCACCCCGGCCGACCAGGAGTACGCGCCGGTGCAGGGGATCCCGGAGCTGCGCGCGGCGGTGGCCGAGCTGTACAACCAGCTCTACCGGCGCGACCGCGAATCGAAGTACACGGCCGACAACGTGTGCATCTGCGGCGGCGGGCGGATGTCGCTCACCCGCACGGTGGCGGCACTGGGCGAGATCAACCTGGGCCACTTCCTCCCCGACTACACCGCCTACGAGGAGCTGCTCGACATCTTCCGCCTCTTCACCGCCATCCCCATCCTGCTGGAGGGAACGGACGGCTACCGCTTCGACCTGGGGCGGCTGGAGCGCGAGATCACCGGGCGCGGGCTCTCCGCCGTGCTCCTCTCCAACCCGGGGAACCCCACCGGGCGGACGATCCGCGGGCTGGAGCTGGCGGGGTGGGTGGAGGCCGCGCGGCGGCTGGACTGCACGCTGCTGCTGGACGAGTTCTACTCGCACTACGCCTGGAACGCCACGCCCGACGAGGAGGGGCTGGTCAGCGCCGCCCGCTACGTGGACGACGTGGACGCGGACCCGGTGGTGATCCTGGACGGCCTCACCAAGAACTGGCGCTACCCCGGCTGGCGCACGACCTGGGTGGTGGGCCCGCGCTCGGTGATCGACGCGGTGACCAGCTCCGGCTCGTTCCTGGACGGCGGCGGGAGCCGGCCGCTGCAGCGCGCCGCCATCCCCCTGCTGGACCCCGGGCACGTACGCCGCGAGACCGGCGCCATCCGCGAGGTGTTCCTGCGCAAGCGGCGCATCCTGGTCGACGGGCTGCGGCAGGCGGGGATGCGGCTGGACCTGGAGCCCGAGGGCACCTTCTACGTGTGGGCCGACCTCTCCGGCCTTCCCGAGGGGCTGCGCGACGGGATGGAGTTCTTCCGCGCGGCGCTGGAGGAGAAGGTGATCTGCGTTCCCGGCGAGTTCTTCGACATCAACCCCGGCAAGCGCCGCAGCGGCCGCCCCTCGCGCTTCCGCAGCTACGCGCGCTTCAGCTTCGGGCCCGACGAGGCCGCGGTGAGCGAGGGCGTGCGGCGCCTGGTGGAGATGGTGCGGCGGGCACGGGGATAGCCGGCCGTGCCCGCGGCTGAAACCCGCGGGAGATCCGGGCCGTCTTCATCCGCCGGGCGATGCACCATCGCCCGGCGGAGGTGTCTTGTAGCGGAACGGATGATTCCGTAGCTTCCGGCTCTCCGCATCACCCATCCTCCCCCGGCGTCCGCCGGCCGGCCGGCCGGCCGCTTCGACGAATCGATCATGTTTCTCACCAACGACAAGGTCGTCCTTTCCTCCATCATCCTGACGACCGTTGCCGCGGGGGTGCTGCTCTGGCGGCGGCGCGCGGGCGGGCGGGCCTTCGGCGCGGCGATGCCGGTGGCGTTCACGGGCGTCACCCTCACGCTGATGATGGCGGCGCACTGCGTAGAGATCGGCTATCGCGTGGCCGGCGGCGTGGTGGACGGGATGCCGCCGCTGCGCTACGATTTCCGCGCCTACTCGCTCCAGCTCCTGGGCGTGCTGATGATGTGGCTGGGCGTGCGCGCCGTGATCGCGGCGGGCGGCATCGCCCGTGGCGAGGCGGGCGCGCGCGGCGCGGCCTTCCGCCCGATGCTGGGCGTGCTCGCGCTCTCCGCGCCCATCATCCCGATCCACCCCTTCTTCGGCCCGCTCGGCACGGGGCTGGCGCTGATCGGGCTCGCCGGCGTGGCGCTGGCCCCGCGCGTGCCACCGCCGGCCCGGACGCCCGCCGCGACCGGGCAGGAGACGGCGGGCGCCCTGGCGTGATCCGTATCTCACGACGAAACAACGGCTTGGCGCATCGCGTAGAGGTCTTCGCCGAGTGCCTGAACCCTGGACCTTGAAGGCGTCGCGATGACATCGACCGAGACCGTGGCACCCGCGAAGGGGCCGCGCTGGCTGAGCCCGGCCACGCTGGGCGGAACGATGCTGCTGTACATCATCGGCTATCCGATCGTGCAGTCGCTCACCCTGCTCCTGCTCTGCTGGTTGAATGGCGAGCGGGTGCCGTTCGTCACGACCACGCAGTGGGCGGTGTTCGTGGCCACGGCGGCGGGCGTGGGCGTGGTGGCGGGTGTGGCGGTGTACCACGTGCAGCGGATGCGCGCCGGCTGGCGGCGCGATTGGGCGGACTACACGGTGCGCATGGTCGCGCTTGCGATGATGCTCTCGTCGCACCAGTTCTCGCTCACCTCTGCCACCTGGTGGATCTCGCTCGTGGTGACTGCGGTGACCATGGGCATGGTGTGGACGGGATTCGCCGCGATGTCACGAGACGATCCTCCCCCGCCCGCCCCGGAGCTCCCCGCGCACGCCTCCGATCTCCGCGCGTGAGGCTGCGGCTTCCCTCCTCCGCCGGCTCGTCGACCGACGGCGGAGGATGATGGCGGGGGCCACCATCCTGGCATCAGCCCCCGCGTCGCGCCGTGACCGCGGTCGTGCCCTGGATCGCGGCGGCGTGATGCGTATCGTACGACGAAGCAACGGCTTGGCGCATTGCGTGGAGTGCTTCGCCGAGTGCCGGAACCCTGGACCTTGAAGGCATTGCGCTGACATCGACCGAGACCGTGGCACCCGCGCAGGGACCGCGCTGGCTGAACCCGACCACGCTGGGCGGAACGGTGCTGGTATTCGCCATCGGCTACGCGATCGTGCAGCCGCTCGGGCTTCTCTTCTTCTCGTGGATGAATGGCGAACCGGTGCCGTTCACCACGCCGGAGCGGTGGGCGGTGTTCGTGGCCTCGGTGGCGGGGGTGGGCGCCGTCGCGGGTGCCGCGTGGTACCAGGTGCAGCGGATGCGCGCCGGCTGGTGGCGCGAGTGGGCGGATGCCACCGTGCGCGCGCTCGGGTTCATGATGCTGATCTCGTCGGGGCGGTTCTCGCTCCCGAACATCATCGTGAGCTCCGTGTTCCTGGGCGCGTTCTGGGCGGGGGTCTTCCGCTTGGTCCGCCGCGTGGCGGCACCGGCCGATCGCCCCACGCCGCCTTCGGATCTCCCCGCCTGAGCCCGTGCGGCGCGGTGATGTAGAGATCGCGATGGGCGGCTCCGACTGTTGGATGCGAGCGCCGAACGGCGCGGCGCCGACACCCACGACGCGGAGACACAGCCATGCCCATCACGCAGCGCATCAGCCCCTGCCTCTGGTTCGACGACCAAGCCGAAGAAGCGGCCCGCTTCTACACCGGCATCTTCCCCAACTCGCGCATCACCACCATCAGCCGCTACGGCGAGGCGGGGCAGGAGATCCACGGCCGCCCGGCGGGATCGGTGATGGTGGCGGCCTTCGAGCTCGACGGGCAGCCGTTCACCGCGCTCAATGGCGGGCCGGTCTTCACCTTCAACGAGGCCGTGTCGCTGCAGGTCTACTGCGCCGACCAGGCGGAGATCGACCACTACTGGAACGCGCTCTCCGCCGGCGGCGACCCGGCCGCGCAGCAGTGCGGCTGGCTGAAGGACCGCTACGGCCTGTCGTGGCAGGTGATCCCCAAAGACATGGAAGAGCTCTTCGGCGACGCGCAGACCGAGGCCGGCCAGCGCGCCATGACCGCCATGCTGCGGATGAAGAAGATCGACATCGCCGCCATCCGCCGCGCCCGCGACGGCGAATCGTGAGATGACCCCCGCGTGGAGCACGCCGGCGGATGCTGGGTGCTCCACGATGTGTCACGCCACCCCCGTTGACTCCGCCGCGCGGAGGCGGCAACATCCTCCCGCGCACGGAGCCGAGGCAGCGCCCGGAGAAGTCCGCGAAGGCGGACTGCGTGCCGTAGTAGCCGCGAGTTCACTCGCATATCCCCTCGCGAATCCATCGGCGCTGGCACCGTCGGCCTGATCGTCGCCCTGAACCGTCGATCCGAGTTTCCGCGCCCGATCCCGTCCCACCCAATCTTCCGATCCCCATGCAAGACACGCTCGAGTACCCGTTCCGCGCGAACCCGCGGACCACGCTGCTGGCGATCGCGTTCTTCGGGGCGTGCGGCCTCTGGATGGCGCGCAACGCGGTCACCAACGATCGCGGCGTGATCATCAACGGGCTGATCACGCTGGAGACGGGCGGCGCCACGACGTTGTACTGGTGCATGGCGGGCGTCTGCGCGCTGTTCGTGATCGCCGGCGCGATCGGGCTCTCGGGCAACCGCGGCCGGCCGCGCGTGGTGCGGCTCACGCCCACGCACCTGGTGGCGCCCAGGAACGGCTTCGCCCGCGAGGCGACCACCATCCCGCTGACCGACATCCGCGACCTGGGGATGCAGGAGATCCACCGCCAGCGGATCATGACCATCCACCACACCGGCGGAAACCTCAGCATCGTGCAGTCGATGCTCCCCGGCGCCGCCGCGTTCGACGAGCTGTACGGCGCGCTCGCCGCGCGGCTGAGCGACATCCACGCGAGCCGCCACGCCGGCGCCACCGCCACCCCGCACGAGCGCCGCGGATGAGCGCCGCGCCGCGATCCGCCGAGCACCTGGGCTGCCGCCTCGCCTTTCGCGTGGACGGAAGCGGCCCGCCGGTGGTGCTGATCCAGGGCGTGGGCGTTTCCGGGAGCGGGTGGACGCCGCAGGTGGACGCGCTGCGCGACGAGTTCGCCTGCCTCACCTTCGACAACCGCGGGATGGGCGCCAGCCAGCCGATGGGCGCCCCGATCACGGTTCGGCAGATGGCCGACGACGCGCTCTGGCTGATGGACCAGCTGGGGTGGGGTTCGGCGCACGTGGCCGGCCACTCGCTCGGCGGGCCCGTCGCGCTGGAGATGGCGCTGTCCCACCCGGCGCGCGTGCGCAGCCTGTGCCTGATGAACACCATCGCGCGCGGCCGCGACGCCACCGCGCTGACCCCGCGGATGCTGTGGCTGGGGATGCGCAGCCGCATCGGCCCGCGGCGCGCGCGGCGGCGTGCGTTCCTGGAGATCGTGATGCCGCCCGATGCGCTCGCGTCCGTCGACCGCGACGCGCTGGCGGCCGAGCTGGCGCCGCTCTTCGGCCACGACCTGGCCGACCAGCCGCCGGTCGCCATGAAGCAGCTCGGCGCGCTCCGCGCCTACGACGCCACGGACCGGCTGGGCCGCATCACCGGTATCCCCACGCTGGTGATGAGCGCCGCGCACGACCCCATCGCCCCGCCGCGCCACGGCCATGCCCTGGCGAACGCGATCGCCGGCGCGCGCTACGTCGAGTTCGACGACGCCTCGCACGGCCTCCCCCTCCAGCACGCCGCGCGCGTCAACGACCTCCTGCGCGAGCACCTGCGCGCCGCCGAGTCCGCCCGCGCCCCGCACCCGGCCGGGTGAAGCGCCGGCCTGCATCTGCCGATGCTCCGTTGGTTGCATCACGCGGAAGCGCTCACGATGTCATCCTGAGGAGCCGCCGCGCGTAATTCGTTGCCACGCAGGAGCCTGGCGACTCAGGTGCGGGAGCAGGCCTTCGCGGAGCGGCGCCGCTCCGGATGACATCGCGTTCGGTTCGGATGAATCGTAGAATCGATTCGATCGTCCGCCGATTTCGTCCATCATCCCCCAGACCACCGTCCCGATCATGCCCCGCATCTCCCGAACGCTCCGGCTGGCGGCGCTGGCCGTGGCCACGATCGCATCCCCCACCCTGCTCCACGGGCAGATCGCGCAGGGCGAGTACGCCGCGCGGCGGCAGGCGCTGCTGGCGAGCATCGACTCCGGCGTGGTGGTGGCGTTCGGCGGGGTGGAGAACGTGACGCACTGGCCGCCCTTCGCGCAGCTGCCATCGTTCGAGTACCTCACCGGCTTCGGCGAGCAGGACGCGGCGCTGCTGCTGGTGAAGCGCGGCGGCGCCGGCACCGCCCGGCTCTTCGTGCCGCCGCACAACCCGCGCATCGAGCGGGTGGCCGGCGTTCGCGTGGGCCCCGCCGAGGCGCGCGCCGCCACCGGGATGGAGGGCGCCGAGATCTCCACCCTCCGCGCGGCGGTCGATTCGCTCATCGCCGCCGGGCTCCCGCTGTACGTGGTGAGCGACGTGCACACCAACGACTTCGCCGCGGCCGATTCGCTGCGGCGCGGCGCGCGTTTCGTGGAGCTGCTCGCGCGCGACCACCCGGCCGTGCGCGCGGCGTCGCTGGACACCGTGGTGCTGCGGCTGCGCGCGCGGAAGACGCCCGCCGAGATCGCGCTGCTGCGCCGCGCGACCGCGATCAGCGCCGCCGGGCACCGTCTCGCCATGCGCGCCATGGCGCCGGCCTGCAACGAGGGCGACCTGCAGGCCGCGATGGAGAGCGTCTTCCGCGGGATGGGCGCCGAGCGGCCGGGGTACGGCAGCATCGTGGGGAGCGGCCCCAACGCGCTGAAGCTGCACTACGACGAGAACAGCCGCGTGATGCGGGCCGGCGAGACGGTGGTGATCGACGCGGCCACCGCGTACCGGCACTACTCGGCCGACATCACGCGCACGCTCCCGGTCAGCGGCCGCTTCTCGCCCGACCAGCGCGCCATCTACCAGATGGTGCTCGACGCGCAGGCCGCGTTCGTCCGCCAGATCCGCCCCGGCGGCAGCCTGGAGACCGCCAACGACTCCGGCCGCGCGGTGCTCGCCGCCGGGCTCACGCGGCTGGGGCTGATCGAGTCGCCCACCGCCACCTTCGACGCCGCCGCCCCGTGCCGCGGCGAGAGCTGCCTGCAGGTGCGGATGTTCGCCTGGCATGGCTACGGCGGCCACGGGCTGGGGCTGGAGGTGCACGATCCGGCGCAGTATTACTACGGCGCGCGCCAGTTCCAGCCCGGCGACGTGTTCACCGTGGAGCCCGGGATCTACGTGAACCCGGCGTTCCTGGACCAGCTGCCGGACACGCCGCGCAACCGCGCGATGCTGGCCCGCATCCGCCCCGCCGTGCGGCGTTACTCCAGCATCGGCGTGCGGATCGAGGACGACTACCTGGTCGGCGCCACGGGAGTGGAGTGGCTCTCGCGCGACGTTCCCCGCGACCCCGACGCCGTGGAGGCGCTGATGCGCCAGCCGCTGGACGCCGCCCTGCGCTGCGGCGTTCCGCGCGGCTGAGGCGCGCCTCCGGCCAAGGTGCGAAACAGTTGCAAATCTCCATTTGGCGCCTCATAATGTCGCGCACGCCACGCCGGCACCTCGCCGGCGCGGTGTCGCGCGCACAAGGGTGCGCGACGAATCTCGTCATCCGCTCTCAGGAGGCCGCACATGAAGAAGCTCCGCTTGGACACGGAAACGCTCGAAGTCGCCCAGTTCGCCGTGACCGAGGCACAGCCCGTGGCCTCCCCGGCGGTGATGACCGGCCTCACCGGCTTCTGCAACACCTGCTACTCCGCGTGCGATTGGACCGTCTGACCTGACGGACGGACCATGACCGTGCGGCAAGGGGCGCCCGGGTCGATCCCGGGCGCCCTTTGCCGTACGAGGATCTTGCGGTTTTTATTCGTATACTGCATCTATTTGTCCCCGTGCGGCAGCGGTCCGCCGCCGGAAGAGCACTGCGCGTGGTAACCGTTGTTGTTCCCATTCCCTCCGTCGTGGTTCCGTGTTCTCTTGTTGAGATCGCCGGGGTGCGATGGCGGCTTGCGGCGCGGGGGGATAGGGTGGGCGCTGGAGCCGCGGAGGGGGAGGAGTATCGGCGGATACGGGTCCGCCGGTGCTTGCGTGGGGCGCCGGTACGGCGGAGCTTTCGGGCTCCGGCGCATCCCCGCCCCGAACACCGAACGCAACCCATGAGGATGCCATGCAGTTCATCGTGCTGATCTACAACGATCCCACCCTGCTCGAGTCGCTGCCGCAGGACGCGGCCGACGACATGATGCGCGGCTGCATCAACCACGCGGACGAGCTGCGCCGGCAGGGAAAGCTCCTGTACTCGCAGCAGCTCGCCGAGCCGGAGACGGCGCGGCGGATCCGCGTTCGCAACGGGCAGATGGCGGCGTTCGACGGCCCATTCGCCGAGGCGAAGGAGCTGCTCGGCGGCTTCAACCTGATCGAGGCGGCCGACATGGACGAGGCGATGGAGATCGCCGCGCAGTTCCCCTGGGCCCGGACCGGCTCGGTGGAGGTGCGCGCGATCCAGGACATCGGCGAGGTGCGCCGCCGCGTGGGCGCCCGGCCCGCCGAGCACGAGCTCGACGTCTGGGCGGCGTGATCCGCCGCCCCGCGCGAACACCAAGTGGGAGACGGCGATGAGCACCTCCGCGCCGAAGGTGGAGTGCGATCAGGCGCACGCCGCGCTGGCCGTGGGCGACGTGGCCGGCGCGGTGGACTTCTACGTCAACGCGCTGGGCTTCACGGAAGGATTCACCTGGGGCGAGCCGCCCACCTTCGCCGGGGTGGACCTGGACCGGGTGCGGCTCTTCCTGCAGCACGGCACGCCCAACCCGGACGGGAGCAGCGTCTACTTCATGGTGGGCGATGCCGACGCGCTGCACGCGTTCCATCGGGCGAACGGCGTGGAGGTTATGGTGCCGCCGGACGACCGCCCGTACGCGCTCCGCGACTACACGGTGCGCGACCTGTACGGCTATCACCTCACCTTTGGCCAGCCGCTCTACAACCACGGCCCGCCGATCCCCATCGAGCGCGTGGACGTGCCGGTGCGGCTGGAAAAGCGGCTCGCCGCGCTCGTGCGCGACCTGGCCGCGCACAAGCGGATGAGCGTGGACGGCCTGCTGGAAGAGATCCTGCTGCACACCTGCGAGCCGCTGGGCGACGGGGTGGCCAGCCCGCACACGCGCGGGCAGCTGGCGTACATCCAGGAGCTGAAGACGCGCCACGGGATCGACTACGGCTCGCACGGCAGCTACCGCTTCGTGGAAGGGGAGGCGCGCCGGTCCTCCGGCCGCGAAACCGGTTCATACGAACGACGGATGGACGGATGAAACCACGCGTCACCGTGGTCACGCTCGGCGTGGACGACCTGGAGCGGTCGCTCGCCTTCTACCGCGACGGGCTGGGGCTGCCGACCGACGGAATCATCGGAACCGAGTTCCCGAACGGCGCCGTGGCCTTCTTCCAGCTGCAGGGCGGGCTGATCCTGGCGCTGTATCCGCGCGCCTCGCTGGCGAGCGAGGCCAACGTCGCCGTCTCGCCGCCGGGCGTGTCGGACTTCGCCCTGGGCCACAACGTGGCCTCGCGCGACGAGGTGGACGCGGTGATCGCGCAGGCCCAGGCGGCCGGCGCGGAGGTCACCGATCGGCCGCGCGTACGCTTCTGGGGCGGCTACGGCGGCCACTTCCGCGATCCGGACGGGCACCTGTGGGAGGTGGCGTGGAACCCCGCGTGGGAGCTGCCGCAGTAGCCGGCACCCTCGCGAGGTGGACGCGCGCGTCTCCGTGCGCGAGAATCATCTCCCGATCCGGGTGACATCCACCGAAAACCGAAGGGCGGGACCGTTCGATGGCCGATTCGCTGGATCCGTTCACCGACGTGGAGGAGTTCACGGGGGACGACGCGGGATATTCGTGGTGGATCGACACGCACCCCGACGGGTTCGTGCTGGCGGTGCGCGCCAAGCACCCGCCGCTGCTGCACCGTGCCCGCTGCAAGGAGGTGGACCGCGACCGCCACCCCGGCCGCCTGCGCGCGAAAGGCGCCCGCCAGCTCTGCGCCGAGATGAAGACCGCGCTCCGCACCTGGGTGCAGCGCGAGATGCCCGAGGCCAACACCCTGCTGGCCCGCTGCCCCAAATGCGAGCCGTGAGCGAGCGCATCCTGCGCCTCGCCGGCGCGCCGGAGGGGTTCGAGCCCGCCGCCGTGGTGCGCGAGTGCATCGAGAGCGGCGCCCGCGCGCTCCTCCTCGACCGCGGCGCGCTCCCGCCGGCGTTCTTCGACCTGAGCACGCGCGTGGCGGGCGACCTGGTGCACCGCATCACCCTGTACGGCATCCCCATGGCCGCCGTGGTGCCGGACGTAGCCGCGCACTCGCCGTCGTTCCAGGATTTCGCCCGCGAGGCCAACCGCGGCGCCGGCTTCCGCTTCGTCCCCACGGCCGGCGAGGCCGAGGCGTGGCTCACGGATCGGGCGGACGACTCGGCTGATCGCTCCGACTCCGGAGCTGGCCGATGACGTTCTTCTGCAAGCTGCGGGGGCCGCGTGCCGACTTCGCTCAGACCATGACGGCGGCCGAGGCAGGGCTGATGCAGCAGCATTCCGTCTACTGGCGAAACGGGATCGAAGCCGGCCACGTGATCGCCTTCGGGCTGGTGGCGGACCCGCGCGGCGCATTCGGGATGGGGATCGTGACGTTCGATTCGGACGACGAGGCGCGCGCGTTCACCGACGCCGACCCCTCGATCCTGTCCGGCCGCGGCTTCTCGTTCGAGATCGCGCCGATGCCGATGGGTGTGGTGACGGCCTGATGGCGGCTGCGTCCACCGTGAGCGTGGATGAGTTCCTCGCCGCGCTCGACCATCCGCGCAAGGCGGAGATCCTGGAGGTGCGGGAGATCATCCTCGCCGCCGACCCCGCGATCGGCGAGGCGGTGAAGTGGAACGCGCCGAGCTTCCGCACCACCGAGTTCTTCGCCACCTTCCACCTCCGCGCCCGGGACGGCGTGCAGGTGATCCTGCACCGCGGCGCCAGGCGGCGCGCGGACGCGCCCGGCACCATCGACGATCCCGCCGCGCTCCTGGAATGGCTCGGCGCCGACCGTGCCTCGGTGAAGTTCCGCGACCTGGCGGACGTGCGCGAGAAGCTCGACGCGTTCACCGCGCTGATCCGGGCGTGGCTCGTCCACGTCTGACTCCGCGCGGTGCCGGGAAGGGCCGCCGCTGGCTCCGCGCCGCCATCCGCGCGGTGCTGGCGGGCGCGGGCGCGTACCTGCTCGCCGCGCTCCTGCTCTGCGCGGCCGGGCTGCGCGACGACGTGCGGACGGCGGACGTGGCGGTGGTGCTGGGGAACCAGGTTTTCCCGGACGGCACGCCGTCGCCGCGGCTGGCCGGGCGGCTGGACGAGGGAGTGGCGCTGTACCGGCGCGGCGCGGCGCGCAACCTGATCGTGAGCGGCGGCGTGGGGCGCGAGGGGTGGGACGAGGCGGCGGTGATGAAGCGCTACCTCGTGGCGCGCGGCGTTCCCGCCGGCCGCGTCGTGACCGACAGCCTGGGCGTGAACACCGCCGCCACGGCGCGCAACAGCGCCATCATCATGCGCCAGCGCGGCTGGACCAGCGCGATCGCCGTCTCGCAGTATTTTCACGTGCCGCGCTGCCGGCTGGCCCTGCGCCGTGCCGGCATCACGCCCGTGTACGGCGCCCACGCGCGCTACGCCGAGTGGCGCGACGTGTACTCCATCACCCGCGAGGTGACCGGGTACGCGGCGTATCTGGCGGGCGTGCGGGATCGATGACGGCGGGGAGTGCCGGAGTGCCGGAGTGCCGGAGTGCCGGAGTGCCGGAGTGCCGGAGTGCCGGAGTGCCGGAGTGCCGGAGTGCCGGAGTGCCGGAGTGCCGGAGTGCCGGAGCGCGAACGTCTACAACTCCCGCCGCTCGAACGTCCGCAGGGCGAATGAATTCGCTGCAACGACCACACGAAGTCCGCCTGCGCGGACGACTGGCCGTGGTGTGGCCGAGTCGACGGGGCGCGACAATGGCGTTGATGCGGGCGAGCAGCGGGATCGGTGTCGGGCCAAGCCTTCAATCGGGATGAGTCCATGATCTCCAACCGCTCGATGCCGCGGGCGACGGTGATCCCCGTGCTGCAGTACGCCGACGTGGCGGAGGCGGTGCGGTGGCTGTGCGAGGTATTCGGCTTTCGCGAGCAGCTGCGGATCGGCGATCACCGCGCGCAGCTCACGGTCGGGGACGGCGCGGTGGTGGTGGCGCAGGGCGGCGAGAGCGCCGGCGGGCACTCGGTGATGGTGCGCGTGGACGATGTCGACGCGCATCACGCGCGCGTTCTCGCCGCGGGCGCGCGGGCCGCCGGGCCGCCGCAGAGCGCGTCGTACGGCGAGCGGCAGTACAGCGTGATCGATCCGGGCGGCCACCGGTGGACCTTCTCGCAATCCATCGCCGACATCGACCCGGCGGAGTGGGGTGGCGTGCCGGCAGCGCCCGATCCGGAGTCCTGAACGCCGCTCCTGGCGGCGTGACGGCCGCGCGCGAGTCAATCGAATCCAACGACATCGGCCGATGTACATCCCGCCGTCCAACGCCGAGCAGCGCCCGGAGGTGATGCTCGACTTCATCGCCGCGCATCCGTTCGGCGCGCTGGTCACCGCATCGGCCCAGGGGCTGTTCGCCACGCACCTGCCGATGGTGGTGGATCGCGCCCGCGGCCCGCACGGCACGCTCACGGGGCACGTCGCGCGGGCGAATCCGCATCATCGCCACACCGGGATGGCCGAGGAGGCGCTGGTCATCTTCCAGGGGCCGGACGCGTACATCACCCCGAGCTGGTACCCGGCCAAGGCGGAGCACGGCAAGGTGGTGCCCACGTGGAACTACGTGGCCGTGCACGTGCGCGGAACGCTGCGCTTCATCGACGACGCGGAGTTCCTCCGCCAGCAGCTGCACGCGCTGACCACGCAGCACGAGAACGGGCGCGAGCATCCCTGGGCCGTGCACGACGCGCCGGCCGATTTCGTGGAGCAGCAGATGCGCGCCATCGTGGGCGTGGAGATCGAGATCACCCGGCTCGAGGGGAAGTGGAAGATGAGCCAGAACCGCTCCGACGCCGACATCGACGGCGTGGTCCGCGGCCTCGGCGAATCTTCGGACACCGCCGACCGCGCCGTCGCCGGCATCGTGCAGGCGCGCCGCCCCGCGCGGGGGTAGGCGCGGCACGCGGGGCTCGCTGTCGCGCCCGCGCGGGCGTATCGTGTGCATCCGCGCCAGACGGCCGCGCGCATCCGTGGAGAACCCGGCGGATGATCGCCGAGCCGGGCGATGCGTCACGGCGGACGGAGGAAGCGCGTTCTCCCGCCGAACACCCTTCATCCACCCGCACCACCTCACCATCCGATGCCCATCCATCGACCTCGCGCGCGCGGGGGCTGGCGCGTGCGTTGCGCTGGCGCGCTCGCGCTGCCGATGCTCGCCGCCGCGTGCGAAGAGTCGCCCTCGCAGCCGAGGTAGCGCTGGGTGTCGTCGCTCCACGTGAAGACGCAGCAGCTGCACACGCCGGCCAGCGACGGCTTCCAGGCGACGCTCACCTTCGGCGCCACGGGCCCCTATTCGGGAACGTACGGCTACGCGCGCCTGGGCGGCACGCCCGTGCGGGGCACGTTCGGCATCGCGTACGAAGACGCGCCGGGGAACGACTTCGTGGTGATCGACCACCCGATCGATCTCGTGAGCGAGAACGCTGGGTGGCCGCCGCTCCGACAGCCTGTTCCTTGGCGGGGTGATGGAGATGGGCCACGACTCCACGTACGTCCGCGTGTCGCCCCAGGCGCGGCTGGCACGGCCGGACGCTCGAAGAGGGTTTCGTTTCGGGGGGGGGATGATGACGATCCAGATCCGCGCGGCCACCGAGGCCGACCGGGAGTTCATGGTGGGAGTGGTGCCGCGGCTGCGCGCGTTCGGGCCGCCGCCGCTGCGGCCGGACGATGCGCTGGACCGCGGCGAGCGCGAGACGCTGGAGCGCGCGCTGGAGAATCCAGCGGACGACGCGGTGCTGCTGATCGCCGAGATGGAGGGGATCGGCCCGGCCGGCGTGGCCTATGCGCTCACCGCCACCGACTACTTCACCCGCGAGCCGCACGGCCACCTCAGCATCCTCGCCGTGGCCGAGGCGGGCGAGGGGCGCGGCGCCGGGCGCGCGCTGATGGCCGCCGTGGAGGCGTGGTCCGCCGCGCGCGGGCACCGCTTCATCACCCTCAACGTCTTCGCGGGGAACAGCCGTGCCCGCGCCGTCTACGAGCGCGCCGGGTACGGGGAAGACGTGCTCCGCTACGTGAAGGTGCTGCGCGACGGCTGACGCGCGCGGCCTTGCCGGCCGGCGCGGAGCGCTCCATCTTGCCGCCGCCGAAAAAGACGGGCCGGTTCAAGGGTAAGTCCGGCCGCCCCGCTTCCGGGGCTCTGTCCACCGCGCACGCGGGAGGACCCACGGCCAGGTATCGCCAGGCGCACTCCGCGCCCGGCGCGTATCGGGCGTGGGCTCCGGTGGCGCGGATCTTCGGCTTCCCTGGCCGGCATCCGCATCTCCCCGCTCCTCGCCCGTACGGGTCCTGCAACCCCGAGCCGAGGAGACTCTCCATGATGCGGTTGAACCACGCCCACCTGTCCGTGCCCGACGTGGGCGCCCTGCGCGACTTCCTGGTCCGCCACTTCGATTTCACCACCCTCGCCACGCGCGGCGCCGACGGGTTCGCGGTGCTGCGCGGCGCGGACGGCTTCGTGCTCGCGCTGCTGCGCGCGAAGGCGGGCACCGCGCCCGACCCGCACCTGCACGTCGGCTTCTTCGTCGATTCGTCCGCGCGGGTGCACGCCAAGCACGCCGAGCTGCGCGCCGCGGGCATCGACGCGGGCGAGGTGGAGCGGGTGACGCGCTCCGGCTTCACCTCGCTGACGTTCTACTGCCAGGCGCCCGGTGGCCTCCTGGTGGAGGTGGCGCACCAGGAGTAACGGATGACTCACGGAGGGCCCGGCATCGCGTCGGGCCCTCTGCGTCCGTGCACGGGACGCCTTTCAACCGCGAACCGCGGCTCACACGGAGGAGCGGAAGAACGGAGAAAGAGAACGGCGGAGAACTTTTGGCGCTGGCGCATCCGCCGATGCCGCCGCATTCTCCCCGCTGCGCCGCGCGGCGCGGACTGCCTCCCACCCTCGCGCTCCTCATCCCCCCGATGTCGCACCAACAGCCGATGAGCATCGAGATCCGCCAGGTCGGGCCCGCCGACCGTGCGGTGCTGGACCACGTGGCCGACGAAGTCTTCGACCACGCCATCGATCCGGCGCTCGCGGACGAGTTCCTCTCCGACCGGCGACATCACCTCTTCGTGGCGATCGACGGCGGCATGGTGGTGGGGATGATCACGGCGGTGGAGTACGTGCATCCGGACAAGCGTCTGCAGCTCTGGATCAACGAGACAGGCGTGGCCGCCAGCCACCGGCGGCGCGGGATCGGCCGGATGCTGCTGGACGCGATGCTGGCGCACGCGCGCACGCTCGGCTGCACCGACGCGTGGCTCGGCACCGACCTGACGAACGAGGCCGCCAACGCGCTCTACCGCTCGGCCGGCGGCACCGCCGCGCCCGCCATCCTCTACGCGTGGGAGTTCGCGCAGGGTGACGATCGACCTGGAGCACGGTGATGATCCGGCATCTCGATTACCCGGCGCCTTCGGGCGCTCCACTCTGACGTGCTTCTGCGATGCAGCTCACCAATGCCTTGACGCTACAGGTACTCACCGCTGTGGCTGCGCTCGTCAGCGCTGGACTATCATTCTTCGCGGCATACTTTGGCGCTTACGCAAAGAAGAAGGGCGAGAGCCTGGCAACGCGTGAGGAATTCCAGAACGCGCTCACGCAACTGCACGCCTCGACCACCACCGTGGAGGGGATCAAGTCGTCCGTCGCCAAGCATGCCCTTCTCTCGCAAGAGCTTCGCGGCGCCGGCCAAAAGCTTACCGTCGCCAGCTCATCGCTCATTCATTCCATGTGCTGGCTGACGTGGGACACGAAGACGCGCGGCCGCCTGAACCCCGATCTGGTGCGGAGGTACGATGAGGAGGTGCACCGCATCGCACCCGAGATCTCGGGCCAGCTGGCTCTGATCGCGACGTACGACCTTGGCCTGCACACCGCGCTGGCGCCACTGATCACCAGGCTTTTCGACATGGATGCGCGAATCGGCGCGGCCGTGGTGGCTTACGAGGAAGCGGCGCCGAAGAAGAAGCCGCGGGCGCTGGAGCAAATCAAAAGTCTGCACGCCGAGACCCTGGCGTTCGAGCAGAGCCACAGGACACAGATCGCGGATTCGCTGAACCAGCACTTCGTCGCGTCTGTCCCCGTGCTGGCGGACGATCGATCTCGCCAAGCCACCGCACGACCCAAGCGGGCGCCCCCATGAATCCCGAGCAGCGGCCGTATCGCGAGCTGTACGACGCGTTGATGGAGTACGAGGGCGATGCCGCGTACGCCGGCCTGCTGCGCCCGTGGCTGCGCGACAACGACGGCGAGCGCCGCTGGCTCGGCGCGATCCGCGCCCGGCGCGGCGATCCGCTCCCGCGCATCACGCCCGACGAGAGCACGCGGCTGTACGCGCTCTCGCGCATCGTGCAGCTGCTGCAGCTCTCCTTCGCGCCGCCGGTGGCGGAGCGCGCGTGGACGGTGCCCGCCATCGGCCCCGGCGAGTTCGCGGAGTTCATGGAGGCGCTCGGGCTGGAGGCGACCGGCCGGCCGGACTTCCACCCGTTCCATCACGAGATCGTGTCGGTGGATGAGGCGCCGGCCGAATCCGCCGCGCCGGAGCTGGTGGAGGTGCTCTGGCCCGGCTACACGCTGGGGCCGCTGCTGGTCTCGCGCGCGGGCGCCCGCGTCCGCGCCGGTCGCGCGCACCTGCGCAAGGAGATCGCCGAGCGCTCGACGCTCTACTGGGCGTTCGCGCGCAACCATCGCCCGGCCACGGACCCGAGCGCCGGCTGGGGAAGCAGCTCGCGGTGGCGCACGGAGTTCCGCTGCGACTTCGCCATCGATGGACGGCTGCACTACAACGCGTTCGCGCGGGAGATGCCGGGCGGTCCCGACGACGGGCTGAGCGAGGACGAGCGGCTGGAGCTGCTGCGCCACCGCTGCTTCGTCACCCGTGCCAGGCAGCACGACGATCTCTGGCCGTACGGCCTGTCGCACACCGAGCCGGCCTGACCCGCATCCCCCGAATGACCACGTCGCTCCCGTTCCGATGGGATCTCGCGCGCCGCCAGCAGCTGGGCAGGCTGCTGGATGGGCCGGTGGCGGAGAGCTACCGCGGGCTGATCGACGACCTGCGTGACTGCTGCGTGCGGGTGCTGGCGCAGGCCCGCGGGAGCGACCTGGCCTTCGTGGGCCGCTCGCCCGAGAGCATTTACGATTACCTGACCGGCGTGCTGGCCGGCACCGCGCACGCCGAGCGCTGCGTGCTGCTCAACCTCTCGATGCGCCACGAGACCGCCGACGAGGTGGAGCGCACGGCGCCCGCCAACCTGCGCGCGCTCCGCCAGCAGCTCGAGCACATCGGTCTGGGCCCGGCGCAGATCGCCGCGAGCGAGCGGCCGTGGACCTTCGTGGACCTGGTCTGCGGCGGCAACACCTTCGGCAACCTGGCCGGGCTGCTCGCGCACTTCGCGGCCGCGGAGGGGGTGGACGCCCGGGCGGTGCGGCGGCGGATCGGCTTCATCGGCATCGTGGTGCGCGGCAAGAACAGCCCGAATACCTGGCGATGGTACCAGAAGGTGCCGTGGGCGCGCGACTTTCCGCGATCGGCCCTGCGCAGCGTTTCGGTGGATGCGTGGACGTGGCAATACCTGGGCGAGTACCAGAAGAAGGTGGCACGCTGGCACCCGCCGATGTGGTGGGGCGAGGAGTGGATGGCCGAGCCGCCGCACGGCGAAAGCAGCCTGCAGGCGCTTCGCCTGGCCGTGCGCATCCACCAGGCGGGGCGCCACCCCGCCGAGCGAGCCCGCTTCGCCGCCGCGCTGGCCGCGCGCCCCGAGATGAAGCACGCCTGGCTCCGGCGGATCGTCCACGACCTGCGCGCCCACCCCGCCCGCGAGCGGTGAACCCCGCCGTCCGCCCCGCTCCCCTTCGACCGGCCCGCCGATGACCGACCACGATCCCACCCCCGAGCCATGGACGCGCGACGACGTGGTGCGCGAGCTGCGGCGCGTGCGCGACGAGAGCCGGCGCTACTGGGAGAGCTTCACCCCCGCCGCGTTCCTGGCGCCGCTGGGCGATGCCTGGTCGCCGGCGGACAACGTGCGCCACCTCACCCGGTCCGTCCGCCCGCTGGCGATGGCGCTCGGGATCCCCAGGCTGGTCCTGCGCCTGCGCTTCGGCCGGCCGAAGGCGGCCTCGCGCACGTATACGCGGCTGCGCGACGATTATCGCGCGCTGCTGGCGGCGGGCGGCAAGGCGGGGAAGTACGCGCCGTCGCCGCTGGGCGACGAGCCGGACGCGGCGGCCGCGCGCATCCGCATCCTGGCGGAGCACGACCGGGCGGTGGACGCATTGATCGCGGCGAGCGGAACGTGGAGCGAGGCGGCGCTGGACCGGCGGCAGCTTCCGCATCCGCTGCTGGGGGACCTGACCGTGCGCGAGATGCTGTTCTTCACCCTCTACCACAACCAGCACCACGTGGACGTCGTCCGCCGGCGCGCTGGAGCCTGAACGGCGACTGCAACAGCAGGCTCACACGAAGGAACGGAGAAACGGAGGAACCGCCACCGCGCGCGGTTCCTCCGTTTCTGCGTGTGCGTGCACTTCGAACCGGCTAGTCCTCGCCCGTCTGCTCGTAGGGCGCGTGGACGGGCTTGCTCTCGGGCGAGTGCTGCTGGCGGAGCCAGATGGAGAGGAGCGTGAGCGCGAAGACGGAAAGGAACTCGCTCTGCCAGTTCTGGAAGCTCTCGAACCAGAAGTGCGCGGTGGCGACGTACGCCAGCGCGCCCATGGCGTGCTGGCCGTGCGCCAGCTGCTCCTCGCTGAACGCCGCCGCGCCCGTCACCGCGTGCAGCGCGAAGCAGACCAGGAAGAGGAGGAAGAGCCCCAGGCTCAGCGAGTTGCGGTAGATGGCCAACGCCACCCCGCCCCGCCTGACCGGCCACGGGGCCTTCGGGTCGCCGATGTGCTTCCTGGGATCCTCGTCCATCGGCTCCGTGCCGGCCTTGGGGTCGTCATCGGGCTTGCGGCTCTCGGCCGAGCCGCGCTGCACCAGGAAGGCGGTGAGGAAGATGAACACCGCCATCTGCAGGAACTCCGACTCCCAGTTCTCGAACGTGGCCTCGCCGAAGTGCCCGGTGCCGAAGTATCCGGTGAGCGACACCGGCTGCTCGCCGTGCGCCACCTGGTCCGCGTTGTAATCCGCCCGCCCCGTCAGCACCTGCCCCGCGTACGAGAACAGGAAGAGAAGAATCGCCACCAGCGTCAGGCTGTGCCCCTTCAACCAGTGCCGCACCGTGTGATCCCATGGCTGGTCCGCAACGTTCCCGCGAAATGATTGTGCGGAATGCGGTTCCCGTGCCACGACCTCCGTGTCCAACCTCTGCTACAGCTTCGAGATGCGCGAGATGAACGGGGAATGACCACCCGGAAGGCGGATTGGAGATACGAACATCCCCTGCGGCGACTCGAAATCCGCCGCTGGATCCGCGAGCGCTCCGCCATCGTGGACGGCGCCGGGAGATCCAGCGAGACGACGAGCACCGCGCCTGCAACGCTCGATCCTCCTCCGCTGTTTCTCTTCTCCTGCGCGCCTCCGCGCCTCCGTGTGAGCCCGCGGTTCGCCGTTGCCGGAAAAACGGAACCGGCGCCCGCATGTCCGAAGACACACGAGCGCCGGCCCCACCATCTACCGGAAGCGAAAGCGTTTACCGCGCGCTTCCGAGCCCGCGCACCGCACCCGCGAGCATCCGCACCTTCGCGGCGTCCGACGAGCCGGCCGCGTAGCCGGTCACCTGCGTGGCGAGCGTCGCCAGCGCCGTGCGGCGGGCCGCGCCGCTGGTGCTCTCCGCGCGCTGCAGCGCCGAGCGGACGGCCGAGACACGCGCCGCCGTGAGCCCGTGCGACCGCTCCAGCTGGTCGGTGTAGGCGCGGGCGAGCGCGAAGCTGGGGGCCCAGGTGTACTTGGGCTGGCCCTGCGTGTTCAGGTAGTCCAGGTGCACGGTCTTGGCCGCGTCGATCTCGTTCTGCGAGATGAACTCGCTGGGCTGCAGCTCGAAGATGTCGAGGCCGCGGGCGATCTCGCTGCTCACGATCGCGCCGTTGTACCAGTACACGCTCCAGCTGCCGCCCATGGCGATGTGCGTGCTGTCGGCCGGGCCACGGTCGAAGAAGGCGATCTCCTTGGGGTGCGCCGCGTCGGTCCAGTCGAACACCGAGATGCCGCCCTGGTACCACGCCTGCACCATCACGTCACGCCCCGGGATGGGGATCAGCGAGCCGTTGTGCGCCACGCAGTTCTCGGCCGAGGTCTGCGGGGCCGGGAGCTTGTAGTAGCTCTGGAAGTTCAGCTGGCGGTTGGCGCCGATGGTGAAGATGGCGTCGGCGCCCCAGTTGCGCGGGTCGCTGGCGCGGCACTTGGCCTGGCCGCCACCGCCCCACTCGTCGCTGAACAGCACCTTGGTGCCGTCGTTGTTGAAGGTGGCCGAGTGCCAGTACGAGAAGTTGCTGTCGGCCACGGCCGCGATGCGCACCGGGTTGGCCGGGTTGCTGATGTCCAGCAGCATCCCGTACCCCTCGCAGGCGCCGCCCGCCAGCCCGATCCCCGGGTAGACGGTGATGTCGTGGCACTGCGTGGGCCCGCGGCGCTGGGCCTCCTGCCCGCCGAACATGTTGTCGACGATGGTCTGCAGCCCCGAGCGTAGCGCGGCGCTGTCGGCCCCGTTCGCGGCGGTGCGGCCGTTGGCGCGGGCGATGCTGTCCAGCATCGGGTTGATGAACTGGTTCGGCGCCACGCGCTCGGTCCCCTGAACCACCACCGTGTAGGCGCCGCGGGCACGGGCCGCGGCGGCGGCGGCGGCGGCCTCGGCGCGGTCCTGCGCGGTCTCGCCGTGGCGCGCGGGGGCGGCCAGGTTGTTGAAGATGCGCGGCGAGGCGACGATGGCCGCCTGCTCGGGGTGCGCCACCGGCACCTTGATCACCTCGATGCGGAAGAGCGCCGAGTTGGGGTTGTGCTCGGGCGTGTCGCGCACGCACCCGGCGAGCTCGTTGGGCGAGCGCACGCCGGACGAGCCCGAGATGTACACGTACACGTTCTCGGGATCGCGCGGATCGGCGAGCACGGTGTGGGTGTGCGAGCCGCGGCAGGTCTGCACGTTGCCCACGTTGCGCGGATGCTCGATGTCGCTGATGTCGAAGATGCGCAGCCCGCGGAGCCGGTCATGGCTCACGGTGTCCTGCACGCCCTGCGCGCCGCAGTCGAGCCGGCCGGTGAGCCCCTCGCCCGAGACGAAGAGGAGGTTCTTGTACACCGACACGTCGCTCTGCGACGCGGGGCAGACGTACGCCGTCTTCAGCGACGGGCGCGAGGGGTTGCTGATGTCCCAGATCTGCCAGCCGTTGTAGCTCCCCTGGATGGCGTAGTGGCCGGTGAACGCCAGGTCGGAGTTGGTCTTGCCGGCGAACTGCTCGGGCGGCTGCGTCTTGCTGAGCACGCGCAAGTTCCACGCGGCCTCGCCGGCGTCGTGCAGGCCGGGGCGCAGCCCCACGCGCGGGTCCGGGTTGGGCTGGGCGGCGGCCTGCCCTGCGGCCAGCGCGGCGCAGGCGAGCGCCAGCGCGAACGGCCGCGCCCATGCGGCCGGGGTCCTGGATGCCATGTGGTGTTCCTCTGAGGGGGAGGGTTGGTGACGCACGGGTCCTTCTGGGGTCGGGCTAGGGAGCGGGGCTCTCGAAGATGAGGGCCGCCAGCATCCGCTGCATGCGCGCGATCTCGGTGGTCTGATCGACGTTCACGTCGGATGCGAACTTGAACACCGCCTCGTCCTGCCCGGCGCCCTGCGTGCCGAACAGCTCGGTCACCATGCTGGTGGCCCCGCGGTGATGCTGGATCATGTAGGTCAGGAACAGGCGGTCGAAGTCGCGCCCGCGCGCCTGCTTGAGCTCGTCCATCTGCGCGGGGGTGAGCATCCCCGGCATCAGCATCTCGTGCTCCATCCCGTTCATCGTCATCTTCATCGGCCCGCCGGTCGCCTCGGGCACGGGCTGGCCGCGCTCGCGCAGCCAGCGCTGCATGGTGGCGATCTCGTCCTGCTGGGCGTTGATGATGCGCGCGGCCAGGATCCTCACCTGCTCGCTCCCCGCCTGCGCCGGCGCCAGCCGCGACATCTCGATGGCCTGCGCGTGGTGGTGGATCATGGCCGACATGAAGTGCGCGTCGGCCGGGGTCCACTGGTAGCCCTGCGCGCTCGCGGGGAGCGGCGCGGCCCCGTGCATGTGCGTGTGCTCCTGCGCCGGCGCGGGGCGGGCCAGCGCGCAGGCCGCCGCCAGTGCGGCCGCGGCGATCGTGCGAGTGCGGATCTGCGTCATTCCCGGTCTGCGGCTGCGGGCGCGGGCGGGCGCGCCGCGTGGTTTCGATGGAACGTTCGATAGTAGCACCTTCGCCGGGGTTGGAATAGGCTCTTCCACTTCCCGACGCGGGGCACCGCGCGCTGGTTCGTTCACACCGGAGTCGAACGGGGCGTACGGCCCCCGCGCCCCCGCGGTTTCACCGGCGCGCGGCGAGATGCGAATTTCTTAGCGGACACCCGTACACGGCAAGGGGGAGGCGGGTTTCACCACGCGCGGCAGCGGCCAATTCCATCTCCTCCGCCACCGCGCCGAACCCAGCGTCTGCCTCTCTGGACCGCCCCTGAAGAAGAGAACACGGAACCACAACGGAGGGAACGGGAACGACAACGGTTGGCCTGCGCGATGGGCCGGCCAGCTACTGGATCGGGCGGTAGGGGCGTTCGCGGATGATCGAGTTGGCGGAACGAAGCCAACGACGATCCTACGTGCGGCGGGATCGTATGATGAGCAGAACGGATGGATGATAGAACCGGCCACGAATCGACCCACACGGTCCAACAGGCCGTAAATCAGTTTCTATCAGGCACGGCACCGCTATGACCGTCTTTGGGCGCGAGGCCGAGATCACCGGCATACAGGCTATCCCAATCTGTTTTTCTCACAACGGCGAATCCCAAACCGCGGTTCATGAAGAAAACCTCACGTTCCGGATCGTCCAGCGTCATCATGAACGGAACATCCACGACTCCCGTCGTCAGAGTTCCATCGGGTTCCAAGATCACTGCGGCGATCTGATTGGGGCCGGTAGGCGCACGCTCGATTCCTTGGCGCAAATACTCCCAATCAACCGCCACGGGCTGAACGGAATGCAACCGGTGAAACACGGGGTCGATGAGCTCATCGGCCAGCGGCAGCAGAATACCTTCGACGTAATCGACAAGTGTTCCGAAGTCGGCCTGCTGCAGCCGTGACATCAGAGTATCGACGCGAAGCCGCCTCAGATCCATTCGGGCCAGCCCCAATGTACGCTGCAGAATCTTGATGCGGCCACGTCCTGAGATCGAGAGCGATCGCGGATCACCGAGATCGCGAAACCGCAGGATACAGGAGGTTGCGACCATCTGAAGCATCGTGGTCATCCTGTCGCGGAGCTCATGCTCTTGCTCGGGCGTGAGCCACTCACGCAGAACGGGGTCGAACAGAGAAGATGCTTCGATTCCCGATGCGAACAACTGTCTGGCTATGACTTCCTGCCTCCCGATGAAATCCTTGACGAACCAGGCGATAAATTCCTCGACCGAGTGCAGCTTGCGCTCTGCCGAATGTCCCCCGCCGATCAGTAGCAGCGGCGGAGGGGAAGAGAGATCGGCCGCGGCGTGATACATCATTACGACTTCGGTAACTGCAATGACCAGTTCACTTTCGAGCCACTCTATCAGGATATCCCAGTTGACGTTGTGGGAATCGGAGTCGTCGATGTTTGAGTACGCCAGCATGACGTTTCCGATCAACACGCCAAACTTGAAACAATCACTCGGACGAGCGATTCCTTGAAGAAACGGCCGTTCCTTCGTGAGTTCCGTCAAGACAGAAAGACCGACGATGGGAGTGCGCCAGTCGAGCTTCGTTCGGCGCAGCGTCGTCATCTGGGTATCACGAACCCCTTCATGGAGCACGTACTCGCGGGCAAACTCCCCCAGCACACCCCAAAACTCCATTCGAATGGGGAATCCAAGGCTCCGGATCTGAGTTCGCGCGGTGCTCCAGTCGAGGAAGCCCTCCAACACAGGATTGAACGACTCGCTCAAATATCGATCTGCACGCTCCACCACGCGCCCGATGCTGCTATCCAATGAAGTTTCCAGGTATCCACGCGTGGGGTCGGCGAAGAACTTGAAAACATCGGTATCGGTTCTGGACGCAGCGGTTTCCAGTGAATGGCTCAGAAACGCGTATGGATTCAGAACTCCTACCAAAATCATCCATGGGCAGTAGGAGAACGCAGAATCACACAAGATCGCAAACCCATGTAAACCAGCCCGTTCACCATCTCTCGCAATCAGCTCGAGGGCGGTTTCCAACTCCCGCAGAGTTGTATCCGCTGCACGCTCGGCACTGGTGCCCTCTTCTTCCTCGCCTGCTGTCCGCGCATTTTCAGCGTTTGAATAAAGGCAAAGGGTAGCCGTACTTAGCGAACCTCGAGGTAAATTGTAGCTCAAGAGCGGCTCCCACGAATCCCGAACCCGCACCCTCAGCCGCCGTCCTGCCGCAGAGTCATGTACTTCCAAGCCGATGCACGTTTTTCCTGCCCACGTGATTGCTCCTGTGATCGCATGGTCCATCAACGTGGACCACTCGGAAGAGATCAAGACGAAGACGATGTTCGTTCTACCGAGGAGAGGCACGTGATTCTGCAGCTCGTGCTCGTACGCGAGAAGCTCAGTCAGTGCTTGACGACCCGTCTGTGAGGACTTCTTCAACTCGAAAACGACGATTGTTTCCTGCTCGGGATTGTATGCTACTACGTCGGGGCGCAGCTCTTCTCCCGACGTGCGCGAGATATCCTTGTCGCCGGTGATATACTCGAGGAGCGTGAGGCTGCTCAGCGCGATATCGGCACTCTCCGCGTAACGTTCGCGCGTAAAGCGGTCGATCGTGAATATCGGCAGCTTCGTTTGATCACGTCCGGCAACAACGATCCGTTCTATCGCGTCCGCTCCATCGATGTGGTCCGACAGCGTATCACTTTTCACGAGGTCGACGATCCACGCCTGAAGATCACGCTCTCGTTTGATCTGCGCAGTCGGATGCGAACGGCGTTGGGAAGGCATCGATTCGATCGGGGATCTGACATGATTGTGCTTGTGAAGAGCGAGCCATGCTCCGGCATTTTTCAATCCATAGATCCGTTTGCTTTGTAGCGTCCATGATATGAGACACGGCCCCGCCGCGCTGTCGCGCGCCGGGGCCTCGGTTCGTCCATCCTCCTCGTGCGGTCAGCCGACCCTCGGCCTACCCGCTTTCGGATCTCCAACTGCACATCTAGCGAAAATCCCGCCTCAGTACCCCAGGTTCTGGGTGAGGTTGGGGTTCACGTCGATCGCGGACTGGGGGATCGGGTAGAAGAGGAAGTGGTCGTCGAGCGACAGCGTGACCTTGGGGACGCTGCTGTCGCGGGGGATGCAGCTGCTGCAGCCGCTGGGACGCGGGCGGTTCCAGAAGGCGCGCGCCGCGTCGGTGCTGTACTGCGCGATGCGCTGCTTGGCCCAGCTCCAGTTGCGCTGCGAATCGAACATCCCGTGGCCCTCCATGGCGAACTCGAAGCGGCGCTCCACGAAGAGCGAGTCCTTGAACGCCTGCTTCCCCAGCCCCGGCGTGAGCGGGCCCACCTTGGCGCGCGCCCGCACCTGGTCCACCAGCGCGTACGCCTCGGCGGTGGGGCCGGCGTTCTCGTTGATCGCCTCGGCCAGCGACAGCAGCACGTCGGCGTAGCGGATCAGCACGAAGTTGGGCTCCTCGGCGCCGTCCTGCGCGCCGGGGGTCTTGTCCATGTACTTGTTGGGGACCGGCGCGAAGCTGCCGTAGTTGTTCACCGCCGTCTGCGTGCTGTCCCAGGTGACGGTGGCGCCGCTCTTCTTGGTGTAGGCCAGCAGCCACGTTCCCGCCTTGCGCGTGTCGGCCGGCGCGTAGCTGTAGTAGAACGGCCACTCGGTGCCGAACGACGGGTTCTGGCTGTCGCAGTAGGGAAAGTCGGTCTGGCTGGGGAGCGGCCGCGGCGCGTACTGGTCGCACATGTAGCCGCCGGCGCCCGGCGTGCGCGTGTTCTGGATGTCGAAGATGACCTCGGCGTTGTTCTCGTTCGCCTGGTCGAACACGCTGGCGTAGTTGCCGAGCAGCGAGTACTGCCCGCTCTGCATCACCTGCCGCGCGTACGCCTCGGCCTGCTGGAAGGCCCCGCCGCCACCGCCGCCCACCGCGCCGTACTGCAGGTACACCTTGGCCAGCAGCGCCCTGGCCGCGCCGCTGGTGGCGCGCCCCACGTCCTTCCCCGTGTACTTCGCCGGGAGCACGGCCGAGGCGTCTTTCAGGTCCTGGATGATGGCGTCGTACACCTCGGCCTGGGTGGAGCGCGCCCTCTGGATGTCGTCGAGCGAACGCGTCTCGTGCAGGAAGAGGGGAACACCGCCGAAGAAGCGCACCAGGTTGAAGTAGTGGTAGGCGCGGAGGAACTTGGCCTCGGCCACCACCCGGTCGCGGAGCGCGGGATCCATGCTGGCGATCCCCGGCACGTTGTCGATCACCGAGTTGGCGCGGTTCACCGCGTGGTAGGCGGCGCGCCACACGCCGATCAGGTAGTTGTGGCTGGGCGTCATGCGGAAGATGTCGGGCATCGTCCGCTCGTTGGTGGCGCCCAGGCGCACCGTCACGGCCTCGGTGGGATACTCGGTGAGCATCCAGTACTGGCGCCCGTAGTAGTCCACGTCGCTGATCCCCAGGTCGGGGACGCGCGCCTGGAACGCCGCGTAGGCGCCGCTGAGCGCCGCCAGCGCCCCATCTCCCGAGGTGTACAGGTTCTCGGGGGAGACGAAGGAGTAGGGGACCTCCGTCAGGTCCTTGCACCCGGCGGCGGCCACCCCCGCGGCGGCCATCAGCGCCAGCGCCCTGATCCGATGCTTCATCATGGTTTCTCCCGGCCTCGGGCGCGGGGCGGATCGACGAGCCGATCCGCCCCGCGCCGCGGCGCGTTCAGTAGGTGAAGTTGAGGCCGAAGGTGAAGGAGCGCGCCGCCGGGTAGGCGCCGATGTCGATCCCCCGGTTCAGGTTCCCCACGCCGAAGCTGCTGACCTCGGGGTCGAAGCCGGTGTAGTCGGTCCAGGTGGCCACGTTGGCCCCGGTCACGTACACCCGCGCCGCGCTCACCCCGCGCGCCGCCAGCCAGCGCGCCGGCAGCGCGTAGCTCAGCGACAGCGTCTTCAGCCGCAGGTAGCTGCCGTCTTCCAGGATCAGGTCGTTGTAGTCGGTCGTCCCCGCGCCCACGGTGTTCACGCCCAGCCGCGGATAGGTGGCGTCGGGGTTCTGCGGCGTCCAGCGGTTCTCGTAGCGGTCTCGCAGGACGTTGGTGGCCAGGTCGCCCCCGGTCAGCCGCCAGCGATTGAGGTTCAGGATCTCGTTGCCGAAGGAGCCCTGCAGCAGCCCGCTCAGCTCGAAGCCGCGGAACGACACGGTGTTCTGCCACCCCAGGGTGAAATCCGGGTTGGGATCGCCGATCATGGTGCGGTCGCGCGCGTCGATGGTGTCGTTGCCGTCGGTGTCGACCAGGATCACGTCGCCCGGGCGATAGGCGTTGCCGCTGGCGCGGTTGACCACGTGGCTCAGCGACAGCGCCTGCGCCGAGTCGCGCACGATCCCGCCGGTGCGGTAGCCGATGAACACGCCCACCGGCTGCCCCACGCGCACCACGGTGCCCGGGAGCTTGAAGTCGTCGCTGATGGAGCTGGCGGTGATCTCGTTGTCGCCGCCCAGGTCCAGCACCTTGTTGCGGTTGCGCGCCAGGTTGAGCGCCGAGCGCCACCCCAGCCGGCGAGAGGCGCGCTCGGCCTGCAGCACGTCGATGCTCAGCGACAGCTCCACGCCGCGGTTCTCGATCGACCCCGCGTTCACCAGCGCGCGCGGCACGCCGGCCTCGGGCGGCAGGTCGACGGTGAGCAGCAGGTCGTCGGTCTTCTTGCGGTACCAGTCGGCCGTCAGCGACACCCGGTCGAAGAGCCCCAGGTCCACCCCCAGGTCCAGCTGGGTGGTGGGCTCCCAGGTGAGCTGGTCGTTGGCCACGCCCACCGGGTAGTAGCCGGTCACCGGGTTGCCGCCGAACGAGTAGCCGGTGGAGACCAGCCGCGAGAGCGACTGGTAGGGGCGGATGGAGGTGTTCCCCGAGACGCCGTAGCTGGCGCGCAGCTTCAGGTCGCTGACGGCGCCCACGTCGCGGAGGAAGCGCTCTTCCGACAGGTGCCAGCCCACGGCGGCCGAGGGGAAGAACCCCCACTTGTTGCCGCGCCCGAAGCGCGACGAGCCGTCGGCGCGACCGGTGAAGGTGAAGAGGTAGCGGTCGAGCAGGGTGTAGTTCGCGCGCCCCAGCACGCTCTCGAGCACCCAGCGGTCGCGGCTGCTGCTGGGCGTGCCCGGCACGCGCGCGCTGCCGATGGCGTCGAAGCCGTTGGCGTCGGTCACGAAATCGACGCCGCTGTTGCTGGTGCGCTCGGTGACGTTGGTCTGCCAGGTGTAGCCGCCCACCACGTTCAGGTGGCTGTGGCTGGCGATGTCGTGGTCGTAGGTGAGCGTGTTCTCGTTCAACACCGAGAGCACGTTGGCGGTGCCGCGGTACGCCTGCCCGTTGGGCGCCTCCAGCCCGGTGCGGGTGGAGCGCGG